>WOYI011369419.1_pt1 | contig 84055 bp, 66 predicted proteins | sample 6423411 | NCBI WGS metagenome assembly WOYI01 (sample SAMN13441803, study PRJNA592873) | oil field metagenome | biome: oil field; feature: oil-well bore; material: oil-contaminated soil; isolation source: oil-contaminated soil from oil-well borehole | place: Germany: Wietze | collected 2016-10-18 ...
ATCGGTTTTATGATAGATGGGACGCAGGTCCAGATCGGTTTTTAATACTCTGAAGAAGTTATGAAAAGCTTTACATAAGTTCTTAAGAGTTATGAAACAGGGAAACCAATTGAAGTCCAGATCTGGCCGGACCGTATTGAAATGTTAAGTTTTCCCGGTCCTGTTCCTCCGGTTACAGCAAAAATTCTCGCTGAGAACAGGAGAATAGTGGCACGTGATTACAGGAATAGAAGAGTGGGAGATTTTTTGAAAGAGCTTCATTTAACTGAAGGACGTGGTACCGGTTTTCCTACTATTTATAAAGCGCTGGAAGATAATGGTTCTCCCCCTCCAGTTATGGAAACGGACGATCAATGTACCTATTTTCTCTCGGTCCTTAAAGCCAATGCTGATTTTGTAAAATTGATTGATGCTAACCAGGCAGGTAACCAAGTAAGTGACCAGGAAAGTAACGAAGTAAGTGTCAGAGAAAGTGCCAGAGTAAGTGACCAAGTAAGTGACCAGGTAAGTGACCAGGTAAGTGATGAAGTAAAAAAAGTTCTAACATATTGCAAATCACCGAAATCCCGAAAGAAAATACTTGCCAGAATCGGACTTGCAAATCATACCACTAATTATAAAAGGCATATTGTGCCATTACTTGAAAGACAATGGTTAAAAATGACTATTGCTGAAAATCCGAAACACAGGAATCAAAAGTATATTACAACAGAATCAGGGGGAAAAATGTTGAAAAAATAAATGGAACTAAGTAGGGTTTGCTGAGAAAGTGGGATTATTCTGACATTAGGTTGATAATCAACGTAATAAGTTAATAACTATAACTCCGGGGATTAGCAAAAATGCAAGTAAAAACATAGATTGCCTTCATAAAGCTTGCATTATGACAGGTATAAGTCGACGAGATAGTAGAGTATCGAGGAGTTTAAATCGCCATTTCAGATTAAGCTTGATAAGGAGAACCGGTGGGTAAAGCCAATGCATCTTCGTCATTTGATGTTCACTGAATGCGCTGGTGATATTTTCAAGTTTCAGATGGTTGCCAATGCATCTTCGTCATTTGATGTTCACTGAATGCGCTGGTGATGTTTTCAATTTTAATTGGGTGCATACTCCCCTCTTTATTTCTCTTCTGATTCTTCCCGCCTTTTATCCAGTTCTTCCTGCATCAGGAGGCAGGTTTTATGGTCAATGGCATAGTATCAGAGAAGGATGGCGCACGACATATACAGAATCCCGGGGAAGACTGAGATCATCAGTTTGATTCCGGTAAGAGTGGTGGCAGACTGGTCGGTATTGGGAACGAAGTGAAACAGGACCAGCATCCAGCCTGCCAGTGCGCCGCCAATGCCACATCCGGCCTTCTGTGCAAATGTTGCTGCCGAAAAGACCAGTCCGGGTGCGAGGCTGTATCGCCAAGACCATATCCGATCTTTTCCTTCAGGGATAGTTTTGTGGTGTTAGTGCTCATAAGGCTTTAAGAATTGAATGGCTTAATGGTACCAGGTTGAATGGGGTCAAATGCCAGATCAAACCAGGACAAACCTGGTTAAATTTTTTCAGTCATTCAAATGAACTGTTTTCTTGTTTTAAGTGCAAAATCTCCTTTACCTTTTCGATGCCTGCAACGGTAATTGCTCCCTCTGATTATGCCATAAACAGACTTTGGGTCTAAAACGTTCTATATTGGTACGAATCAGGTAGATTACCAGGTCATTGCAGGCCTGATTTTGATCTGTTACATCTTTAGTAACAACTTAATCTGAAAAGCTATGAAGACAATTGTACTGCAAGCGCTGCACTCTTACCCGGCCTGCGCGGTCATGGCTGCTCTCATCCTGCCGGCATGCTTCTCCGCATCAGGACAGGAAATTGCCAAACTGAAAAGCAGCATCGAAGAGATGAACAGCAAGTTCCCTGATGTCTTCCGCAGAGGCAATGCTGTCTTGAAGTGTTTTCCGGTCGGCGTCCCTGCATAGCCACACAATAAAGCCGATTCCCGGGAAGACAAGAAATTCATCCGGGTTACCGTCCTGGATTTTCTCCGGTCCCCTGAGGTTTTTATTCGGCATGTTGGTTGTTATTAAGCATTAGACCTATCTTTGCTAACTTACTATTTCATCAACCCGGTTATGACAAATTCAGAACAAAAGCTCTATAATAAGGCTTTCTATTTAAGCCTGTTTACCATCTTCTACAACATTATTGAAGGTATAGTTTCAATGATATTGGGTTATAAAGATGAAACGCTCAGCCTGTTCGGTTTTGGTGCCGACAGTTTTATTGAGGTAATATCAGGCATTGGCATTGCTGTAATGATAACGCGTATCAGGAGAAATCCTGACAGTTCCACGAGCAAATTTGAAATTACAGCATTGAAGATTACAGGGGTGGCATTCTATCTGCTGGCTGCTGGTTTAATAACAGGTATTGTGCTTAATATCATCAACCATAACAAACCCGAAACCACCCTCTGGGGAATAATAATATCCGTAATTTCCATTGCAGTGATGGTATGGTTAATGAATGCCAAAAAAAATGTCGGGAAGGAACTGGGTTCCGATGCAATTATTGCCGATGCAAACTGTACCAAGATTTGTGTTTATATGTCCCTCGTTTTACTTTTTGCCAGCCTTATATATGAACTCACCGGATTCGCATATGCAGACGCAATAGGAGCTGCAGGCCTTGCATATTTTTCAATATCAGAGGGAAAGGAAGCCTTTGAAAAAGCAAAAGGCAAAGAGTGTGACTGCTGTTAGATAGATGAAAATGAATTGTTAAATTCACATTGTAAATTAGAAAGCCACCATTGCGAAAGGAGAAAAGATGTCAAAAAGGAAATTTACACAGGCGGTCAGAGGACAGCATGCTGTTGACGGTGCCGGCGTTCGATTGCGCAGGGTGCTGGGGTACAGAACAATCAGGGATTTTGACCCATTCCTGATGCTCGACGGGTTTGATTCTTCAAATCCGGAGGATTATATCAAGGGATTTCCCTGGCATCCCCACCGGGGAATAGAAACAGTCACCTATCTGCTGAAGGGGGACATTGAACATGGTGACAGTCTGGGCAACAGTGGTGTCATAGGGGATCTGCAATGCCAGTGGATGACGGCCGGATCAGGCATCATACACCAGGAGATGCCCCGGGCCTCGGAAAGGATGCTGGGATGCCAGCTATGGATCAACCTCCCGAAGAAGGATAAGATGACTCGGCCTGCCTACCGTGATATCAGGCAACAGGATGTTGCGGTGGTCAGTGAGGAAAATGCAAAAGTCAGAGTCCTGTCAGGCAGCTACAAAAACAATAAGGGAGCCGTCAAAGGCGAATATGTCAAAGTGCAGTACCTCGATGTCGACCTGGATCCTGACAGCACCTGGAGCTACGCGGAAACCCCCAATGACCAGACCATGTTTCTCTACCTGATAGATGGAACACTGGCCGCTGATGAAGCGTTGGAAAATTTTGAAGAAAAGGCATGTGCAATGCTGATGACTGCCTCTTCCCCAGACAGCTCTGAATTTGATGAGATAAGGGTCAAGGCAGGGCCCGACGGAGCCCGATTCTTCCTGATAGCTGCCAGGCCGCTGCAGGAACCTGTTGCCTGGGGAGGCCCTATAGTCATGAACACACAGGAAGAACTCAACCTTGCCTTCAGTGAACTTGAAAGCAAAACCTTCATCAAGCACGACAAGCCACAGGAATTTTAAGGCAGTTTATAATCTTCCTGAACGACCTCTGGCAGCTCCGTCTCCGGCAATTCAGCCACTTCCTTAACTTTCGGAGAGATGATGTTGCCCAGCATCATTGCCAGCATGGTCATCAGTATTACCAGGGTGATAACCTCGGTATTGATCTCGGGTATGATATAAGCCGAAGGAATGCTGATAAACAGAAGGATGGTTATCAGTCCTCTCGGGGCGAAGAGAATCAGGGAGAGGCTCTTCTCCCTCATCACATACCAGAGGAAAAGCCATCTTATCAGCAGGATACCTACGGTAACAGAAAATGCTATCAGGAGATTCCTCGGGTAAAAGATGCCTTCAAGAGAGGTATAAAACCCGAAGATTATGAAGAAGAAAGACCTTACCAGGAATGTAAACTCTCCGAGGATCTTCGAGAATGAGTCAATATCTTTCCTGAACTTGTCAAAGTCGACAAACTTGTTGATCGGAGTGTGCTCCCCGAGCTCACTGTTGGAAAGGGTAAGCCCGAAGATCAGGACCAGCAGCAGCGCAGGCAGGTGGTACATCTTTGCCAGTGAATACACCAGCACCATCACAGTCATGATGATGATGTAGTTGATATGGTATTTTATCTTGTGCAGCAGCATGGCCAGGCCTGAGGAGACTGCAATAGCCACCACCACCGTGATCAAAGCCAGAAGAAGATAATGGGATATCCCTCCCGACAGGTTTCCCTGGTTGAAAAGGATGAAGTCAAAGGCCATGATCCCGAATATGTCGGAGAATGAACTCTCATAGATTATGAACTCCTTCTCCCGATCATTCAGGCTCCCTGCCGAGGGTATGGCCACGGCGCTGCTGATGATCCCCATCGGGATGGAATTCAGTACTGCAGCCGTACCTGAATAATCAAAGAGCTGTACCAGTATAAAAGCCGAAGCAGCAGTGACAAGAATAAGAAGAGTCAGGGCCGAGAGAACCGATTTCAGCAGCAACCTGGCCTTCTTTTTTTCAAGCTTGAGGCCGAGGCTGGCATCCATGACTATCAGTATAAGCCCCAGTGTGCCTATTACGGGAAGCACCGCCTGCATGTTCGGGATGACAAACCCTAAAGATTCAGTGATCACCTGCAAAAGGATACCGAGCCCGATCAGAAGGATAACTCCCGGAATCTTAGAATACTTGCTCGTAATGTCAAACAGATACGAGAGTATCACTATGATGCAGAGTACTAATATGATATAGTTCGTCATGCCAATTATTCCGGAACCGGTGCCTTCAGTTTTAAATCTTTATACTATCTTAATAGTGAAAAACTGACCCGACGCCAAAGATAATCAAAACATGACAATTTAATAAACAGCGCACCGCAGCAGTCCGGTCAGACAGCGTTGTATATGCAAAGAAGAGAGAAAATCATGAAGAGAGAGATAATTGAAAAACTAGCCGCAGAAACAGGAAATCCCTGCGTAACTATTTCGCTGAACACCCATCGTACCAAACCCGACTATCAGAAGGATCGCATCATCCTGAAGAATCTTTGCCGGGAGGCTGAAAAACGGGTGATTGCAGAATTCGGTAAAAGAGGAGTCACACCGCTGCTGAAAAAACTTGCCCTGGTTCCCGAGGAGACAGATATGAGCCTGAATCTTGACAGCCTTCATATATTCCTCTCAAACAAGACCAGAGAGATTGTAAAATCCTCATTCCCTGCTTATAAAGACAGAGTTGAGATAAGTGAGCACTTTTCACTCAGGCCTCTGATATATGCAGCTGCAAGGGTTGAGGAGTATCTTGTCCTGCTGCTCTCCCAGGGTGGGGCTCAGCTATTCCAGGCCTTTAATGACCAGATCACCGGTGAGGTACAAAATAACTCTTTTCCTTTCGGCGAAAGCCCCTTGTTCCATACTGACCGCAAGAAGTTGAGTGACCCTGAAGCAGTTGACAAAATGGTCAGGGAATTTCTTAACAGGGTAGACAAGGCTGTTGTGAAGGAACATAACATGACCGGTCTGAAGTGTATGGTTATATGCACTGAAGACAATTACGGCCGGTTGCTTCAGGTAGCCGACAGGCCTGACATTTATTACGGTTATGCCGACATCAACTACAACAATGTGGCAACCCATTTCATTGCCGCACAGTCCTGGAAAACCATCAGTAAACTTCACGGAGAACGTGTTGCGCAAGCTGTAATGGATATGAAGGAGGCTGTTGCAGCAGGAAAGGTTTACACTGACCTGCAGGAAATATACAATGCTGCAAAAGCGGGAAAAGGTGACACTCTGATAGTCCGTCACGACTATTGCATCCCGGTTATCGTGAAAGCCTATGACAGGATAGTACCTGTTGACGATGCCTCACTTCCCGGGGTAATTGATGATATTACATCATTCATTGCATGGGAAGTCTATTCCAAAAAGGGGAAGGTCTTCTTCGCTGATGCCGAAGATCTCAGGGAATTGGGTAGTATATCACTTATGGTCAGATACTAACCTGAATAACTGAAGAATTTCTTTATCCGCAACAAGAAGTGTCAATAAATAATACTTTTGTCAACAATTTAAATTTCAAAAAATGAGGTTATTTCAATTGGGTTCAGCTGTAGTCATCATGATGCTGGTCGCATCTTGCTCAAATTCGATTGACTTCCCCGTATCAGCCGTTGCTCCTGCGGCAGATATCTCTGCCTCCGTGAAGCAGGATAAAAACAACAATTACGAGGTGACAGTCACAGCCAGGAACCTGGCGGAAGCGAGCAGGATTGCCACCGGGAAGACCACCTATGTAGTCTGGGTGGTCACCACAGACGGCGAGATTAAGAACCTCGGACAGCTGGATGTGAAGAATGCCAGAACCGCGTCGCTGAGCTCCCTGACCGCCTTTGAATTCGGTGAGATATTCATCACTGCCGAGGAGGCCGGAGATGTGTTTTTTCCTGCAGGAATTGAGATCTCAAGAGCTCCTGTTAAAAAGAAGAAGTAGACTGACGCCTCATTGGAGTCATCATCTCTCCGACACCAGGTATTGCCCGGCTACCTGTCAGGACCCGGAGAATTTCAGCAGAGAGGCGGCTTTCAGGTGCCTGTTCAGCCACTGGCCTTTTTTCACCTCCCGCGCTTTATTTCTGAAGAGAGTAGAGGTATCTGATCTCCTCCGCCCACAGCGACTCGTCGGGGGTCTCCAGGATGAGCGGAATTCCGTCGAAGCGCGGGTCATTCATTATCAGGGAGAAGATCTCATCGCCCAGCTCGCCCTTGTGAAGGCTTTCGTGCCGGTCTACGCGGGTGCCGAACGCCTTCTTTGACTCATTGAGGTGCATGCCGCGCAGGTATTTAAACCCCACAATGCGTTCAAACTCATCAAACACCTTTTTGAATCCTTCGGCATCAGAGATATCATATCCTGCCGTGAATGAATGGCAGGTGTCAATGCAGACCCCCACCCTGCTCCTGTCTTCCACCCTGTCAATGATATGGCGGAGATGCTCAAACCGGTATCCGAGGTTTGTGCCCTGTCCTGCAGTGTTCTCAATAACCGCAGTCACGCCGTTGCTTTTTGAAAGGGCCATGTTGACCGACTCGGCTATCAGGTCGAGGCACTCCTCCTCAGTCATCATGTTGAGATGGCTTCCGGGATGAAAGTTAAGCCTGTCAAGGCCCAGCTGTTCGCATCTCTTCATCTCATCATTGAAGGCGTACCGTGAGCGTCCCAGGCCTTCCGGGCCGGGATTGCCAAGGTTGATCAGGTAGCTGTCGTGCGGCAGTATCTGGTGAGGCTTATAATCGTACTTCTCACAGTTGTTTCGGAAGGCATCGATGCTCTTCTGTGTCAGCGGGGGTGCGACCCACTGGCGCTGATTCCTGGTAAAGAAAGCAAAGGCTTTCGCTCCTATCTCATGGGCGTTCAGGGGGGCATTCTCAACCCCTCCTGCTGCGCTTACATGGGCACCTGCATATTTCATCTCTCCTGCTGTTTGTTATCTGTCAATCAAAGATTTTTCATAAACAAAGATATCGGAGAATCCAAGACCTGCAAGCTCCGGGTAATAAGGATAGGTCTCCTCCCTCGTAAAGAAGCCGGTCACCACCACCCTGTAGCTGTCCCAGTCCTCAATTATCTCCACCGGCAGGTTAAGCCTCCGCTCTATCTTTTTCTTTGCTCTCTCAGCGTCAGACAGCTTGCGATAGTTGCCTGCATGCAACAGGAATCTGGGCAGGGGTTCCGGAGGCGGTGGCGGCACAATCTCTTCCTTAAACTCAGGAGGCCCGGCAGCAGCCTCAGCCGGTTTGGGTACCACCTGCGGCACCTGTATCTCTTTCATGCCGGGCTCTGCCGCCACCCCGGCAGCGTCAGGAATAACTGCGGGTGCTACCGGTATCAGGCCCTCTTCCGTCTGGTGAAGCACCAGTATGTCAGTGAAGCCGCGATCCTGGAGCAACGGTATGAATTCGCGAATATCAGAGGTATCTGCAAAACCACTGATCTGCACCTTCCAGAGACCCTCATCCTGTCTTACCGTTACCAGCTTTTCAGCCGCAGCAAGCAGCCTGTTGCTTATTGGCTCCGTCTCTTCAGCCGTTTCAAAGGCGCCAAGCTGCAGGGTATTACCCGAGATGACCATTGGAATGACAGGCCTTTCAGTGACAGTTTCTCTCACCACGGCAAGGGAATCCTCCCTGCCTGTGGTTATCCATTCACCCTTAACCGCCTTGTTGGTGATAACCCATATTTCAGTGATACCCTGTCCATGTATTACCGGAATGTATTTTTCAAGATCGTCGCGGTCATCAAACCCTGTTATCCGCACCTTCCAGAAGCCATCCTCCCAGAAGAGCTCAACATCCTTGTCAAGGGCACTCTCCACCTTCTGTTTCATGATCTCAGCGTAGAGCTTGTTGCGGAAGGCCCCGAACTGAACGGCATAATAGTCTTCAGTTATCGTCACCAGCTCGCGTGTCACCTCGTGTATTACAAGATATGAGGTGTCAGTGGTTACCATCCTCTCCGGCGTCGGTATAAGAGCAACAGCAGTGTCAGCCACGGCAGCGGGAACAGTATCTGTGCCGGGCAACGGTTCAGTACCGGGAACGGCGACAGTGTCAGCAACCATAACAGGTTTGGGAACCGCCACCGTATCAGTCGCCGGAGCCTTCTTCCTGAGGGTAAAGTCAAGTCCTTCGATATAGTCGCCTTCCAGGTTGGTCATTATACTGAAGAGCAGTGAATCGGGTTCGGAGGTCATTCCGAGTCTTCTCATCTGCACTGTGTCAACACGCACCGTATAGGCTCCCGGCGTCAGGCCGAAGTAGCTGAAATATCCGTCCTCCTCTGTTATTGTCTTAGCCCTCAGCGTTCCTTCACTGTCGGTGAAATTTACGATTATGCGGCTCAGTCCGGCCCGGCGTCCCTCCTCCTCAACCATCACGGTGCCCGAGGCTTCACCGGAGACGTTGACAGGTATCTCAATCAGCTTAAGCATGTTGGCATCCACAACCACTGCTATTGATTTATTGGGTATCCGCCACGATATGTTGTCGAAGTTACCCTCGTCCACCTCTATGAAATGCCTGACATATGGTTCCATTCCAAGAATGTGAATGACGGTGTCTTTCTCGCTTCGCTCTATCCTGCCGCTGTTTGACCGGAGGTTGATGCCTGCTGCTTTCGGTTCTCCGGCATCGCGCCTGCCGTTGGCATTCAGGTCAAGAAATGCAATGACGGAGATGCCGCCCCTGCCCACATTGGTACGGTTGTCTGCCTTCAGGTATGAGGTCTGGCGGTCATTTATCAGGCTGCCTCGTGCATACTGTACCAGTGTGGTGTTTGAATTGGCCTGGCGCGCGGAGATGCCTGCCTGCGCAAATGAGAAGTCGTACCTGATACCCAGCTCCGCAATATGAATCTTGTTCCGGAAATTGTATTCATACGATCCGTTCAGGTATCCCTTTTCGAAGACCCGCTTCTCCATGCTTACACGTGTTGAAAGGAATTCCTTCCCGGTATAGTTGTACTGAAGCTGCGGCATGATGACGAAATTTCCAGGGAGACGGAATCCCAGGCTGAGGTTGCTGTAGAGGTTCGGATCAAAGAATTCCGAAAAGACCCCATAGGTGGTCATATTGGCGCTGACACGCGAAAATGAGGTTGCCATGAGCCATTCAGCCGTTGCATATTTTGAACCGGGAAAAACAATCTGATACCAGGAGAGCCTTGAATAGAGTGTCTTTTTCTTAATCTTCAGAGGAAGAGACAATGAGGCTTTTCGTTCTTCCAGATAGTTGTATGAAATGGCTGTCTGGTTCCTGTCATAGCGCGTATAGGCAAGGTCAAGGCGGATGTTTGAGGGAAGCCTGTAGGCAAGTGTCCCCCTGGCGCGCACCCCGTAGGTGTATTCCCCCGAAAGCAGAAGGTTGTTGGTAACCCTCACGGAGGCATCGGCAAACGGCATCAGGGGACCTCCGGTGACGGAAGAGAGATACTCAAATCCCCCTCCCAGGGTCAGGAACCTGGTGGCTCCGTAACGTACTGTCGTTCTGGCAAAACGGCTCCATGTCGAATCTTCAACCACACCTGCACTCACGGTATACTCGAGTTCCTTCTGAGGCAGGAAATTATAGGGTATGCTGATATTCTGCTCCCGTGTTCTCTCCTCGCCCCAGGGACCGTAGAATTTAAGTTTGACCATGGTATTGCCGTAGACCAGTGGCACCTCAAAGGTGAAGAATCCGGAGGCATCGGCCTTTACATAGTCGACAAGAACATTGTTCACATAAAGCTCCACAGTCCAGCCCGGATCAGTGTGGTCAGTCAGGGTGTATGTTCCGAACGAACGCCTGAAGGTGGTGGGCCTGTTGGTAAACTGCACCCCCACTACCGGATTGTATATTGAGGAGGTGGCCTGTGTGGTTATCTTTCCTGCCATTATCTGCCGCAGCCATGTGCGGTCATTATTTACGTGCCGCCACATGTAGTACTGCTGTTTTTCGCTGAACTCAGTAGCCGTATAATATGTCAGTGAAGCGGTTGCCTCGCCCCCTGCGATGACAGAGCCAAGCGCCAGATTGAACCTTCCCTCGGACCTGCCGCCGGGCTGCTCACTGGCATAAACGGACCAGTCGGCCATGCCGAACCTGAATCCGGGATAGCTTCTGCCGATGGTAGTGTCTACCCTTACCTCCCCTCTGAGACGGGTGATGTTCCTTCTCATCTCCTCCTGCCTCATCTCACGTATGGCAGGCAGCTCAAGCTTCGTGTCGATGGTGACGGCAAGGTCCCTGAAGCTGAAGCTGCAGTCAAGGCCGAATACCTGACCGTATCGGTCTGACCGGAGATATAGGTTTGTCTCTGACCGTATGATGTCTCCCTCTGCAAGGTCAAAGGTTCTGCCCGCATAGACGATGCTGTTGGTGGCCCTGTCAACTGAGTATGTATCATCCGGTTTGATAAAGAATCCTGTAACAGTCTCAAGATCTTCGGAAACGACATTTTTTATTTTCAGGAAATCAAAGAGACCGGAGAGTGACAGCCACACCTCCTCTCCCTTTATGACAGCATCGATTTCTGAGATGCCTATGTATGGTACCCTGACGTAAACAGGAAATTCATCATACTGGGGTTCTTCCTGTGCCACAACAGGTACTGTCACTGATAAAAACAGCAATGCCATTAATGCAATAGCGGTCATGAAATGAAGCACAGGCATACCACCTTTGTTTATTAACGTGGTATGGGCCTTGCTTTCTGTCATAATTACATATACGTTTCGCGGGAGGTCATCAGTGATTCATTCCTGGACAAAGGTTACATCTATGGTCCCGCTGTAGCTGCCCGGGGGATTAGCGGCGATGGTCCCGACGGTGAGCGTCCCACCCACCAGCACTGTTGTCTGCTGCTGATATGGTACCGTGGTAACAAATGGTGAAGCAGGCCATGTGCCGTCAGGCTGCAATGTAAGCGTGCCTCCGTTGCTCCCGGTGATGGTCGATGGAGGCCCGGAGAGCAGTGAGATGACTGTCCCGGGGTTGGCCTTCACGTAGAACATGGCAGGAGTATATATCATACCCATATTGAGAAGAATAACCGTACCTGATGAGCTGCGTGTGCCTCCGTCGGGTGTTACTGTGACCGTGCCTCCGGCAGCACCGGGGGTGAAGGCTCCGAATGCCAGTGGCTGGGAGCTATTCACCGTGATGATCACCGGCCGTGGCGGCAGCGGCTGAGCAATGACTTCCGTGAAAAATCCGAACACCAGAAGCAGGCTGGCTGCAATGACTGCCTTCCTTACTACACCTGGCATATCCATATTTATCAACCGCCTTACATCACTTGCATTAATTTTGATCCCCAGTTTCTTATGTAAAATATTGCTCATGCGAGTTCTCTTTTATCTACCTTGTACCAGCTTTATGCTTCGCTGTACGTTGCCCGTAGTGTATGTAATAACATATACCCCCTGCATCAATCTGATATTCAGATGATATTCACCGGGTTCATACACTGTTTCGGAGCAGACCAGCATTCCTGACAAATTGTAAAGGGTAATCATCCCCCTGTCGCCTTCAACATGACCAATCCTGACTTTTACCATTCCTTCTGACATCCAGGCCTGGAACAGATCATCAGCTGCGACGGGGTCAGGCACGGATGTGGTGTTCTTGACAAATGCCAGCGAAAATCTGCCGTGATATTCTCCCTGTTTAAGCTCGACCCTGTATTCATTGCTGCCGAGAAGATTTATGCTGGCACCGGTAACAGCATCACGGAAATAGATATTTTCCCCGACGGGAAGATTCTCAACATCCCTGATACTGAATTTTACCTCACCATCGCGATAAACAGTCAGGCCGAGAGGAATAGACAATATCGTATCTGTCTGGTCAGGCAATGCATTTATTGAAAGTTTCTTTTGTGACGGAAGAACCGAATAGAAATTGGTTACCATCATGTCAGTATTAAACAGCTTCAGCGCATCATAAGCGCCGTCAAACTCTTTTTCCGCATTATTATCAAAACAGATCACCAGAGGATCGGTTGAGGTCTGGTCATCGGTAAAGGAGGCTGTTGCCCTTACCAGGAATCGATAATTATTCACCGTGGCCGACTTCAGGAAGGGACTTGTCAGGTTATTTATCCTTGAGCTGTTTGATACCCCCAGCGTGCCGGTCACAGGGTAAGTCAGGTCAGAGACATGTACAAAGAAACCCTGCATAGACGGAATTATATTTGAGGCAAACCCGTCGCTCGAAATACCGTTAACATAGCTGCTGTAAGTACCTCCGTACTGATCCGTAGTGCTGGCCCTGAAGAAATAAACGGCATTATCAATATTCGTTTTTGTCCACCCCGAGCCGTCCCAGTCAACAGGTGACGGATATGGGTTACCAACCAGGTTAAAACCTGTAGTAAATTCTTTATTGTGATTATAGAGAGTAACAGAGTGGTTCCCGTTATTAACAATACCGGTGACATCAACTGTTTTAGGATCTGTCAGTTCACCGAAGTTAACGGCGTAGCCCTCCATGGGATTAAGGATATTTGTTCCGGTTGCGTAGCCAATCCATCCTGAATAGGCACTGTTCTCATCAAACCGGTATAATAGTGGGAATGAGTATGTAAGGTCCATATCATCTCCAAACTCACTTACCGTTGAAGCCTGGAAGGGTGAGCTGAAATATTTGTATCCGAATCCAGGGTCAAGGTATCTCTGCATTGTGACATTGCCTGCCACTGTCCCGGCGCCCGATCCGTCTATGAGAGCAGTTCCTGCAGCTGTTGAGGCAAGGGTTAGATTACCGCCTGACGAGAGGGTTCCGTTCTGTACAGATACCACTCCGGTAACCGTAAGCGGCCCCTGAAGGGTTACTCCTGCAGAATTGTCAATTATCAGTCCCTGAATAGTATTTCCGCTGAAAACGCCGGCCCCGATCTGTTGTGGAACAGACCCGTTCATTTCAATAGTGCCGGCTGAGGCATCAAGGCCTCCGTTACTTGTTATATCTCCGGAAATAGTGATTGTGTTACCTGTAATTGTCAGTGACGCTCCGTTATCTATTACAATATTGCTGACGAATGCATTGGCTCCGTTACTGAGTACCGGTTTATTTGCCACATCAGGTATCTGAACGGATAATGTCTGAGTGGGGACAATATTGCAGGACCAGTTTCCCGCGACATTCCAGTCTGTTCCCGCTGCTCCTGTCCAGATCTGCTCATTCACCACGGTAACTACAGCAAGGTCAGTAAGCATAACCCCGCAACTATACTCATTTGATGCCCGGATATTATATGTAGTGGTAGCTGCCGGCGTGACCGGTATGGAAACATCACCCCCGGCCATGCTGCTCACCGGGGATCCGACGGGAGAATTATCACTGTTCAGACGAAGCTGATAGGAAATGCCTGCGGGTGCTGCAGAAATGATGATATTCACCGGCACATTGGCGCATGTAGTGGGATCAGATACAACATTATTATCCGGAGGAACAGGGTTTACTGTAACAGGGAGTGTATTTACTACCGGGGAGGCACCTGTTTCAGTAACGCTTACCGATCCGGCTCCTGTAGATGTCCATGTAACATTTATAATATTGTTTGTAGCACCAATGGTAAATGTCCCGCGGGTTACTACCCAGGCATAAGTATGACTGCCGACAAGCGGTGTTGAATATGTTTCTGCAGAACCCAGGCAAACGGAGGTGTTCCCTGTAACCAGGGGATTCGGAATATCTGTAATTGTAACATTGTAGGGAGGAGTGGTCTTACTACATCCGCCGATAGTTACGGTTTCGGTCAGGGTGATGCTTCCTGCCGGACCTGAGCCCCATAGTACTGCTATTGAATTTGTCCCCTGCCCGCTTTGAATGACACCTCCTGTTACACTCCACAGGTATGTATCTCCTGGCACCGCCATGGTGCTGTATGTTTCCAACGAGTTGGCCGGTGTGGTGGAAAGCCCGGAAATGGCCGGTGTGGGAGACGCATATAAAGTTATGTCAGCGGTGGTTGTAAAGTCACGTATGCCCGTTGTGCCTGTTGCATCTTTTATATAAGAGATGGAAAATGAATAGAGGCCGGGGCCTCCGGAGGCAAGCGTCGGAATTGAATTGGAGACAACTAATGTATAGGGTGATGTTCCAATACTTGAAATGGTTGTCTCATATGCTCCGTTAATCTTGTATTTGATGGTCCATGGAGCTGTTCCGGTCAGGTTTATTGAAATGCTTGTAGTAGATCCGTCATCGCATATCCCTGCTGCTCCGCTTGTTATGGTTGCAGTGGGCAGGCTTTCAACACCCAGGGAAAACCGGTGATCACCGGAAAGACTGACCTCCGCACTGGTTCTTATGGTACCCTCCTGAGCATTGCCGCTTATTTTCCCGTTGCCGCGGTTGATCCATGAGGGGTTCCACTCCACCACACGAAGCTTTGCCCTGGTTGAGGCATCAACAGGGATGATCCCACTCTGATCATCCCACCTGAGGGTAATGTTGGCAGTAGAAAGAGCGGGACCATTTACTCTCCAGTATTCCGAACTGCTGACAACATCTATCGGTGCTGTAACATTGTCAGGATCGTAACCATCATCAAGCGGATTATGGTTGTAATATTGCGCCTGATAATAGCCGGTTACGGAAGCGCCGGTAAGTATTAATTCACCATACCGTAATCCGCCTGCACCACCTAATGCATCTCCTGTAGGAAATGTAAAACCTCTTCCGGCAAGAATACGTTTCTGTAATGGTCCGCTTACAAATGAATCATCTCCCCCATTCTCAACAGCTTTTTCACTTGTGTTGGAAATTGAAAGCAGATTTACAACACTGGTGCTGATGATACCCCTGGTTAAAATCAATTTGTCTGAAACATTAACATTCCCTGCACCAGACAATGTTAATCCTGTTACATTATTTATCTCCAGATCATAAAAAGCCTCTGTCGTGGCTCCGTTTGTTATTGAAATAATCTGCGGGCTGGTTCCATAAAAATAGGCACCCCCCTTGCCCGGGAGAAAACCGCCTGTAGCTGAAGTGTTGTTGTCAATCCAGTTACCTGAGATAATTAATTTCTTATTGTAGAGCTCATTACTCAGTAAGGTGGATGCGTCCCGGATTATAAGATTACCAAGTATCTTCAGGTCTTCAGAAGGCATGGTTTTTTTACCCGATCCGGATAAAATCACATTCTGGTAAGGTTTATAAATGTTCCCGGGTTTTGCCGGCAGTGATGCCTGGTTATCACCAAAGAACTCAACGGTGCTGCCGGTTGTATAGACGAAACCACTGAAGTCGCCCCCGGGAAAGACAAATATTCCCTGAGATGTTGATGTCATTTTTAGAATCCCGTTGCCACTCACATGACCCAGGTTGTGGTAGTATGTGATCCCGACATCAAGGGTACCGTTAAGGGCCACGGAATATGCATAGGCAGAATTATTGTTCAATGTAACCACATGGCCCGGTTTAATTACCACAATATTACCGTTTGGATCAAACCCGCAGGGGGGTCCGCCATCAGTAACAGACCATGTATTATCGCCGTACCAGTTGCCTGATTTGATACTATACATTGTAAACGAATTGGAGAAATTGATGCTTTTCCCGGCAGTATATTCGCCATCAACATAACCCCTGGATAGCAGGGTTATGGTATGCGTTACAGGGTTAACCGAGGATTCATCAATACCTCCTACAGGAGACCAGTTCCCGGCAGTAAATCTTCCTGTTACATATTCTGCTTCCACTCCGTTTACATCACCGGCAACATATGAATAACCATGGTCAACAGTATAGGCATCAACAAATCCTTCTGATAGCACATTCCAGTAGTAGTCCAGCTCATCACCGGCGGGCAGATCCATAAGCGGGTGGCTGTAATTTACGGGTTCCACCGTTATTGATGCGCCAATATTGGTGTTCGTTGTGAAATTATATGAGACCGGCGTATACTTACCTGCCACTCCGATGGGGAATGTAAAGGCTGACGCTCCGGAGGGGAAGATCTTTGTAACACCCGCATCAGAAATAACGCCGTTAAGAATAATCATCCTGGTCTGATCAGTCACACCGCCTATTGAGGCACTGGCGCCAAGGATAAGGGAATAGTCGTCAAGATATACAGCTCCGCCGGTAAATGTAAGCAATCCGTTAATTATTGTCCTGTCAACTATACTGATCCCGGTGGTGTTATTAATTGTAATATTTCCAAAAATACCCTCTCCGTTTCCCGAGATCACCTGCGGCTGGCTGCCCTCAAGGCGTATGCCTCCGCCGGCTATTGAACTTGCATGGGCTGCGGTGTTGATAAGATTGCCCATCAGAAAAATGTTATTTCCGCCATCATCAAGGTACCCTGAGCTTATGATAAGGCCCGAACTGATCCTGATATTACTGTTTGATGAGAGAAGCAGGGTGCCGTCAGAGTCAACTGTCAGGTTTGCAAAGTTGGTAAGGTTAGACCCCGTGCCGGTTATGGCACATAACCCGGCACCATTGAATGTGGTTACCTGATTTATGTTACCCGGCTGGTATCCTCCGGTACTTACGCCAGTCCCGGATGTGTTGTTGCCGTTAGTCAGGCTGCCGCCTATTGTAACGTTCAGTCCGTTAGCTCTGAAGACTGTATTTCCGTTTATGGTAAGATTGTTTAATATCAGTGGATATATCTTCAGGTCCAGTGTTTTGCTGCCTGATGTATCATCTATGGCCAGGTTGTAGAGCTCGGTCGATGTTGCCATACTGAACACCGTATTTACCGGTGTCACCGATGATCCGAATAAAATATTGCCACCGGTTACCGTGCTTGAATCCGGGACAAGATAAAAATCAAAATAATCAGCGTTATTAAACGAACCTGTAATGTTAAGTGTACCACCGCTCATATTAAACTTACTGCCACTATTCAAGATCTCGAATATTGCCCGGGCGTTGTCGGGGTTCCGGCCAGCAACAGTTACCACACTGGCATCATTGCTCTGTGTGTAGCTGAGAGATCCTGTATTGATAGTTGTTACGCGCCGTATCTGTCCGTTTACATAAAGAGTTCCACCGCTAACCAGAATTTCAGGTGTGCCTCCGGATGAGTATTCAATATCATTGTTCAGGTTGTTACCTGCTGTTCCGATATTTACAGCTCCGGCCAGCACTTCCAGCCTGCCGTCGAGAATCAGGTCAGTAGCATTTGTTGCTGAAGCGCCTCCTATATTTATAGTACCTCCGTTGGCGGAAAGCGCCCCTGTCATCGGGATTGTGAAGCTCCCCGCATCCGTAAGATTAAGAATGATGGGGCTTGTAAGCCTGAAAGTACCGTTGGTCAGGAGTAGCGCCGTTGAAAGGTTCGTGTTAATTGTCAGGACTGATGATTTGACCTCCAGCACGGTATTTCTTGAGTTTCCCTTGTTTACCTCAATAATGTTAAAATCCGTTATGGCACCTGCACCGTTAATTTCCTTGTTGATATTACCGGCAAAAGTCACATTGCAAACCTGGGTCGCCGCTTTATACATATCAAAAGTGCCGTTATTTGTCAGATCGCCATATATTGTCAGGAGGTTCGTGGCCGAACCGCTGGTGTTTACGTCAAAGACTGCACCATCGTTTATAACAACATTCCCTGATACTATCAGGCTTTGGGCGGTATTGTTGCCGTTCATGTAACGGAGCGTACCACTTCCTATTACAAGGTTTGAATCAATGGTTACAACCCTAGTGGATGCAAGTACATTTAATTGAGAGATACCGCTGCCAGAAAGGGTGAAATCATCATGAACGGCCAGATTTATATTTGGCAGAACAATATTTTTGCCGGCAGCAGGAGCAGTAACAAGATTGTTATATGCTGTCAGATTAATGGTTGCGGCTCCTGACAAATATGTGGCAGGAAGCGTAAAGGTAGTCGCTCCCATTGTTGCCGTACTGTAATATTCAACGATGCCGCCACCGCCGGAAAGAAAATTACCAAAGTCGCCTCCGGGGAATGTTGCTGTTGCACCGGAAGATGAGATGCGCAGCCGGCCCGTTCCGGTTACCCGGGTGTCAGGTATGGCACCAAAATTATGGCCCGTGGTGGTCTGCAGGTCCAGGGTGGATCCCTGACTTATCTCTAACCCTCCAACAGTAATATTATTATAACCAACAGGTACCGTAACTGTGTGGTTATTTGTATTGTCTCCTATAACGACAGGGTTTCCGGCACCCGGGATGTCACCATCAGTCGCTCCTCCTACCCCGGTGGAGCTCCAGGTAGCCGGATCGTTCCAGTCGCCTGTTTGCCTGCTGTAGAAAACTTTAATACTCATGAATGCCGCAGTCTCACCGGCAGTATAATCTCCATTTATATAGCTTACCGGTCCGAAGAGTATTGTATTTGTTGCATCAACAACTTTTGAATTGTCAATTACAGGGGTCCAGGCATAAGGACGATATGAACCCGGAATATAATTGCTTTCCGTTCCGGTGATATCGGATGTTACATATTGATAAGTATGCGATACAGAGCCTGCTGACACACCGGAGAATCCGGAGGAGGTAACCGACCAGTAATAGGTCAGAGCCAGGGCGGACGTTAAAAGGGGATGTGCCTGTGCCACCGTCCTGACTGTCACCGAACCCCACTCTGTGGGGGCGGCAGTAAACTGTATTGTTGCCGGAGTGTAGTCGCTGGCTGTTCCTACCGGAAACAGAAAGGCTCCAATGCTGCCGTATGTTTTGGTAACCCCGCCGTCACTGCTGTTACCGGCAAGACGAATCATTTTTGTGGCAGAAAAATTTGCAGTTGTCCCGGTAATGGCATCATATATGTTGCTTGAAGAACCCAGGGATATGTTAAAGGTACCTGCATCAATTAAGCCATTCGCCAGCCGGAGGTTACCAATGACCGACTGATTTGCCGTGAGAATGGTTGTCCCTGCAGTTTTGTTGATTGTCAGGTTGCCAAAGACTCCACTGCCCGACCCTCCTAATGTCTGTACAGCTGTTCCGTTAAGGATAATGGCACCACTGGCCTGGCTGGTGTGACTCCCTGAATTGGTAATGTTCCCAGCCACACTGATTGAATGACCCACATCATTGATGATACTACCATTACTGATTATCAGGTCCTTTCTTATTATCAGATTGTCAGAGAAGATGTCTGTGTTTGAGCTGTCTGCAATTGTAAGATTGTAAAGTCCCGTCCCGTTATTTACTGTTCCTGAATTGGTGAACCGTTGTCCTGCCAGGCCGTTAAAGGTTGTTGTATTATCTCCGCACTCATATTCGGCACCTGGATCTATGACAAAGCTATGCCCGATAGTAACGTTACTGCCGTTGGCATTGAAGACTGCATTGTCCAACACGTTCAGATCATTGTAAATGATAAGAGGCCGGGCAGATATGGCAGGAATAGCAGGGCTGGAATTACCCGCATAAGCCCGTATTTGTCCCCTGTAGGTTGCAGAGGTACTTATAAAATTCAGGTTCCAGAGTGGAGATGTAGTGTTTATATACGCGTTTCTGCCTGTTGGCACGGTTATATTTATTGTGCCGCCGGTGACATAACAATTGTTGGAACCAGAGCCAAGAATAAGGCTGAAGTTTGATCCGGAGCCACCTGTTATTGTTGTCGGTGAAAGAATGTTAATCGTACCTCCGGTCATTTTGAAAACATTATCCGGATATGGAAGTGTGAACGATGCATAGATGTTCAGCCCGCTAATGTTATAGGTGTTTCCTTCGATATTGAGGGTGCCTCCTGACATGATGAAGGCACCCCTGTGTGCGCCCGAGATATATGAGGTACGAATGCAGTCAGTGGTAACAACACCAGACTCAATTATTAATGCGCTCTGATCACGCATTACTATCCCCTGGTTACCATTGGCGTTAAGCGTTGCCTGGTTTGAAACCCGGAGGTTGCCATATACAACTATGGAAGAGTTCGATGCCGCTGCAGAAAATGTAACATCTGCCCCGTCAAGCCATAGCTGTGCATCAAGGTCTATGTTGTAAACGGCATCGCCTGAAAGACTGGGTAACACAATATTAGGTCCGAGACGAACGGTTCCGGCAAGAAGACCCAGAGCATTTGGATTTTCAATGGCCGGAGGATCATTTGATGGCGGGCTTGACTGCAGATTGGACCTTCCGAACAACTTGAAATTGGTATTATTACTGGCATCTATATTAAGAATATAGGTCTTGTCAATACCCTTGTCAATTTCTATCCTGTAAAAATCACTCTGTCCGTTGCAAATGAGGTTCTGGTTTGCATTGGGATTATTGAAGACCAGGTCAGATCTGCCGTTGGAGGGCGCTGTTGTGTAACCGGGGGTAGCCTGATTGGTCATCCTCACCACCCCTTCGTTTGTAAAATCTCCGTTGACTATAAACCTGTGATTGGCATTTCCCGTTCCAATGCCTATGCTTCCGCTGGTACTGACATCAACATTACCTGCCACCGTCACATTCCGTCCTGTTGAGGAGCCGTCATTAATCTGAAGCTTCCCGCTGGTAATGGTCAGGTTCCCGTTAAGGGTCATATTACCTGTCAGCGTTGCTACTATGGCCGAGGATGAAAGATTTATTATCAGGTTATTATATGACAGCTGGGAGAATGTAAAATTTGAAGTGTTGTAATATTCCACCGTACCTCCATCCTCTGAAACAAAATTACTCCAGTCACCGGAGGGAAATGCACTTGTCTGCAATCGTACAAGTCCTGCTCCACGTATAACAGTGAAGTTTTGTGTTGTATAGGTCCCGAGGTCAAGAATTCCCCCCTCATTGATCTGAAGAGAAAGGACGCTTTCGCCATTTGCTGTTATGGATACCGTACGGCCATTAAGTATAACAACCCTGTCTGTTGCTGATGGTACTCCCGGGCTAACGGACAGTGTTCCTGACGGATCCTTGGTCCATGTGCCTGCTGAGTTCCATGATCCTGACTGGTAGGAGTAGTATGTTCCATAGACCGGCTCCTCGCGTGCGGTCCACTGGCCGCTGAGAGTTGAGGTTCCCGATACGGTCATCGGATTTGTTCCTGCTGCACTGTAAAAAGCCGGCTGAGCCCAGACGCCTCCGGAATAAAGATAAGGAACGTACTTAGTCTGATCACCACCGGATCCCACTTCTCCGGGGTTAATATATGTAAGCTTTATATTTGCGGATATCCCGCTTATGCCGGTGGTTGAAACACTCCAGTATTTCATCAGATCAGTACTGGCAGCGGCCGGAGGCCCCGGAGCCGTACCCGCAACAGCCCTGACACTGATGCTTCCTGTTCCGGTAACGGTAGCTGTAAGAGCCGCAATTTCAAAAGGAGTGTAATTAGTGCCGGTTCCTACCGGGTAAACAACGGAAAAGGCAGAGGCAGTGGTTCCCAGTTTAATAAGGCTTCCACTACCGTCGCACACAATCATATGGGTATTGTTGAATGATCCGGAAGTTGTAATTGTTGCCCCTGTCCCAATTGTAAGATCATAGGCCCCGGATCCGAGACTGAGGTTTCCATTGCTGAGGCTCAGGATTCCGGCAACAGATATACTGCCCTGCATTGTTTTGGTACCCCCGCCACTGACAGTGATATTTCCGTAAGACTGAGCTGATATATCCTGTGCTCCGGCAAAGCCATATACAACCGTTGAGCCCGGGTCAATAATTTCAATGCCAGACCACACTGTATTTGATGATACATTATGATTGTATGTTGCCCCATTATCGAGTTGAAAAGTTGTGGCTGCAGAAAGAGATATTGCTGAATTAGCGGTAAGAGATGCTCCACTTTCCACCTCTACTTTTGTGTTGCTGCCCGAAACGCTCCAGGCTGAGCCGGCTGTCATGGAATTAGAAGCCTGAATGACAAATGTCTGGTTGTTGGCCGTAAAACTTGCCGGACTGCTACCCCCTCCGGCTCTGTTTGTATTCCAGCTTGAAAGAAGTGCCGGATCAGAATTTTGGGAATAATATATTAAACTGGGCGGTGCAATATTCAGAGTATAATCTTCAACTTCACCGTCGAACCCCGTATCACAGGAAGCAGGATATGCACGATACCTGGCAGAAACCCTCATCCTGACAGTGCCGGTGACGGCTCCGGCAGGAACGGTAATGCTCAGCGGGCTCAGGCTGGAAGGACCATTGGCTGTGTTGACAGCAGTGCCAAGGTTATAGGATTCTCCGGAATCATTAAAACTTCCATTCCCGTTCCAGTCAATCCATGCCATTGCATTAACGGTATAGGGGCCATCTGTATTCAGGTTGACGGTCAGGTTATAAGAGCTGCTCTTGATAACATCGGTAACCAGCGATGTGTAATCACTATATCCTAAAGGTTTGCCGCTGGAGTTGCTGATCGTATTGATATTTACATAAGTTATGCTTGTCTGGTAAGTCATATTACCGCTTGAAGTACAATAGGTAACTATTGAATTCCCAGTTACGGCAACGTTTTTAACGGCAGAACCTCCCCCGCTGTTTGTAATATTACCGCTATAATTCGTGCCGGGATTTGTCGGGCTAAACCGGGCATAAATAGTAGTCGCAGCCAGTGTCGACGATGTAAAAGGAACATTAATTGATGAGGCAAAGCCGGAACCGGAGCTTAATGAGACCTCAAAGTTGGACGGTGCCGCAACGTTAATATTCCCTGCGGAGGGAAATAGCCCCGCACCGGAAAGTGTATAGGTCATGTTGGATGACGTCGAACCGCTGGCTGCAAAACCAAAATCGAGACTTGTCGGCGTAACAAAAAGGCCGGGAGGATTCCCTTTTATTTCAATATTATCTATTCGGTTATAACCTGAAGCACTTACCGTACCACCCCCTATTGAGGTGTTTGAGGTCATTATCCAGCGAAGCTGAAGAGCAGCCTGATTGTCACATGCGGCAGGCAGGGCGAGATTATTTAATACGCCTGTTGTGAAATTATTTTCGACAGTAATTGAGCCCCCGGATACCGCAACCCATCCTCCACCAATATTATACTCAAGTCTAAAATCTTTCGGGCTTTTTGTTGAGCCCTGATCACGTCCTCTTTGAGCAGATGAGACGGTTATATTATAGTACCCCGTGGTAACAATGTTAATGTACCAGTATTTTGATCCGCTGCCATTATTCCATGATGTAGCCTGGGCGCAGTTTGTGCTTGCCCCGTTGTTGGAATAGTCAATTGCAGAAGTTCCCCCTACTGTAGAAATGGTTTTTGCCGCATTTGCGGCAATACCCCCATCGCAGATTGCATTATCCGGATCGTTGGGGAAATTCCATGTTGCTAATGTTGTCTGCCCCAACGCTGTGTTGTCCAGCCCCGACAAGATGATAAGTACAGCGCTGAAAATCAACGTCCTTAATAAGTCTTTACTGCATGGTGATAGTTTATTCATTACTTTCTCAGAACCAAAAAGTGAATATTAAAAGACAGAACGCTTATTGAAATTCAGTCCAATTTCAATTCTGCCTCGGCATATTTTTCAGGTTTTACATCGGAGGATGCAGAGAAGGTAACCCGCAGTTTGCCGGTGCTGAAATCAACGCCAGGGACATTTTGAAGGTTAAATTCAAATTTTCTGACGGTGTTGGGCGTATAGACCGCCAGACCATTGGCAATGCCCACACGGGTTATCACACCGCCGGGTGATATATGGTCAACGGAGATATCACCGTAAACAGAATAGTCTCCTGCGCGATTGAATTTAAATGCAACCCTGGGAACAGTGTCATTGACAAAATTCAGGGCCAGATCTGTGAGAAAGACATTTACAGAGGGTTCTCCCACCCTTATTATTACCGGGATGGTTATCCCGAATACAGGCACCAGCTTGATGGAGATGGTTGAAGGATCCTGCTGTACCTGCGGTTCTTCACCGAGGGGCTTCTCCTTGGGCACGGCCCTGAAATAGAGATGAGACCTGTATTCGCCTGGCTCCAGCTCCCTGATTCTTGTTGCCTGGATTTTTATCGTCTGTACTTCATCAGGGCTCAGGGTTACTGACCTGGGAAAGAACCGCAGGTAGGGACTTGCGAACTGCTGTCCTTCATCAGGTTCGGTGATTGTTTCAAAGGCACCCTCTTCGGTCATCCTGATCTGCACGAACGAGATGTTGTAGGTGGCCGTGTCGTTTCCGATGTTGGCCAGGCTCAGGTCCACCGACCTCTGCCGGGCATCAAGAACCACTCGTCTGGGGGTGACGAGAAGGTCGCCCTGTGCCCTTGCAATAAATGGAAAAAAAACCTGAATTAGGATCAGGCCTGCCGTAAAAAGCCGCATAGATAGCTTTGTCATTATATCAGGTTTTAGTGTTTCTTTCAGCGGTCAGTTAAACTCAAATGTTATTGTGTAAGTACCCGTATAAACTCCCACGGGATTATCATTCAGGGTTCCTACATTTAGTGTGGCCCCCACATATACCACCTGAGATCCGTTTTCCAGCACGCCGGCTCCCGGCTCTGCCTCCGGCACTGACCGCCACTCTTCCACCGTCATGGTTCTGGCCGATCCCATGTGCGTTATGGTAACCGGATCCGAAGGCAGGCTTACAGTAAAAGCCACCCCCGGATCTCCGGTGACATAAAAACTTGCAGCGCTGTGAGTACCGCTGCCCGGCCATACGCTGCCCATGACCGAGATAGAGCTTTCCGGTGTAAGTATAAGCTTGCCTCCCTGTGGCCCCGGTGAAAATTTACCAAAACTCAGCTGTGTGGTCTCCGTGGCAGCCAGCGTTGAAATAACCTCTGCAGTAATATGACCTGTTACCGTCGAGGCTGTCGCTGACTGTGCCTCCGCCGTAACGGCGGAGACACAGGTTAAACATATTAGGCTAATAAATACAAGTCTGAGCCTTTTCATTATGTTTAAGACAGTCTCTGATATGTTTCTAGTTATAATTAATAGTTACCGGGAAATTTGCAGAGGTATACACACCCGCTGCCTGGGCTGCACCAACTGACAGGGTGGCTCCTACGGTAAACGCAGCAGCACCTGTACCGTCCAATGCAGGCGTACCGCCAGCATTATGAACAAAATCGTTTGCCGCCATTGAATTCGTCCCGTTGACAAGAGTGACATCACCGTTGGCAGGAAGAGTAATGGTGTATGCCCGGCTGGCTTCTCCCAATATGGTAAATGATGCGGCAACACCGGCAGCGGGAGGAACAAGTGCAGGTCCGGTTGCAGTCCTGGAGTTATCGGTGCCCAGCACAACAGTTCCTGCGGTACCGGTAACGGCAATGATACCAAAATCCATGTCGCTCACCTTGGTTAGCTTAAGACCTGCGATAATGCTTGCCGTTGCCGTCGTCTGTGCTGTAGCACTTGACTGTGCAAAGCTGCCTGCGGTGAATGCGATCATGATTACTGAAAATAAAAGAATCTTTTTCATCTGAGATAATTTTTAAAGGTTGATAATTACTATTCGCTATGATATGATTAATTTTCTATGACATAACTAAAACTAAAGGATATTATTATTCGATGATTGAGGTTTTTCTAAAACTATTATGTTCTGTTTCCCTTTGCACAGTTAAACATGAAACCTTCCGCAAGAGTTTCAATGTTTTGATTAAACGTAAAAATAAACTGATAAACAGGATTGATTATTTAGACGAACGTTAAATAATTAACATCTCACTATACTTTTCAACATAATCAGAAGCTGCTGCTGCCATCCCAACAGTGTGTGCAGAGTTTTTCACGTGGCAGTCCGATAGCCTGCACCAGGTCGTCAAGACGCTGGAACATAAGGGTATCCATACCTAATGTGGATGCTATCTCATTGACCATCAACGAGTATTTTTCGGAATCGGGATCAAGATAGTCTTCAATGTTCTTCTCCTCTCCCTCCAGCTTTACAACAGCCTTGCGGGCGGCAAGCTCGAGGGTTGAGCGCGACTGTGAGAAGTTGAGAAAGGGACATGGATAGAGCAGCGGCGGGCAGGCAATCCTCATGTGAAGCTCGCCGGCACCTGCTTCACGCAGGTCCTTTGTGTTGTCCCTGAGCTGCGTTCCCCTGACAATACTGTCGTCCAGAAAAACAATCGTCTTGTCTTTTGTCAGCTTCTTGTTGGGTATCAGCTTCATCCTGGCCACCAGATCGCGTTGTACCTGACGCTGCGGCATGAAGCTCCTGGGCCAGGTGGGAGTGTATTTTGAAAAGGAGCTCATGTAGGGAACAGATTTCTCGTTGACATAGCCCAGGGCATGTCCTACTCCCGAATCGGGAACACCGCAGACAAAATCGGCCTTCACCGTATCACGTTTGGCCAGCGCAGCACCACATCTGTAGCGAACCTCCTCAACATTCCTGTCTTCATATTCGGAGGTCGGAAAACCGTAATAGACCCAGAGGAAAGCACATATCTGCATCTTTTTTCCCGGTGCCTTCAGCCGAGTGAAACCATTGGAGCGCAGATGTACTATCTCTCCGGGGCCAAGAAAATATTCAGTATCAAAGCCTGTATTGGGAAAGGAGCATGTCTCCGAAGCTACCGCCCTGGCTCCCTCCTTCCTGCCGATTACCACCGGCGTACGGCCCAGCCTGTCGCGCGCGGCAATGATACCATCCTTGGTCAGCACCAGAAGGGAACATGACCCCTTGATTTTTTCATAAACCCGGGTTATGCCCTCGACAAATGAGTCTCCCTCGCAGATGATGTTTGCAACCATCTCGGTGGGGTTGATGTTACCCATGAAGTTTTCGGTGAAATGCATTTTCCTGGCGAGGAAATAATCAGCCAGCTCGGTGATATTAACTATCCGCGATACGGTGACCAGGGCAAACGGCCCGAGATGTGAGTTGAAAAGTATGGGCTGCGGGTCAGTGTCGCTGATCACTCCCATACCACTGTTTCCGCTGAAATCCTTAAGTTCTGCTTCAAATTTGTTCCGGAAATACTCATTCTCCAGGTTATGAATGCTCCTCCGGAAGCCTGTCCCGGAATCATAAAATACCATCCCGGCACGCTTGGTGCCCAGATGTGAATGATAATCAGTGCCGTAAAACACATCATCAACGCAGTCCCTGTCGGATACAGAACCGTAAAATCCACTCATAAAGCCATGTTTTTTGAAGCTGATAAAGCCGGACTAAGATAATCAAACGGCAGAAAAACGCATTGTTCTGTAATAATTAGTAATTTTGAGCCGGATAAAATAAAATACATATGGAAAATCACGAAAAATATCAGGCTGAACACATTGAGCACAAGAAGGGTGCTCCGGTTGTCATGATAGTGTCTACGATAATCCTGACACTCGGTTTGATTGCACTTGTAGTTCTCTACTACAACCAGAAGAGCAAGATGGTTGAGATGGAGCAGGTGCTAACAGAAGAGAAAGACTCTCTGGCCAATGAGCTCCGCATGATGATGTACGGATACGATACCCTCAAGACAAGCAATGACACTCTCAATGCAGAACTGCAGCGTGAGCGCACCCGGATTCAGAAGCTCCTCGAAGTCAGCGCCTCCAATGCACAGCTGATAAGAAAATACAAGGCAGAGATCAGCACCATGCGTGAGATCATGAAAAGCTATATAGTACAGATCGACTCTCTCAATACCCGTAATCAGCTGTTAAGCGCTGAAAATGTGGAGATACGCGAACAGATGACGGTAGTGCAGGAGACCAACATCGAACTGGAAAAGACCAGGGAGGAGCTTACCTCCAAGGTGAGCGTCGCCTCCATGATTCAGGCCAAGGATATAGTTGCCATGGCACTTAACAAAAAACGGAAGGAGACAGACCAGATCAGGAACCTCGATAAGGTGAGGGTATGCTTCACTCTCAGGGAAAATCCGATCGCCGAAGCAGGCAACAAGATTGTCTATCTCAGAGTAGTCCGCCCTGATCAGCTGGTGATCACCAGCTCCCCGGACAACCTGTTTGAGGTTAACGGTGAACAGCTTATTTTCTCTGCCAACAGGGCGGTGGATTATGCCAACAATGACATTGAGATGTGTATCTTCCTTGATAACACAGGTGATTTTATCCCCGGAACTTACAGTGTAGAGCTTTATCTCGACGGCATGAAGATCGGCACCGGAGAATTTTTGCTGCAAGGAAGGAGCTGATCACAGTTCCGTCAGCAGTTCCGCAATAATATTATCAGAGATCATCCTGCCCTGGTCTGTCAGGGCCAGGGTGTCTCTTTCCCTTTTCATCAGCCCGTAACGGATATATTTTCCTGACATGTTGACAAGATAATCATGAAGCTCCTTGTCATAGCTATTTTCAACATGCGCCAGATCGATGCCCCATACCGTGCGAAGGGCAGTCATGATATACTCATTGAAGAGGGTAAGCCTGTCAAGCTCCTCGCGTTCAAAAGAGACCTTTCCCTCGTTTACCGACCTGATATACTCTTTGACGTCTGATACGTTCCACTGTCGCGATCTCCTGTCAAATGAATGTGCAGAGGGACCAAGGCCTATGTAGGGCACCTGCTTCCAGTAGGCCGAGTTGTGCTTTGAGATATATCCTTCAAGTGCAAAATTGGAAATCTCATAATGCAGAAAACCCTTCTCCCTCAGCAGGCTGATCAACAGCATGAACATCGAACTGCTGGTCTCCTCGTCTGTCTCGGTGAGCTTCCCCTTCTCCTTCAGGCGGTACAGGGGAGTTCCCTCCTCAATGGTAAGATGATAGGCTGAAATATGTGTCACCGGAAAAGTCAGAGTCTTCTCAATATCCTGCTTCAGATCTGCCGTGGTCATTTCCGGCATGCCATAGATAAGATCTGCAGAAACATTTTTTATTCCTTCACTGAACACTGCCTCCAGTGCTTCTGCCGATTGCCGGGCCGTGTGCCTTCTGCCCAGGTACTTCAGCCTTCCGTCATCCCAGGACTGAACTCCGACACTGATCCTGTTGACGCCAAGGGCCGCAAGGGAGCTGATATACCCTGCCCTGACATCATCAGGGTTTACTTCCATGGTTATCTCAGGATCACTGACAACGATGAAGTTCCTTCTCACCGCTGCCAGAATTTTTTCCGCCTGTGTCACGCTCAGCAGTGAAGGAGTGCCTCCCCCCAGGTATACGGTATCAACAGTTTCATTGTAGAGGTAGCCCGACCGTAATTCAGCCTCCCGGATGATTGCCTCAACGAGAGCCTCCGTTTCACTGCAGTCAGTGACACTGTAAAAATCACAGTAACTGCAGAAACTCCTGCAGAATGGTATGTGGATATAGACGCCGGCCATGATAAATATATCCTCTAAAAATACGAAAGATTCAACATTAGTTTGCTATTTTCGCAATCTCATCACCCATATATGCTATATCGCATTATAAAACAATATTATAAGAGCATTATCATTGGGTTGCTGATCACCTGGCTCAGTCTCTCCGGTAGCAAAACGATGGTTCCCGGACGAATGCTTGATATACCATATATTGATAAGATAGGCCACTTTGCGATGTATGCCTTTTTTTCGGCCATTTTGCTTCTGGACTCATGCAGATGGCAGCTCAACCGCAGTTTCATATACCCCCTCATCCTCATTCCGCTTCTCTTCGGAGCAATTATGGAGATCATGCAGATGACCCTGACCACATCGCGCAAGGCTGAGACTTTTGACCTGCTGGCCAATGTCGGGGGTGTGCTTACCGGTCTTTTGGCAGCCTATCTGACGAGAATGGTGCTGGCAAGATTCAGAGCCTGATCAAAGGATATTTTTTCAGTTGTGCTGCACAGGCTTCTATGCTCTTTGAGCTGAAAAACCTTTCCAGGCGTACCTTCTCTTTCCTGAGGTCATTGTGCAGAATACATACTCCCCTGTCAGGCTCATCAAAGTTGCATTTCTCCCCTGTTATGTAACAGCTGTCAAAGAAATCCCTTCCGTCAATAGCATCTATTATATCCATCAGGGTAAGATCAGAGGCCGGAACCATCAGATAAAATCCGCCGTGTGGACCTTTCGATGAATGAAGTATCTTTTTCTTTGAAAGTATCTGAAGGATCTTGGCGAGATAGGGCTGCGGGATATTCAGCTTTTCAGCTATCTCCCTGAGTCCGGTATTATACTTCTGTTCGGGTTTTGACGCAATGAAAATCACCGCCCTGATGCCGTATTTGCATGTTGCTGATAACATCTAGCGGTCTCTTATCGGTATCTTGTCAATCCTTCTCCTGTGCCGGCCTTCCTCAAAATCAGTTGTCAGAAAAGCCTTCAAGATCACTATCGCCTCAGCCTCCTTCAGGAACCGCCCGGGCAGTGAACATACGTTGGCATCATTGTGTGCCCTTGCAAGCTTGCTGATTTCCTCGCACCAGCAGACCGCCGATCTTATTTTCTGATGCTTGTTGGTAGTCATGTTTATGCCGTTGCCCGAACCACATATTGTAATACCGAACCTGAAGTCGCCCTTCTCCACTGCCTCTGCCAGCGGATGACCAAAATCGGGATAATCAACGCTGTCTTCAGAAAAACAGCCTATATCCTTTACTTCATACCTGTTTGAAATAAGCCACAAGACGAGCTTCTCCTTAAGCCTGAAACCGGCATGATCTGAGGCAATTATGATTTTTTCCAAAACGCCCTTATATTTTTATACAAATATAGTCCTGTAATCAATACCAGAAAAAAAAACATAACCGCTTTAATATGTTAATAACATGTAACCACCGATTTAATTTTTTGTTCATTTTTTTCATTGACCCGGCAAGTTTCCTCCATATGTATTTTTTTTCTTTTTACAAAAACATTTTCTTATTCCGGCGGAGTTATATTTCAACCTCCGGTCAACAGCATGAGAGCGATCTTTTGTTAACTTTCACTGTCAACAAAATCGTCGTAACAACTGTTAATTGGAAGGCTAAATGTCTATCTTTCAAATAAGGTATGTTTTTTGATGTGTTAACAAGCTGTTATTAATCTTTTAACCGCCATTTTTACAAAAAGAATCGTAAAATTGTTTGAACAGAATTAACAGCATATAATAACCATCATCTATAAAATTTTTTAAAAAATAATATAAAATATGATTGTTGATAAAGATATCGCAGGCAGGATTGAAGAGCTCAAAAAGGAGAAAAATGCTGTAATACTGGCACATTACTATCAGACGTCTGACATTCAGGATATCGCCGATTTCATCGGAGACAGCCTGGCGCTTTCACAGAAGGCAGCAGAGACTGACGCTGATATGATAGTCTTTGCAGGAGTAAAGTTCATGGCTGAGACTGCAAAGATACTTTCTCCGGAGAAGAAAGTCATTATACCGGATATGATGGCAGGATGCTCATTGGCAGACTCATGCAAGAGGGAGGATTTTGAAAAGTTCATCAGGGAAAATCCCGGAAGAACGGTAATTACCTATGTTAACACCACAGCTGACATAAAGGCCGTAAGTGATATTGCATGCACCTCTTCAAATGCCAGGCAGATAATAGAATCCCTGCCTGAAGATGAGAAGATAATATTCGGGCCGGACCGAAACCTGGGTAACTATATAAAGAGTCTGACGGGAAGGGATATACTTGTGTGGGACGGTGCCTGTCATGTCCACGAGCAGTTTTCACTGGAGGCCATCGTGAAACTGAAACGGGAAAAAGGTGATGCAAAAATAATTGCTCATCCTGAATGTGAGTTGCCGGTAAGGCTTGTGGCAGATTACATAGGTTCAACATCCGGACTTCTCTCTTTTATAAAGAAAGATCCCGGAAAAACTTTTATTGTTGCCACGGAACCGGGCATCATCTATCAGATGAGGAAAGCAAGGCCGGAGAAGAATTTTATACCGGCACCGCCGAAAGATTCAACCTGCGGGTGCAGTGAATGCAATTTCATGAAGCTTATTACTCTTGAAAAGATATATAAATCGCTTAAATTTGAGGAGCCGGAAATAATTGTTGACCCGTTGATAGCAAAACAGGCCGTAGTACCAATCAAGAGAATGCTTGAGATATCGGCGAAACTTGGCTTATAAGATGAAGAAACTTTTTCTGATCATGCTGGTTTTTATTCCTTTTGCCATGTCTGCTCAGCAAAACAGGGAGCTTAATGATGGCTATCATCAGTTTACTTATCCTAACGGAAATATCTCAAGCGAAGGTTTTATAAGGAACGGCAAGCCTGACGGATACTGGAAAGGTTATTATGTCACAGGAGTTCTTAAGTCCGAAGGCAAAAGAACCAGTTTTCTCCTTGACAGCATCTGGATCTTCTATGATCAGGCAGGAGACACGACGGAAAAGATCAGTTACCTGCTGGGAAAGAGAAACGGATATTACCTCAGGTATAAAAAAGACCCGGTACACGGACTTTACGTACACACTTCAGAACTGTATGCCGGCGACAAAAAGGAGGGTGTGGCACGAATTTTCTATCCTGACGGGAAGATAAGACAGACCATACCGTATGTCAATGGAAAGAAAGACGGGCTGTCACGTGAGTATGACAGAGATGGTAAAATAATAACCCTGCTGGAATACAACAACGACTTTCTTATCAGCAGGGAGAGAATAAACCAGACTGACGCAGCCGGACTAAAACAGGGTGAATGGCTGGAATTCTATCCTGGCGGCGCAATAAAAACGGAGAGAAATTACCGTAACGACCTGCTTCACGGCTATTACAAGGAATATGACGAAAGGGGAAGGCTGCTGGTCACACTGCTGTATGACAACGGCAAGGTCACCGGTAGTGAGATTGACAACAGTGCAGAGATTAATATAGAGAACCGTTATGACGAATCGGGAAAGCTGATCTATTCAGGTCCGTTCAAGGAGGGTATACCGGTGGGGATACACCGCGAGTACAACAGCGACGGAACAGTCAGGATTGCAAAAATCTACAATGATAACGGCGTCCTGATATCTGAAGGAATCGTTGACGATGAGGGAAACAGGAATGGTCCGTGGAAGGATTTTTACCCTGACGGAACATTGATGGCGGAGGGGGCATATGTCAACAGCAGGCGCAGCGGAGCATGGAAATTCTATAATGCATCCGGAAGGCTTGAGCAGGCAGGATATTACAATAACGGCCGCATTGACGGAACATGGCGCTGGTATTATCCGGAGGGAGAGCTGCTGAGGGAGGAGGATTACTACCAGGGCAGAAGGGACGGTCAGTATACGGAGTATACACGCACCGGCGGGATAATAGCACAGGGAGCTTACGCTGACGGTGAGAGAAACGGGAAATGGATATTCAAAACAGGAGACAATACAGAAGAAGGAAACTATCTTCTTGGGCTTCGCGACGGTGAATGGAAGGCATATTATCCGAATGAAAAACTCAGATTTCGCGGAGAATACAGGCAGGGTAACCCCGTTGGCCACCATACAGTCTGGTATGAAAGCGGAAGGATCAGGGAGGACCGCTATTACAGGAACGGCCTAAGAACACGCACATGGAAGAAATACAGTGAGGAGGGCGATGTCATTCTCTCGGTCACCTACCGTGATGATGTGGAGACAAGCATCAACGGCGTGGCTGTCAATCTGCCCGAGAGCAGCGTCAGACGCATTAAATAGCTTCGGACAATGAGCGAACAGTTCAACCTGAGAAAAGAGATAACCCTTGCCGGCGATGCGGAACTGGAGAAGCAGCTGCGTCCGCTCAGCTTTGAAGACTTCCGTGGCCAGCAGCGTATCACGGATAACCTTAATGTTTTTGTCACCGCAGCACTGCAGAGAGGCGAGGCTCTTGACCATGTGCTTCTGCACGGGCCTCCAGGACTGGGAAAAACCACCCTGGCCACCATCATCTCCAATGAAATGAAGGTTAAACTGAGAGTTACTTCGGGCCCTGTGCTCGACAAACCGGGAGACCTGGCGGGACTGCTTACCAGCCTCGATGAGGGGGATGTTCTGTTCATCGATGAGATACACCGGCTCAGCCCCGTGGTTGAAGAGTACCTATACTCGGCTATGGAGGACTACCAGATTGATATCATGATCGACAAGGGACCGGGTGCCCGCTCCGTACAGCTGAAGCTCAATCCTTTTACACTCATAGGGGCCACCACCCGCTCTGGTCTGCTCACCAGCCCGCTCAGAGCCCGGTTCGGCATCAAGTTCCACCTGGAATATTATGATACTCCCATCCTGAAAGGAATAGTGAAGAGATCGGCAGGAATACTAAACATAATCATTGATGATATTGCTGCCCTGGAGATAGCCTCACGCAGCAGGGGAACGCCAAGGATAGCCAATTCACTGCTGCGGCGGGTACGTGATTTTGCCCAGGTGAAGGGTACCGGCGCCATAGACCTGGAGATAACGCGCTACAGCCTCGAGGCCCTGAATATTGACAAGCACGGCCTTGACGAGATGGATAACCGCATACTTAAAACCATCATTGAAAAGTTCAGGGGCGGACCGGTGGGGTTGAACAACATTGCCACAGCCGTGGGAGAAGAGAGCGGAACCATTGAGGAGGTTTATGAGCCTTTTCTTATCAAGGAGGGCTATATAAAGAGAACGCCACGGGGACGGGAAGCTACAGAAACTGCATACAGACATCTGGGACTGGTGCCCGGAAGTGACGGAAGTCTATTCTGAGACAGCAGAGCCGGGAAGAGAGGTTAACACACTTATCAGGAGTGCGGGGCCCGGGAAACTAAGAACTCACCTTTTCAAGACCCTTGAGGTCAATGATCTTTATTTTTCTGCCGCTGAGCTCTATAAGCCTGTCGCTCTTGAATTCAGAAAGAAGGCGTATTACCGATTCTGTGGCAGTGCCAACGATGTTGGCCAGCTCTTCACGTGTAAGAGATATGCGGAGGAATTTCTGCTCGTCAAGACCGAAATCGCCCACGAGCTTCATCAGTACCTCTGCAACCCTCTCACGCACAGTCTTCTGGGCTATGTCGGTAATATAGGAGTTGGCCTCGGCCAGTTCATGGCAGGTGAGCTTGACCACCTCGAAGGCGAAGGCAGGATTCGTTTTCACAAACTGTATCAGCAGTTCCGAGGGTATGAAGCAGACCTGACTGTCTTCGATTACCTTGGCCGAGGTGCACGCCGGTTCGTTGCTCAACACTGACCGGTAGGCAATAATTTCGCCGCGACGGGCAAAACGGATTATCTGTTCCTTGCCGTCAACGCCGGTCTTGAAAACCTTGATAATACCTGAGTTGATGCAGAAGAAACCGCTTATCCGGTTGCCCTCGTGATACAGTATGTCACCCCTTTTGTAGCGCCTGAAATCCTTCTCAAAATTCAGTCTGTCAGTCTCATCACGGGTCAGAAAACGAAAGACGGAGTTTGTTTCAAACGCGCATTTTTCACATAAAGCCATAGATAAGTCATGCTGTTTCATAACTCAGGAGGTTAAGATGACAAAGGTGAGTATTAATTAATGAAAATCATAGAATTTCAGAACGGAACTGATTAAGAAACCGTATATCGTTTTCAAAGTAGAGACGAAGATCATTGACGCCGTATTTGAGCATGGCGGCGCGTTCAATTCCCATACCGAAAGCATATCCGGAATATTTGACGGAGTCAATGCCGCATGCTTCGAGAACATTGGGATCAACCATACCGCAGCCCAGCAGCTCGAGCCATCCTGTACCCTTGCACACCCCGCATCCCTTTCCTCCGCACAGATTGCAGTTTATATCCATCTCTGCCGAAGGTTCGGTGAAGGGAAAAAATGAGGGTCGGAGCCTTATTCGCACATCCTTGCCGAAGAGTTCCACGGCAAAGTAGAGAAGTGTCTGCCTGAGATCGGCAAAAGAGACGTTCTCGGCTACATAGAGACCCTCAACCTGGTGGAAGATGCAGTGGGCACGCGCTGAGATAGCCTCATTACGAAAGACCCTGCCCGGAGAGATGGTCCTGATGGGAGGCTGCTCTCTCTCCATCACGCGTACCTGTACAGAGGAGGTGTGCGTGCGCAGCAGCACATCATCGGGATGAGACTCCACACCTGAACTCTTCCTGATAAAGAAGGTATCCTGCATATCGCGCGCCGGATGATCGCTGGCAAAATTGAGCATGGTGAAGACATGATTGTCATCCTCTATCTCCGGCCCCTCGGAAACAGTGAATCCTATACGGCTGAAGATGTCAATTATGTGGTTGCGGACAATGGATATGGGATGGCGTGTGCCCGCATTGAATGGCCAGGCAGGGCGGGTAAGGTCAGTTTCTGAAGTGACAGTCTCGGCAACAGAGATACGCTCTTTGTGTTCATGGTACTTGTCCGTCGCCAGCTGCTTCAGCTCATTCAGAAGCCTCCCTGTCTCCCTCTTCTCTTCAGGAGGCACATTTCTGAATCCCTCAAAAAGCAAAGAAATACTTCCCTTCTTGCTGAGGTAGGCTATCCTGAACTGCTCAAGCAGATCAGCATCCGTGATCTGAAAATCCTCAATCTCTCTTTTTAATTCTGCAATCCTGCCAATCATCTGCGAAGTCAATCTTATTTAATTATTCTCACCTTTATTATCCTGATATCATTTACGGGCCTGTCATTCATGTCGGTAGCCGTGGAGGCAATTGCATCAACCACTTCCATTCCTTTCAGAACCTCGCCGAAGACGGTATAGGCACCGTCAAGGAAAGGTGTTCCGCCTACGGTTTTATAAGCGTTGATGTGATCTTCCGGCATGGCATAGGGGCCTTCAGCCTCCATCGCCTCATAGGCTCTGACAATGGCATTCTGCTGAATGATATCCTCAGACATGGCGGTATCGGCATGCAGAGCCTCCCGGCGCAAATCACCCAGTGCCTTGTTGTACAGATACTGCCGGCGATTGTACTCGATACGCTGGATGATATTGGCCAGCTCCCCATCGTTGTAAACCTTTCCCTGGACAATGTAGAACTGTGTTCCGGATGAATTGCGTTCAGGATTCACATCATCGCCCATACGGGCTGCAGCCACGGCTCCTCTTTTGTGAAAGAGAGAGTCGTTGATCTCCGCCGGTATGGTGTAATCATCATTCAGAATGGCCGTATCCTGTTTTGTTGAACCGTCACCGGTCTGTATCATGAATTCTTTGATAACCCTGTGGAATGAGACACCGTCATAGAAGCCGCTCTCGACAAGCTTTATGAAGTTGTCACGGTGCATGGGTGTAAGGTCAGACAGGGAGATAAGTATATCTCCCTCGGTAGTTTTTATCTCGGCGCGTACGCCGGAGCCGCTGCCTGATGTGCAGCCGGCCAGCAACACTACTGCTGCAAGCGGTAACAAGATGCGTAAGGAACTCCTCATTTTCTTATTATTTACGAATGACAAAGATATATATTTGCAGTAAGAGTTAAGCATGAACGATATACGCAAGCTTGCAGGGCAGACTGTCATTTACGGTTTCGGTACCGTTGTGCCGCGATTTTTGAACTATGCTCTGCTGACGCCCTTCTATACCTATATTCTCGGCAGGGAACAGTACGGTGTCGTTACGGAGCTGTATGCATGGATGGTACTGGCCCTCGTCATCCTTACCTACGGGATGGAGACAACATATTTCAGGTTCGCAGGTAAAAAGGCACCGGCAGAGACGGTCTACAGTACAGCGCTGATGAGTCTCTTTTTCACCTCTGCATTTTTCATTATGGCAGTGAGCCTGTTCATCACTCCCGTATCAGGGTTTCTGGGTTACTCTGAACATCCGGAATACATACGGATGTTTGCATGGATAGTGGCTATTGACGCCTTCTCGGCAATACCGTTCGCATGGCTGCGCAATAACAACAGGGCCAGGACCTTCAGTATACTGAAGATCATAAATGTGGCAGTGACCGTTGTCACTGTCTTCTTCTTCCTCAAGACGGCACCGGCCATGGCCGAACGGGGTAATGAGCTGATTTTTAAAATATATAATCCGGAAATGCAGGTAGGATACGTCTTCGTAGCCAACCTTGCCGGATCAGCAGTGACACTGCTACTACTGCTACCTTATGTGGTCAGGATACGGCCTGCCTTTGACCGGAAGTTGTTCAGGAAAATGCTGTCATACAGCTGGCCTCTTCTCGTTGGAGGTATGGCAGGGTCACTGAATGAGGTGCTTGACAAGATTTTGCTGCGGAGATTGATAGGAGGCGCCGAAGGTCTTGCCACGGTAGGTCTCTACGGTGCCGGTTACAAGGTGGGTGTGCTTATGTCCCTGTTCATACAGATGTACCGATTTGCTGCGGAGCCATTCTTCTTTGAAAAGGCCGGAAGCAAAGAAGCAAAGGAGACATACGCGGTAACAATGAAATATTTTGTGATCACGGCCCTGATACTGTTCCTGGTAATAAACCTCTATATTGAAGCAATCCAGATAATAATCGGTCCCCTCTTCAGGGAATCGCTGGTGGTGGTTCCCATAGTAAGCATGGGGTACCTCCTGCTGGGCATATTCATAAACCAGAGCATCTGGTACAAGGTAGATGACAGAACCATTTACGGTGCGTGGATAACGCTGGTGGGAGCCGCAGTGACAATACTCGTAAACCTGCTGTTCGTGCCCCGGTTCGGCTATATAGCCGCTGCATGGGCACACGTGGCATGTTACCTCTCCATGGTGGCAGTGTCATATGTAGTCGGCATGAAATACTATCCCATTAAATACGAGACATGGAAATTAGTACTCTATATTTTAGTGGCTGTTGCGTTACTGACATTGTCAAGGCTGCTGGCACCGGAGAACAAAATTACCGGCATCGTTTTTGACACTATGCTCCTTTTGATTTTCTTTGCCATGGCAGAATTTAAGGATAGGTACTTTTCGTTGTTGTTTAAAAGAGATAGATGAAAATAAGAATAGTAAACCGGACACAGCACCCCCTGCCATCATACAAGACGGCATTGTCTGCAGGAATGGACCTGATGGCTGATATCAGAGAACCGGTAACCCTGAAACCCATGGAAAGAAAACTTGTGGCGACAGGCCTGTCTATTGAGCTGCCGGAAGGTTATGAGGCCCAGGTAAGGCCTAGAAGCGGCCTGGCAATCAAAAACGGAATCACGGTACTTAACTCACCGGGAACAATTGACGCCGATTACAGGGGAGAGATATGCGTGATACTGATAAACCTATCTGACAGCGATTATACGGTGCATGACGGCGACAGGATCGCCCAAATGATCATTGCCCGCCATGAGAAGGCAGAGATGATAGAGACAGAGGAGATAAGCATAACGGAGAGAGGAGCAGGAGGATTCGGACACTCGGGCATAAGATGAGAAAAACCCTTTTGATAGTTGCATTATCACTGCTTGTGGCAGGCTGCTCCGTGGGTACGGTGGCGCCCACTGCTGATGCAGACTTTATGGTGAGGCCTGACAGCAGGTATGACTATATGCTGACAGAGGCGCTGCGACAGAAGTATGTGGGTGATGTCAATGAAGCAGCAAGTCTCTTTGAGAAGTGTATTGAAACCGATCCTGTCCGCTCTGTTCCTTACTTTGAACTGGCACAGATATATTCGGCCGCAGGTATGGGAGAAAAAGCGGTTAATTATGCCGCAAGGGCAGCACGGTTGGAGCCTGATAACTATTGGTACCAACTTGCAGCGGGATCTCTTTTTACACAGTATGAACAGAAGGATTCAGCAATGGTTTACTTCGCCAGGGCACTGAAAGCCGACAGCCGGGCCGTTGAGGTTAATTCTATACTGGCAGGACTTTATACAGAAAAGGGTGAGATCGAAAAAGCAGATTCACTTTTCAGAATTCTGAACGGACAGGGTGCATTAAGTGATGACATGTTCCTGATGATGATATCAGGACTGATAATGAAGGGAGATCTAAAGGAGGCTGCCAGGAGAACGGAAAGTCTGATTGAACGGGAACCGGATGAAATAAGGTACAAGGCACTGCTTGCAGATATCAGTTATGAGGAGGGTAACATTGAAAAGAGCGACAGCATCTACAGGTCAATAATTGAAAAAAATCCGGATGATATAGAGACGCAGCTGCTTTACCTGATGAACCAGGTATATAAGAAAAATTATGCGAATATTTCAGGTTTTCTGAATAATGTATTTGATAGTGAACTTATTGAGAGAGAGAGAAAGATATCAGTCGCAGGAAGACTGCTGAGTGACACCGCCTATGTAAAGGAGAACTCATATTCACTGGAAGAGAGCCTGATGATACTGGAGGCGAAATATCCCGGAGATGAGGAGATTCTCTCTATGAGGCCAGGTATGTATGAGACTGCGGGGCGCATTGAGGAGGCTATTTCACGTTATGAGGAGCTGGTGAAAACGGTGAAGCCGGGCTTCTACTCTGCCGAGAGACTTATACTTCTTTACGCAGAAACTCGGGAATACAGGAAGTTATATGACCTTGCCGCCGTCTATTCGCGTGAGAATAACAGAAGCATCATCGGAAAGGTCTATTATGCTATTGCTGCCATGGAACTCGAAGAGTATGAGGTAGCCGATACTGAGCTTAAAAAGGCATTGATACTCGTAGGAAATGATGCCGGAATGAAGGTACAGGTCCTGTCGATGATTGGAGATCTTAAGTTCAGAATGAAGGATCCGGAGTCAGCCTATGGCTACTATGAGGAGGCTTTGAAACTGTCACCCGGTGAGGTGCTGGTTCTTAACAACTATGCATATTTTCTTGCCGAGGATGAGAGTGACTTGAAAAAGGCTCTTAAAATGGCTGAAGAGGTAATGCGAAAGGAAGGTGAAAATCCAACATATATTGATACATATGCATGGGTGCTGCATAAGCTTGGAAAGAACAGGAAGGCCTGGAAACAGATGCAGAGAATCGTCGATGCCGGAGAGGCTGATGACCCCGAAATACTTGAGCATATAGGATATATTCTGTATGAGATGGGAAGATGTGATGAGGCTGTGGAATACTGGAAGAAATCCCTGGAAAAAGATAGCACTAAAACTTACCTGGAAGAGGAGATAAGGAAATGCATGAAGTAGTCAGGCCAGCGTTGGTGATACTGCTGATAGTACTGCTTGCTGGCTGCTCTGCCTCACGCAGGAGAAGGAGTGGTGTGCCGGGTGCGGCAGCAGGAGATATGGATTATGGCGCTGTGGCTGCCATGGTCACCGGTTATAATATCACTGATGGTGGATTCGTTATAAGAAGGGGAAAAATAGAACTGGAAGGAACATCCGTGGAAGGAAGCTTCGGTTTCACTGCACGGATAAACAGGGATAATGACTTTATTGCATCGGTGAGAGGACCGCTGGGAATAGAGCTGGTGAGACTGCTGGCTGTGGAAAACGAGATCGCAGCAATAGATAGATTCAACCGGACAGTCTATATGGGAAAAAAGGACGAATTCCTGAAAAAAAATGGTATGCCGGACGATTTTATAAAGATACTTTTTGGGGATATGCCTGAATTGGTCAGAGCAACCTTTGAGGCGACGGATGAAAATGAAGTGCTGATAAGAATAAAGGAGAGAGATACAGATAGGGAAGTCAGTCTCTGTGTGGATGAAATGAAAGTCTGCAGACAAAAATTAATCTCCCGTGAGTCTGGACATGAGATTATGATGCAATTCAGTGATTTCAGGAGCAATGGAGGAAAGAAATATGCTTCGCTGATTGAAATGAAGGAGGGGAAAAAGATGCTTCATGTGACTGTGAAGATTGATGAACTTGTTGCGGGCTTTGATGAAAGGATAGAGTTTAACTTGCCGCCGTATCGGAGAAGCAGTATATGAGAAGGGTTATTCTGTCAGCAGTGATAATGACATGCGTGCTGATTACCGGCTACGGACAATCGCGGGCAGAACTGGAGGAGATGAGGAAGAAAAACCTTGAGGAGATAGAATATGTAGACAGGATGCTCAGGAGTACGGCAACAGAGAAGAGTGAGAACATTAACGAGCTAAGGGTAATTGGAAAGAAACTGAACCTGCGGGAAAATCTGATAAACGAATACCGACAGGAGATATTACTCCTGGAATACAGAATTTCTCTCAACCGTATTGCAGGAGAGATGCTGGAGGAAGACCTTAATAACCTGAAGAATGAGTATGCGAAATCTATTGTGAGTGCATACAAGGCTACCAAAGGTACGCCGGCACTGGCCTTCATTTTGTCATCTGCTGATTTCAACCAGGGCTACATGAGACTAAAGTATATTCAGCAGGTTGCAAGGTACAGAAGAAAGGAGACTGAGACAATAGAGACGATATACAAGGAATTGCAGAACACACAGGCAAAGCTTGAGAGAGACCGTGTAAACATCAGGGATCTGAAAGTAAGGGAAGAGAGACAAAAGCAGATACTGGGGAATGAAAAGAGCAGGAAGGAGAGGCTTGTAAGTACATTGGGAAAGAAGGAGACTCAGCTGAAACAGGATCTTGCACAGAAAAAGAAGATTGCAAAGCAGATTGAGAATGAAATAGCTCGTTTGATTGAGGAGGAGAGAAAGAGAAGTGAGGTAACACCGATGAGCAATGAGATGAGATTGATAGGGGATTCATTCGGCGATAACCGCGGAAGACTGCCCTGGCCTGTCGACATGGGTCTGGTGACCAGCCATTTCGGATTACAGCCGCACCCTGTGCTTAAGAATGTGACAGAAGACAACATAGGAATAGAGATTACATCAGGCGAAGCGACGAAAGCAAAGGCAGTATTCATGGGAGAAGTTGTCAGAGTCTTCGCGATTACTGGAGCTAACATGGCAGTGATAATCAGACATGGGGTCTATCTTACAGTATACCAGAATATTGTAAATGTACGGGTAAAGGCCGGTGACTCTGTCGCAACAGGTGAGATTCTGGGCGATGTTTTCAGTGACAGCAATAACGGCGGAAAGAGCGTATTGAAATTCATGATCTACGAGGAGAAGAAAAAGCTGGACCCTGAACGGTGGCTGTTAAAAAAATGATTAAATTTTGAAACAAAAAAATTGACCTGTTGGTATAAAAACTAATAGGGAAAAAGAATGGAAAGTATTAAAATCAATTCAGACGTTGAAAACCTGAAGATAGTTGAGACCGTTGTCGATACACTCTCGAAGAAACTTGGGATTCCGGATGAGGTCTACGGAAAGATACTCATATCTACGGTTGAGGCCGTAAACAATGCCATACTTCATGGAAACAAGGGAGACAGCAGGAAGATGGTGAAGGTTGACTTCACGGCTGACGGAAATCTTTTCAATGTCACGGTTACTGATGAGGGAGAGGGCTTCGAATACGAGAACCTGCCTGACCCGACAGACCCTAAAAATATTGAGAACCTGCATGGGAGAGGTGTGTTTCTGATGAGAAATCTTTCAGATGAGATAGAATTCAATGACTCGGGTAACGAGGTTAAAATGCAGTTCAGATATTAAGGTCTTGGTAATAAAAGTACACTACGATATTGAAAAATTCAGACTGCGTGACAGTAAGACATTGAAAAGGGTAATAGGAAGGATTATAACAGATTCCGGGTTGAAGCGCGGTACTATTGAACTGGTATTTACGGGCGACAGAAAGGTTTATGAGATAAACAGTGAGTTTCTGGGTCACGACTATTACACTGACGTTATTACATTCAATTACAATAAGGGGAAGAGTATTAACGGAGAAATATATATCAGCACTGACCGGGTGCGGATAAACGCGGAAAAATTCAATGTGCCGTTCAGTACGGAGCTGAAAAGGGTTGTTTATCACGGAGTACTCCATTTATGCGGATATGATGACAGAACAGCTGAGCAGAAGGCAAAGATGACGGAGAAGGAAGAGATGTATCTGGCTTTATCATATTCCTGATGAATTTCAATTACGATATCATTGTTGTAGGCGGCGGCCATGCCGGTTGCGAGGCTGCGCACATTGCTGCGGTAATGGGAGCAAGAACGCTGCTGGTTACCATGGATATGACAAAACTGGCCCAGATGTCGTGTAATCCGGCTATGGGAGGGATTGCCAAGGGTCAGATAATCAGGGAGATAGATGCTCTGGGCGGCATGTCGGCCATTGTTACTGACAGAACAATGATTCAGTTCAGGATGCTGAACAGGAGCAAAGGCCCTGCCATGTGGAGTCCGAGAGCACAGTGTGACCGTATGCTTTTCAGCAGAGAGTGGAGAAAGATTCTGGAAGGGACAAATAATCTTCACATATGGCAGGAGCAGGCAAACAGGCTGATCTTAGAGGAGGGAAGGGTGAGGGGGATTGTAACAACCTTTGGAAATGAATTCAGGGCTGAAGCAGTGATACTCACAAATGGTACCTTTCTTAACGGTCTGATGCATGTAGGATTCAGCACTATGCCGGGAGGTCGGTCGGGGGATCAGGAGTCACTTGGGCTGAGTGATCAGTTGAGGAAAGAGGGTTTTGAGGTGCAGAGGCTGAAAACAGGAACGAGTGCCAGGGTCGACGGACGAAGTGTAAGATTTTCTCAGATGACGGAGCAGAAGGGCGACGGCGACGGAAGGTGCTTTTCATTTATGAATGACCGTGTGGTAATAAATGATGAGAGAAGCTGTTTTATAACCCACACCAATGAAGAGGCACACAATGTGATCAGGGAAGGACTGAAGTTTTCACCTCTTTTTACGGGAAGGATTAAAGGCAGGGGACCCAGATACTGTCCAAGCGTGGAAGACAAGATTGTGACGTTTGAGGGAAAGGATTCGCATCAGCTCTTTCTTGAACCGGAAGGCTGGGAGACAAATGAATATTACATAAATGGATTTGCAAGCAGTCTGACACTTGAAACTCAGATCAGTGCACTGCAAAAGATAAAGGGCCTGGAAGAGGTGGTAATCTACAGGCCAGGTTATGCAATAGAGTATGACTTCTTCCAGCCCACTCAGCTGAATCATACCCTGGAGACAAAGAGGATAGCAGGACTCTACTTTGCCGGGCAGATAAACGGGACTACAGGTTACGAGGAAGCAGGTGCCCAGGGATTGATAGCAGGAATCAATGCCGTACTTAAGCTGCGTGGTGAAAAACCTTTTGTACCGGGGCGTGATGAAGCTTATATCGGGGTTTTGATTGATGACCTGGTGACCAAGGGAGTGGATGAACCATACAGGATGTTTACATCCAGGGCCGAATACAGGATTCTGCTCCGGCAGGATAATGCAGACGAGCGGCTGACAGGCTATGGTTACAGACTGGGAACGGTAGGTGAGGAACAAATGCAGAAAATGAAGAAGAAATATTTGCTGGTTGCTGAGCTGGAGGAGTTTCTCAAAGACAGGAGTATTTCACCTGCAGAAATAAATTCATTCCTCAGAAATAGAGATACAAGTCAGATCAGTCAGAAGATAAAGGCTGTCAATATTGCTGCAAGGCCACAGGTAGATCTGAATGAGCTGCTGGAAATAATTGAAGGATCTGACAAACTGGGATTAAACAATTCAGAAGGCAAAAGAGATATTATTGAAGCAGCAGAAATCCGCATTAAGTATGCAGGGTACCTTGAGAGAGAGAGGGGCGTTGCAGAAAAAATAAAAAGAATGGAAGATCTGAAAATCCCTGAAGATGTCAAATATGATGAGCTGGTTTCAATTTCCACAGAAGGCCGGCAGAAACTGTCAGGAATAAAACCGGCAACCGTAGGTCAGGCATCAAGAATAAGCGGAGTATCAACTTCAGATATTTCAATTTTGATAATGTATCTTAGCAGGTAATTTGAAGTGTTCCACGTGGAACACTTTTTCACAGCAATAAGATGAAGATATCAGGAAAAATTGTGGACGTGCATCAGAGGCGCATCTATCAGGGAACTGTTACTATTTCGTCAGGTAAAATAGAAAGCATTGAAGAGAATGAGACAGGCCCTGACGATTATATCATGCCTGGATTGACGGATGCACATGTGCACATAGAGAGTTCCATGCTTGTGCCATCACATTTTGCTGTTGCAGCAGTGAGACAGGGAACGGTAGCCGTGGTGGCTGACCCGCATGAAATAGGGAATGTTCTGGGTAAGGATGGAGTGACATTCATGACTGATAATGCCCGCAATGTACCCTTGAAAATATTGTTTGGGGCACCATCCTGCGTACCGGCAACAGATTCGGAAAGCAACGGAGCACGAATTGACACAGACGATATTATTGAACTGTTGCAAAACGAAAAAATAGGTTTTCTGGCTGAAATGATGAATTTCCCGGGGGTAATCCATGATAACCCGGAAGTACTTCGAAAACTGGAGGCAGCAAGGAGTGCCGGAGTTCCGATCGACGGCCACGCGCCGGGACTGACGGGTGAAAATCTGAATAAATATATAAGTGCTGGCATTACAACCGATCATGAATGCACAACGCTGGATGAGGCGCTGGAGAAGATAACAGGAGGAATGAAGATATTGATCAGGGAAGGCAGTGCAGCGAAAAATCTTGAAGCATTGGCTCCGCTGCTTGACTCAAATCCTGATGACGTTATGCTATGCAGTGATGACCTTCATCCTGAAACACTCGAAAAGGGACACATAAACCGTCTTGTGGCAAGGCTGATCGGTATGGGATATGACATCTTCAACGTGATCAGGGCTGCCTCTGTGAACAGTGCAGAGCACTACAGGCTGAAAACAGGACTGCTCAGAGCCGGAGATCCGGCTGACTTTATCATTGCCGACGATCCCGGAAAGATGAACATAAAGAAGACTTTCATCGATGGAAAATGTGTCTATGACGGGGAGAAAACCCTCTTTTCACCGGGAGAAATAATAAAAGTAAACAGGTTCAACTGCAGTCATCTGCTGCCGGGCGATATCAGGGTAGAGAACAGAGGGAAGCGTATTCGTGTTATCGTTGCATACAACGGCGAGCTTTTTACCGGATCAGAAACCGCAGATGCAGGTACTGGCAAATTTGTAGAACCGCGCCCGGAAGAAGATCTGCTTAAAATCGTGGTCAAGGAGAGATACAATGACAATCGCCCGGCGGTGGCATTCATCAGGGGCTTCGGTATGAAAAACGGAGCCATGGCATCATCAGTAGCGCACGACAGCCATAATATCATTGCAGTGGGAACCAATGACCGGGATTTGATAAGTGCAATCAATATGATAGCTGACGCCAGGGGCGGCATGTCGGTCGTCTCCGGTGACGGTGCGGAAATCCTCAAACTGCCTGTGGCAGGAATCATGTCTGATATACCCGTTACCGCCATGGCTCGCAGGTATGAACGGCTCTCGGAAAGTGTCAGGTCGCTCGGATGCAGACTCGATGCACCCTTTATGACTCTCTCCTTCATGGCACTGCTGGTCATTCCGGAACTGAAGCTCAGTGACCGCGGACTCTTTGACGGACTGGCATTCCGTCACGTTCCGCTCTTTGTTGAATAGGCTGCAGGAGAACTTATCTCCTGCCTGTTCGTATCACGGGTGCACCAACTCCGAAGCAGGATGAGGCATGCAACAACCCGCTTTTATAGAAGAGCAATTTCTGATATTCCTGCTATTTTCGGTTCTGCCCCGGTGAACACATATTGCGCATGGGGCCGGACCATGGTACATCAGACCTTATTCAGTCTCCACCGCAGAATTTAACGGCTCATCGCAGTTCATTCCCCATCTTTACATCCTTAGTTGCAGGGCAGCTCATTAAAAATTCCTTTCCTCGACGGATAATTCAGGGGTGTGCCCTCGTCTGTTAAGGGCAACCGTTTGACTAACAAGTATATGCATATCATTGCGCTGCCCGTTATCTTCAATTCCTCATTTTTATACCTTTGGAAAGAATGAATTAAATTCAAATCCTCTTTGCCAGAAAAAGAAAACATACGATCCTCAGTCCCAAACCTGCCAGACAGTCCAGGTGTATATCAATTTATAGATGCCTCAGGAACAATACTTTACGTAGGTAAAGCCAGGAGCCTCCGCAAGAGGGTGGCCTCATACTTCTCCGGAAACCAGTCGGGAAAAACACGCGTTATGCTGTCAAGAGCAACAGATCTGCGTCATATTGTGGTCGACAATGAGTCAGAGGCACTGCTTCTGGAAAACTCCCTTATAAAAAAGCATCAGCCGAGATACAACATTCTCCTGAAAGATGATAAGACCTATCCTTGGATATGTATTAAAAATGAGCCATTTCCGCGTGTTTTCATGACCCGGAAACTGATAGCCGACGGTTCTGCCTATTTCGGTCCTTACACTTCAGTCCCTGCTGTTCGCACACTGCTTGAACTTATCAGGCAGCTCTTCCAGATCAGGACCTGCTCTCTTCAGCTGAATGAGAAACAGATCGGGGAAGGTAAATTCAAGGTATGTCTTGAATATTATATTGGTAACTGCAAAGCCCCCTGCATCGGCCTTGTCAGCAGGGGCGAGTATGATCAGAATATAATGAAGATCAGGCAGATAATCAAGGGTGACATGAGTTCAGTCAAAGCACATCTTGAGAAGGAAATGAAAAATTATGCAGCTGAACTGAAATTTGAGGAGGCGCAGAAAATCAAGGAAAAACTAGACATACTCTCCCGATACAGGAGCAAATCGGTGGTGGTCAACAGCTCGGTCCGTAATGTTGACGTCTTTGGCTGCTCTGAGGATGAAAACTCATTGTATGTCAGCTATATGAAAGTGGTAGAGGGAGCAGTAGTCCAAACCTGGTCGGTTGAGCTGAAGCTGAGGCTGGAAGAGGAGAGGGAATCGGTTCTCTCCACCGCTGTTACGGAGATCAGGCAGAGAGTCTCAAGTGATTCTCCCGAAGTAATAGTTCCGGCAAAACCTGATATCATGGAAGAAGGGGTAAAGTACACTGTTCCAAAGAGAGGCGACAGGCTTAAGCTGCTGCAGCTGGCAGAACGCAACGCATTGTTTTTCAAGCTTGAACGACAAAAAAAGGCTGCAGCTAAGTCCAGGGAGAACAGGACGGAAAGAAATCTTGAAAAGATAAAGAAGGACCTGCACATGCCTCTTCTCCCTGTTCATATTGAATGTTTTGACAACTCCAACATACAGGGAGAGTCGGCTGTCGCTGCCTGTGTCGTCTTCCGTAACGGGAAGCCGAGCAACAAAGAATACCGTCATTTCAACATAAAGACAGTCACCGGGCCAGATGACTATGCTTCGATGGAAGAGGTGATATTCCGCCGCTACCGCCGGATGCTTGATGAAGGGAAATCTCTGCCACAGCTGATAGTTATAGACGGCGGTAAGGGTCAGCTCTCGTCTGCGGTAAAGAGCCTGGAGAGACTGGGATTGAGAGGTAGTATCACTGTCATTGGTATAGCGAAGAAACTGGAAGAGATATATTTCCCGGGCGATTCAGTTCCGTTGTACCTTGACAGAAACAGCATAACACTCAAGATAATTCAGCATCTGAGAAATGAAGCACACCGGTTCGGTATCAATTTCCACCGTAACCGCAGGAGCGCCGGCATGAACAGCTCCGTTCTCGATGAGATTCCCGGTATAGGGGAGAAGACCAAGGAGAAACTGCTGAAAAGATTCGGTTCGGTCAGGAGAGCATCAGAGGCCTCTTCAGAAGAACTGGAGGAGACAATCGGCAGGCAAAAGGCAGCAATCCTGATTGCAGCACTCCAAAAATAACTATTTTCCACGTGGAACACTCAGACTTCGCGATCCCTCTAAACGTCTGAATGACAACACTTAGAGAGGCCCGGAACGATGCCTTAACCTCCTGACATTTGAAAATTTCAGACTAAGCGGGAAGTCTCCCGAAGATTTTCTTCAGAAAACGGTGAACGGAGTGCACTCCGTCCGAATTTTTTTGGATCGCGTGACACTCCTGCAATGACATATTTCTCCAGTGACAGGAAGCGGGCGACATCTTTTATTTTTTTCTCAGTGTTGAAAATATTACAAATTCCATCATTGCAGATCTTGTCTCCGATTCGGGATACTCTTCAAGGATATGTATTGCCCTGTCGGCATACTCCTGCATTTTTGTCTCGGCATATTCAAGGCCGTTATGATTTTTTACAAACGTGATAACCTCACTGATCTCGCTCCGCGATTTTTTCTTTTTCCTGATGATGCGTTTGATCTTCCTTCTCTCCACCGGGCCGGCCTCGCGCAGAGCATGTATGAGTGGCAGGGTGATTTTCTTTTCCTTGATATCATTTCCCTCGCGTTTCCCTGTGAGCCCGTTGCTGGTATAGTCGAGGAGGTCATCCTTTATCTGGAATGCCACACCCACATTTACGCCGAACGATTTCATCTTTTCGATGGTCTCCGGGTCATCGGTGACGGAGCTGGTGCCGCAGGCGGTGCAAGCTGCAATCAGCGCCGCAGTCTTCATCCTTATGATGCGGAAGTAATCCTCTTCCCTTATATCCAGTTTGCGGGTCTTCTGCAGCTGTATCAGCTCTCCCTTTACTATTTCCCTCACGGCGTCGGAGACAATGCCAAGCATGTCAAAACGCTTCTTCGAGACACTGATAAGCATTCCCTGTGCAAGCAGGTAATCACCAACCAGCACGGCGATCTTTGAGTTGTAAAGTACGTTTACAGTTGGCAGTCCGCGTCTTTCCGAAGCATCATCCACAACATCATCATGCACCAGGGTGGCCGTATGTAGCAGCTCAATGAAAGTGGCAGCTATATAGGTTGTCTCGGTTATAGTTCCGTTGAGTCTGGCGGAGAGAAACACCAGAAGAGGCCTTAGCTGCTTGCCCTTCCGGCGTATGATATTATTCAGGATGACACGGAAAAAGGGGATATCACTCCGGAGCGTTTTACTGAAGTAGGACTCAAACTCGCGCATCTCTGCGGCAACGGGTCTCCTGATATCTGCAAGGGTTGACATCTTTCCTGCCTGGAATAAGCTCAAAAATAAGAGAAAATGTGATACCCGGTTAATTTTTCACCGCCTGGTGCTGAAAAGAACCAGCTATCTGTTCTGTTATTGCTTCTTCTCTTCGAAAAATTTTTTCTGAAAGAGGAGTATTGCGATCACGCCGCAGGTTATAGAAGCATCTGCTATATTGAATACGGGCCTGAAAAAGACAAATGACTGTCCGGGTCTGATCGGCGACCATTCGGGCCATTGGGTATCTATGATGGGGAAATAGAACATATCCACCACCCGTCCCATCAGAAATGACGCATATCCTCCTCCTTCGGGGAACATGACTGCAGGTGTGTGCCAGCTCTCACTGAAGATCAGGCCGTAAAAGGCACTGTCAATGAGGTTTCCTGCTGCACCCGCGATGATTGCACTGACTGACAGGATAAGACCGATGTGGGCTTTCTTTCTGATAATTCCGGCCAGGTACCACGATATGCCGGCTATGGCAAGCATCCGGAAGACGGAGAGAGCTATCTTGCCGATCTTGCCACCCCACTCCATTCCGAAAGCCATACCGTTGTTTTCAAGGAAGTGTATCAGGAACCAGTTGCCTGCCACATGGATCTCCTCGCCTATGACCATATTGGTTTTAACGATGATCTTAAGTGTCTGATCAACAATCAGAATAGAAAAGATCAGCAGCAGCGACTTTTTGGCAACCGGCATAGGCAGTGAATTTGGCGCAAATTAGCAAAAAAACCGGAAGAGCGTCATCAGCAGTCACATAATGCCGGATGATTCCGGCATCCGGCAGGGTATCAGCAATAGAGGAATCTCTTTATCTTGAGCGTTGCTGTCTTCTGGAACGGTTCAGGCTGGTAAACGACAAGCTGCAACTGACTGTACTTGTTTACCTTCGAATTGACATACATGCGGAGCTCCTCAAGGTATTCCTCCACCAGCTGTTCCGCCTGATCAGTAATATCCTTCTTCATCTGCTGGTATTTTGCCTGCAGTTCCTCGATGTTAACGTGAACCATAGCAACAAGCTTGCCTTTCTGCTGTACTACCAGGGACTCAATTACATGCCCGAAGTCGTTTATTACCGACTCTATCTCTTCCGGATAGATATTCTCACCGCTTGAACCAACGATCATATTCTTCAGCCGACCCCTTAAACTCAGGTAGTTGTCTTTGTCAAGTTGTCCAAGATCGCCGGTACGGAACCATCCGTCAGGCGTGATTACTTCCGCCGTCATCTCCGGCTCACGGTAATAGCCTTTCATGACATTGTTGCCCTTTGCCCACACTTCACCTTCACCTGTAACCGGATCGGGGTTGTGTACCTTGAGCGTCACCCCCTGCATTGCCGGACCGGTGGAACCAAGTCTGCAGGAACCGACCTTCGTGCCTGCCAGCAGCGGCGAGGTTTCTGTAAGTCCGTAACCTATGGCATAAGGAAATCCTGAATCCAGCAAAAACCTTTCCACAGTCGGGTTCAGTTTTGCGCCGCCTACGCCGAAGAAGCGCAGCCTGCCGCCGAAAGTTTTATAAACCTTTTTCCCCGCAATCCTGTTAAGAAGTCTGCGCACCGGAGTTTTATGATAGAGGAAGGAGACAAGCCTGTTCTTTTCGAAAGTCGGCAGCACCTGGTTGAAATATATCTTTTCCATTATCAGCGGCACGGTAAGCATCATCGTCGGCCTTACCGTCTCAAGAGCAGGCAGAAGCACCGAAGGCGTGGGTGCCTTGCGCAGGTAATATATCGCCGCCCCGTTGAAGAGCGGAAGTATCAGGCCGAGTGTCTGCTCGTAGGTGTGTGAGAGTGGAAGAATTGACAGAAAGACGTCACTCTCTGCCACCTCCTGAATGGTGAGTACCTGCTGTGCGGTAAAACAGATGTTTTTGTGTGTCAGCATTACTCCCTTCGACTTGCCGGTGGTACCTGAGGTATAGATTATGACCGCCAGGTCCTCTTCATCAACCGGATATTCCTTTTCAGGCCTGGCATCCGGTTCAAAAACTGCACCGTTGCTTCCCGATATCACAGAGTAATCATCATTTGAGAAAACCGTACGGAGGCTTTCGGATTTCAACCCTTCTATTTTCGGTCTGAGGGCATTGGATGCAAAAATTGCACTGGCCCCCGAGTGTACTATAACATTTGCCACCTCACCGGCAGTGAAGTCGGCAAGTATGGGTACCGCGACAGCCCCCATTGAGGTAATTGCCAGGTAGGTCACACCCCAGTTGGGCATGCTGCCGCTCAGGAGGGCAACCCGGTCTCCCTTTTGCACCCCGTATTTTTCCATAAGGCGGATTACCGCCCGGGTACGGTTACTGAGCTGATGGTATGTACTAACATCCTCTCCCACAAATCCCATTGCCTTGTTGCTGCCGTGCTTTCTGAAGCTCTCTGCGGCAAGGAACGGGATAGTCAACATCATCTTGTTATCCATAATTAATTACTTTGAGGGAACAAAGGTACGGTTTAATCATGATGTATGACATTTAAAGTTGTAAATATCAGTGAGAAATAACGTGATAAACAAAAATCGTGATAAATAGTTTACTTTTGTGAGTATCAACAATTATACTATGTCTGTTATCAGGGTAACCAGGGAATTCAGGTTTGAGATGGCGCACGTGCTGTGGAATTATGACGGTCCCTGCCGTAACGTGCACGGTCATTCTTACCTTCTTTATGTGACTTTATCCGGTCTTCCGCTTGACAATCCGGATCATCCGCGCAACGGCATGGTGATCGACTTCGGCGATCTGAAGCGGATAGTGACGGAAAACGTCGTTGACAGGTTTGACCATGCCCTGATGATATCAGGACTGGCGCCTGCAGAGCTGGTGGAAAGCTACAGGAAACACTTCGGCAACGTCCTAGTCTCGCCATACCAGCCGACTTGCGAAAATATCGTTGCAGAGATTGCAGCAATTGTCAGCGACAAGTTACCGGATGCGGTTTCGCTTCACAGCGTGAAACTTTACGAAACGGCCAACTCGTTTGCCGAGTGGTATGCATCAGACAACCGGTGATGGCAGAGGAAAAGGATAAAAGGCTCTTTTTGCTTGATGCATATGCCCTGATATTCAGGTCATACTATGCATTCATCAGGAATCCGCGCATGACATCCAAAGGGATGAACACCTCTGCGGTGTTTGGCTTCCTCCTCACACTTGAAGATCTTCTTGCGAAGCAGAACCCTACGCATATAGCCGTTGTGTTCGACCCTCCGGGGCCTACCTTCAGAAATGAGATCTATCCGGCATACAAGGCCAATCGTGACGCTACTCCCGAGGATATCAAAATGGCAGTGCCCTATATCAGGCGCCTGCTTGAGGCCTACCGAATTCCCATCATTGAAGTGCCGGGCTTTGAGGCTGACGATGTCATCGGCACCCTGGCGCGCAAGGCCTCGGAAGAGGGTTTCATGGCCTACATGATGACGCCTGACAAGGACTTCGCCCAGCTTGTCACCGGCACGGTGAAGATGTACCGGCCGGGACGTGGCGGCGGCGAGGCAGAGATATGGGGAGAGGAGGAGATCATGCGGGAGTACGGCGTCGCACCGTCCAATATTACCGATCTCCTCGGCCTTATGGGCGACAGCTCTGACAATATCCCCGGAGCCCCGGGAATAGGCCCGAAGACAGCCTGCAGACTCATCAGCGAGCATGGTGACATTGAGAGCCTTCTCGGCAGGACATCGGAGCTCTCAGGCCGGCAAAAGGATATCCTCGAGCAAAACAGGGAACAGATCCTTCTCTCAAAACGCCTGGCAACCATTGAGCAGAATGTGCCGCTGGAATTCCGTCATGGGGATTTTCACCGCACAGGGGCAGATGTTGAGGCACTGCGAAAGCTATATGAGGAGCTGGAATTCAGAACCATGGCCTCACGACTCCAGGCATCATCGGAGGTCAGTACCGGGAAAACGGGTACAGATGAATCCGGAAAATCAACTCCTACTGATGACTCAACGGGTGTTTCAGGCAGACCCTTCGGCAATGCTGCCCCTGAACCCGGCACTGACGGCCAGGGGTCACTCTTCGGACATGTTGCTACAGCAGAACGGCCCGGCAACCAGGGAACCCTTTTCGGCAAGCCCACCTATTCAACATCTTCATCTGCAGCGAATATAAGCAATACTCCCCATGAATATACCACGGCGGGAAACCAGGAGAAGGCAGAAGAACTGGCAGCAAGGCTTGCAGAACTCCCCGAGTTCTGCTTTGATACCGAGACTACCTCCCTTAATCCGCTCAACACCTCGCTGGTGGCCATCGCCTTCAGCTGGCAGAAGGGATCGGGAACCATGCTGTGGCTTCCTCCTGACAGAGACGAGGCACTGCAGATGCTGGAACCTTTCAGGAGAGTGTTTGAAGATGAAAGAATCGCCAAAACGGGACAGAACCTGAAATTTGACATTCAGGTGTTGTCAGGATACAGCATAAGGGTCAGGGGCCGGCTGTTTGATACTATGATTGCCCATTACCTTCTTGAACCTGACATGCGCCATAATATGGACCTGCTCTCTGCCAGCTACCTGAACTATGAGCCTGTGCATATTGAGGAGCTGATAGGCGAGCGCGGACCCAAACAGAAAAACATGAGGGATGTTGACATGGAGAGCCTCAGGGAATATTCGGTTGAGGATGCCGATGTCACCTGGCAGCTGAAGGAGAAGTTTGCACCGATGCTCATAAAAGAGGGTCTTGACAAGCTGGCTGACGACATTGAGATGCCCCTGATAGTTGTTCTTGCCGATATGGAAAGGACCGGGGTTATGCTTGACAGTGAGGCTCTCAACAGCTATGCCGTCACTCTCCGTGAGACCTTGATAAAGCTTGAAGCAGAGATATATACCCTTGCCGGACAGGAATTCAACATCTCCTCTCCCAAACAGCTGGGAGAGATACTCTTCGTGAGGCTAAAGCTTGATGACAATGCCCGGCTCACAAAGACAAAGCAGTACCGTACCGATGAGGAGGTGCTTCAGCGGCTTTCCTCCAGGCATCCTGTCATCGGCAAGGTGCTCGAATACCGGGGAGTGAAGAAGCTGCTCTCGACCTATGTGGAGGCACTGCCAGGACTTGTCAATCCCGTCACCGGCAGGATACACACCACCTATAACCAGGCCGTTGCATCAACCGGCAGACTCAGCTCCACAAACCCGAATCTCCAGAACATACCTGTGCGTGATGCCGAGGGTCGCGAGATACGAAAGGCATTTATTCCGGCAGAGGGAAAGACATTTCTGAGTGCTGATTATTCACAGATAGAGCTGAGGCTGATGGCTCACCTGAGCGGAGACGAGTCAATGATATCAGACTTTCTGTCAGGACAGGATATTCATTCGGCCACGGCAGCCAAGATCTTCAATGTAGCCCCTGAGGAGGTTACCCGTGAGATGAGGGCAAGAGCCAAGACCGCAAACTTCGGGATCATATACGGCATCTCGGCTTTCGGACTGTCAGAAAGGCTTACGATAGGGCGCAAGGAGGCCAAAGAGCTGATTGACGGCTACTTCAGTTTATACCCGGGGGTGAAGGTCTACATGGATGAGTGTATCCGCCGGGCACGGGAGTCAGGCTATGTGACAACAATATACGGCCGGCGGCGCTGGCTACCCGATATTCATTCGAGAAACCAGGTGGTAAGGGGCAATGCCGAACGCAACGCCATCAATGCGCCCATACAGGGCAGTGCTGCAGACATCATCAAGATAGCCATGGTCAGGATCGCCAAAAGGCTTGAGAGGGAGATGCCCGAGGCAAAGATGATACTGCAGGTGCATGACGAACTGATCTTTGAGGTTGATGCCGACAAGGTGGAAAAACTAAGGATACTGGTCACGGAAGAGATGAAGGGTGCTGCTGACCTTGCAATACCGCTGGAGGTTGACACCGGTACGGGCAACAACTGGCTGGAGGCTCACTGACGATGGCAGCACGGGTTATTGTTCTCTATTTCGGTGCCGCACAAAAGGTTGCGGGCAATGCCTCCGAAGATTTTATGGCAGAAGACACTCTGTCGCTTCGCAGGCAGATATTAGAGAGGCACCCGGGGATGTGCAGGGTAACCTTCAGGCTCGCCCTGAACAGAAATCTGCTGAAAGAGGATTCACTGCTGAAAGAAAATGATATAATTGCAATACTTCCTCCTTTTGAAGGAGGTTAACCTATTGAATTCTGCATAATGAAGAACAGGTATCTGGTCGGGGGGCCAATTACACCTCTGCTTATCTCGGAACTGATGACACTGGGCAATGATGACAACGGTGCCGGTGCTGTCTCTATATTCATCGGCAAGGTGCGTGACGATGAGGTCAACGGTAACAGGATCAAGGCTCTGGAGTATTCTGCCTACAGTGAGATGGCGGAGAAGGAGGCTGACGGAATCGTGAAGACGGTGAAGGCAGCTTTCAGTGATGTTCGGAAAGTTTTACTGGTTCACTCCACGGGAATTGTCAAAGCCGGCGAGGCATCGCTGTTCATCATGGTTACGTCGGGCCACCGCGACCATTCTATGCGTGCATGCCGTCACACCCTTGAGATGGTCAAGGAGAAGCTGCCGGTATGGAAGAAGGAGATATTCTGACCGTTCCGTAACGGGCGACCCTACATTGCCGGACCTTTAAGCAGGCTGTCGTAGCGCATCCTGTCTCCTGCTATCTCCTGCGCAGTCTGCACCTGTCTGTCGCGGCCCAGCGAATATCTCACCGAGCCGGCATCATAAAAATACCTGCCTGCAAGTTCCGACTCCAGCAGTTCAATGATATCGCTCTTCTGTGCTTCCAGGTCTCTTTCCAGCGAATGACTCAGGCCGGCTTTCAGTTTTTCAATCTCACTGCTGTTTGCCTCATAGAGATTCTCTTCCCGTGCCGCCGAGGTCAGCTCCTCAAGCATAAGTTCCGAGTCTGTGCGGTATGAGAAATTCCTCTCACGGAGGAACTGTTCAAAGCGTTCCAGGTCACTGTCGGTCACCTTCAGGCTGTCGAGTGACGATGGCTGCGGTTTCGACCAGTAGTATTCCGTGGCGAAGTCAAAGACCATGTTCTGAACATAGAGTTCGCTGGTGAAGCGGCTGAACATGTCTGACTCCACCTGCATGTCAGGTATGATGCCACCGCCGTCCTTTACCGGCCTGCCATTCCTGGTGGTGAATGTCTGTATCAGCGAATCCGGTATCTGTCCTACGCTGCCGTCTTCGTTCCGGTGTGAGAAATCGACAGCCTGTATGCATCTGCCGCTGGGAATATAGTATTTTGCCGTGGTCACCTTAAGCTGTGCCTTGTAGCTGAGGGGTCTTGCCACCTGCACCAGCCCCTTGCCGTATGACCTCTCTCCTACAATTATCCCGCGATCAAGGTCCTGCAATGCCCCGGCCACTATCTCCGAAGCGGATGCAGAGCCTCTGTTTATCAGTACCACCACCGGCATGTCGGGGGCCACCGGTGTTCTGGATGTACGGAAAACGGCATTATACTGTTTTGCCCTTCCCCTGGTGCTTACCACCTCCTGTCCGGGCTTAACGAACAGATTCACAATCTCCACGGCCTCATTGACAAGGCCGCCGGGATTGCCCCTGAGGTCCAGTATCAGATCAGTGGCACCAAGGTTATCCTTCAGGTCGGTGACAGCATCCCTCACCTCAGTGATACAATTTTGTGTGAAATTGGTGAACCGGATATATCCGGTGTTCTCATCTATCATCCCGTAATAGGGCACGGCAGAGATAGATATCCTCTCTCTCTTTATGGTTTTCGTAAACTCTTTCCCGTTGCGCCTGAAGATTATCTCCGCCTCCGTTCCGGGTTCGCCCTTGAGCATGGCAGAAGCCTGCTCGGAAGAGACACCCCTGAGTGAGATACCGTCAATACTTAGCATTATGTCTCCGGCCCTTATGCCATTCTTATCGGCAGGGAACCCCCTATAGACGTTGGTGACAACAATGTAATCACCTGATTTCCTGATCAGGGAACCAAAACCGCCATATTTGCCTGTGGTGAGGAAATCCAAAGCCTCGCGCTCCTCTTCTGGGTAATAGACAGTATACGGATCGAGGGTTGCCAGCATCGCCGTGATGCTTCTGGTGACAAGCTTTTCAGGGTCTATTTCGTCAACATAGAATGCATTCAGCTCCCTGAACACGGAGATGTAAATATCCAGATTCCTGGTGAGCTTGAAGTCCTTGCTCTCCTGACCACCCATCAGAAATCCGAATGCAAGCAGTGCCGCCAGTGCCATCACCGGTATCAGCCATATTCTTTTTCTGTTGCTTCTCTTCATAAAGACTGTTTTCGCAAAGTTAATATTTAAGATTCATCAATCTGCCGATCACCACGGTGATACACTTCAGCACAGAGTCATACGGCCTGATCTGAGTGTCATTCCAGATGATGGCAAGGTCCATGCGCCTGCCGCTGCCGTTGAGCCTCTCCGTCAGGGGCATATGGCTGAGCCTCCATGCCTCCCTGATCCTTCTTTTTATCAGGTTGCGGTCCGTTGCCTTCCTGAAATTTCTTTTCGGAACTGATATGAGCACCCTGATGGTGCTTACCGATTTCTCTGCCGGGGCTGTCAGGTATATTATTTTCAGAGGAGGCTCGCTCAGAAACTTTCCTCCGGCAAAGAGTCCGCTTACGGCCTTCACTCCGCAGAGCCTTTCTCCCTTGACAAATGATGCCTTTTCCCGTGTCATTTCAAAAGAGAAAGCATCGATCCGCAGCAGGGATGGATGCTTTCATTGAGAGTCTCTTTTCAGTAAGCTCTATTTGTTATTCCTGTTAAAGTCGCGTATGAAGCAGTCGAGAGCCATGGTCATGGATGGAGCCTTGGGATTGGGTGCCTGAATGTCGAGCCTGTAACCCTCATTGGTTACCGCCTCCGCCGTAGTGGGGCCAAAGGCGGCGATCTTTATCTCTCCCTGGATAAAGGAGGGGAAATTCTCCTTTAACGATTTGATTCCCGAAGGACTGTAAAATACAAGCAGGTCATAGTCAAGCTCCTTACCGTCAAATCCGGCACTGATTGTTCTGTACATGGTGGCAACGGTGTGGTTGACTTCCTGCTTTGTCAGCAGGTCCGGAATATCAGTATTATGGGGTTCGGAGAGAGGAACAAGGTAGTTTTCTTCCTTATGCTTCACGATAATGTCAATGAGATCTTCAAATTTGGCTTTGCCGTGAAAGACTTTGCGCTTGCGGTAGACAATATATTTCTGGAGGTAAAAAGCCACATTTTCAGTGATGCAGAAATACTTCATGGTATCAGGCACCGTGATGCGCATCTCGTCACAGATTCTGAAAAAATGGTCAATGGCCGTCTTGGATGTAAAAACGACGGCTGAGAAATCAGTTGGATTGATCTTCTGATGACGGAAATCCTTTGCAGGGATACCTTCAATCTGAATGAACTGCTTGAAATCAATTCTCAGATTGTATTTTTTGGCGAGCTCGAAATATGGTGATTTCGGATTGTTGGGCTCAGGCTGCGACACTAATACCTTCCTAATTTTCAACGCCTTAAGTTTTAAGTTCAACCTCCTCTGATTACCTGCCGATCAGAAAGCACCGATTATTTTGAGAATGACCAGGACAGGTAATACTTCAAGGGCACAAAGGTACAAAATGTAATACAAAATCGGAATATGCCAGTTGCGAAAAATGACTAATAGTCTTAAGGCTCTGATAATAATCAGTATGGCAGATACGGCGAGGCCGGCAATTATAACAGGAAGCGGATTGTTGAGAGGTGAAAAAATGATGACTGCGTTGAGAAGAAAGAGTAAAAGTGCAGTTGTAAACCACACGTTGTAGATGACATTCATATATTCCCTCAGGGGGTTCTTCCATCCTGTAAGTTCGGCGGTTACGATGCTTGTAAGATGTCTCAGCATCACTCCTGCAATGAACGAGCCGGCAATAATTGCAGTAAGCCATACAAAGCCTGCCGGTCCGTCTGGCTCCATGATTTCGCCGGAAAGGAGTGAGACGGCAGCAAAGAGGCCGATGTTCAGTGCCGAAAAGATGTTACGTATTACAGGAGGCCAGGTAAGGACTTCGGAGGTACCCGGGGGAATCGGGGTGGGCTGTCTCCGGAAGCTGAGTGTTGATAATCCGGCAACGACAGCCTTCCGGGCCATGACGGTCAGCAGGGTCAGCAGCAGGAGGGAGAGTGAGAGGATGATAAAACCGAAATCGGAGTTCACCTTTTCCGCCGGCAGTGGCAGACCGGCAACGCGTTCTGCCTGATGAATGATGTCAGTCCTGATGGTGCCGCCGGCCTGAGTGCCAACGCCGGTCAGCACATGTTCTTCGTTCAGCGGGAGGAATCTGCCGATGCTGAAGGTATTCTCCCGGGCGATACCGGATAGGGTATCGGCAGCAGGAGCAGTTACAGTATCTCCGGTATCGGTGATCATCTCCTTCGGTTAAAAGAAGGCGGGTTTACCGGGATACAGTTCCGCCAGTATATTATTGGCAAGCCTTGATGCGCCGATCCTGAAATATTCTGGCGTCAGCCATTTTTCTCCGAGCATGTTCCTGACGATGAAATAATAAACCAGGGCATCATCGGATGTGACTATTCCGCCTGCCGGTTTGAAGCCAACCATTATGCCGGTCTCATTCCAGTAGTCTCGTATTGCACGGCACATCACCCATGCTGCCTCTGGTGTGGCGGAGACAGGGCTCTTTCCTGTTGAGGTCTTGATAAAATCAGCACCTGTATCCATGGCAATGACTGAGGCCCTGTAGATATTTCTTTCGTCCTTGAGCAGCCCCGTCTCCAGTATTATCTTGAGGGTAGCCTCTCCTGCTGCCTGCCTCACAGCCTTCAGTTCATCTATCACCTTTTCGTATGCCCCTTCAAGGAATGTTCCCACAGGAATGACAACATCAATTTCGTCAGCACCCATCCTTACCGCCAGGGCCGTCTCCAGGGTCTTGACCTCGAGGAATGTCTGTGAGGTGGGGAAGGATGCGGCTACAGCGGCAAGCCTGATACCGCAATCGCTGAGGCCCTGGCGGGCAACGGTGACAAAGTTGGGGAAGACGCAGAGTGCAGCTACATTGTTCATTCCGCTGAAGCTGTAGCGGAATGAAGCAGCTCTCTCAGCGAAACTGCCTATCGTTCCTTCGCTGTCGATGGTGTTGAGACTGGTAAGGTCGATCATGGAAAATATTTCCTTCAGCAGAGGGCCCCTCTCCACTGAAGTGGTCATCCGTTGAGCCTCGTTAATGCATTCATCCATCTCTCCGGGCGAGTAATCATGGTTCAGTAATTTCTCGTATAATTTGGTCATAATTAATGATATGTAATGAAAAACAGACATTATCTGCCCTCAGGCAAACAGGGGTCAATTTAATTGTTTTTAATGAAACTTACATGAACAGCAACTCGCAAAAGGTTATGATTGTTTTACTGCATGTAAGTTCCTTTCAACCAATAAAATAAGAATCAAATAAACGAATGAAAAGCAAATAAAAAGCAGAGAGAAGACTACCGGCGAAGATTTTTATTTCTTGCCAGGGAGGCGAAAACACCCGCCAGGCAAAGAACGGAGAAGACGATAAACGCGCTTTTTATTGAGTTCATCAGTTGAGGGTAGTTTGCCGGGGCTATCCTTTCCTGACCCATGTAGAGTGCCAGCAGCATCAGTGCTATTGCCATGCTGAATGTCTGGCCCACGTTTCTCATGGTGCCAAGCATGCCTGAGGCATTCCCCAGCTGTCTTTTCTCAACCGAGCTCATTATGGCATTTGAATTTGGTGATGAGAAGAGCGAGAATCCGGCTCCCATAATGAGCAGTACCACAACAATGAACAGAATCGAAGTCTGTTCGGTAAGAAAGCAGAGCGCTATCAGTCCGGCCGTGGATATGGCCATGCCTATGGAGGCGAGTACTCCCGGGTTATGATGGTCTGACAGCTTGCCGGCAAGAGGTGATATCAGTGCCATTGTGACAGGCCATGACATGAGCACGAACCCCGCGTCACGCGGTCCCATATCCTTGATATACTGCAGAAACAGGCTCAGAAAGAAGCCTATGGCACTGGTGGCGGCATAATGGATAAGTGCGGCGAGGCTTGAAAAGGCAAAGACCCTGTTCCTGGAGATAAGTGTTATGTCGAACAGCGGGTGAACTGCTCTCTTCTCCCTCATGATGAAGAGCGGCATGAGCAACAGGCCGGCGCCTGTTATGATCCACCCCGCCGGCGAGGGCAGTCTGGAGAAGCCATACATCAGTGCCGCAATTGCCAGCCCGTAGACAACCGAGCCCGGCCAGTCGAAGCTCTCCCCCCTGGCATCAGCCCACTCTTTCTTCATGCGCGTGCGGATAAGTATCAGGCTGATGATCCCCATGGGAATGAGAAAGGCAAAGATGCTCCTCCAGCCCAGGTAGCGCGTCAGCAACCCTCCCAGGAAGGGTCCTGAGGCAAGGCCTGCATATACCGCTGTGACATTTATTCCCATGGCCCTGCCTCTCTCCCCCGGAGGGAATACGGAGGTCAGTATCGCCATGTTTGTGCCGAACATAAGGGCTCCTCCAACACCCTGCAGTATCCTTACACCGATAAGCCACCGTATGCCGGGAGTGAAGGTGAGAAGTACCATAGAGAGGGTGAAGACAATCATCCCGGCGGTGAATATCTTCCTGCGGCCCAGGATGTCTCCGGCCCTTCCTGCCGGAAGGAGCAGCATAGAGGTGGTGAGCATGTAGCTGCTCACTATCCAGTTGAGGGTGACGGCATTGAGACTGAACTCCTCATCGATGGAGGGGAGCGCCAGGTTGACTGCCGAACCCATAAAAGGAGTCAGAAATGAGGCGAAGGCAGTGACCGTCAGCACTGATCTTTTAAATTCTTTCTCCGTCATTCCCTGCTTTTGCTGTCAATGATTATCGTTACCGGCCCGTCATTTACCAGTTCAATTTCCATCATGGCACCAAATATCCCCGTTGCCGGTTTGCGGCCAAGGAGCTCACCGGTGCGCATAATGAACTCCTCGTAGAGGGGAACAGCCTTTTCCGGCCTGGCGGCCTTTATATACGAGGGCCGGTTCCCCTTCCTGGTGGAGGCGTGAAGTGTGAACTGGCTGACAATCATCAGCTCGGATGCGGTATCAACGGCAGAGAGGTTCATCACCCTGTTGCTGTCATCAAAAACCCTCAGGTTAACCGCCTTTGATGCCAGCCACTCAACATCATAGGTGGTGTCGGCCTCCTCAATGCCGGTAAGCACCAGCAGCCCCTTCCCGATGGAAGAGTGTATCTTCCCTTCTATGGTTACAGAGGCCCGCTTCACTCTTTGTATTACTATCCTCATAACGCCAAACAAGGTGGTAAAAATAGCAATTATTACTATTTTTGCGGCCATCTTGCAGTTATGGACCTCATCACAATAACAGCGATAGCCCTGGGCCTCTCGTTTGACAGTTTCGCTGTCTCCCTCTCATGCGGTGTCATAGAGTCCAGGATACGTTTCAGTAATGCCATGAGGATAGCATTTATCCTTGCCCTGTTCCAGGGCGGACTGACGGTGGTCGGCTTCTTTCTGGGCTCTACGGTAAGCGTATACATAGAAAAATATGATCACTGGGTTGCATTTATCCTTCTGATGTTTCTCGGAACAAGAATGATTATAGGGGGATTGAAGGACGGTTCCAAACGTCAGCCGGTAGACATCAACCGCTGGCCGGTGGTTCTGACCATGGCCGTCGGTACAAGCGTCGATGCCTTTGCCGTTGGTATCAGCTTCGCCCTGCTGAGGGTACAGATATGGACCGCCGGCCTGATAATAGGGACCGTCACCTTCCTGGCATCCATGACCGCAATACGTATCGGCAAGTCCGCCGGTGACCGCCTCGGGTCAAGGGTTGAGATCATAGGCGGAATCATTCTGGCAGCAATAGGAATCCGGATCCTGGTCGAACACCTGACGGCTGCTGCCTGACCACTGCCCTACTATAGTAAGTTTACTGCAAATCCTTTCACTTCACCTCTGTGAGTAATGCTCACAGGCCTGGCAACGGTGCAGCGGCTGCTACCGCTGTTTCTACGGCACCGGAAAACAAATCCACGGATATCCGATTCGCGGGAATATCAAAGTCAGTCGGATCTCTTCAGAACGGGATCATATACCGTTCCCGGTTCCTGAAGACAGCCATCTCCCTGTATCCGGCCTGTCTCAACAGCTCATACGCCTCGTCGAAATATTGCCCGACCCGCTCAGGAAAATGAGCGTCCGAATTGACGCATACCGGCACTCCCTGTTCAGCAAAGAAAATGAGGTATCGCCGGTCAGGGTAGAAATCCTGCAACGGTCTGTTCCTGCCGTTGGTATTCAGCTCGAAGGCAACGTCATGAATACGGAAGGCAGCCGCCATCAGTCGGTAGAGATGGCTGATGTCGCCTTCGGGCCTGTAACGGTGGATCCTGACAAGGTCCGGATGACCGATGATGTCAAACAGTCCGGTGGCAGCTGCTTCACAGACCAGGTTGAAGTAATTCTCGTATATCAGGTCTATGTCCTTTCCAATGTAAAACCCGGGCCCAAGGTCAACCGTCTCATCACCGAGGTAATGTACTGATCCAATGACATAGTCAAAAGGTAGGGACTCTGTTATCTGCAGGGCCTCACTGGTTGTTCCCGGAATATAATCGAGCTCAATGCCAAGTCTTATCACTGTCTCCGGGTATTCTCTCCTCAGTGCCACTATCCGTTCAGCATATTCAGGGAGCCTGTCATGATCCATGCACCATTTTGAGTGTACACCGGAAGGATGAATGTGATCTGAAAATCCGATTTCACGGAATCCTTTTGCGATGGCAGAGAGCACACTGGCCTCCGGATCTTCACGTCCGTCACTGAAGATGGTGTGTATATGGTAATCGGTTTTATAAACGGTCATGCGGTCAGCGTTTATTTGCGCACCCTCAAATTTAGGAAAGGTGAACGAATTTGTTGAGAGATTGTTCTAAATTTGCATAATTCATGGGCCCGATGACGGAGACACGCACCAGCAAATGCAACTGTATTTCCTGTGAACTCAGGAACGTGGCATTCAGTAATCTCAGCGACAAGGATATAGGCCGTATCTGCGAGGCCAGGGAGGAGAAGCACTATGCCAGGGGAGAGATAATACACAGGGAGGGCGACGCCATACACGATTTCAAATACCTGAAAAATGGTCTTGTAAAGCTGTTCAGGGTCAACGGCAACGGAGACGAGCAGATCATCACCATCACCCGTCCCTTTGGGTTCGTCAGCAACACCAACGTCTTCCACGAGACTCATTACAGATATTCTCTCTCTGCCCTCGAAGATTCCGATGTATGCTGCATCCGGCTTGATCTGATCAGGGAACTGATTGAAGAGAACGGCAAGTTTGCACTCAACCTCATCTCCGTTCTCTCACGTACATCACAGAATATCATAGCCCTCGGCCTTGAGATCAGGCAGCGTAACCTGGCCGGCAGGATAGCATATGTGCTTCTCTATTTTGCCAATGAGATATTTCGTTCCAGGATATTTGACCTTCCGTTATCACGCAAGGAGATAGCCGATTTCATAAGCATGAGTTCTGCCAATGTAATTCGCACCTTCAGCGATTTCCGCCGTGACGGCATCATCAGATCGAATGGCCGCACCATTGAGATCACCGACATGAAAAAACTCGAGGTAATCTCGCTCCGCGGCTGATCATTTGCTCAAATTCATTATCTTGATTGCAGTTTTCTCTTATTAACTCAAGACAATGAAAAAATTGACCAGCACTCTGATTCTCATCAGTTTCCTTCTCTCCGCTCCTCTCTGTTTGCTAAAGTCTCAGCAGTTTTCGACGGTCCATGACTCATCACTGTACACGGTTGAAGGAACGCGGCACGGTGTCAGTTTCTTTCCCCGCGTTCAGCACCACGGCGTGGAATACATCCCTGGTGAAACTCTATCCTTCGACAGGTACCACACCTACGAGGTAATCTGTCACTGGATGAGTCTGTGGGCAGAGAAGCATCCGGAGATAGTCACTCTCTATGAAGTCACCCGAAGCTACGAGGGCAGGCCCATCATGCAAATGACCCTTACCAGCGGCAAAAACGGATCAGACACCGACAAGCCTGCCGCATTCTTTGAGGGCAACAGACACAGCGGTGAGATCACCAGCGCCGAGTCGGTCCTCTGGCTGGCCAGGCACCTCATTGAGGGTTATGGCAATAACCCGGCAATAACAGACCTTCTCGATCATTTCACCGTCTATCTCCGCCCGGTCAATAACCCCGACGGCCATGAACTCTACCTGAACACGGCGCAGAGCAACCGCAGCACCGTCAGGCCCGATGACAATGACTCTGACGGTCTCCTCGACGAGGATCCGCCGGAGGATCTTGACGGTGACGGTATCATACTGACGCTGCGGTGGCCTGACAGGGAGAACGGCACCCTCGTGCCTGACCCTGCAGATCCGTCAGGGAGGATAATGAAGAGAGTGCCTCGTGGCGAGGGGATCTATGCAACCTCCTCCGAGGGCACTGACAACGACGGTGACGGGCGTATCAATGAAGATGGCATCGGCGGTCTCGACCTGCACCGTAACTACCCGGAAAACTGGAGGCCTGAGAGAGAGCTTACCGGCAGAGGCTTCACCCAGCGGGGAGCCGGAGCATATCCTCTCAGTGAGCCCGAGACACGGGCCGTATTTGCCTTCCTGATGACCCACCCGAACATATATGTCGTAAACTCAATGGACACCACCGTGCCCATGCATCTGCGACCTCCCTCAACATCATCATCGGAGGAGAGAATGTACCCTGAAGACCTGAAGTGGTACAGGTATTTTGACACCCTGGCAAGCAAAATCACAGGCTATGAAAAGGCCGGCGACGTCTACGATGACTACGGCAGGGGACAGCCTCTCTTCGGCCACGGTCCCGATTTCGGATACTGGTACTACGGTGCAATTTGGTACGGTGATGAGATCTGGAACGGAGGAAGGGCAAAGGACTATGACGGTGACGGCGATAAGGATCAGATTGACATGCTTGCCTGGGATGAGGAGGCGAATAGCGGGGAGGGTTTTCACGAGTGGAAACCCGTCAGCCATCCCCTCCATGACAGCGTGGAGGCCGGCGGTTTTCATCCGAAATTCTTCAGCCAGAATCCGCCCCCGGCACATCTTGAGACCTGGGCCTCAAACCAGGCGCTCTTTAACATGGAACTGATCAGTCATCTGCCCCGCCTGGAGTGGGAGGAGTTCTCAGTAAAGCGGGTAAAGAGACACCGCGGTGATTCTGTCGATTATGACCTCACTGTCAGGTACAGGAACACGGGCAAGCTGCCCACCGCCCTCAGCCAGGCTCACCTTGTCAGGATTGTCAGGCCCGATGAGGTGAGGATAACCATTGAGAGTGATACTTCCGACGTACCACGCTACAGGGTTCTTGAGCCGGTGCCGGTCGAGCGCCGGCGCGATTTCATGATGATGTACGGCGAGGAGAGCGGTGGACCGGATTATATTTCCGCCACTGCAGGCTATACCCCCGGCGGCGCCACTACCGAGGTACACTTCATCATCAGAGTCTATGACGGCGCAGAACTGAAAGGCAGCGCAAAAGTGTCAACCACCAGGGCCGGACTGCTACCGGAAAAGGAATTTGTTATCAGATAATTTTTAAATTACGGTCTCAATTTTATTGGAGGATCCATTATGAAATTACAGCATTTTTCCGTTAAAGACATCCCTCGCAGACGATTTCTTGAACTTACCATGAAGGGAGGCGTGGCTGTTGCAGTAACGCCGGCGCTTCTTTCACAGCTAACCTCGTGCGGCCCCGGCGCCGCCTCCGCGACTGCCCTTGACACTGACAGGGATATGATCTCACGGGTATTGAAAAAGGCGCTTGAAAAAGGAGGCGACTTTTCGGAGGTTTATATCGAGAACCGCATCTCAAAGCAGATAGTGATGGAGGAATCGAAATTCAGGAGCGGACTCTGCGGCATCAACCAGGGTGCCGGAGTCAGGGTCATCTGTGGAAACAAAACAGGATATGCCTATACAGATGTGGTGGATGAAGAGAAGCTCATGCGTGCTGCTGAGGTGGCTTCCTATGTTGCATCGGGAGAAGCACCTGCCACTGTGGTCAGCCTGACGGAGGCCGACTATAAATCATTTGTGACAGTGGAGATGCCCCTGGCAGAGATAGCTGACGAACAGCGCATAGAGATGATCCGAAGGGCCGATACTGCTGCCCTTGAATATGACCCGAGGATCAGGATGGCTCTTGTCGATTACTATGACGAGATCAGGGGAAGGGTCATTGCCAACAGCGAGGGACTTTACCTCCGCGATGAGCTGCCGCTTCTCTTCTTCATCGTCCAGGCAATGTCGTCTGACGGCAAGGCAAGGCATATGGCAAGAGAGCGTCTCAGCATGCACAGCGGATTCGAGATGTTCTCACAGGTGACTCCGGAAGAGGTGGCACAGAATGCTGCCCGTGAGGCCATTGCCATGCTCGCGGCTGAAGAGGCACCGGCAGGCATCATGAACGTGGTGATGCAGAATGGCTGGGGAGGTGTGCTGGTACATGAGGCTGTTGGACATCCCCTCGAAGCCGACAATATTGCAAAAGGAATAGGCGCTTTTACAGGTAAAATGGGACAGAAGGTGGCCAGCGACTGCTTTACCATGATTGATGACGGTACCCTGCCAAACTTCAGGGGAACCGTCAACCATGACGACGAAGGGACGCCGGCACAGCGCAACGTGCTGATAGAGAATGGAGTGCTGAAGGGCTACATGACAGACATCCTGAGTGCCAGACAACTCGACATGAAAAGGACAGGCAACGGACGCAGGGAGAGCTTCAGGTATATTCCCATACCCAGGATGACCAACACATTCATTGCACAGGGCAAGGATGACCCGGCGGAGATACTGGCTTCAACACGCAAAGGCATCTATGTACAGAGCCTCAGCGGCGGAAGCGTCAACCCCGTAACTGGAATGTTCAACTTCACCTGCCGCGAGGCCTACCTCATTGAGAACGGCAAAAAGACAGTGCCGGTCAGGGGAGCAACACTCATCGGATCATGTATGGATGTTATATCTAACATCGATGCAGTGGGCAACGACCTGGCATTCGGACCGGGCATCTGCGGCAAGGGACAGAACGCCGAGGTTACAGCCGGACAACCGACAGTACGTATCAGGGGAATAAATGTGGGCGGCAGCAAAGCCTAGTGTGAACAATTAACGATTAAGGACATGAACTATTTATCACTTGCAGAGAAACTTGTGTCGAAAGCCGTCAAGGCAGGGGCCGACGCAGCTGAAATATATATTTCTGCCGGCCGCAACCTGTCGGTGAATATCCTTAACGGCGAGATCGAAACCATTGAAGAGGCTGATTCCGCCGGTGCAGGCATCAGGGTAATAGCAGGAGGATCACTGGGCTTCAGCTACAGCAACAGCCTCGCTATGAAATCGCTGGAGGAGACGATAGAGATGGCGGTTAAGTTCGCAAAACTGACCACTCCGGACGAGAACAATATTTTTCCCTCACTGAACGGTGAGACGGATGTCGACGGCCTGTTTGACCCGGAGATGGAAGGTATACCCCTCGACAAAAAGATTGCCATGGCCCTAGAGACAGAGAAGATGGCTATGAGTGACTCCCGCATCACCAAGAGCTCGGGGTCATTCTACGGGGAGGGTGTCTCAGAGATATTCATAGCCAGCTCCGGGGGATCGTCCAGGAGCTATAAGGCCTCTGTATGCTCCTTTGGCGTGAGCGTGGTGGCCGAGAAGGGTGACCAGAAAAAGACCGGGGGAGAATACGGCTCCCGCCGTTTCTTCAGTGATCTTCCGCATTCCGGGGATATTGCGGCAAAAGCCGCCCGCAAGGCTTACGAGATGCTTGACCCGCGAATGGTCAGGACACAGAAGGCTGCTGTCATCTTTGATCCGGATGTGGCAGGATCGCTGCTGCGCGGTGTCATAGCAGCCCTCAATGGCGAACGTGTGCTGCAGGGTGCCAGCTTCCTGGCCCAATCGCTTGATAAACAGTTTGCCTCACCGCTTCTGACCATCATTGACGACGGAACAAGACCCCGCTCTTTGGGATCGGCTCCCTTCGACGGCGAGGGAGTCCCGACACAACGGAGGGTGCTCGTTGAAAAGGGTGTGGTAAAAGGATTCCTTTACAATTCCATTGCCGCCCGCAGGGCCGGTACTGTCAGCACGGGCAATGCCTCCAGGAGCGGCTACAGCTCACTCCCCGGAATAGGAACCCATCATCTCTCACTTGAGACTGGCAAATATAGCCGAAGCGAGATAATTGCCGCCACTGACAGGGGACTCCTCCTCAACGGTGTCACCGGATACGGGATCGATGCGGTAAGCGGAAACTTCAGCGGCGGTGCATCAGGCTTCTGGATTGAGAAGGGTGAGATACTCTATCCGGTTGAGGGACTGACCATTGCCGGCAGCGGCGATACCATTCTCAACGGTATTGACATGATGGGTAACGACATAGACATGAACCGGTCATTTGCTGCTCCCACCTTCCGGGTGAGAGAGATGCAGATAGGAGGTATCTGATTTCAGCAGGCCCGCAGGGCAGAGGATATATCTGTCCTTCACGTCCGACGTGGCTTTACGCGAAGGCGGATCAAAAAAATAAAGAGACGGCTGATTCCCTTTTTGATATGACTGGGAAATGTCATATTTTTATCACTTTCAATCAACAGATACAAATCAAAAATTTTCAAAATGGTAAATCAGAAGAAAATAAAGGGAGTGATCGGTATTCTTACCGGTGGAGGAGATGTTCCAGGGCTTAATCCTGCCATCAGGGCAGTGACGATCAGGGCCAACAGGGAAGGTTACAAGGTTATAGGGCTGCGACGGGGCTGGGCCGGCCTGCTGGAGATAGTAAGGGATCCCAAGTTTGATAACAGTAACTGTTTTCAGGTGCTCACGGATGATATTGTCAACAAAGCCGGAAGAACCGGCGGCACATACCTTCACACATCACGCACCCGGCCCAGCCATGTGCCCAAAGCTTATGTCCCGGATCATCTGAAGGATACCTATAAGGATGATATGAACGATCTTACGCCTGAGGTTCTGAAGAATCTTGAGTGGTTGGGCATCGATTTCCTGATACCAATAGGCGGTGATGACACCCTCAGTTACGGTGTTCATCTCTACAAGCAGGGAGTGAAGGTGGTGGCCATGCCCAAGACGATGGACAACGACGTGCCGGGCACGGACTACTGCATAGGTTTTAGCACGTGTGTTACCCGTACTATACAGATGACCAACACCCTGCGCACCTCGGCCGGGTCACATGAACGCATAATGGTGCTGGAGGTGTTCGGCAGGTATGCCGGCTTCACCGCCATGCTGCCCACCATGGCAGGATCAGCCAACAGGTGTGTCATCCCGGAATACAAGTTTGATATTGAGCTTCTCACACAGCTGCTGGTAGAAGACCGCAACTCCAACCCGAGCAAGTACTCCATAGTCCTGGTCTCGGAAGGCGCACTATACAAGGGCGGTGAGATGATATTCCAGGACAGCGAGCTCGATGCTTACGGCCATGCCAAGCTCGGCGGCATCGGAGATCTTCTATCAGCCGAAATCAAGGAACACTCCGCAAAATTCAACGGTGGCAAGACCATAAATATCATTACACAGAAGCTGGGTTACATGGTCAGGGGCGGTGACCCTGACGCTGTCGACTCAATAGTACCGATGGCCTTCGGAAACCTGGCCCTCGACCTTATCATGAAAGGCCTGCACGGCAGGGTAGTGGTGCTCAAGAACGGACGTTATGACAATGTACCCATCGACGTGGTCACCTCTTCAAAAAAGGTTGTGAAGGTATCCGAATACTACAACACCGAAAGGCTCAGGCCTTACTATTCAAATTTCGAGATGAAGCCGTTCTTCCTTATGGCGGCAGAGTATTGAAAATAACCTGTTCAGATATAACGGAAGGTGATGCCGTATGTGATCCGGCATCACTTTCTTTGTTTCAGCGGAAATAGTTGCGGGGGTGGAGGATGGCCTTGTAATAAAATCGACCGGCAGCCGCTACAGGGTGCTTGCCGATGACGGCATGATCCATGAGTGTGTCCTCAAGGGCAGGTTCAGGGTCAGCGGAGTACGTACCACCAGTCCGGTAGCTGTGGGCGACAGGGTGACCATTGACACCAGGGAGAACGTGATCACATCGCTGCACCCGAGACGCAACTATATCATCCGCAGAGCATCAAACCTCTCCAGGGAATCGCAGATCATCGCAGCCAATGTTGACCAGGCATTCCTGATGATTGCTGTTACCATGCCACGCACGCCAATAGAGTTTATCGACCGTTTTCTTACCACCGCCGAGGCCTACCGTATACCTGCATCCATAATCATCAACAAGAGAGACCTCTATGACGATGAAGATGACGCGGTTGCTGCCAGAATAGAGATCGTATATAAAAAAATCGGATACCCTGTATACACTGTCTCCGTTACGGCTGACAGCAGCATAAGCCAGATCACGGCTGCCCTGAAAGGCAAGATCACACTGCTCTCCGGCAACAGCGGCGTTGGCAAAAGCACCCTTCTCAACAGGCTCAACCCGGCACTCTCACTGAGAACAGGAGAGATCTCAGAGTATCATGAACAGGGGCGTCATGTGACTACCTTTCCGGAGATGCATCCGCTGCCAGAGGGGGGGTATGTCATTGACACCCCCGGCATCAGGGGATTTGGTGTTATAGACTTCGATCGCAGCGAGATATATCATTTCTTTCCCGAGATTTTCCGGAGATCATCGGAATGCAGATTCTACAACTGTCTCCACCTGGCAGAACCCGGCTGCGCCGTGCGTGAAGCCGTTGCCTGCAATGAAATTGAACCCTGGAGATATAAAAGCTACATAAGCATGATGACGGAAGACAATGATAAGTACAGATAATCGTTATGCAATAGGTAAGAACCGCTCCTTAATGAAAAAAACATCTCTTGTTGCCTGGTCTGCCTTCTTCCTGATCATGCTGGTCACGGCAATATTCTACCTGAGCCTCTACAGGAACCAGATAGAATATTCCAACAAGCTGCTTGACAGACAGGTAATGATAGCCGGCTCCGACATTGACAATACCAGCATGTATATTGTCAGCGACCTTACGGAGCTTGATTTCTCGGATGATTTCTCCGGTTTTTTCACCGATGAAATTACCAATGAGCGGGTCACGGAGAGGATGAAGCTTTACTATTCCAAGTATGAGGATATCATTGTCGGGCTTATGCTGTACAACACCTCGGGTGATGTCTATACCCTCTTCAAGGATGAGGAGAGGAATGCATGGCTCGACGGATCATACAAAGCCCAGTCAGTGCCAGAGATATTTGAGACAGAGCATCTGGAGTCCGAACGTGACCGCTACAAATACTATCTGCCGGTATTGAATGACGGACAGGTTCTCGGCAACCTTGTGATAACAGTTGATTTCAAAAAGTATTTCTCCAGGATCTTTACCAAGTACAATCTTGAGCAGTACCAATGGCAGTGGGTGGTCAATGACACCGGTGAAATAATCTTCGACAATCACGGTGGTGAGATAAGTTACAACCATCTGAATAAAATTGCAGAAGGCATCTCTCTGGGCAGCTCGGGGAGGCTCACACACACCATGGAGCAGGATGGCCTCAGCAACGAGGTAATCTCTGCCTATTACCCGGTGACGCTCCTTGGACTCGATTTCGGGATGGTCTTTTCAGCCCCGACGGATTTTTTTCGGAAGTATATCGTCAGGAACTCGCTCATCCTGGGCCTGCTGACGATGCTGACACTTATTTTCATTATCATATTGTTCCGCTATGCCTCTGGGAGACAGGAACGTCAGCTGAAAAAGAGTACGGAGTCGGAGAAGACTCTTCTCTCATTGATGGATAAGATGCCTGCCGGCATCATCGTCTACAACGCCGGCCGCGAGATACTCACCGCAAACAGGGAGGCGGCACAGCTCTTCGGTTATGAGACTGAAAGTGAGATGACCGGCAAGCTGGTGCCCGACCTGTCAGGCAGTGAGTTTGCGGGGGACTTTGCAGGCCGGAACGGTAACGGTAATATCATCAGGCTGGGAGGCGCCTCAGGGGAGAAGGTGATCTTCCGCAACAGCATCCCGGTGCAGTATCACAGCGAGAGCGCTACACTCGATGTCCTTATTGATGTAACCTCACTGGAGCTGGCACGCCGGCTTGAGGCAGATGCAAATATTGCCAAGTCGGAGCTTCTGGCGCGCATGAGCTTTGAGATACGCACTCCACTGAGTGGCATCCTTGGTATGACCGATATGCTCAACAGGGCGAAGCTGTCGGAGGAGACAAAGGAGGTGGCCATGCTGCTCAGACGGTCGGCCGATCTGCTTCTCAACATCATCAATGATATCTTTGATGTCTCAAAGGTTGAGACCGGCAAGATGATACTCGACGAGATCCCGTTCCGGCTCCGGGAGCAGATCGACTATTGCATCAACCTCGTCAGGAGGGAGAACCCTGACGCCGCAGTGAAGATAACCTCATCGGTTGAGCAGTCGGTGCCGGAGAGCCTCATCGGAGATCCCTACAGGCTGCGTCAGATCATCACCAACCTGCTTAACAACTCCCTTGCCGGGACAAAAACGGGAGAAATAAGGGTTGAGTGCAGGGTAAAAAGCACAGAGGGGAACCGGTTCTTCCTCGAGTTCACCATCACCGACACCGGCACCAACTACACCAAAGCCGAGATCAGGAAGCTGTTCGGCGACTATATCACCAATCTGAGCGAGCGTTCCGACTGGTCTGAAGACCTGAAGCTTGGACCTGTGCTTGCACGTCAGCTCACTGAACTTATGGGCGGCGAACTGCATGCCGAGAGTCCGGCCGGCAAAGACTCCTCCGGAAAGGAGAGAGGACTGAAGGTGACATTCACCGTCAGCGTCCACCTGAATGAAAAGATTTCCAAAGATATAGATCTCAACCGCTACAGCGAGACGAGTATGATACGCACTCTTGCCATCACCGGCTCACATGGCCGTGATGATGATTTCCTAGGCATCATGCACCGCATCGGGCTCCCGGTATCAGTGACCAGCTTCCAGAAGCATACGGTGTCACAGATAAAAACCAGCCTGGGAGACGAGCAGAACAGATATATACTGCTGGTTATCTTCGATGAGCCTGAGGCTGACGGCTTTGAGGCAGCCCGCGAACTGATGGAGGCAGGGATTACCAGCCAGCATATTGTGCTTATGTTTACCTCCAGGGATCCCAAAGGCCACTATGCAAAGTGCGTTGACATGGGCATTGACCAACTTCTTGTCAAGCCTTTTGCGGGCGAAGATCTCATCAGTGTCCTCAAGGATCATTTCCCCGGTCTCAGGGAGCAAAGGGGCACCGTATCGTCTGACAGATCTGACATGCCCGAAATCCTTGTCGTTGACGATAACTATCTCAACAGGAAGGTGGAAGGCTCGCTCCTGAAGGTTCTGGGCGTCAATGCCGAATTCGCCTCCGGCGCCGACGAAGCCATTGCGATGGCTGCTGCCAGAAGCTATGATCTTATCCTTATGGATCTTATCATGCCTGAGAAGGATGGTTTCGAGGCGGCAAAGACGATTCTCGCGATGGACAGCGCAGCAGTTATCGTGGCTCTCTCGGCAGATACCATGCCCGAAACCCGGACACGTGTGGAGCAGACCGGAATGAAGGAGTTGCTCTCCAAGCCGGTGACTGTGGAGGAGCTGAGAAGAGTGATAACCAGGTATCACAGGCAAGACTGACGCATGGCCCTGAATATTACCGGTCTCGATGCTGAAGAATTCCTTGCCCGCAGGGCGGAGATGCCGCTGGTGGATGTAAGATCCCCCTCCGAATATGCATACGGGCATGTCCCCGGTGCGGTGAACATACCACTCTTTGATGACAGTCAGAGGGCGGAGGTGGGCACCCTCTTTAAAAAGCAGGGCAGCACCCCCGCGGTGCTTCGGGGCATTGAGCTGGCAGCACCAGAGATGCCGGCAAAGCTCAGGCAGGCGCTGGCGCTGGCCACGGGAAGACGGCTGCTGCTCTACTGCTGGCGGGGAGGGATGCGCTCCGAAGCTATGGCGTGGCTCTTCCACACAGGAGGAATAACGCCCCTGCTCCTCACCGGGGGTTACAAGGCCTACAGAAATTATATCCTGACAGATCTTTCCCGGAAGAGAGATTACATCATCCTGGGAGGTCTTACCGGAAGCGGCAAGACAGGGATACTGAATCATATGGACAGTGCGGGGGCACAGGTGACAGACCTGGAACGGCTGGCATCACACCGGGGGTCGGCATTCGGAGCCCTGGGACAGCCACCGCAGCCCTCATCTGAACACTTTGCCAACCTGTTGTATGAAGATCTCTCCGGCAAGAGAGATGGTGAGGCTATATGGCTGGAGGATGAGAGCCGCAATATAGGATCGGTATTCATGCCCGACAGCTTCTTCGAACAGATGCAAAAAGCCCCGGTGGTTGCCCTGATGATGAGCATAGAAACGCGCATGCCGCGACTGCTTGGGGAATATGCCTCTTTTCCCCTGGAACAGATCACCGCCTCGGTGATGAGAATATCGAAACGGCTGGGGGGCGACAGGACCAGGGAGGCGATCCAGGCGCTGCAGAGAGGCGACTTCAGCACTGCCATAAGGATCACCCTTGAATACTATGACAAATCATACCGCTACGGCCTGTCAAAGAGGCAGGAGAGACAGGTGATATATGTGGAGACGGATACCGATGATGTGGCGGTGAATGCCTCAAAAGTGGCAGCTGCGGCCGCTGAGATGGTGTCCGGTGGTCACTCTTTCCTGAGTGATGAAGCATCAACCCGTCTGAAGACCTTGTCTGACCGCCTCGCCTGCACAGGCAGCTGAATGGAGCAGAGCTCTCCCTTTGGTACTGTATCAGCATCATTTTCCAAAGAATCCCTCAGTCCGGTGACGGTATACTCAACAATACCCGTTGTGGAACCTGTTATTATCAACTCGTCGCCGACGCTCAGGCTGCCGGTCTCCAGCCTGATCTCAGCAACGCCAGGCCTGCTGAAGAAATTGGTGATCTTACCCAGGTAGATCTTTCTTTTTGTAGCTGCGGATCCGTAGGTGGTGCTCCACTCTCCCAGCCTCTGGCCGAGGTACCAGCCGTCCCAGAAACCCCTGTTGAAGACGGTCTCCAGACGGCTCATCCAGCCGCTGACCCTCTCCGGTCCGAAGGTGCCCTCCGCCACTGCTGCGGCAGCTTCACTGTAACACTCCGTGACGCACTTCACATACTCTGCAGGCCTGGCCCTGCCCTCTATCTTCAGCACCCTGGCGCCGGACTCAATGATCTGATCGAGGAACCCTATGGTGCAGAGATCCTTGGGTGACATAATAAATTCATTGTCAATGGCCAGCTCATACCCTGTCTCACGGTCGGTCACGGTATAGCCTCTCCGGCATGTCTGGTAGCAGTTGCCCCTGTTCGCGGAGGCATTGTACTCGTGCAGGCTCAGGTAGCACTTTCCCGAGACAGCCATGCAGAGTGCGCCGTGGACGAACATCTCCAGCCTGATGAGCTCACCGCCGGGACCGCGGATATCATCACGGATGATGGTGTCATGTATCTTCCGTACCTGCTGCAGGTTAAGCTCACGCGACAGAACGGCCACATCAGCCCACTGGGAGTAGAACCTGAGCGACTCACTGTTTGAGATGTTAAGCTGTGTTGACAGATGTACCTCCAGACCTCTCTCCCTGGCTGCTGTGATGGCTGCCTGGTCAGTGGCTATGACGGCTGACACGCCGGCGCTGACGGCAGCATCGAGTATCGCCCTCATCTCATCCATCTCATCGTCATACATGACGATATTCAGGGTGAGGTAGCTCTTCATCCCGTTATCCCTGCACAGCTCCGCCAGTTCCTGCAGATCATCAACGGTGAAGTTATCCGAGGAACGGGCCCTCATGTTCAGCCTGCCCACGCCAAAATATACCGAGTCAGCACCTCCTGCGACAGCTGCCCTGAGCGTCTCGCGTGAGCCGGCCGGAGCCATTATCTCTATGTCGCTTCTCTTCATCCCTGTAGCCGTCTGTTGCCTCTTATTTGTTAAGAATGATCCTCATGCAGCATCCATTGCCGGGCTCGGAACGGAGAACAAAGATCTTGCCCCCGTGATACTCTTCAATGATCCTCTTAGAGAGGGAGAGACCCAGTCCCCAGCCCCGTTCCCTGGTCGAATAGCCGGGTTTGAAGATGGTCTTGAAATCTTTCCTCGGAATACCCCTGCCGGTGTCTTCCACATCAATGAAAGCCTCTTTCTCATTCTCGCTCAGGATGATGGTAATGGTTCCGCTGCCTTTCATTGCATCTGCCGAGTTCTTGACGAGGTTCTCGATAACCCAGCCTAGCAGAACGGCATTCAGTGGCACGGAGCTGCATGAGGAGGTGTTATTGACGACGGTGAGCCCGATGGTGGAGGCTATCCTCTTCCTCAGGTACCCTGCCGTTGTATCCGCCAGGGCAGGCAGGTCGCCGGGCTGAAGCTTCGGCTTTGACCCTATCAGCGAGAATCTCTCCGCAACCCTCACCAGTCTCTCCACGTCAGCAGGCAGCTCCTCGGCTATGTCAGTGCCGGGGTACCTGCTGCTGATGATCTCGCTCCATGCTGACAGCGACGAGGTGGGTGTCCCAAGCTGATGGGCCGTCTCCCGCGAGAGCCCGACCCACACCTGGTTCTGTTCAGCCATCCGTGAGGAGCTGAAGGCAACGTATGCCACAGCAATGAACAGAAGGATCACTCCCAGCTGCACATAGGGGTATATCCTGAGCTGCCGGAGGAGTGTGCTCTCACGGTAATAGAGGTAGTCGCTGATACCGTCGCCGAGCTCCACGGTAATGGGTTCATTCCATTTCTCCATGCGGCTCAGCTCACGCTGAAGGGAGAGAGTGTCGGATGCAATACCTGAAGGAATATTCCGGTGTGATATTATGTTTTTGTTACCGTCGGTCAGAATCACCGGCACGGTGGTGTTATCCTCGATGATCCTGAAGAGGAATTCGAAGTCATCAGACGTGACCAGCCTTCTTGTTGCCTCAGCCCACTGTTCAGCCTTCTTCTTCTCTTCCAGCTTGAGCTTTGTCACAAGCTGCCGGGTGTAAAAGAGTGATCCGAGGCCTATGATAACCGCGAACACCAGGAGCAATATCTTCCATACCAGCTTCTTACGGTAGATGTTCATTGCTCACCTCTTTTTTCTGAGTAAAATTTTCAGGGGACTCTCCTTCACCTCCTCGCGGCTCTGTGCGGCCGGAGTGGCACCCTCTTTTCCCTCTTCCCAGGTGATGGTGAACCTGGGCTTGTCCTCAGCTGGTTTTGTAATGAGTGTATCTGACCTGTACCAGCCGTACTCCTCATTGAGAATCCCCTTCAGCTCCTTCTTCTCCAGGGCTATGTCTGTCTTAATGTTATCCTGTGCCTGTCCGAAGTCGTATTTAACTTCCGTCTTGCCTCCGACAGACACTATCTTCAGCGGGACGGTGGCCTTGCCGCTGCCGTCGACCGTCACCTGTCCGAAGGAGCTCACGCCGCGATTGCGGTCCCTGGCCTTGCGGCTCATTACCTCCGATAACAGGAGGCGCAGGTGATATGAATAATCGCCATTGAATTTGTGACTGCCGTAAAGGGTGAAGTTCACGGCTGAGGAGTTGATGAGCATCCTCGGGATAGAGACACTCTCGCTTTTGATAAAGAGGTCATTCTCCATCCTGGAGAAGGAGATATCCTTCAACTCATCCAGGTCAAGATATGACGAGAGGCTCTCTGCCGGCCCGAAGTCCGACAGCCTGCCTTCCGTGATCACAAGATGTGCCTCGGCTATGAGCTCCGGCCTGATGATCCTGAAGAGAGAGTCGAGGGGAGACAGCATGTTAACGGATCCGGTAAGATTACCACGGAGATTGTCACTCACAATGAAGCTCTGCCCGAAGTTATTGAAGGCGGTAAATGCGCTGTTGATATCAGCACCCTCAACATTAAGCCTGACCCTTGCAATATAATCGCTCTCCTTCTGCTTGCCGAGCATCAGTTCTCCCTCAAGGAGCCCCCCCAGGCCTCCTGCACTTATATCTTTGAAGGTGAAAACATAAGGCCTGTAATCAATTGCGGTTTTCAGGTCTGACGCCCTGAAGCCCTTGAATACCAGGCTGTCAGCAGCAAACCTCACATCTGCGGTAACCGATGTCGGGAAGATATCCCTCTTCTTTCCTTCACTCCGTTCACTTACAGTGTCACTGACAGTGTCACTGACAGTGTCTCTTACCGCGAACTTTTCCGGGATGAACATGTCCGTGCTGACATCCCCGCTGACATAAAGCATCACCGGCCGTCCCGAGAGCCACGGTGTGAAGTCGCGCATGGAGGCATCGATGATGAAGTGCTGCTCCCCGTAGGTTAGAGAGAGGCTGTCAGCAACCAGGTCATTCATGACGGTTACAGAGCCGTTAATCTCAGAGAGTGACGCCCCCTTTTCACCGAATGACGCTCCGAAGTCGCGGAACAGAAGAGATACCTCCGGATTGAGCACAGGCAGTGTGGCCGCTCTCAGCTTCATGGTGTCGGGCAGTGTTCCCGAGAGACGTATGCTTCCCGACAGCAACCCGGTCTGATCATGAATAAAACCCGGTTTTATTATTTTGCCCAGGTCGTCAAAGTCGAGATCACCCTCAAGGCTCAGTATTATGTGGGGAGAGGTGAGGTCGTTAAGCATGAATGAGCCTTTCAGGCTTGCCGAGCCGTATGATGCCTCAAGCTGGTCAACAGTAAAACGGAATGTCTCCGGACTGTTGCGTGCGCCGTTTGTCATGCCGCCGCGGAACTCAAGGTTGTTGACCCTGAAGCCTGATGCCGTGTGACTCATCCTGCCGCCCGAGAGCCCGAAATTCATATCGATATGGGGGCTTCCTGCCTCACCGTAGGGGCCGTTGACTGTCAATCCAAGGTCCAGTATCCCTGACGGGGTGAAGCTGCCGGTGAGTGAACCCCGGCGCGCCGGAAGGAGAGCCGGGAGGGTGGAGATCTCAATCTTCTGCCCGGTGACGGTAAGATCCAGCTTCTTCGCGGAGAAGTTTACATTGCCGTCGATGTCAAAGTCAAGCCCTGCCAGCTCCAGGGCCCCTTTTGCTATTGAGATTGAGTTGGCCGACTTGCGCATCCGGAGGCTGGCGGAGGCCGGCAGGTCGTGGAAATCCATACCCCCGATGGTGGCGGAGTCTACTTTGGCACTGAGAGCAGCATTGAGGAAGACACCCGTTTTGAATATCTCACCTCCGAGGGTAGCCTGGCTGATGTTGCCTGCTATCCTCATTTCGTTGCTTCTGTCATGCCATATGACCCCTATGTTCTTTGCACTTATATTTTTCAGCCTGACATTCTTCCCCCCTCCTTTCCTGCTGGCAAGAACCTCAAAGTTGATGTCACCCCTCTTGTCTGTAAGCATGCTGATCTCTCCGTCACTCACCATGATGGCTTTTACGGCTACGGTGCCGGTGAGCAGCGACGGGAGTGAGATCTTCAGTGAGAGCGAGGATGCGTAGAGCAGGGTGTCAGTATTATCACCGGCAAACTGTGTCATGTCATAGTAGGGCGACGGCGCAACAAGCAGGTTGTCAAACCTGGCACCTATGTTCGGGAATGTCGATAAAACCGTAAGTCGAAGTTTGCTGTATGATATTTTTGTGTTGACCGCCTCATTGACTTTCCCGGTCAGTGCTGATGTGATCTTCTCCTGACGCAGCGAGGTGTAAATAACCAGTACTGCAAGGAGCGCCAGAAGCAGTCCGCCTGTAAGGAGAGCTATTTTCTTCACCCATCTCATTGTCCCCGCCGCTGCCGGCATTTATTTTTTCTTCCTGGCAAGCAGAAAGGAGAGATCGGAGCCGGGGATCACCTCCACAGGCTCCCTGCCATACCTGAATATGCGGCAGTTGCGCGGGCCGATGAGAGAGAGCTTCCTATCCTCAAGGAGGAACATTGTTCCCTCGCGCAGACCGGCTACGAAGAGGTCCCTGTTGACCTCGATGAACTCCAGTATCCTCTGCTCACGGGTCTCCCCGGCATGGCCTGCAGGATTGGCGTCAAGGTAATGGGGATTTATCTGGAAGGGTACAAGCCCGAAAGCTCTGAATGACGAGGGAGCCGTCACCGGCATGTCGTTGGTGGTCATGATGGTCGGGCATGCCACGTTGGAGCCGGCACTCCAGCCTATATATGGTGTGCCGCCAAGCACTTTCTTTCTGACAGCTGCTATAAGCCCGTTTTCCCTGAGGCATTTGAGAAGCATCCAGGTGTTGCCGCCGCCGACTACTATTGCCGGGGCGTCCATGACAGCCTGCACCGGGTCACTGAAGCGGTGAATGGATATGACGTCGTGACCCACCTCACTGAAACGCGTTCTCACCTTCTCCTCATAGGCATCGTATGAGAAGGTGACGGCCGCATATGGAATGAAGAGTGCCTTCACCTTCCTGGTGCCGAGGAACTTCCGAATATTGTTCCTGGGATACTCGAGATATGCCTCTCCGGCATTGGTTGAATTGCTGATAAGTAAAAGTCTCATATCTGTCGGGTTTCCGTTTTATGTTTACAACCTCAAGGTTTCAACGCACTTCTGTCCGCGCTGCTTCCCGGGCTGTTGCGTCAAATGTACAACGCACTTCTGTCCGCTCTGCTGAATGTGCTGTTG
>WOYI010948038.1_pt1 | contig 83702 bp, 76 predicted proteins | sample 6423411 | NCBI WGS metagenome assembly WOYI01 (sample SAMN13441803, study PRJNA592873) | oil field metagenome | biome: oil field; feature: oil-well bore; material: oil-contaminated soil; isolation source: oil-contaminated soil from oil-well borehole | place: Germany: Wietze | collected 2016-10-18 ...
TCTCATTTTTACCCGTAAAAGCGCCATTTTTGAAGAGGGGTGGGAAACTCAGGTTTTAATCCAGCTTTCGGCTAAAACTGAAAACCCGTCCCATTCTCATTCAATCTCTCACGAATAGCTATCCGAATAATTATAAAATAACGCTTCTACTCGCGCCCCCGCCCTGCGGAACGCAAAGGTATTCTGATAAAACTGTGGGAAAAAACGCCTGACAACCTGACACTGAGAGGGAAATTTTATGATCCATGACAGACGCATCGCACTGGACTACCGCGGTTTCAGCCTTGCTTTCAGCATTATCGACCTGTTAGCCGTTACCCACGCCTTCACCGACGACTTCTCCGTTTCGGCCTTTGCCCACAACACCACCCAAGGCACCATCCTGGGGGTCTTTTTGTTCCTGCTGCTCTCCTTCGCACGTTAAAGGGAAAACGGGAGGATAGAAAACAGGGGTCTGTGAGTTATTCCCCAAGTTTTGAAAGAGTTATTCTTCAATTATTTCAAAAATTTAAATCACTTAAACCCATATTATCCATATTCCTTATAGAATCCAATAAGAATGAAATAAGCACTTCATGATTTTATTGGTGCAAGCGTCGAACTGCACGATCCGAAGGCTAGAATAGTTTAGAGTGATGCTCACTGTCAAGAATAATCACGGCCCCTCACGGTCTATTGGAAAGACTTCTCCCTTTACCCTCATCGTCAAAAATAGACGTCAAGAAGAAACTCGTAATCCGTTATGGAAAAACAGGACAGCCAACCCAAAAATAATTCAACTTCTCACCGAAGTGAATGCCGCAGCATTGTAGACAATCACCCGGACCTTATTTGCAAATGGCTGCCTGATGGCACATTGACCTTTGCGAATGAAGCCTATTGCCAGTATTTCGGAAAGAAATCCGAGAAATTGATTGGACAGACCTGCCTCGATTACATCTGCCCCGAAGACGAACAAAAACTAAAAGAGCACCTTTCACGATTCCGTAAGAAAGACCAGCAGGCGATGATCGAGTTGCGGATCACTAATCCCAAAGGGGAGACCCGCTGGCATCAATGGATCGATAAATATATACAGAACCAGAATACCGGTGAATGGGAATTCCTCTCCACCGGCAGGGATATCACAGATATAAAACTTTCAGAACTCGAATTGGAGCGCAGGATTGAGTTCGAGCGTTTAATCACGAAATTTTCAATCGATTTTATTAACCTGTCATTGGATGACATCAACCCCCACATCAATAGGCTCTTGGCTGAAACCGGCCAGTTTGCCAATGTCGATCGAAGCTACGTATTCCTGTTTAATCCTGAAATGGACACCATGAGCAATACCCATGAGTGGTGCCGGGAGGGGATCAGTCCTCAAATGGACAGTTTGCAGGACCTCGAACTGAAGACCTATGAAAATTGGGTGTCCCGGATAAAGAACTATGAAGCGATCCTGATCTCAGATATCTCCGAGCTGCCGAAGGAATCTGAGACATTGATGAAGACCCTGCAGGAAGGCCAGGTCAAATCCCTCATCGGTCTCCCGCTGGTCAATACCGGTGAGGTCCTCGGTTTCATCGGTTTCGATGCCGTCAAAGAGGCAAGAGAATGGTCCAAAGATGTCATCAATATCCTCCAGATCATCAGCGGCACCATCGGCAATGCCATTGTGCAGAAGCGCAGCCAGGAAGAGCTGCGCAACCAGCGGAAGTACCTTGAACAGCTCAACGAGATCACGGTCGCCTCATTGAACACAGAGAACCCTGACGAAATGGTCAATGTCGTTGCGAGTAAGATCCTTCCGCTGATCAATGCCGACAATTGCTCCATCAACCTGTGGGATGAGGCCAACAAGAAGATCATCAACTCGGCCTATAATGGCGCCCTGGCTTATCAGCAAAACCAGCCGGCTTTGGCGCAAAACGAAACCGCCCTGACCGAGTATGTTCTTGAACAAGCTGAACCCATCGTCATTGAAGATACTTCCCAATCTGAGATGGTCAATGAGGACCTCCAAAGCCTTTTCCAAACCAGGTCGCTGATAGCAGTCCCATTTATTGCTGGCGGACATAAGCTCGGCGCCGGGATCTTTGGCTTCAAAGCCGTTCACAAATTCACAGATTCTGAGGTTTCGCTCACCCAACAGGCATCCTTCCAAATCTCGCAAGCCATCCTAAAAGAGCGCTTGCTCGAAAATGCCCAGAAATCTGCCCAGGAAGCGGAGAAATTACGGATGGCAGGCGCGATCGTCGCCTCAAACCTTGACCCCAATGTGGCGATCTCTTCAATCCTCGACCAGTTGGGGCAGGTTGTCCCCTTTGATAGCGCCTCGGTTCAAATCCTGTATGAGGGTTATCTCGAAATCAAAGAGGGGCGCGGCTGGCCGTCCCAGATCAATCCGGTCGGCAAGCGCTTCCCCATCCCCGGTGACAATCCCAACAGCCAGGTGATCCTGAGCGGCCAGCCCTATGTCCTGAACAATGCCCCCGATCTTTACGGAAGCTTCGGCAAGGTCGAACACGCCTACATTCGCTCCTGGCTGGGCGTCCCCCTAAAAGTGCATGACAAGGTCATCGGCATGCTCACCCTGGACCATTCGCTCCCCAATTTTTATAACGATAAGCAGATCATCAACCTGGTAACGGCTTTTGCGGATCAGGTGGCGATCTCACTAGAAAACGCCCGGCTGTATGCCGATGAACTGCGGAGAGTTGGCGAACTGGAGGCCCTCAGAGCGACTACTGCCGATATCACTAAAGAACTGGGCTTAAAGAATTTATTGCAGGCGATCCTTCAGCGTGCGACGGATCTCCTGAATGCCACAGGGGGTGAATTGGGCCTGGTCGATAAAAAGAACAACACCATCAAAATTCTGGTCAGCCATAATATGGGCCCCACAGAAAACCTGGGGACGCTCATCCATATGAATGATGGCTTGATGGGCTATGTTGCCCGGACCCGCCAGATTGAGATCCTTGAGGATTATAAAGAGTGGGAAGGTCAGATGGAAAGTTACGAAGAAAGCCCGATCCATGCTGCGATCGCCGCCCCGCTGATGATCGGCCATCGCTTCCTGGGCGTGCTTGGGATCATGAATTCTGACCGCTCCCGGAAATTCTCTGAGCGGGAAAAAGACCTGATGAGCATGTTTGCCCAACAGGCAGCCATTGCCGTGGAGAACGCCCAACCCTACGAAGAGCGCCAGCATGAAGCCAGGGTAGATGTGACCACAGGCATTCTTAACCGGCGGGGATTGAGCGAACTAGGCTGCCGGGAAATTGACCGTGCCATCCGGTTTGATCGACCGCTGGCTGTGATCTTCCTTGATATTGACCATTTTAAGGTCGTGAATGACACCTACGGCCACCCCGTGGGCGATTTGGTTTTGCGAGAACTGGCCGACCGCTTGAAAAGCAACTTGCGTTCTATTGACCTGATCAGCCGCTATGGCGGCGAGGAATTTGTGATCGTTCTGCCGGAAACCAATACAGAGGGTGCGTTGGATGTGGCCGAGCGACTGCGCAAGGTTGTGGAAGAAACGCCCTTCTCCCCCAACAACCTCTCGTTATGGATCACGATCAGCCAAGGCGTTTCCGCCTTAAATGCCACAAGTCACAGCCTGAAGGAACTCATCCACCAGGCAGATCAAGCGACCTATCTATCCAAAGATGCCGGCCGGAATCTGGTCACGCCTTACGATTTGGCCTTTTAATTTCGCTCAATCAAAAAGGACAACTGCATATCCCAGATCGTTCAACAAACGCTCGATGAATGCCTCAGCGTTGATCTGGGCCTGTTCCAGAATTCCATCTTCCAAGGCCGCTCGCAGGATTTCTTCTTCAGCGGCCTGCCGGGCGTCAGTTTCCAGATCGGGGTCACTCTTGCGGAACAGCCCTGTCGTCCGGTCATAAACGTAGGAATCGTCATTGTTCAAGGTCGCCACAAATACTTCTGCATCAGGCAGCGCCACCCTGAGAACGTCCCCATCCATTTGCAGATCTTCCACCGACAGCTTGGACAGGTCCACACCTGCAACCACATACCCATGCGCAACAAAGAGCAATTTATCCCCAAACAAAGGGCCAAAAACGCCTTGGTTGACCTCCGCCGTGATCACTTTTTCCACAGTGTACTGGATGGTCTCCAGCCTGGCCATGGACTGGATATCCCGGATGATCGTCACGGGATCGGGGATAATAGTCGGCGTCGGATGGAGCAGCTGAGATACCTGGGATGAGATCGCCTCATTCGCCGCCTGAATGGGACTGATGCTCGCAACGATCGTCCGGCGAATGGACAGGGTCAGGAATATCATCGCACCAATGGTGGCCACAATCAATCCAACAAGCAAAATAATGATTAATGTTTTACCAGTATTTTTTTTATTTTCCATACGTGATCCCATTTCTTTTCAATATCAAGGGAGAGGCCCAGTTTACCCGATGAACATCCGCTTGTAAATTGAACATCCCGCCATAAGAAACAACCCCCGCCAGGCAGACAAGGGTTGTAAGGGTACTAACCGGAATTTAGATGTCCTTTTGATAAACCCGGTGGTTCTTGTAGAACTTGACGCCCAGGTTTGTCAGGTCCTTCCGCATCTGCTCGGCCGTCTCGGCGACCTGGGTCAACTCGGCATGCACAAATTGCGTGTTCTGGTGCATGGCCTTTTCCAGCTCAGCATACATGATCGCATTACCGCCAAGCCCATGATACTCTGGCAGAATGCCAACGCCGTTGAAGGCCACCCAATCGGTCTTTTTAATTTCCTGCAGCAATCGGAGAATTGCCAGCGGCCCCAATTTACCGCCATTTTTCTGCATGGCCCCTGAGACATCCGGGAAGGGCAAGACAAAACCGACCACCTCACCGTCTTTGGCGATGATCTTGATCAAATTGGGGTCCACCACGGTCATCACATTGGAAATCACAAAATCGATCTCGCGTTCAGACAAGGGATAATATTCCCAGTTATTCACAAAGGCCTGATTATAGGCCTGGCCGATCTTATCAGCCCACTGCTTCAGGTGGCGCTTGTTCCTGAAATCAAGGACCTCAAAGGTCCCCCGTTTTTTGGCAATATCAGCCGCCTTGCGGATTTTTTCAGGAAGGTTAAACTGTTGAGGATCAATGTAACTGGAAACAAAATCAACAACTTTCGTGAAGCCCAGGTTTTCCACCAGGTCCCGATAATAAGGATAATTGTAGTTCATCATATTCATCATCTGGCGGTGTTCAAATCCCTCAATTTGAATGCCGTAGCCATCCAGGGGGCCAAAGCCCTTGGGCCCAACCAGCTTCGTTAGACCGCGGTCCTTTGCCCAATTCGTCACGGTCTCAAAAAGGACATCAGCAACCTCCTGGTCGTTGATTGTTTCAAACAGATAAAACTCCGCATCCTTAGAGTCGTGATATTGATTGAAGGGTTTATTCTCCAGAGCGGCAATCCTGCCCACCACTCTGCCTTCCCGTTCAGCGATGAAAAACTCGGCATCCGAATGCTCATAAAAAGGATGCTTAGCCGGATTCATCATCGCTTTGATATCCACTCTGAACGGTGGCACCCATTGGGGATGCCCGGCGTAGAGATCAAAAGGGAATTGGACAAAGCGATCAATTTCGGATTTGGACTTTAAATCAATTTTATGAATACTGATCATAATGACCTTTCTGCCTCAGCGAACCAAAATGACACTAAAATATAAAACAACGAATCCGTCAAATGGTTGCGAAGCGATAGCACTTCTAAGGTTTTGGCAAACCGTAGAACAAATTAGACACAAATGACGAACAAAATAACCACAAAAAGGATTATATACCTTTTTAACTTGCAAAAGCCATCATCTAACCGTCGCGCCCCATCCTTAAACCCAAAAATCTCCGGATGCGCATTCCTCCGGAGAGCCTCCGACAGACCATAAAATTGAATCAGGTTTCTAGTATCAAACGAATGGCCTCGGAAAGGAAATCCTTTCTGATTTCAGGGTTTTGAAAATCGATCCAGATCTGACTCGTTGCAGGAGAGTTGATCAGTCCGGTCATCAGGATTTGGGACAAGATCATGTTCAAATGCATCCGAACCAGCGGCTTCTTATGAGGCGCCAGATAAGGTTGCACGGCATCGGCCGTCAACTCGATCCATGATTCCAAAAGGTTGAGCAGGTCCCCCTGGCGCTCCTCATAAAACAGAGGGCGGATCATGTGCGCCCGGATGATATTGGGGAATTGATAGATGCCGTCCAGCAAATAAACCAGCACACCCCGAAGGCGTTCCTCAATGGGCGCATCGGACTGGACGATCTCCTTCGTGTCCTCCAGCATGTGCAGGGTAGTTTGGTTCAATGCGGCGGTCACCAGCTGTTCTTTGGTCCCAAAATAATAATGAAGCGCGGCGTTATTGACCCCGGCCTCCTCCGCGATCAGGCGGGTGGTCAGGTTCGCCAACCCATATTTCTCGATCGCATTGATCGCTGAGATAAGAATATGCTGTTTGGTATTTTGGGTTTCCACTGGCAAACCCTCCTTAGAGATTCCGATTCAGGCTGCCGGGCTCAGCCTGAGACACAGCCTGTTGCGCCTCCCGGGTGTCAAATTGGGCGGCAATGGCCCTAGTTTTCGCCCACCGCCGCCTGATCATCCAGGCCACCCAATCCGGCGGGACCAAAGGGCTCATCGAGCGCACGAACTGGGTGATGCCGCCCGAGATGGTGGCTGACCGGACGCTCAAGCGCGCCCGTGATGCAAACCCGATAGGCCATTATTTTCCTTTCAATGTTAAATAATCCATCGGACTTTTATCATAAAAGCAAGCTTGCAAAAAGTCAAGCGCTTGGTTATACTAATTGGTGTAACCATTTGGTTAATGCCAGGAGACAAATTCGAAATGACTAAAAATTCAAAGACGATCGTCCTCACCGGCGCAACCTCCGGCCTTGGCCTGGCAACCATGCAAGGCTTGGCGGATGAAGGTCATCGCTTGATTGGCGTTGCCCGATCGCCGGAGAAAATTGCGGCGGCTGAAAAATCACTGAGAGAGGCTCACCCGGATGTGGAGCTGAACTTCCTCAGAGCAGACCTCTCCTCCCAATCCCAAATTCGCAATTTGGCGGAGGAAGTTGAGGGCGTCCTCCGGCTGTGGGGGCTGGATCACCTGGATGTCCTGGTCAACAATGCCGGCGCAGTGACAAGCTGGTACGCTCAGACCGAAGACGGCTACGAACGTCAATTTGCCGTCAACCACCTCGCCCCTTTTCTGCTCACCCACCTCCTGCTGCCTGATCTGCAGAAAGCCCCCAAAGGCCGTGTCCTGACGGTGAGTTCCGGGTCACACCGCCATACCCGCGTCCACTGGAAAGACGTCATGCTCAGCCGCCATTACGGCACGCTGCGCGCCTACAAACAATCCAAGCTAGCCAATGTTCTCTTCACCTACGAATTGAACCGCCGCCTGGGCCCCGAATCCAAGGTCCGAGCCTATGCCGTCGACCCCGGATTGGTCAACACCCAGATCGGCGCCAAGGATACCAGCGGATTTGTCAAATGGTTTTGGGGCAGGCGCAGCCGGCACGGCAACCCGCCGGAAATCGCGGCGGAGACCAGCATCTACCTGGCCTGCCGCTCCTCCATTCCCTATCACGACCAATGGTATTGGAAAGAGTGCCATCCGATTCCCCCCAGCCCCTATTCAAGCAAACCAGAAGCGGCCAAACGGCTCTGGCAACTCTCTGCCAGGCTATGCGGCATTGAAGAAGACCTTAAAACTGAATAAACGCGCCCAGCCCGGATGATGCCGCCATTTTCATTTATATAGAGGGTCAGCTGTCGGCCTTGTAATCGCCGGAGGTCTGGGCTATAATCCTCTAGGTATTTTCAGAAGCTAAAGAGGATTAGAAGACTTATGATCGATGTAAACGAACTCCGCAAAGGCGTCACCTTTGAACAAGACGGGAACTTATATAAGGTCCTGGAATATTCGCACAACAAACCCGGCCGCGGCTCGGCCACCATCCGGATCAAAGCCCGCGACCTGCGCAGGGGCACCACATTGGAAATGACCTTCATCTCCGGCAACCGGGTGCAGGACGTCCGCCTTGAGTATCACAATGCCCAATTCCTTTACAGCGACGATCAGTTCTTCTATTTTATGAACACGCAAAACTACGAGCAATATCCCATCAGCAAAGATATCGTCGGTGATATGGCGGGCTACCTGAAACCCAACCTGGAAGTTAAACTGATGTTCTTCGGTGCGGAAGCGCTGGATATGGAACTCCCGACCTCCGTTGATCTGCTGGTCACCCGGGCCGACCCTTCGGTCCGAGGCGACACGGCAACCGGCGTGACCAAAAAGATCATCACCGAGACCGGCCTGGAAGTGACCTGCCCCTCCTTCGTTGAAGAGGGAACCGTCATTCGGGTGGACACCCGCAATGGCAATTACGTCACCCGGGTCTGATCCAAGGTCTTTCCCGCATGTTGTATCCAAAGACCGAATCCCCGCTTGGGGATTCATTTTTAATGTGAGGTGCCATGAAGATTCCCACAACCGGCAAAGAATGCCCATATTTTTATGGTGACTACTATCGCGGGCGGGATCATGAAGAATGCCGACTGCTCAACAACGCGGAATGGTCTCAAAAAGACTGCCAATCCTGCCCCGTGCCGGATATCCTGTTGGCGAACAGTTGTCCCAATATGATCCTGGCCGGCGAGATCAGGAAAGGCATCCTGGGGCTGGGGCGCAAAGTTGCCGTCACCGCCTACTGCAAAAAGACTCATCGCGATATTGAAAACCCCTCCGTGGGCTGCGGTGAGTGTCATCCCATCTTAGACCTCTTCAAGGAAGCTGAATGACCCTCACTCTTTTAACCGATCTCGACGACACTTTGATCTCCACGAATATGGATCAGTATTTTCCAAAATTCTTTGCTGATCTCGGCTCTGCTCTCAACGAAATTGCTTCACCCCAAGCGGTTCAAAAACAGGTTCAGTTTGCTGTCAAACAAATGATACAGAATCAGGACCCGGGAAAAATGCTCTCGGAGGTCTTTGCTGAACATTTCTACCCGCCCTTGGGAACCACGGAGGCGGATTGCAAAGGACTGGTCGATCAATACTACCTGGAAGAGTACCCGAACCTGCGGCCTCTCATCACCCCGCGTCCGGAAGCGCAATCCCTATTGGCATGGTGCAAACAGCAGGGGATCAAAATCGCTGTCGCAACCAACCCCGTTTTCCCGGAGATCGCCACACGCCAGCGGATCGAATGGGCTGGGCTGGACCCGGAGGATTTCACTTATTTCACCACCTATGACACCTTCCATTTCACCAAACCCAACCTCACCTATTACGCGGAATGCCTGGGGAGGCTGGGCTGGCCCAAAGGGTCGATCGTGATGATCGGGGATGATTCAGTCCTGGATATTGAACCCATGCAGGCGTTCGGTTTTCCGACTTTCCAGGTCCAGGCAGAAAAGAATGGCTCCGCACCCAACCAAGGCACTCTGGCAGAGGTCGCGGACTGGCTGAAAAGCAACGCTTCCGGCACAACGCCCAATTTCTCCGTCCCCTCAAATTTGGCCATCCTCCGCTCAACGCCAGCCGTCCTGGACAGCTGGCTCCGGTTCCTGCCCGGTGAAGATTTTCAATCCAGACCCGCGCCGGGCGAATGGAACCTGACGGAGATCTATTGGCACCTGGCGGACTTGGAACAGGAAGTCTTTCTGCCCCAATGGGAACAGCTTTTGGCCGATCCGGCGGTGCAAATCACCGCACCGGATACCAGCCGCTGGGCGGAAGAAAGGGATTACAGCCACAAAGACCCCCGGGAAGCCTACCAAAAGTTCTATCACAATCGGATGGCAAGCCTGGAACTCTTGGAAGCCCTTTCGGCAAAACCCCTGTTCGAACAAACCTTCCAGCATGCCGTGTTTAGTCAAACCACACCCGCTGAAATGATCTCTTTCGTGTCCCAACACGACCGTCTCCACCTTGGACAATCCCGGGATTTAGTGAATATATAAGATTTATTAATCTTTTGACATGACGTTGGTTTTCGCCACTCAAGGTTGGTATAATACCAAAGTCATTACTAATTAACGTTTGTCGATTAAAAAGCTGGAGGTTTTAGTGAAATCTCGCAATCAATCCTATATCATCTACTTATTGCTGTTTTCAGCAATAATCGCGATGGTATTTTTCTCTGTGAACCAACAGGCTGTTGATTCAACGGAAATTCCGTTTAACGAGTTGGCAACCGATATTAAGAACGGGAAAGTTGAAAAAATCACCGAAAACGAAAGCCGCCTTGAGATCACCTATAAAAACAGCGATGTGATCAAAACGTCGACCAAAGATCCCAGCATGCCGCTGATCGCCCAATTGGTTGAACTGGGCGTTACCCCCGAACAGCTTTCCGCTGAAAACATCACAATTGATATTTTGCTGCCCAGCCCGATGTTGGGAATCATATCCATCCTCAGTTACATCCTGCCTTTCCTGCTCTTTATCGGGATGTTCTTCTTTATCTTCCGGCAAGCACAGGGCAGCAACAACGCTGCGATGTCCTTCGGTAAATCCCGGGCGAGGATGTTCTCCGGCGACCACCCCACCGTGACCTTTGATGACGTCGCAGGTGTGGAGGAAGCCAAAGAAGAACTTCAGGAAATCGTTGAATTTCTACGCGAACCGCAGAAGTTCATCGCCCTCGGCGCTCGAATCCCCAAGGGCGTCCTGCTAGTCGGCGCGCCTGGCACAGGCAAAACTCTGATGGCCAAAGCCGTTTCCGGTGAAGCAGGCGTTCCCTTCTTTTCTATCTCCGGTTCTGAATTCGTCGAGATGTTCGTTGGCGTCGGCGCCAGCCGCGTCCGTGACCTGTTTGACCAGGCCAAACGCCATTCCCCGGCGATCGTCTTCGTGGATGAGATTGATGCCGTTGGCCGCCATCGCGGCGCCGGCCTGGGCGGAAGCCATGATGAACGTGAACAGACCCTGAACCAATTGCTGGTCGAGATGGACGGTTTTGACACCGATACCAATGTGATCATCATCGCCGCCACCAACCGGCCCGACATTCTGGACCCGGCCCTGATGCGCCCCGGCCGTTTTGACCGCCGTGTGATCCTGGACCGCCCGGACATCAAAGGCCGTGAGGCCATCCTCAAAGTGCATGTCAAGGGCAAACCGGTCTCACCGGATGTCGATCTCAATAACATTGCCCGCTCCACTCCCGGTTTTGTCGGCGCTGACCTCGAAAATCTGGTCAATGAAGCTGCCATCCTGGCGGCGCGGCGCGATAAGAAAGTGATTGAAGAACCGGAATTTATGGAAGCGATTGAACGGGTGATCGCTGGGCCGGAACGCAAGAGCCGCCTGATCAATGACAACGAGAAAAAGATCATCGCCTACCACGAAGCAGGCCACGCCGTTGTGATCAACGCCCTGCCGGAAGCGGATACCGTTCAAAAAGTCTCGATCATTTCCCGCGGCGAAGCGGGTGGGTATACGATCGCCTTCCCCGAGGAAGATCGGGTCTTGAAATCCCGGAGGCAGATCGTCAGTGATATGATCGGCTTGTTGGGCGGCCGCGCCGCCGAAGAGATGGTCTTCAATGACATCACTTCCGGCGCCTCCAACGACCTGGAACAGGTCACCAAACTGGCCCGCACCATGGTCACCCGCCTGGGCATGAGCGATGAGCTGGGTCCGATGGTCTATGGCAAGAAGGAAGAATTGATCTTCCTCGGCCGTGAGATCTCAGAACAACGGGATTACTCCGAGCAAATCGCCCAGCAAATTGACTCTGCCATTCAGAAACTCATTCAGGAAGCCTACATAGAAGCCAAGACAATCCTGAACAAATACCGCTCAGAGCTGGATAAGATTGCCAGCAAACTGCTCGAAAAGGAAACCCTGGATGCTGACGAATTCCAGGCGCTCTTCCCCACGCCAGTCGATAAGAACGGCGGCATCCCGGTTCAAATCTAACACCTTACCGGATATTTCAAACGGCTGCCTCATCAGAAGCAGCCGTTTTTGTTTTCAGATACCCCGTTCCTGCGCCGCCAAAACTCTGCGCAGGACTTTTCCCACCCCCGTTTTGGGCAAAGCTCCGACAAAGACCACTTCTCTGGGGATCTTGTAAGGGGTCAAATAATCCGAACAGAAGGACCGGATCTCCTCAGGCGCGGCCTGCGCGTCGTCTTTTAAAACGACCCAGGCCTTGGGATATTCAGCCCCCTCATCATCCAAAACGCCGGCCACCGCCGCCTCCCGCACTTTGGGGTGCCGCCGGATCACCGCTTCAACTTCATTCGGCCAAACCTGGAAACCACCGACCTTGATCACATCTTTCTTGCGATCCACCAGGTAAAAATAGCCGTCCGCGTCCATCCGCGCCACATCACCGGTGAAAAGCCAGCCCTCCCGCAGGGTTTGCGCCGTCTCTTCAGGTTTCAAATGGTACCCCTGCATCACCTGCGGACCGCGCACGATCAGCTCGCCCGCTTCCCCCACCGGCACATCGCGGGTCCCTGTCTCCAGGTCCACGATCCGGCAATCCACCCCGGGCAAAGGCAGGCCGATAGCCTCCTCCCGGTTTTCACCCAGCACCGGATTGCAATGGGTGGCCGTCGGGGCCTCTGAGAGGCCGTAGCCCTCAACCAAATGCCCATGCGTCAAAGCCTCGAACTCCCTTTTGACCTTCATCGGCAGGGTTGCCGAACCGGAGATGCAGGCCTTGACCGATGAAAGGTCGTATTGCCCAGCCAGGACAGCCGGATAGCGATTGATAGCCGCATAGAGGGTTGGCACGCCCGGGAAGACCGTGACCTGGTAAGTTTCGATCGCCCTGAGCAGGCCATCCATGTCCGTGGGATTGTCGATCAAGACCATCCGCGCCCCCAGGCGGACTGCCAGATTCATCCCCAAGACCATGCCGTAAACATGATAACAGGGGATCGCCACCAGTACAGTCTCTTCCCCCTCCTGAGTATTCACCAGCCACTGCCGGAATTGCTGAACATTGGCAACCAGGTTGCGGTGCAGACCGATGGCGCATTTGGGCGCGCCGGTCGTCCCACCGGAATATTGAAATACCGCCGGGTCGTCCGGGCTGATGGAGACGCCCATAACCGTTCCCACGGGTTGGGTCGCCATGACCCAATCCCAGGCGACATCCTCCTCTGGGGATAAACCCGAGCCTGGCCCGACCACAATCATTTTTTCCAGCGGGGTATCGGCTTTGATGGCCAGAATTTTTTCATAAGCTGCGCCAGCCAGGATCAGAAATCGGATGCCCGATTCCACCGCCAGAGCCTGAACCTCCGGCGGGGTATAAAGCGGGTTCAGCGCCATCACCACGCCGCCGGCCTTCAGAATGCCATAATACCCGATCACAAATTCAGCCGTGTTGGGCAAAAAAAGGCCAACCCGGTCGCCCTTTTTCAGGCCCTGACCCCGCAAATAATGCGCAATCCGGTTGGAAGCGGAGTCGAGTTCAGCATAGGACCATTCCCGCCCGCCATGGATAATGCAGGTCGAATCTCCAAATTGTTCCACAGACTGAGCCAGAAGGTCCACCAGGGACATGGCAGGGATAGTGATCTCAGCCGGGACTCCCGGATCATAGCGTTTAAGCCAGGGCTTACTGTTATAGGTCATCCAAACGACTCCTTATTAATAATTCCATCCGGTCAATTACCTCATCATCCGCCTCAAACCACTGGATCTGGGGATCATCCGGTTTGAACCAGTTGGCCTGCCGGCGCACAAAAACGCGCGTATTGCGCTTGATCAGCGCAACAGCCTCATCAAGAGAGACCTCCCCCTGCAAATATTGAATGATCTCGCCATACCCGATCGCCGACATCGTCGGCAGGTCCGGGGCATAGCCAGCCGTCAGCAGGCCGGCAACCTCAGCTACCAAGCCATCCGCCAGCATTATCTCTACCCGCTGGTCAATCCGCTGGTAAAGTTCTTCCCGAGGTCGGGAAATTCCCAGAACAATCGGCGTATAGGGGCATTCCTGCTTACGGCGCAGGTCTGAAAAGCGCTCGCCCGTCCGGAAGATCACTTCCATCGCCCGGACCACCCGGCGGACGTTGCGGTAATCCATCATTTCCGCCGCTTCCGGATCCAGCCGGCGCAGGCGCACATGAAAAGCCTCCGCGCCGATCTCGTCCGCCCAATGGTTCAAAGCCGCGCGCAGGCCTGGGTCCGGCGACTGGGGCGGTATCCGCCAGCCTTCAATGATCGCCCGCACATATTGACCAGTCCCGCCGACCATCATCGGCAGCTTAGCCCGGCTGTGGATCGCGTCAATGACCTGATAGGCCTGCCGCTGAAATACGGCCAGGCTCCAGGTCTCCGCGGGGTCAGCCACGTCAATCAGATGGTGCGGGATTCCGCGCCTTTCCGCAGGGGTGGGCTTGGCCGTGCCGATATCCATCCCGCGGTAGAGATAGCGCGAATCCGCAGAGACGATCTCGCCATTCAGGCGCTCCGCCAGCGCAATAGAAACCGAGGTTTTACCAGCCGCTGTGGGGCCTACGATCACGATCAAAGGGCGTTTGTTTTTGGCAACCATTAATCAATATCAATAAAATGGTGAATGTCCCGCGGCTGCAGGGTTTTATCCAATAAGATGGAGATCACATCCACCCGCCAGTCATCAGGCTGGTCGGGGTGATCCTGAAGCCAGAGCAAGGCGGTATCATAAATCTTCTCCAACTTCGCGGGCGTGACGCTGGCCTCCGGCAGGCCGAAGCGGTCATTGGTCCGCGCCTTGACTTCCACGAAGATGACGCATTGATCGCCTTCGGCAACGAGATCAATCTCGCCATAACGGGAATGGTAGTTCGTTTCGAGAATCTTATAGCCCTGTTGACGCAAATAATCCGCCGCGAGCTTCTCGCCCCGTGCGCCGACCTGCTGTTGATAAGTCCGGTTCTCAGCCATCATCAAAATAATCCTACGTCAAAGGTGAAAGTGCGTCAAGAAATTTTGAGCAGAACTGGAAATTAGGGGGGATTATCGGTTAAAATTCAAGTGGAGGTAAAATGCCAACATTAGAAATCATTACAATTGGTACCGAACTTTTACTAGGCGAAATTCAAGACACCAACTCAACCTATATTGCCCGAACCCTCAGGGACCACGGGATCGACATCTACCGGATCACCACCATCGGAGACAATGCGGGTCGGATCGCCTCCGTGATCAAGGAAGCCCTCACCAGGGCGGAGATCGTGATCACCACCGGCGGCCTGGGGCCCACTGTGGATGACCCCACCCGTGAAGCCGTCGCCCTGGCGACAGACCGGGAACTGACCTACCAGGAAGACCTTTGGGAAGTGATCCAGGAGCGGTTCAAGCTTTATGGCCGCGCGCCGACCGAAAACAACCGGCGGCAGGCCTATATCCCCAAAGGGGCGGTCAAAATCGAGAACCCGGTCGGGACGGCGCCCTGTTTTGTTGTGGACCTGGGCAATGCCTGCGTGGTCTCATTGCCCGGCGTCCCGAGTGAGATGAAATTCATCCTGCATCGGTCCATCATCCCCTTCCTGCACCAGAAATTCGAACTCAAAACGAGGATCATCAAAGCGACCGTGCTGCACGCCGCTTCGCTGGGCGAATCAGCCATTGACGAGCTGATTGGCGACCTGGAGGAATACAGCAATCCCACCGTCGGCCTGCTGGCCCACCCTGGCCAGGTCGACATCCGGGTGACGGCCAAGGCTCCCTCCGGTGAAGAAGCCGAAGCCCTGAGCAAACCCGTCGTGCAGGAGCTGCTGGACCGGCTTGGTGATAATATTTACGGCCGGGATGAAGAGACCCTGCAAGACGTGATCCACGGCCTGCTCAAGGACCAGGGGTTGAGCCTGGGGGTAGTGGAATACGGTCTCGCTGGCAGTCTGATCGAGCAAATTCAGGCTAGTCACCCCGAACATTTCAAAAGTTTCATTTTAGATGATGAGCCTGAAGATCTGTTCCTGTTTGAAAACCAGGTTGCGGAATACGCCAGGCAGTTGGCTGTTGACGTTTGCTTGGGTGTTGCCCTGATTGTGGAAGATAATGCAACCCTGCACATCGCTTTCCAAAAAGGTGATGAGCACGAAAGCGTCACCCGGCACTACGGCGGCCCCCAGGACCATGTCCTCCTTTGGGCCAGGAATGTCAGTCTGGACTGTCTCAGGCGCAAGCTCCAGCTCGCTCACGACTAAATATTGTTAAGGAGAATCATGAAAAAAGCTGACCTCATCTTCACCAATGCCACCATCCTGACCATGGATGATGAATTCCACACCCATAAACCCGGCGCGCTCGCCGTGGAAGGCGACAGCATCCTGGCCGTCGGTCCGCAGGCGGAAATCCTCGAAAACTACCAATCCGACAATGTGATGGATTGTGAGAACAAGATCCTGATGCCGGGCCTGATCAACGCCCACACCCATGTCCCCATGACCCTGCTGCGCGGCCTGGCGGATGACCTCAGGCTGGATGTCTGGCTGATGGGCTACATGATGCCGGTGGAGCGGGAATTCGTCTCACCGGAATTCGTCCGGCTTGGCACGAAACTGGCCTGCGCCGAATCGATCCGCAGCGGTGTGACCACCTTTGTGGATATGTACTATTTTGAAGCGGATATCGCCCAAGCGACCGCGGACGCCGGCCTGCGGGCGATCTGCGCTCAATCCATCCTGAAATTTCCCACCCCGGATGCGGCTTCCTATGAAGAATCGCTCAAAGCGGCTGAGGAGTTCATCCAAGCCTGGAAGGGCCACCCCCTGATCATCCCGGCGGTCGGCCCCCACGCGCCCTACACCTGCACCGATGAGATCCTGCAGGCCTGCGCCGACCTGGCGATCAAATATGACGTGCCCCTCCACATCCACCTGGCCGAGACGGCGGGCGAAGTGGAGAATATCCGCAAGGAATTCGGGATGCCCGTCATCCCTTATGTCAAAAAACGCGGCATCTTCGACGCCAAAGTGATCGCCGCCCACTGCGTCCACATTGATGAAGGCGAAATGCGCACCATCCAACATGCCCACGCCGGGATCGCCCACAATCCCTCCTCCAACCTCAAGCTCGCCTCGGGCTTCGCCAAAGTCAAGAAGATGCTGGACGTCAAGGTAAATGTCGGGATTGGGACGGATGGCCCCGCCTCAAATAACGACCTCGATATGATCGAAGAGATCCGCCTGGCCTCGATGGTGGCGAAATGTGAATCCGGCGACCCCACCGCGCTCCCCGCCCGTCAGACCCTGGCCATGGCCACCAGCATGGGCGCCAAAGCCGTCCACATTGACCACCTCACCGGCTCGCTGGTCCCTGGCAAACGAGCCGACCTGATCCTGCTTGGGATCGATAAACTGCACAACTCGCCCAATTTCCAGCGCGACCCCGACGGCATCTATGCCCAGATTATCTACGCCGCCAAGTCCACCGACATCAGCGACGTGATGGTGAACGGGCAATGGCTGATGCGGGACCGCGAACTCCTGACCCTCGATGAGGACGAACTGATCGCCGAAGCCCAGGACTACGCCAAAAAGATTGACACCTTCCTGATCGAGCGCGAACAATCCGTGCTCTCCAAGTTGATCGCCATTGGCGGCGCAATGCAGCAAGAAAGCTTTGAAGTCCAGGCGAAAGTCCATGTGACAGACCCCGACAGCATCATTGAAGCCCTTGAAAAGAATTCAGTGGAAGTGGACTACTCCCGCCATTACCATGAATATGACACCTACTTCTTCTTCGAGAATGAAGACCAGGGCCGCCTGCGCTATCGCGAGGATGAATTCATTGACGAAACCGGCGAGATCATCAATGTCCGCGGCCGGCTGACCCTGGTGGGCGTGACCCGCGAGGATGCCTTCGATCACGACGTGATGCTCTCCCGCAGCCGTTACTATGCCCCGGCAACCCACTCCCTGCGCTTTTATCGGGAATACTTCGAGCCGCAGGCCGAGCTGGATATCGAGAAAGACCGCAAACGCTACAAGATCAAATATCGGCGCGTGGATTTCTATATCAATGTCGATACGCTGATCAAGCCCGATCTGGGCCATTTCCTCGAGGTCAAGAGCCGTACCTGGAGCCGCGAGGATGCGGAAAAGAAATCCAGGATCATCGCCGAGCTGATCGAATACCTTGGCGCCTCCTCCGAAGCGGCGGAGACTGAGGATTATATCGAGATCGTCGAATCCCACCTCCGGAAAGCCTGATCGGAAGCCAAGCCCTATGACCCTCAATGTCCTTTTCCTCGCCGCTGAAGCCGAACCTTTCATCAAGGTCGGCGGCCTCGGTGATGTTGCCGGCGCGCTGCCGGAAGCCATCCACAATGCCACCCGCCCAGGTTCGGGCTTGCCCGAAGTCGATATCCGGCTGGTCATTCCCTTCCACTATGCCATCAAAGAACGGCATTTTGAGACCCAATACCTGGGGGAATACGAGGTTGAGAAGCTTGAAGGCTCAGAAAAATGCCAGGTCTACCTTTATAAGAAGGGCGACATTCCCGTCTACCTCTTGGATGGCCTGCCCATTAATGAAAAGTCGCCGGTCTATTCCATTGACCCCATCCATGACGGCTACAAGTTCGTCTTCTTTTCATTGGCAGCCTTGGGGTTGCCCCAGTTCCTCGATTGGCGGGTGGATATCCTGCAAGCGAACGATTGGCACACGGCCACGGCAATCTACGCGCTGAGCAAAAAGAAATACCGCAAAGGCCGCCTGAAGGACGCCCGGACGATCCACACCCTGCACAACCTGCCTTTCATGGGCTTTGGCGTCCAACAAGCATTGACCGATTACGGCCTGCCCCCGATCGAAGACCCCATCCTGCCGGAATGGGCCAGACACTCGCCGCTCCCGATGGGCCTCTATGCCGCGGACCGGATCATTGCCGTCTCCCCGCACTATGCCGAAGAGATCCTCACCCCGGAATTCGGCTGTGGGCTGGATGATTTCCTCAAATCTCGCAGCGATGCAATCTCCGGCATCCTCAACGGCCTGGATACCACCCGCTGGGACCCGAAAACCGATCCCGCGCTGACCCAAAATTACGACCTCGCGAGCCTGCCCCTCAGACCGCGCAACAAAGCCGCCTTGCAGGCCCAATTAGGTCTGGAGGTCAGGCCGGACACACCGCTCCTCACCCTGGTCAGCCGGATGGACCCGCAAAAAGGGATTGATATCGCCCTGCGCGGCCTCCATGAGTGCCAGGATGAAGATTGGCAGGCCGTCATGCTCGGCACGGGCATTCCCTATGTGGAGGAAATGGCCCAGCAGCTGGAAGTCGCTTTCCCGGGCCGGGTCCGCAGTTTGATCAAATTCGACGGCAATCTAGCCCACCAACTTTATGCCGCGGCGGACATCTTCATGATGCCCTCCCGCTATGAACCCTGCGGCCTCTCTCAAATGATCTCCATGCGCTATGGCTGTGTGCCCATCGCCCGCGCGACTGGCGGACTGGTGGACACCATTCGCTATTTGCCGCGCAGCCCCAAAGGGTCCACGGGAATCCTGTTCAAGAAGCCCTATCCCTCTGTCTTTGCCAAGGCCCTCAAGAGGACATTCAGGCTCTATCACAAGCCCGAAATTTGGCGGCAGATGCAGGTCAATGGCATGGCATCCGATTTTTCCTGGCAACAGTCCGCCCGGCAATATGAGGCGGTATACGAGGATTTAGTTACAGAAGCAAAACGATCGAAGCTCTAAGGAGTTTGGTATGGAACAAAAACGAGCGGCAGGGATTCTCCTGCACCCCACCAGTCTGCCCGGTCCGGACGGCATCGGCGACCTGGGACCGGAAGCCTTTCGATGGATCGATTTTCTGCACCAGTCGGGCTGCCAGTTCTGGCAGGTCCTGCCGCTGGGGCCGACCGGTTACGCCGATTCACCCTATCAATGTTTCTCCGCGTTTGCAGGCAACCCCTATCTGATCAGCGCGACCGCGCTGCTGGACCAGGGACTGCTCACCAGGGCTGACCTGGCTGACCGGCCGGCCTTTCCCCTGGAACGGGTGGATTACGGCCCCGTGATCCGATGGAAACTGGAGCTTATCTCCCGGGCCTTCAGGAATTTCCTGGCCCAGGGCGACAAAGCCCTCCAGGCGGAGTTTGACCTCTTCAAAGGAGTCGAGAAAGAGTGGCTCGCGCCCTTCGCGGTTTTCATGGCCATCAAGTCGGAACATAATCTTGAACCCTGGGATCAATGGCCTAAAGACCTCCGCCAGCGCAAACCCTCAGCGCTGAAAGCCTTCGCCCAAAGTCACACCAATGAGATCGAACAGCACGCCTTTGCTCAATTCATTTTCTTCAGGCAATGGCAGGCCGTCAGGCAGTATGCCCACGAAAAGGGCATCCGGATCATCGGGGATATCCCGATCTTCGTCGCCTATGACAGCGCCGATGTCTGGGTGAATAAGGACCTGTTCTATCTGGATGCTAAAGGAATGCCCGAAGTCGTCGCAGGCGTCCCGCCAGATTATTTCTCCCGCACAGGCCAGCTCTGGGGCAACCCGCTCTACAAATGGGACGCCCACAAGGCTCAGGGCTACGCCTGGTGGCTCTCCCGGCTGCAGGCCGTGCTCCGGCAGGTGGATATCGTCCGGCTGGACCATTTCCGCGGCTTTGAGGCCTATTGGGAAATCCCTTTCGGAAACGAGACCGCTGAACAGGGACGCTGGGTGAAAGGCCCTGGCAAGGATTTCTTCCGTGTGGTTGAAGAAAAGTTGGGTAATCTGCCGATCATTGCGGAAGACCTCGGCGTGATCACCGCAGGCGTGACGGAGATGCGGGAAGCCTTTCACCTCCCCGGAATGAAAATCCTCCAGTTCGCTTTCGCGGCGGACCCCGATGACGATTTCCTCCCCCATAACTACCCGGTCAACTGCGTGGCCTACACCGGCACCCATGACAACAACACCACCCGCGGCTGGTACGACAACGCCCCGGAGCGTGAGAAGGACTTTTGCCGGCGCTACCTCGCCCGTTCCGGCCAGGACATCGCCTGGTCAATGATCCGCGCCCTCTGGAATTCCGTGGCGGCCTGGGTGCTGGCGCCGATGCAGGATTTCCTCAGCCTGGGCGAATGGGCCAGGATGAACTACCCAGGCAACCCCTCGGGAAACTGGAACTGGCGGATGCACCCCAACGCCATCAACGAAGGCTTGATTGCAAGACTACACGAAACAAACTTTTTGTACGGCCGATTACCTGAGGAAGAGAAAGCAGAATATCGCCAACAGGTGACCGCTGAGACCGAAGGCCAGGTCAAGCCCCATTGATGCGCTGAGCGGACCGGCGCACAGAGCCAACCACAATCCCAAATAAAATGAGAACGCCCCCCACGCCTTCCAACAGCGTGGGGCTTTCTTTCAAGAAGAGATAGGCCAGGATGGAGGTCCCGATCGGTTCGCCCAGGAGCGTCAGCGAGACATACGCCGCGGAAATATATTTCAAAGCCCAATTCAACAGGGAATGCCCCAGCAGCTGGGGGACCAGTCCCAGGGCAAGCAGCCAGAGGTAGGTCCTGGGGGAATAGGAAAAGACCGGCTCGCTTCGGAACAACACCACGCTCAGCAGTAGAACAGCCGCCGTGCCATAAACCAGCGCAGTATAGGACACCGTATCCAGCTTTTTGCGCAATTGTCGGCCCATCAACATGTAACCCGCCGCCATCCAGGCCCCAAACAAGGCCAAGGCATTCCCCCACATCGCCTTTCCGGCAAAAGCCTGCTGCGCCTGGCAGCTCAACCCGCCTTCAGCCCACTGGCAGACATTCCCCAGCCCCACGATCACCCCGCCGATCACGGAGATCAGCAGCCCAATCCAGACCGTCTTGCTGATCCGCTCCTTCAGCACCAGCGGCGAAAGCAGCGTCACCCAGAGCGGTGTGGTTGTCACCAGCACCACCGAACTGGCAACGGAAGTGTATTCCAGTGAGGTGATCCAGGTGGCAAAGTGCAGCGCCAGGAAGACGCCCGCCAGCAAACCTTTGCTCCAATCCCGCCCCGTCAGATGGATGGGATTGCGGGCATTCCGGATCACGGCCAGCGGCACCAGGATCAAGCTGGCAATCGCCATTCGGGCCGCGGCGATCACAAGGGATGAAGCTTCGGCTTGGGCAAAGCGGATAAATAGGGATGCGGTGGAAACAAACAGGATTCCCGTCAGGGTCGCCAGGACGGGGCGTGGGTTCTTGGAAGGGTTTTCTGGTTCGGCCATGGGGATTAATTGTAATGCAATTCAGCGGCTTGACAAAGGCCCACCTCTCCACTACAATCGCATAAAAACAGGAATTGGAGATTTCATGACTCACATCATTACCAGTTTATGCCTGCGTGACGGCAGTTGTGTAACGGTTTGCCCGGTGGAATGCATTGTCCCTGGCAACCCGCAGGACGAGTGGCCGCTGTACTACATTGATCCCGAAACCTGTATCGACTGCGGCGCGTGCATCCCTGAATGTCCCTTCCACGCCATCTTCCCCGAGGATGAAGTCCCCGCCGCCTTCCTGGCCCAGGGTGATGAGGTTCTGGCGGCCCCAGCGGGAACACCCGGCTTCAACGAACCCTTTGATGGGCACGACTATGAAGGCAACGAAGTCCATCTGGATCATACCCGCCGGCTGGCAGCCAATGAAGAGGTTGACCTGACCCCCGACATCCAGCTCAATTATGACTTCTTCGAGAACGGCCCAGGCTATGGCGCGCTGGGGAACGACTGATCCCCTCACCTAACAAAATAAGCGGTGTGCTGAGAGTAAGCACACCGCTTTTTAGTTGCAATGATCCCATCGGATCAGTCAATGACCAGCGATTCCTCGGCCGCCATAGCCGCGCCGATGATGCCGGCCTGGTTTTGCAGTTCCGCAGGCAGGACTTCCGCCCGGATGCCCTTCAGATATTTGCTAAAGCGGTCAAACTGCTTGCTGACGCCGCCGCCCAGGATGATCGCATCGGGACTGAAAAGGAAGTCATAAGTCTGCAGGACTTCATTCAGCCGTTTTGCCCATTGCTTCCAGGAGAGTTCCTTCTCCTTGCGGACGCCATCCCCTGCCCGGTGCTCAGCCTCCTTGCCCCGGATTTCCATATGTCCTAATTCGATATTGGGCCAGAGCTCTTTCTTAAGGAAGAAGGCGGACCCGATCCCGGTTCCGATTGTCAGGAAGATCACATAGCTGTCCTCGAAGCGCTTGCCGCCGCCAAAGCGCATCTCGGCCAGTCCAGCGGCATCGGCATCGTTCAGGATCACGGCCGGGCAGCCCGTTTGAGCCTGGATCAACTCCGCCATGTCCGTCCCAGTCCATTCCGGGCTCACATTCGCCGCGGTGACCACTACCCCGCGGCGGACCACGCCAGGGAACCCCACCCCGATCTTGCCCTGCCAGTTGAACTCTTCAACTATGTGACTGATAACCTCAATCACCTGTTCCGGCGATCCTGGCACCGGGGTTGGAATGCGGATGCGGTCCCGCAGGAATGCACCCGTCGCCACATCCACCGGCGCGCCCTTGATCCCCGACCCGCCAATGTCAATACCTAAAGCTGCCATCGCGTTGCTCCTCTCCAATCCATCATTCACAACCATTATTTAAGTGTTCTTCATAGGTAATCGCAAAATTATGTCGTCCGGAGCCATCGCAGGCCGCCCGGAAGAAATAGTAGGGCGTCTCCGCCGGGAAGGCGACCGCCTGCAATGAGGCAAGGTCCGGGTTATCCATCGGGGTCGGTGGCAGGCCGAAGACCTGATACGTATTATAGGGCGATTCAACCGCCAGGTCCGCCCCGTTCAGGGGGGATTTCCACCAGCTTCCCCATTCCTCCTGATAGCCCAGCGCATACTGCACGGTGGGGTCCGATTCCAGCCGGATGCCATCCCGCAGCCGGTTGTAAAAGACCGAGGCGATCAGCGGCTTCTCCTCATCCAACACCGCTTCCTTTTGAATGATCGAAGCCAAAATCACCGCTTCCTGCACGGTCAGTCCCTGCCGGGCGAAGCCATCCAGCATTTCCTGACTGACATTGTCTGAAAAAGCCGTGAGGAAGGTCTCCATCACCGTGATGGCTTTTGCCTCCCGCGGGATCTGATAGACCCCCGGGAACAAATAGCCCTCCAGGGTGGGCGCCTCAGAGACCGGCAACACCTCAAAGAATTCGGGCAGCGGCGCATAGGCCAGGGTGAGGAACTCAGCTTCGGTCACGTTTAGGCCGCTGGCAGCCACACTGGCCGCGACTTCCTCAACCCGCCAGCCCGCCAGGATGCTGACGGTTGCCTCCCGCGGCGTGGCGTCCAACAGATCCGCCGCAATCTCCATCGGGGTCATCTGACCACTCAACACGTATTCACCCGACTGCAGCTGCCGGTCCAGACCGCTGTACACCAGGTAGATCCGGAAAAGTTCGGCGTCGGGGATGAAGCCCGCCTGTTCCAGCCGGATGCAGACCATCCCGACCGACTCGCCCTGCCCCACGCTGAAGGGCTGCTCCTCATTGCCCGGGCTGAAAGGCTCAAACATCTCCGCCCGGTTGGAGAAGAGTTCCAGGGGATAGATCACCCGCTGGGTCAGGGTCAAAAGGGATGAAGGCTTGCCAAATTGGGTCGCAACCTCCGAGGAGACATACAAATATCCCGTCACCAGGCCAGCCAAGGTGACCAGGACGATCAGGATGACAATCAGGAGAAATAAGGACTTTCTTTGCCGGTCAGCCATGCGTGGTTTCCTCTCCGCGGACCCAGTCTTCGTTTTGGATCAGAAAATCCTGCAGCAGAATGCTGGCGGCGAGGTCGTCCAGATGCCCTTTGCGCTTTTTCCGGCTGACGCCAAGCGCCACCCGGCTGCCAATCGCCGCCTGCGTGGTCCCGCTCTCATCCCACAAGTGGACGGGAACTGCCGTCACTTCCCGGATGGCATCCGCCAGGCGGATGGACTTACGCGCCTGGGGACCGACCTCTCCGTTGGCGTCCAAAGGCTGGCCGACCACGATCAGGTCCACAGCCTCGTCCAGGGCGATTTCTGCGAGCCGCTGGGCATCTTTATTCCGCGCAAGATGTTCCAGCACCCGCAGAGGCCGGGAAAGCGTCCCAGAGGGGTCGCTGACCGCCACGCCGATCCGTTTCTCGCCCGGATCAACCGCCAAGACTTTCATCAGAGGCCTCCAGCCTGAAGCTCCAGCAGGGCCGGGTTCCAAATTCTTTTGCAGGTTGTCATTAAGTTCATTTCACTTGGAATTATACAATATTTGCCTGGGTAACAAAAAAGTTCCCGGCGGTCAGACCGCCGGGAACTTGGTTTAAATCCCTTCAGCTTAGAAGTTTAGTCCATCCCCCGCGGGAAGATTAATCCGGATCACCCGCCGGTCCCGGCTGCGGAGCGCGTCCAGGTCGCCCAGGGCCTGCGCCCGGGCCAGCAGGGAAAATCCATAGCCAGCTTCCGGGATAGTGAGGTCATCCACGTCCGCCTGCGTGATCTGCAGGAACAGGCCGTTGTTGGCGCCGCCCTTGTGGAGCTGCCCGGTCGAATGCAGGAAGCGGGGGCCGAAGCCGAGCGTGGTCGCCCTGCCAGTGTCCTTCAGGATCCGTTCCCGCAGGGCCGTCAGCTTCGCTTCAACTTTCGCATTTCGGGGCAGGTAAGCGTTGATCGCGATGTAATCGCCATCCTTGGCCAGCCCGTTGAAGGCTTTGATGACCTCGGCAACGGAGCCGCATTTTTCCAGGCCAGCGAAGCCGACGCCGGCAACCTCAACTCCGGCTTTCGACCAGAGAGGCTCCGGCTCTTCCAATCGGCCCTGATCGAGATAGGATTGGATTAACTTCGTGGTGCGGTCTTTGTTGTCCTGGACGTCCGGCTGGTCAAAGGCATTGACGCCGATCACGCTGCAGGCCACGGCGATCGCAAACTCCCAGCGGTAGAACTCCCCAGCCAGGTCATAGAGATAGGGGATATTCAGGGTGACCACCGGCTGCCCGGCCTTCACCAGCGCTGCAACGAATTCATCCCGCTCCCCGGTCGCCCGCAGGTAGGCAAACAGCCGGTCCTTGCCGTAACTCCCGGCGGCAACCCGCGGTTCATCGGCAACCGGGACGACGCCCTTGCCCAGCTTCCCGCTGGATTCAGCCACCAGCTGTTCCAGCCATGCGCCCAACGGCGCAACTGCCTCATCCGTCAGGAAGGTCAGTTTATCCCGCCCCGCCAGGGCAGCTTCGCCCAGGATGATGCCCAGGACCGCGCCGGCGTTCTCCACCAGGGGCTGATCAACCGAGCAGCGGGCAGCCATATCGCTGGCGGCCCAGAGGAACTGATCCATATCAATGCCCAACAGGCTGGCCGGGACCAGGCCAAATTGCGAAAGAGCGGAATAACGTCCACCCACATTCGGGTTGGCCGTAAAGACGGCCCGGAAGCCCCGTTCCGCACCCAGCGCAGCCAGCTTGCTGCCCGGGTCGGTGATGGCCACGAAATGCCTAGCGTAATCTTTGCCGGCCTCTGCTTTGGCCCGCGCCCAGAAATAGTGGAACAGGCTCATGGTCTCGGAGGTGCCGCCGGACTTGCTGGAGACAATGAAGAGGGTCTTGCCATAATCCACCCAGGCATCCAGCTCCCGGACCTGCTCGGGGATGGTGGAGTCGAGGATGCGAAGCTCAGCGCCCTCCGCATAGCCTTCAAAAATACCGGCCAGGGTCTCAGGCGCCAGAGAAGAGCCGCCCATGCCCAGCAGCAGGACCTTCTCAAAACCCTCGTCCAAAGCCTCATCGGCAAAATCATAAAGGTCAGCGACCAGGCTCTGGTTCGCCTCCGGCAAAGTCAGCCAGCCCAGCCGTTTCTGCACTTCCTCCCGGCCCGCGGGGTCATTCGTCCAGACGGTGGGGTCAATCCGGTGAATCCGGGAAACAAGATCCTCCGCCTCAAACTGCTCCACCCGGTCAGCAACCGCCTCAGCGAGACTGCCCAGACCCACCAGATATTGCTGGCGGCGTTCTTCGATCACCGCCAGCAACTTGTTGAAACCATCGTTGAAACTCGCCAGACCTTCTTCTTCCAAGGTGGTTGTAATGTCATCCAGCGAGAGGCCGAGTTCGGCGAACTTGACAAAGTCATCCTTGGCCTGGTCGATTTCGTCGTAGATCGTCACGTGGGGATCGCCGTGATCCAGAAAGGCTTCCAAAGTCTTGGGGGGCATGGTATTGACCGTATTGGGGGCAACCAGTTGTTCAACATATTTCACATCGCTGTAAGCGGGGTTTTTGGTGCCGGTGGAGGCCCAGAGCGGTCGCTGTTTCTGCGCGCCAAAGCCCTGAATTTTTTGGAATCGTTCGGAATTGAAAAAATCTTCAAAATCCTGGTAGGCGAGCCGGATATTATCCACGGCCATCCGCCCCAGCAGGGCCTGCGCCACTTCGGCCTTCGGGCCGCCGGCATCCACAATTGCCTGCAAGGCGGCGTCGGTCTTGTTTTCCACCCGGGAGACGAAGAAGGAAGCGCAGGAAGCAATCCCATCCACCGCCAGGCCAGATTCCACCCGGCGTTCAAGTCCCTTCAAATAAGCATCCATCACTTCCCGGTAGCGTTCACGCGAGAAAATCAGGGTCACATTGACGTTGATCCCGGCCGCGATGGCTTCGGTGATCGCCGGAAGGCCTTCTTTGGTGCCGGGGATCTTGACGAACAGGTTCGGGCGGTTGACCGTTTCCCACAGCCAGATCGCCTCTGCCAGGGTGCCTTCCGCATCGCGGGCCAGCCGGGGATTCACTTCCAGGCTCACAAAACCATCTGCGCCGCCGGAGGCCTCGTAATAGGGCCGAAACAGGTCGGTCACGTCCTGAACGTCTTTGATCGCCAGATGATAAAAGATATCCAGGGGTTCCATGCCCGCCAAGGCCATAGTTTGCAGGTCAGCGTCGTAATCGTCGCTATCCGCGACCGCATTCATGAAGATGCTGGGGTTGGAGGTCAGGCCGAGGATATCCCGGCGCTCGATCATATCCATCAGGGTGCCATCCGCAATCAGTGATCGCCGGATGTTGTCATACCATACGGATTGGCCAAGTATGTGTAATTTATCTGCTGCGCTCATTTCAAAGGTCCTTTCAACAGTACTATTAATTATTTGTGGAAATTGTTGCCGTTCTTCGCGTGGCCATCAGCTTTCAACAGATCCAGCGCCGTTTTGATCACGTTCTCAGCTGTGAAGCCGAATTTTTTCATCACCAGATCACCAGGGGCCGATTCGCCAAAGCGGTCAATACCCATGGTCCTTCCGGCATCGCCAACCCAGCGGCGCCAGCCAAAAGTGACGCCAGCCTCAACGGAAATCCGCTTTTTGATGGATGGGGGCAGGACCTGATCCTGGTATTCCTGGGGCTGGGCGGCAAAGAGCTCCCAACAGGGGAAGGAAACCACCCGCACGTTCACGCCTTCCGCGGCCAAACGGCCGGCGGTGGTCATAATCAGACCCACTTCGGACCCTGAGGCCATCAGGATCAATTCGGGCGTGTCATCGCCCATATCGGCCAGGACATAGGCGCCCTTCAGCAGCCCATCCGCATCCGCATACACGCTGCGGTCAATGGTTGGCAGATTCTGACGGGAGAGGATCAGCGCGGTGGAGCCGTCATGCTCAATGGCGAAGCGCCAGGCCTGGGCGGTCTCATTTGCATCCGCAGGCCGAATGGTCGTCAGTTTGGGGATCACCCGCAGAGATGCAATGTGCTCAATCGGTTCGTGGGTCGGGCCGTCTTCACCGACGCCGATTGAATCGTGGGTGAAAACCCAGATCGATTTATAGCCGGAAAGGGCCGAGAGCCGCACCGCTGGGCGGACATAGTCCGAAAACACCAGGAAGGTGCCGCCATAGGGGATCAGCCCGCCATGGACAGACATCGCATTGACGATGGCGCCCATCGCGTGCTCCCGCACGCCGAAATGCATGTTCCGGCCGGCGGGGGTCTCAGGGCTGAAGGCCTCTTCCCCGTTGATCCAGGTCTTGTTGGAAGGCGCCAGGTCAGCTGAACCGCCCATCAACTCAGGCAGTGTGGCCGCCAGGCCATTGATCACCTTGCCGGAAGCGGACCGGGAAGCCATGCCCTTTTCATCCGCGGGGAAGACAGGCAGGCCTTTTTCCCAATCCTTGGGCAGGTCGCCGGAGATGCGCCGCTTCAGTTCAGCGGCCAACTCGGGATAAGCCTTTTGATAATCCTCAAATTTGCGCTCCCACCGCTTATTGAGGAACTCGCCCTCATCCAGCTTGGTGAGGAAATGCTCTTTGACATCTTCCGGCACATAAAAATGAGGTTCAACCGGCCAGCCCACAGCTTCTTTGGCCCTGGCGATCTGCTCCCATCCGGGAGGAGACCCGTGGGCCTCTTCTGTCCCCTGCACATCCGGCAGACCAGCGCCGATCACCGTATCCACAATGATCAGGGTCGGCCGGGGGTCAACTTTGGCGGCATTCACAGCGGCCACCAGCGCATCCACATCGTAAGGATCGCCCACATGGTCCACCCGCCAGCCCAGGGCTTCAAAGCGCATTGCGCGGTCTTCCGTGAAGGCCAACTCGGTGGAGCCGTCAATCGAAATGTGGTTATTGTCATAGAAATAGATCAGCTTGCCAAGTTTGAGATGCCCGGCAAGCGAAGCGGCTTCGTTGGAGATGCCTTCCATCAGATCGCCGTCGGTGACAATGGCATAGGTGTAATGGTCCACAATTTCGTGGCCAGGGCGGTTGAACTCCGCGGCCAGATGAGCTTCGGCAATCGCCATACCAACGCCATTGGCAAACCCCTGCCCCAGCGGGCCGGTGGTCACTTCCACGCCCGGCGTCAGGCCATATTCAGGATGGCCGGGCGTAATGCTGCCCCATTGCCGGAACTGCTCCAATTGTGAAAGCGGCAGGTCATAGCCCGTCAGGTGCAGTATGGTATAAATTAACATAGAACCGTGACCGCCGGAGAGAATAAAACGGTCACGGTCAAACCACTTGGGGTTCTTCGGGTTGTAACGGAGGATCTTCATCCATAAGGCATAAGCAATCCCCGCATCACCCATTGGTAAACCCGGATGGCCAGAATTTGCAGTCTGGACCCCATCCACGGATAGAAATTTAATCGTATGGATAGCTTTTTCCTGAAGCGAATCCTTGTTCATCAGATCGATTCCTTTCATTAATTGATCGAATTCATTTTACCATGTTCAGTTTTCCCCCAGGTGCCCATTATCCATCCCTCCAATATTGAATATAATAAAGTTTAAGAGTAAATTCTTATTTCAAACCCTTTGATTCTCCGAGGTACCTTTTGCAAAAAAGAACATTCATCGCAATTGCGGCTTTAATCACCCTGGTCAGTCTGACCTGGATGGCCCTGACTCCGCTCTATTTCCCGGGGGTTCAGGCCGGCTCCTCCCAGGCTGCCCATCAAGGCTTCCAGGCCCCAGATTTCACCCTGCAAACTCCGGAGGGGCTGCCCGTGACCCTGGCGGACTACAGCGGACAGCCCGTGCTCGTCTTCCTCTGGGCATCCTGGTGCACGGTCTGCAAGGCGACCATGCCCGACCTGGAACCCATCTATCAGGAATATGCCCCGCAAGGTTTCGAGATCCTGGCGGTCAATATGACCGCCCAGGATACCGCGAGCGCTGCGATCAACTACTTCCAGGGACAAAATTATTCCTTCCCCATGCTGATGGACCCCGATGGCGCAGTCGCCCGGCAATATCAGATGTATGCTGTGCCGACCTCAGTCCTCATCGGCCCCGATGGGATCGTGCAGAATGTGGTGATCGGGGCGGGGATGAACGCTGGCGAACTGCGAGCCTGGCTGGATGACGTCCTGACCGCCGAACAGGGAGAGTGAGCGATGTTCCCTGTCATTGATTTCGGCCCGCTTGCCATTCAGGCCGCCGGCCTCCTGCTGATCCTCAGCCTCTGGCTGGGCCTCTGGCTGAGCGGAAAACTCGCGCCTAATCTGGGCACCAACGGCGACACAATCGAAAATGGCTTGCTGATGGCTTTCCTGGCCGGGATTCTCGCGGCCCGGATCGGCTTCCTGCTGGCCAACCCCGCTATCCTGGTTGAAAATCCCCTTGCCATCATCTCGCTGACCCCCTCCATGCTGGACGCCAACTTCGGCATCCTGGCCGGGGCAATCGTGCTGCTGATCGCATTTCAACGGAAGCATCTCCCCCTCTGGCCGACGCTGGATACCCTCAGCCCCTTGCTCATCCTGGGCTTTGCCGGAGCCCAGTCGGCAAACCTGGCCAACGGGAACGCCTATGGCCTGCCAGCGGACCTGCCCTGGAGCGTCTATCTTTGGAATGCAAACCGCCATCCCGTTCAGATCTATGCACTGATCCTGACCGCCATCCTGTTCATCTGGTGGCTGGTGAAAACCCGCCTGGCCAAACAAAATGGCTTTTTCCACAGCGGGGTCCTGTTCAGCATCGTTCTGGCCGGCCTGGCCTTCATCACCCTATTCACCCAGGCCTTCGTCGCGGATAAGCGGATCATCCTTGGGTTTGACCAGGTCCAATGGCTGGGGCTGATCATCCTGGCCGGCAGCCTGGCAGCGATCTACAAGCTGGAATTCACCCAACCGAAAGCGATTTCCGCCTTCATTTCGATGGGTTCCAATCTGGACCCCCTCGAAAACCTCTACGAAGGCAGTCAGGATGTTGCCGCCCAATTTAAAATCCTCAGCCGGTCCAGCATCTACCAGACCGAAGATACCCGGGAAGGACATCGGGGTGAGTTCTACCTGAATCGGGTCCTCCAGATTGAAACTTCCCTGCCCTACCCGGCATTCCACACCAAGCTCAAGGAGATCGAGCGGGCGCATGGCCGCGAACCCGGCAACCGCGAGGTCGTGCCGCTGGACCTCGATATCCTCACTTTCGGCAAAGAGGTCTTCCGAAATGCGGGAAAGCAAATGCCGGACCCCGGAATCATAGCTCACGGCTATATCAGTCTGCCCCTGGCTGAAATAACGCCCGCCTTTCGCCACCCCGCCACCGGCGAAGCGATTGATGACATTATCAGCAAATTGCCAGCTGTTGAACAAAACGTCCAAAAATTGGAAGAGGTGAAGGATGGAACTGAAGGGTAAGACCGCTCTGGTCACGGGTGGCAGCATCCGTCTGGGCCGCGCCTATGCCCTGGCGCTGGCCCGGGAAGGCGCCAACCTGGCGATCCATTACAATCGCTCCGCAGCGCCAGCCGAAGAGACAGCCCAGCTGGCCCGCGCAGAAGGTGTGGAAGCGATCACCGTCGCTGCGGATTTCAACAACCCGGCGGCTGTTGACACGCTCTTTCCCCAGGTTCTGAACTATTTCGAAGTGGTCGATGTTCTGATCAATAACGCCGCCATTTACCTCAGAGGGAACGGGATGGAGACAGACCGGGAAAAATGGGAAAGCCAGTTTCGGATCAACCTCCAAACCCCCTTCATGCTGATCCAGGCCTTTGCCCGGCAGCTGCCCAAAGGCCGCCCCGGACGCGTCCTCAATATCGCCGACGCCCAGATCCTGCAGCACCGGCCGGATCACTTCGCCTACCGGCTCACGAAACTGGCCCTGGTCGAAATGACCCGCATGTTTGCGCTGGAACTCGCGCCGGATATCACGGTGAACGCCCTTGCGCCCGGCATCATGCTGCCCCTCGCCGACCGGGAAGATGTGGATCTGGAAGCCTACGCAAAGGAATACGTCCCCCTCAGGCGCACTGGCACTCCCGAGATTGCAGCGGAGAACGCCCTGCATCTCCTCAAAAGCGATTTCACGACCGGCGCCTTTCTGCGGGTGGATGGCGGGCAGTACCTCTGATCAGGACTGGCCGTAAACCGGAATTGCCGCCCCGGTGATGTCATCCGACTGCGAAGAAGTGAGGGACAGAATCGTCTCAGCAATTTCAACCGGCGAAACCCATTTGGTAAAATCCGCATTGGGCATCTCAGCCCGGTTATTGGGGGTGTCGATCGTCCCTGGAAGGACGCAATTGACCTGAACCCCTGCCGGCGCCAATTCAGCCGCCATGCTTTCTGTCAGGCGCAGGAGGGCGGCCTTGGCCGCCGCATACGCTCCCGTTTTCGCCCCGCCTTTCAACGCGGCCTTCGCACCCACTGTGACCACCTTGCCCCGCCCCCGCTCGATCAGATCGGGCACAAAAGCCTTGCAAAGGTTCAGGAATGGGAGGACATTCACCGCCAGCATCCGCCGCAAGGTCTCTGTGGATAACTCGTAAACGGTCTCCCCGTAAGTGAAACCGCCCACTGTATTCACAAGCACCTCAACCTGACCCACCCGCTGATGGACCTGCTCCCTCAGGCTGGCAACCGTTTCTGGCTGGCTGAGGTCCATGCCATCAAAAATTTCCAAACGGCCAGGGCGACCTTCATCCAGCCCCAGCGCCGCCAGACGGCCCTCCCCTCGGTCCAGCGCGCAAACCCTTGCGCCCTGTTGCAGGAAGGTCCGGACGACCTCCCGGCCCAGCGCGCCGGCGGCGCCTGACACCACAACGACTTTCTCCGTGAATTCACCCATCTTTTTTATCCTTCCTCTTCCAAGCGGGTTGGCACAAGACAGGTCCGCTCAAGCCAGCGCCGCCAATCCGCTTCCACAATGCCCTGTTTCAGGGCATCATCTTTTGTTATTTGATCAGCTCCGGCCAACAGCTCCCCCAAACCCGGCGCGGGTTCAAACTGCCCTCTGAAGTCATGATAAATCCGATCTCCCCGAAGCTCGCACCAGGGGGCCAGGCGGTAAAGCGTCGCCGGTGTGGGTTGAAGGGCTTTGAAAGCCATCGGCGGCCGCTTTGCCGCCCCGGTGATGATCTCGGCATACCGGCTGACCTGCGCCTCAAAGTTCAATTCACTCCGGAGATAGGCCATCGTTTTAGGGGAAACCCGCCGTCCGGATTGAATGATATTGGCGATGCATTCCGCCGCAGCCGGGATGTCGCCGAAATCAACCTTATCCAGCAAATCATCGGGCAGCAAAGTCCGATGCACGCCGACCCTGGCGACCACACTGGGCGTCCCGCAGGCCAGCGACTCATACGCCACGTTGCCAAAGGCTTCCACAATGTTCCCCAGGCAAAGCGTTGCCTGCCCCAGGCTGTAAAGCTCCGGCATCCGGGCCGCCGGCGTCCAGGGGATGAAGACGAAATTCTCCCGCACGTCCAGATCCACCATCAATTGCACCATCGCGTGATAGAAATCCGTTTCGCCCTGCGAGACCATCGACCCGATCCATTCCGGGACCAGCACCTTCAGGTCGTGAATCCCATAGCGATGCACCAGGGCTTCCGTCACCCGGATCGTCTCGGGCAGCCCCTTGCCGGGTTCCGGGCGGTGGGGGTGCAAAAGCAGGGTTTGGCGGGCAGGGTCCAGCCCCAATTCCTCCGCCAGCGGACGGGGGTCCACCGGTTTGAACATCTCGAAATCCACCCCATTATTGACCTGGTGCAGGCGTTCATTCAAGTCCGGGTAAAACCGTCCCACCGTGGCGCGAACAACCTCGGCGGAAAAGGGTGAAACGCAGATCAGTTCATCGTATTTCCCAATGAAAGAGCCAAGCACCGATTCCGGGTAGATGTTATCCCTCAGCGAGACAACCGTTGGGATATCCCGATACAGGTCCGGCACCAGAAATTCCCCGTCATGGATATAAAAACGGTCCGCCTGAGCCAGAAATGCGCTCAGCTTATCCAAGATCAGGGCCAGGTCCGCCCCGCTGATCGCGTAGGGCTGGGGAAAGGGCAAGTGGAAGGGCAAAACCGGGTGCACCCGCACCCGATCGGCCCAGGAAAAGGCTGGGAGCGGGTCCACCGCCTGCGCGCAGACGACCTCCACCTCGTGGCCCAAAGCGCCAAGGTGACGGGCAATGTAATAGAGGTGCTTAGACGCGCCTCCGGTGACCTTTTCTGGGAAGAGCGGATTGATGGAAAACATCACGATCTTCATGGATTTCTCATTTCACCGAATCTCGGTACAATTCAGTTGAGGAAAGGATAAGCTAATGGACAAAATCATTATCAAGAACTTGAAGGTTGAAGGGCTGTTGGGGATCCACCAACAGGAGCAGGAGACCCCTCAACCCATCCGGATCAATGTTGTGATGTCCGTGGATATTTCCGGCGCAGCCGCCCAAGATGACATCCACCAGACGGTCAACTATTCGACAATCGCCAAACAGATCGTCAGCCGGGTTGAATCAACCCATTATTACACCATCGAAGCCCTGATCTCCTCCCTGGCAGACCTGATCCTGGAAAACGAAAGGGTCCGGAAGGTCTGGCTGCGGGTCGAGAAGACCGAAGCGGTCACCATGGCCGACGCGGTCGGCGTTGAGATCACCCGCAAGCGGGATTAGCCCCACTCAAAAGTGTAAGCGCTCCGCCCCGCGGCTGATATTATCGAGGAATTCCATCCGGGTGGACATATCCTTACGGAATGCGCCCAGCATGGTGGAGGTCGTCATCCGGGCGTCGTGCTTTTTCACGCCTCGCAACATCATGCACATATGCAGGCCTTCAGCCACCACAGCCACGCCCTGCGGCTTGAGCACATAATCAATATACTCCGCAATTTGCCGCGTCATCCGCTCCTGCACCTGCAGGCGCTTGGCGAAAAGATCCACAATCCGGGGAATTTTGGAGAGGCCGATCACCTTATCCGATGGGATATAGGCCACATGGATCCGCCCGATGAAGGGCAGCATGTGGTGTTCACACATGCTGTAAAATTCGATATCCCGAACGATCACCATTTCATCATAGCCCACGTCAAAGACGGCCCCATTGACGAGTTCGCGCGGGTCCATCCGGTAACCGCCCAAAAGTTCCGCATAGGATTTGGCCACCCGATGCGGGGTTTTGAGCAGGCCCTCGCGGTCCACATCCTCGCCGATCGCTTCGAGAATATCCTTGACGGAATGTTCAATCGTATCAAGATCCATCTCCTGGTCGCAGAACAGATCAGCCTCTAAAGCCATGGGATCATTGCAATCATCAACCATTACAAACTCCTTGCTGTTAATTTATATTTAGGATTTATTTTATCATCTTTAGACCTCTAAAATACCAAATATAAACAGCCTGTACAATGTTTTGTACAGGCTGCATCGTCTCTCAAGTTTGAAGATTAGCCGATTTCGGGAATGATGATCCCATAGGTGCCATCCCGCCGCCGGTAAAGGACGTTAAATTCACTGGTATTGGCATTGTAGAAGACAAAGAAATTCTCGTGTCCCAGGAGCTTCATCTGCTCCACGGCCTCAAGTTCATCCATGGGCGCCAGTGTAAAGCGTTTCCGCCGGACGATCATCGGTTCTTCCTCCGGTTCCTCAGGTTCCGGAAAGTCCATCTCAATGACATCCGCAATCACCTGGCCATCTCCCCGGCCCCGGTCCCGTTTACCTTTAAAGCGTCTGATCTGGCGGCGCATCTTATCAAGTGAGGCATCCACGGCCGCAAAGATGCTGTCGGAACGTTCCTCTGAACGCAGAATAAAACCTTTACCCCGCAATGTGAGTTGGGCGACATATCGGTCTTCGGCGCTTCTGGCCGTTTTGGTGTGTGAAAGGTCAACGCGGCATTCATCCACTTCGTCCAGGAATTTTTCAAGCTTTTCAACTTTCGTAAACACGTAGTCGTGCAGGCGGTCCGTCAACTCTAAATTCTTGGTGAAGATATCGATTTTGACTGTCATTTTGTCCTCCATTTCAGATTAGGTAATCAGATTATTATACTTATGGAGAGTCCGAAGGAATAGGGGCGTAGCCATGGATCGGCCTTGCAAGGGTCAAACAGTGAACCGCAGAAGCACCTCCTTCCAATAAGGCCTGGGTACATTCCCGCAACGTTGATCCCGTGGTGGTCACATCATCCACGAGCAGGACGCGCTTGCGGGCGACCAGATCCGGGACAGCCTCAAAAGCGCCGAGGACGTTTACCCGGCGCTGGTCCGCGTTGAGTTCAACCTGAGACTGAGTATTCCGGGTCCGCTGCAACCCATAAGCGGTGTAGGGTAAGCCAAGAGTTAGAGCAACAGGGCGGGCCAGCAGAGCCGCCTGGTTGTACCCCCGTTCCGTCTGCCGGATGGGGCTGAGAGGGACGGGCATCACAAGATCGAGGTTCCACCCCGATTTCAAGACCAATTCAGCCACCGGGTCTGCAAAATAATCGCCCAGGGCCTGGTTCCGGTGATATTTCAGGGAATGAACGCATGCCCGGATGACCCCCTCGTAACGGGCCAGGCTCCGCAGCGCGGTGAAGGCCGGCTCTTCCGCCTGACAGGCCTCGCACAGGTCCCTTTGCCCGTCCAGCGGCAGGCCGCAATGCCGGCAAACGGAACCCGTGATGAATTTAATTTCCTTTTGGCAGTTAAAACATAAGCGATAACCCGGCTCGCCGCATCCGGCACAGGTGGGCGGGTACATCCAATCCAACGCCGTCCAAAACCCCCGATACAAGACCTGTGCAATTCGGAAATTCAACAAAGGTTATCGCCTTTTGATGAAACTCTTTCGTTTGCTACTGTTGTATTGATTGTAACATTGATTCCCAAAGCATCAATAGTGCCGGTTCAAGCAACAGATAAGCCGTCACCAGAACCAGTCCAACCAGGATGACGATCAGGATCCATTCAATAACGCTTAAACCCCGATTCTCTCTCAGTTTAGCCATGGAACCTCCAGACTTTAATTTGCGCTCATTATAATACAAGCCAAATCTAACCTATAATAAGATTACTGCAAGTCTGGCGGATTCCTGAGATTATCTATTGCTAAGCTATTTTGAAATTTGTATAATAATATCGAAAGTAAATAAGGGAAAAAAACCAAAATTTATCCGAATACCCTAATTGGAGGAACGATGAGTGATATATATGAAAAAGTATCCGGTGAACAGGATTTCATCAAGAAAATTCTGGCGAAGATCCCCGGCTTCAAAGGCTATATCGAACGCGGCGACCGCCGGATGTCCGATAAATTGCTTCGGGAACAGGTGACCCTCGAATTTGAAACCCTCTATGGCCGGATCTCCGGGCTTCAGCGTGACTTAATCAGCCAGGGCGGTCTCGAATATGTTGATGACCTGGAAGCCGCGGTGATCAAGCTCCGCCAGTTCATTGACCGCGTGAAAACCGCATCCTACGGCTACAGCGGGATCTTTGATGCCCTCAAGATCAAAGAGGACAAGCTGGCCCAGATCTATGAATATGATGCCGCTCTGCTGGGCCTCTCTGACGAAGTCAGCTCGGCTGTTGACAACGTCGAGACCTCAATCGGCACCGATGGCCTGGATGCCGCCATTCGGCACCTCGTCACCGTCAGCCAGCAGTGCGTTGATGCTTTCAACAAGCGCTCTGACGTGATGAAAGATATCGCGGCAGAGTAATGGCCCGGATATCATTGTTGTCATTGAATAATAGAAAACGGAGTAAATAATTATGGCTAGAATTTTTGATGTTGTTGAATACCCGAAGGAGATGACGGACGAGATCGTCCACCGATTCCCCGAGAGTGGTCCTGCAGATCTGCGGATCGGCTCACAAGTCATTGTCCGAGAATCACAGAACGTTGTTTTCATGCGGGATGGACGCGCGTTGGATGTATTCGGCCCCGGCCGGCACACCATCACAACCGCCAACGTTCCCCTCCTGGTTGATTTTGTCAGCAAAGCCTTTAGCGATCGGACCCCCTTCACGGCTGAGGTCTTCTATGTCTCCATGAAGGAATTCGCCGATCGCAAATGGGGCACCCCCCAACCAATCATCGTCCGCAACCCCGGCATGGGCCTGGGCGTCGCCCTGCTGCAGGGCTTCGGCACTTACAGCTTCAAAATTGCCGATCCCCAGCAATTTGTCACCCAGATCGTCGGGGCACAGGGTTACTATCGCACCAGCGACATTGAAAATCGCCTGCGCACGATGCTGCTCTCGAAGCTGCAGGACCTCCTCGGCGAGACCGCCGCTACCAAGAGCGTGCTCGACCTGATCGGCCTGACCGATGAGCTTTCCTCCGGTGTCCGGGCAAAAACTCAGGATGACTTCAAGGCCATCGGCCTGCAGCTGATCTCATTCTATATCGGCAACCTGAAACCCTCCGACAAATCCGCCGAAGAACTGCGGGCGATGGGGATGCTCGATATGCAGACCTACACCCAACTGCAGGCTGCGGATGCGATGCGGGATGCCGCCCAGAACCCCAGTGGCGGGGCCGGCCTCACCGCTGGGATCGGCGCCGGGATGGGCATTGGTAATGTCCTTGGCTCCACGCTCAACAGCCAGCTGCAGGGCGGCCAGAACGCTGGCCAGGCAGCAGGCGCCGCAGCCGGTTCCGTGATGCCCGATGTAATGACTCCCGCCGAAGCGGCCACCTTCCTGAAGGTCTCCGCTGAGGACGTGGTCGCCGCAATCGAAGCCGGTGATCTCAAAGCCCGCAAGATCGGCAGCGCCTACCGCATCAGCAAGGATGCCCTCAACGATTTCCTGAAAGGCTGATCCCTTTCCAGCTAAAAAACCAAAGGTGCTTGAAAAGTTCAGGCACCTTTTTTTGTTAATTCCAACCCTTTTTTGCAAGACCTTAACCTTTCACAGATGGGCCTCATGGTATAATTAGTTTAACAAAATATTAACAACGAGAGTGATATGAGGCTCCACGAATACCAATCCAAAGAAGTTTTTGCCCACCATCAGATACCCATACCAAAAGGACGTTTGGCTTCCACACCCGAGGAAGCCAAATTGATTGCAGAGGAACTTAACGGGACAGTCGTACTCAAAGCTCAGGTTCTCGTCGGCGGCCGGGGGAAAGCAGGCGGCGTCAGACTGGTCAATTCTCCAAAGGAAGCGGAAGAGGAAGCTTCAAAGCTCCTCGGCAACCGGGTTAAAGATATCCCGGTCAGACGCTTGCTGGTGGAAGAAGGCGTCCACATTCAACAGGAGATCTACCTGGGGATGACAGTGGACCGCGAGCGCGGTGAGACCATGCTGATCGCCAGTGCGGAAGGCGGCATCGAAATTGAAGAGGTCGCCCGGGTCTCCCCGGAAAGAATCATCAAGGTTGGCATCAACCCCCTGCTGGGATTGCGGGATTTCCAAATCCGCAACCTGGCAACGGAAATTGAAATTCCCCGGCCGTTATGGCGAGCCTTCATCACCATCTGCCACAATCTCTACGAAGCCTATCAGGAGCTGGATGCCACGTTGGTCGAGGTGAACCCCCTGGTGATCACGACCGATGAACGCATCATCGCCCTGGATGGCAAGATCATCGTGGACGACAACGCCCTGTTCCGCCATCCAGACCTCGTCGATAAGCGGGATATCTCGGCCGAGGCCACGGAAGAGACTGAAGCCCGCAAATTCGGCCTATCCTATATCAAGTTGGATGGCAACATCGGCTGCCTGGTCAATGGCGCGGGCCTGGCGATGGCTTCGATGGACATCATCCACCATAAGGGCGGCCTGCCGGCAAACTTCCTGGATATCGGCGGCGGCGCCAGCGCCGAAAAGGTGGCCGCCGCGCTGCGCATCATCCTTTCGGATTCCCAGGTGGAGACTGTGCTGATCAATATTTTCGGCGGAATCACCCGCTGTGATGAAGTGGCGAACGGCATCAAGCAAACGCTGGAAGAACTCAAACCTGATGTTCCCTTCGTGATCCGGCTGGTAGGCACCAATGAAGTTGAAGGACGAAAAATTCTGGCCGAGGCGAATCTGGTCACTGCCGAAAGCCTGCAGGAAGCGGCGGAAAAAGCGGTGAACCTGGCAAAGGAGGTGGCCTGATGAGCATCCTGATCAACGGGTCTACCCGCCTGCTGGTTCAGGGCATCACCGGGCAGGAAGGCCTCTTCCACACCCGCCAGATGCTCGACTATGGCACCAATATCGTCGCGGGGGTCACGCCCGGCCGCGGTGGCGAATGGGTTTTGGATGGCAAGATCCCGGTCTTTGATTCAGTCCGCGCCGGGGTGGAAGTCACCGGCGCCACCGCCAGCGTGATCTTCGTCCCGGCCCGTTTCGCCGGAGATGCCATTCTGGAAGCCGCGGATGCCGGCCTGGAACTGATTGTGTGCATCACAGAAGGTATCCCGGTCAATGACATGCTGACGGTCAAACAGGTGATCCGGGATAAAGATGTCTATCTGATCGGCCCAAATTCCCCTGGCCTGATCACCCCCGGCTCCGCCAAAGTCGGGATCATCCCCGGCTCCATCACGCAAAAAGGCAATGTCGGTGTGGTCTCGCGTTCCGGAACCCTTACTTATGAAGTGCTTTATGCCCTCAAACAGGCGGGCGTCGGGACGAGCACCTGCGTCGGGATCGGCGGCGACCCCGTGATCGGCACCAATTTCAGCGAGATCCTCTCCCATTTCGAGGGAGATCCCCAAACGGATGTCGTGGTGATGATCGGTGAGATTGGCGGCAACGAGGAAGAAAAGGCTGCGGCCTTCATTACGGATAACATGACCAAACCTGTGATCGGTTTTATCGCTGGCCAGGCCGCCCCGCCCGATAAACGGATGGGCCATGCCGGAGCGATCATTGAAGGCGGCGTAGGCACTGCCCAGGCCAAGATTGAAGCCTTGCAAAAGGCCGGCGTCCAGGTGGCGCACTACCCGGAAGAAATTCCAAACCTGATCAAACAATGAGCTGTAAAATCCAATCAATTGCACTTTAACCAATAGAACTCCCGAATTGGGAGTTCTATGTTTTCGACTTCATTGCTAGTTGTAGGGATTGACCAGAAGTCAATCCCGAGCGGCCTTATATAACCGGGATAAAATCAGAAGACTAATTTTACTTATGGGCATCAATATAAGACACGGCATCCTGAACGGACTTGATGTCGCGGGCATCTTCATCTGAAATGGTGATATCAAATTTCTCGCAAAACCCATCGATCAGGAAGAACTGGTCCATTGAATCGGCTTTCAAATCTTCAATGAAACGAGTTTCCGGGGTAATATTAGCATCATCAATCTTTAACACATCAATGATGACTTCTTTGACTTCTGATAATGTATCGGACATAACGCCTCCTCTAACTCAAGATGATCTACACAAATTCTAACCTGCCTTGGCAAACTGTCAAGCCCACAGGCCAAATTTCTGAGATGATAAACACAGGATCATGAAAAAAGATACTCAAATCGACAACAGAAAATCCGAGCATATCCGGATCAATCTTGAAGAAGATGTCCAATCGGGCCTGACGACCGGGCTGGAACACTACAGCCTGATCCATCAAGCCCTGCCCGAATTGAACCTGGCTGAGGTTGACCTCAGCCAAATCCTCTTTGGCAAGCAGCAGAAGGTCCCTGTGTTGATCTCCTCCATGACCGGTGGAACGGAAAGCGCGGCTCGGATCAATCAGAACCTGGCCAGGGCTGCCCAGGAAGTGGGCCTGGCGATGGGCGTAGGTTCCCAGCGGGCGGCAATCCAGGACCCGGAGCTTGCCCCTACCTTCCAGATCAGAAAGTTTGCCCCGGATATCCTCCTCTTCGCCAATCTGGGCGCCGTGCAATTCAACTACGGCTATGGCCTGGAGGAGTGCCGCAGAGCGGTGGATATGATTGAAGCCGATGCCCTGATCCTACACCTGAACCCCTTGCAGGAAGCCCTGCAGCCCGAAGGCGACCATGAGTTTTCCAACCTTGCGGAAAAGATCGGCGCCATCACCAGGAAGCTCACCTTGCCGGTGATCGTCAAAGAGGTCGGATGGGGCATCTCCAAAGAAGCTGCCCGGCGGCTCATAGAAGCAGGCGTGGCAGCGATTGACGTGGCGGGCGCAGGGGGCACCTCCTGGTCGCAGGTGGAAATGCACCGGATCAAGGACCCCTACCGCGCTCAGACGGCGGCCGCGTTCATAGATTGGGGGATTCCAACAGCTCAGTCCATCCTGAATGTCCGCGGTGAAAGCGAAACCCTGCCCCTCTTTGCCTCGGGCGGCCTGAAAAATGGGATCGAGATCGTCAAATGCCTCGCTTTGGGGGCGAATCTTGGCGGCATGGCCGGCCTATTCCTGAAAGCGGCAAACGATTCGGAGGAAGCGGCCATCCAAACCATGCGGATGATCGTGGATCAGGTCCGGATTGCCATGTTTGCAGCAGGTGCAAAGTCACTCTCAGACCTCATTTCATCCAAGCTCTCCTCAAAAGAGTGATCCCGGAATGACATTAGAGAACCTGCAATCCCTCCTCCTTCCCCAAATTGAAACCTCACTCATAGACTTCTTCAACTCGCTCGATTTCGGCGCCAGCCCTGAACTGGGGCAAATACTCCGCTATCACATGGGCTGGGAAGCGGATGCATCCGGCAACATGCCCAGAGGCAAACGTCTGCGCCCCTTGATCACATTGCTTGCCACCGGTGGGTTCAACGAATATCCCCCCGCATCCATGCCCGCTGCGATTGCTGTGGAATTGCTGCACAATTTCACGCTGATCCATGATGACATCGAAGACCAATCCCCCCTGAGGCATGGCCGCCCGACCCTCTGGCAGCGCTATGGGACCGCCCAGGCGGTCAACGCCGGGGATGCCCTCTTCAGCATCGCCCAACTCAGTATGCTGAACCTCGCCGAGACCAGCAGCCAGGTGGTGGTCCTGGATGCGCTCCAGGAATTTAACCGTTCTTACCTCCATCTGGCCCAGGGACAATACCTGGACATTTCATTTGAAGATAAAACGGATGTGGCCGTATCCACCTACCTGGAGATGGTTGCCGGCAAAACCGGCGCTCTGATCGCCCTCGCGGCAAGCCTTGGCGCGCGAATCACCGGTCAAACGCTGACGGAGTATCATAAACTGGCTGAATATGGGCATTATCTTGGCCTGGCATTCCAGATTCAGGATGATATTCTGGGGATCTGGGGGGACCCAAAAATCACGGGCAAATCAGCGGCGAGTGACATCCTGACCCGCAAGAAGTCCCTCCCCAACCTCATCGGCTTAGCCGAATGCCCTGAGTTCCGGAGTCTCTGGAAAAAAGAAACGCTTGCGGATGAAGAAGTATTGAAAATGGCAAACCTATTGGAAAATTGCGGCGTCCGGGAAAAGGTGAATCAGCAATCTGAAGAGCTGACCCAGTTGTCGCTTCAATCCCTCGAAACTGTTTTCCCCAAAAAGAACGATTACAGCGCCGCGCTATCCGAATTGGCCGGGTCTTTGCTCAGCCGGGATTACTGAGCAGGTTCAAACCGGCTGTTCGACCACCTCACGCCGGATTTTGCGGCTGCGAAACCAGAGCCAGACCGCTTGAATGAGGTGCGCCGCTGTAAAAGCGACCGCCGCCACATATACCCCTTTGAAAGTCTGTACCACAACGCCCCCAATCAGGACAGTCACCATCCCGATCAGAAAAGCCACCACAGCCTCGGCCACCCCGCCCGTCGTGGAACGCTGAACCAGGAAGCCCTGATAATAGCTGATGTACACACTCAGCGCTCCCAAAGGGATCGCCAGAATAAGAGCAACCCTGCCGGATTCGATGAGTCCCGGCAGCAGCGCCGCAACGAATTGAAGCCAAAGCCTCGAAAGCGGAGTCAAAACAAAAAGCAGGATGACAGCTGTTGTTCCCAGGGCGATATTCCGGGCAAAGCGCTTCAAGGCCTGAACCGAATCCCGCTCCTCCAAAAGGGCAACCATCACTTCGTTGTAGGCAACCCCTGGGCTGCGGAACATGAACAACAAGCCGGTAATCACCGACCACACCGCCAGCGACTCCAGCGCATTCGGCATCCGCGAGATGGACGCGCTGACCAGGGGCTGCCAGAGCAGCCAGAGGGAAGAAGTCAGAGCCAGAGGCAAATAAAAGGAAACGAAGCGCTTCAGCGTTAATGACTCGGGAACCTCTGGAGCGGCCTGGATCAACGGTCTGATCTTCCGCACCGCCAGGCCTGCATAAATTGCCTCAGCGGTCACGCCTAATCCCTGAGCAGTCCCCGCCAGGATCGGGCCGGGAATGGTTTTGACCAGATAGCCAACCGTCAGGACGATCGTCACTGTGATCAAACGGACAAAAGTGGTTTGACCCACCATTTCGGAATGTCCCTGACGGATCATCGCCCCTTGCTGGAACCGCCGGAACGCGATCGCAAAGGTCCAGGGCGAGAGGTACAAAAACCCCTGGCGGGCAGGCTCGATGATCTCAGGGGGCGCTTTCAGCAGGACATTCGTAATGAAATCAAACATCGGCGTGAGCGCGATCAGGACATGCAGGGCCATCAAAGACCCGCCCATCCAAAGGGTGATCCGCCTGAGCTTGCGATAAGAATCCCAATCCCGGCTCAGAGCGGTTGAGGCCGCCAGCAGCATGATAACCGGCGCTTCAATAATCAACGCAATCGGATAAACCACGCCCCCATAGGCGGCCAGGCTGATCTCAGGATTAGCGAGACGAGCCACAACGGCATTGATCGCCGGCAGTTCAAAGCTCATCAACATCCAGCTGACAACCAATGGCAGCCAGGTCTGGAAAATTTTATTGTGAGTAAGCGAGTTTTCCGTTTGTGCGTTCATAAATTTGCAAAGATTGTCCAGACCGGAAGATTGACTGCTGCCATTCCGGATTAATAATGTTGAGCAATGGATATTTCAAATTCAAAAAGGGGTTTTGTCAGAAACCGTTTTGCTACCTGGGTTTCAACTTCTCCAAAACCGCCACCGCACCGTTCGCCATCACGGCCACAGCGGTGGGCAGGCAAGCTTCATCCACATTGAACCGGGGATGGTGGTGCCCAAAATCCAGGCCCTTGGCCGAGTTTGACGAGCCTACCAGCAGGTAACATCCCGGGATATCCTGGGTCATATAAGAGAAATCCTCGGACCCCATGGTCTGATAGTCCTGAGCCACCTCCGCTGCCGGCTGGAGGCTCTGCACGATATCAGCCATCAGGTCCGCCAATTCGGGGTCATTGACCACCGGATAAGTGACCTGCGCGATTTCGATATTCACCTGGCAATCCATCGCCCTGGCAACGCTCTCAACGATCTCCCGGAACCGTTTTTCGACAACGTCATATACTGATTTCTTGAAGGTGCGGATCGTGCCATCAAAGACCACGTCCTGAGGGATCACATTGAAGGCTGTTCCCGAGTGCAATGTCCCAACGGTGACCACGGCCGAATCCAAAGGGCTGACGTTCCGGGACACGATGCTCTGCAATGCCGTAATGATCTGCGCCGCGGCAACAACAGGATCAATGCTGAGCTGCGGGATCGCGCCATGCCCTCCCTGGCCCCTAACCTTCACCCGGAAGGTGTGCGCCCCTGCCATCATCGGCCCTTTCGTGAGGCCATACCAACCGACAGGCTTCTCATTCCAGACATGCATCGCCAGGGCAAAATCCGGTTTCGGTTGGGTCAGGACTCCTTCCCTGACCATCCGTTCCGCCCCGCCATCGCCCTCTTCGGCGGGCTGGAACACGAACTTGACCGTTCCCGGCAGCGTCCCGCGCATCCCGGCAAGGATCTTCGCCACACTTAACCCCACCGCGATGTGGTTGTCATGCCCGCAGGCATGCATCTTTCCCGGAACCTCGGAGGCAAAGTCGATCTCATTTTCTTCCTGGATCGGCAGCGCGTCCATATCAAACCGCAGCAACACGACGGGCGAGGCTTTGGCACCCTTCAACAGGCCCACGACACCCGTCTTCCCCACACCAGTCGTCACTTCCAGGCCCAAATCCGCCAGTGTATCCGCAACGATCTTCGCCGTCCGCACTTCTTCAAAGCCAAGCTCTGGGTGCCGGTGGAAATCGCGCCGCAGTTCAACGGTATAGGCTTTGATCTGATCGGCCTGATCCAAGAAGTTCATGCTTCAGCCCTCCTGAATTTGATCCTGCGAAAGACCTCTTCCAGTTTGGGTTGCTCTGCTTCCTCCTCCACCCGGCCCCGCATCCGTTTCTCAAATTCAACTGGATCGCCAATCTGAGAGGCATGGTGTTTCAGCGCCTCCAACTTAATGGACATGAATTCCGTCACATCGAGCGTGACATCGGGCTGGTTCGTCAGGCTCATCCAGACTTCTTCCACCTCGTGCGGAGGATAGCCCTCATCTATCAATTCCGTGAAAAAGAAAGGGTTGCCCGCCGCGGGAAAAACCGCATCCACAACGACCTGGCCGGCATAACGGTGATCGGGATGGTTAATGTATTGAGCGCTGGGAAAAATATTGGTCGGGTCACAGGTCACCAGGATCTGGGGACGGTATTTGCGGATATAACGGACCACTTTCTTGCGCATTTCCAGGTCTGGAACGAGATAGCCATCCTCGTAATCCATAAAATCCACAGAAGACACGCCCAGGTAGTCACAGGCCGCTTGCTGCTCTTTGATCCGAATGCTGGAAATGTCCCTGGCCGTCAGGGTCACATCCTTGGCCCCTTTATCTCCCTGGGTCAGCAGAACATATCGGACTGTATGCCCCGCCGCAATCCAGCGGGCAATCGTGCCGCCGAGGAAAAATTCCGGATCATCGGGATGCGCTAAAACGACGAGGATCTCTTTTTTTGAATCCCAACCTTCAACATAATCCATGGTTAATGATGTCCTTAGTGTCGGAGTTACGTTTTCTTTTGGTGACTATTGCTGTTATTGTTTGTGTTGTTCTTATTGCCGGAATGTTTGGATCGCCGTCCCCGCCGCTGATTGGAATTCCTGCTCTTGGAATTGGAATTCCCTTGGTTATTGGTCTGAGAACGCTCGACCTTTTGGTCTTCCGGCCGGCTCAAAAGGACATCTTTGGGAGCCTCAACAACTTCCAATGGTTCAACTTCCTCACCCCGGGAAATCTTCTCAGCCCGATCCAGCTCATCCTTGGTGAATTGACGGGGGCCAATATCAGGAATATCCACAATCACCGTCTGCCGCAGAGGGAGGATTTGGATCACGCGCCCTTCGCCCATCGGGGTCGGGACTCGCTTCTTCCGCTTGGGCAGGGTCTTGATCGCCTCGACATATTGGTCATACTCATAACTGAGGCAGCAGCGCAGACGGCCGCACATCCCCGTGATTTCCGTGGGGGTCAGGGAGATATCCTGAGTCTTGGCCATCCGGATGGAAATAGATGAGAACTCCCTCAGGAATTTGGAACAGCAGCGCTTCTCCAGCCCGCAGGCGCCCATCCCCTGGATCATTTTCGCGGCATCGCGCGGGCCGATCTGGCGGATCTCTAGATGGACGTCTTTGACCATCTTTTGAATGTCCTGGTGCAAGCGCTTGAGATTGTAATGAACCGAGTTCTCACTGTTGAGCGTGACGAACAGTTGCTGCCCATCCAAAGAGAATTCAATCGAAATGATCTTAACCCCGCTCATATCGTTCTCATTGAGATGGGTCCGAATCGCCTCGCGAAGTTCATCTTCCCGGATCGCCAGCGCCTTCCGCTGCATCAGGTCTTTGGCAGTTGCAGGGCGCTCAACGGGTTTGAAGGTTGCCAATTCCAGCTCATCTACATCCAGGTTCACCTGGGTGGTGGTGGCCAGTTGGGTTCCCCGGCTGGTGCGAACGACGACAGGATCGCCCGGCTTGACATCCGGGAAATTGGACGCGTCGAAATAGTAATTTTTTCCTACTGCTTCGAATTGAACACCGATAATGTTTGTTTGAGTCATAAGCAAATTATAACATGCCACAAAATGGCAGGTCCAAGATCAATCATAGACTTCCATACTCATCCGGGCGGCCACGTTTTGGGCCAGCGCAGTCAGCGCCAGGCCGCCGGGGGAGGTCGGGTCGGCGATGGTCACAGGTTGGCCCTCATCCCCGCCCAAGCGCACATTTTCATCAATCGGGAGGTTTGCCAGCAGCGGCGCGCCCGCCATCCGGGCCAGCTGCTCGCCGCCGCCTTCACCGAAGATCTTGCGCCGGCTGCCATCCGGCATCTCGTAGTAGCTCATGTTTTCCACCACACCCAGGATCGGCACTTCCATCTTCTTGAACATGGCGACCGCCCGGGCGGCATCATCGAAAGAAACCTGCTGGGGCATGGTGACGATCACGCCGCCGCTCAGCGGGACGGTCTGCACCAGCGAAAGCTGCACATCACCGGTTCCCGGCGGCAGGTCCACGATCAGGTAGTCCAATTCGCCCCAGTCCACATCCATCAGGAACTGTTTGATCGCCGAATGCAACATGGGCCCGCGCCAGATCAGGGGCTGGCCCGAGCTGACCATAAAACCGATCGACATCACCTTGACGCCGTAAGCGACGGCGGGTTGGATCTTCATGCCTTTGGGCGTTGGCGGGAGGGCATCCACGCCCATCATGGTCGGGACGTTGGGACCGTAAATATCGGCATCCAGCAGCCCCACCTTGGCGCCAGCCTGCGCCAGAGCCACAGCCAGGTTCACAGCGACAGTGGACTTGCCCACGCCGCCCTTGCCGGAGCCGACCGCGATGATGTTCTTGATATCGAGTTCGGTGATTTTCTTATCCTCGGGCACCTTCGCGCCCATCGTGACCTTGACCGTCTCCACGCCATCCAGCGCCAGCACGGCCCTTTCAGCTTCCTTCTGGATCTGAGTCCGCAGAGGGCACGCAGGGGTCGTCAGTTCCAAGGTGAAAGCCACCGCCGAACCATCAATCTTGATATTCTTAATCATTCCCAAGCTCACCAGATCGCGGTGCAGTTCGGGGTCCTGAACCTGGCTGAGCGCAGCCAGGACATCTTTTTCGGTGAGACCTGCCATAGTAGCTGTATCCTTTCAGTTCGAACAAACGAAAACGGGGGCGCCATCACAAAGCACGCAGCCCCAGGGAGTCCACAATTCTGGGTCAATTTTACCCACTAACGCGAAAAATGACCATGACCCGGGGATGGTATTCAGGGCAGACATAAAGTGGAGGCGGGTCTTCCTTTCCTCTCCAGATTACCTTTTTTAAAAATACAAGGGTGGGTCACTTGAATGACCCACCCTGCTTTATTCATCCTTCCCCCGCTGGGGATATTTCCTACTCCACCGTCACGCTCTTCGCCAAATTCCGCGGCTGGTCCACGTCCAGGCCCCGCAGCGAGGCGATGTGATAGGCAAAAAGCTGCAGCGGGATGATCGTGATCACCGGGGAGAGCAGCCAGGGGACTTTCGGCACCCAAAGGATGTTCTCGGTCAGGTCCGGGATGCGGTTGTCGCCGTCGGTCGCCACCGCGATCACAGCCCCGCCCCGCGCCAGCGCCTGCTCGATCTGGCTGATCATCTTGTCATACCAGGGGTCATCCGGCGCCAGCGCCACCACGGGCATATCCCTGTCAATCAGGGCGATCGGGCCGTGTTTCATCTCGCCCGCCGGATAGCCCTCTGCATGGATATACGAAATCTCTTTGAGTTTCAGCGCGCCCTCATAAGCGATGGGATTATTGATCCCCCGCCCCAGGTAGAGCATGTGCTCCATATTCATAAATTTGCGAGCCAGGGCTTTCACCTGCGGCTCCCGGCTCAAGCATTCGCCCACCAGCGCGGGCACGGCCATCAGGTCCTGCACCAGCCGGAAGCGTTCCCCGGCCTCCAGCGTGCCGCGCAGGTCGCCCAGGTAAACCGCCAGCAGGTAAAGGTCAATCAGCGGCGCAGTGAAGGCCTTGGTGGAGGCCACGCCGATCTCCGGCCCGGTCTGCATCGAGATGCAGCCATCCGCAATCCGCATCGCCTGCGAGCCGATCGCATTCACGATCGACCAGAGCCTGGCGCCCTTCTGCCGGCCTTCCTCCATCGCGGCCAGCGTATCAGCCGTCTCGCCGGACTGGCTGATCGCCAGCACGACGGTATCCTCATCCACCAGCGGGTCCGCATAGCGGAACTCGGAGGCGATGGCCACTTCCACCGGGATCCGGGCGATCCGTTCGATCAGGATCTTCCCGACCATCCCGGCGTGGGCCGCGGTGCCGCAGGCGGTGATGATGATGCGCTTGATCTTTTTGGCTTGTTCGGCATCCAAATTTAGCTCATGCAGGATCACCTTGCCCTCATCAAAATCCACCCGCCCGGCCAGCGTATCGGTCAGCGAGCGCACCTGCTCGTGGATCTCCTTCTGCATGAAGTGGCGATATTCGCCCTTTTCAGCCGCCACCGGGTCCCAAGAGATGGTCTGCACAGGCAGCTTCACCGGGTTGCCGTCCAAATCCGTCACCTCAACCGATTCCTTGGAGACGATCGCCATCTGGTGGGATTCGAGGAACATCACCCGGCGGGTGTGCTCAAGGATCGCCGGAAGGTCCGAGGCGACGAAATTTTCGCCCTCGCCCAGGCCGATCACCACGCCGCCGGCGTTGCCCATCCGGGCCGCCACGATCTTGTCCGGCTCACGAGAGGACATCACTACGATCCCGTGCGCGCCCTTCAACCGGCGCAGAGTCTGGCGCACGGCTTCCGCAAGATTGGAACCCGCGGCATAAAATTTCTCAACAAGGTGGACGATGGTCTCCGAATCGGTATCAGAATGGAACTCAGTACCCTCAGCCGCCAGCTCCTCCCGCAGGGCTAGATAATTTTCCACGATCCCGTTATGCACCACCACAAACTCGCCGGTGCTGCCGATATGGGGATGAGCGTTGCGGGCGTTGGGTTCCCCGTGGGTGGCCCAGCGGGTGTGCCCGATGCCGATCTTGCCGTGCAGCGGGGTGTCATGCACCAAAGCTTCCAGGTGACTGAGCTTGCCAGCGTCTCGCCGGATCTCGATATGGCTGTTTTCCAAAACAGCCACGCCGGCCGAATCATACCCCCGATACTCGAGGCGTTTCAGTCCTTTTAAAATAATGGGCGTTGAATCCTGCTCGCCGATATAGCCAACAATACCACACATAGTTTTTCTCCATGCTTCTAGGCGTGCTAGGCGTCCAGAGCAGGGGCCGCCATTCGGGGCCGTCTCTTGGGCGTGGCACTCGGTTGTGTTCGGTATGGGAATCAACTACTCTTGTAGCGGGAGGCATCCGCCGATCTCTCGATTTTCCGGCTGGTCTTTGCCAGCCGTTAACCCCGGCTTGCACCGGGGAACCTCCTTCCTCGTCACCAGCCCAATAAAAGGGCTGGCCTGGCGCTTCTTATTCCCATGTCAAGGTGCTTCTCTTACCCTGACCTGATTTGTGAAATCAGATGCCCCCCATTATACCCTACTCGACCGAATCGGATAGGAAATCATGGAATCCCGTCCCGCGTTCAGAATCCGGGAAATAAGCCCGTTGGAGCCGGGCGTAGCCGGCTTCATCATCCACATCCAGCGCGTTGCGCTCATCCACCCAATCCAGCCAGGCGGCTTGGAACTGGTCAAACACCGCCCGGCCGCCCTGATCGCCCTGGACCGTCCGCAGGGCATCAAAGGTTTCCCGGTCAAAGAGCACCGGGTTGGCGCGCCGCCCGGCGATCCGCGGCGCGGCGATGGGCAAACGGTTTGTGAAATAGGTCTCCAGCACAGCCCGGATCAAAGCCGGCGAGCACTGCGGCTGGTCGCTCATCAGGAACATGAGGGCCTGGCAATCCGGGGGCAGGGCCGCCAGCCCCGCTTTCAGTGAAGTGGACTGCCCCGCCTGCCAATCGGGATTGGGCACAATTTTCACCGGCATACCGGCCAGGGCCGCGCGGATCGCTTCCGAATTGGCCCCTGTGACCACGATCAGAGGCGTCAGGCCAGCATCTAAGGCGTTTTGCACCACTTTGGCGATAAAGGTTCGTCCCTGCCAGCCCAGGAGTTGCTTGGGCCGCCCCAGACGCTGGCTACCCCCCGCCGCCAGGATCACGCCCGCCACCCGGCTGTGGACGCTGGGAATCGTCCCGCTCTTGCCGTCCTGCCGCAACGAACCGATCACAACCTTGTGAAAAACATCTTCCACCGCCCCAGCGATCCAGTTAGCCTGCGAAAGCAGTCCAGGTGTCTCAGCCTGGTTGAGGAACAGGACTCGTTCCGCGGCGGACGGCAGCCCTTTGAGTCCGCCCTTCGGATCCCGCAGGACCTTCGCCAAACCCGCCGATGTGATAGCCTCACCGGGTTTCAGATCACTGAGCGCGGCAAAGCGTTCCGGCCGGTGAACGGTCGCCGCCTCCAGCGGCTGTCCCAAGACGCTCAGTCCGGCCACCACGATCACCTTCATCGCCCACGCCGGGACAGCGGGTTCATGCTCGGCCGGCGCTTTTAAGCTTTTCTGCCGGGCGCCATCCGCCTCGACCAGCAAAGTGAAGTTTCTCTGCTCGGCATACTGCCGGAGCGCTTCAAGCTGCTGGGGCGTCAGCGCGGTCAGGCGCTCATCTCGTCCAGTTGGGCCGGTAATCAACAAGGTGTCAAATGGTTCGGGAATCTTCTCAATCAAATCCTCACCGGGGACAAGGATCAGGTGCCTCTCAGCCAGAGATGCCTGCCACGCCCCCAGATGGGTGGCCGTCGTCAGCAGGACCGGCCCCGGACCCGCCTTCGCCAGGGTGAACATCAGGCCGGTTTTCCCCCCCGCACCGGTCAGGGCCACGGTCTCTCCCGGGTGGATCGAGAAGGCGTGCAGAAGGTCCAAGGCCGGGGTCAGCCTTCCCAGAGCTGGCGGCGGATTTCAGGTTGGGTCAGCAGCGCTTCCAACACACCGCCGCCGATGGCCAGCGATTTCTCCGAAGCGTACCAGCAGCGGAAAACTTCCGGCCGAGGGTCCACATCCCCCACCTTCATCCCCTCCCGCACCGGCACGCCGTTATGGATCAGACCGCGCACCACGCCGTCAAAAGGCGCGACACAGGCTTCCCCAGCCACCAGCAGCAGCGGTTCGCCCTCTTTGACAGAATGGCCAATCGGCACCAGCGTTTCCACAATGCCCGTGGCCGGCGCATGCAGGATGCGTTCGGCCGCGAAAGCCTGCACCTTGCCGGGGATACCGGTATCCGGCTCCGGGCTGCCCTCCCAGTAGACCCGCCCCAAAAAGTGCCCGCGATTGGTCTCCACCGCAGCGTGGCAGTTTTCGTCCACAGTAAAGCCCGGCCCCAGTCCGATCACCAGGTCGGCAATTGTGAGGTCCAGCTCGGTTTCCTTTTTGCGCATCCGGGCATCCACCACCGCGACAGGGCGGAAATCCGTCAGCAGGTGCAGGTCCGGGTCAACGATCACCGGCACTTCACCCTTCGCCCAACAGCTTTCCATCTGGTCCGGGGCATCGATCAACCTGCCAGTGACTGCTTCAATCGTGGTTTCGCCGTCATAGACAGCCTGAGCAAAGGCCACGGACCGCCGCACGGCCAGGGGCTGGCTCCGTTCCACAACGACCACGTGAATGCCGGACCAATGCAATCGCAGCGCGACCCCACTGGCCAGGTCACCCCCGCCCCAGATCAGCACAAAGGGGATCATTTGATCTTTCCCAGGCCCCGCAGGACGCGTTCCGGTGTCAGGGGGAATTCATGGAACCAGACCCCGGTCGCGTCGTGCATCGCCGCCATGATCGCCGGCGCCAGCGGGAGATAGGGCATTTCCGCCATGCCCCGCGCGCCGTAAGGGCCATTCGGTTCGGCAAATTCAAGGATGACGGATTCCACCTCGTCCGGGATATCCAGGACTGTTGGAATCAGGTAATTGGAGAGCATATTCGTCAGCACTTTGCCATCCTTCTGAATGAAGTTCTCCAAAATGGTGTACCCGGCCGCCTGGATCAAAGCGCCTTCAATCTGCCCTTCAACCTGCATCGGGTTGATCGCCCTGCCGACATCGTCCGCACAGAGGATTTTTAGCAGGTGAATTTCACCGGTTTCCGTATCCACTTCCAATTCAACGGTTTCCGCAACATAGCCATAAGAAACGTTGGGATAAGACTCGCCGGTCTCCTGATCATAGGGCTGGGTCGGCGGAGCAAGGTATTTGTATTCAACCGTCAGCGGCCTATCATCCGTCTCCTGCCACTTCTTAAGCGCCAATTTGGCCGCGCCCAGAACGGCATTCCCACCCATAAAGGTCATCCGGGAGGCGGAGGAACTTCCGGCGTTGCCGGAGAAACCGGTATCCGATCCAATCATCTCCACCTTCTCAACCGGGATATTCAATTCTTCGGCGACGATCTGGCGTAAAACCGTGTGAGCGCCCTGCCCAACATCCGCGCCGGCGTGGTGCAGGACAGCTTTTTCAATTTCCTGGTCCCCATACAAGTCAAGGATCGCCGTGCTGTTTTCGGCATAGCCAAACGAGAAACCGACATTCTTATAACCGCAGGCCACGCCGCGCCCGCGCTTGACAACGCCCTCCCCGGGCATCAGCGCCGGTCGCTGCCAGCCGTCCTCGGTCTTCTGCCAGCCCGATCGCTCCGCACAGGACGCCATGACGGACTTGATCGTCACACCCTTGGGTGGTTTAGTATTGACCGAGAGAATCGAGTCGTCATCAATCAGGTTCCGCATCCGCAGTTCCACCGGGTCCATCCCAAGCGCTTCCGCCAGATGGTTCATCTGCATTTCCGCTTCAAAAGCGCCCTGCGGCCCGCCGAAGCCCCGGAAAGCGCCGCCGGGAATGTTGTTGGTATAAACCGATCGAGAATCAACGTACACGTTGGGGATTTCATAGGGGCCGGAGCACATCAGGGTCGCGTTGCCCTGAACCTTGTTGGTCGTATACATATAGGCGCCGCCATCCGCCAAAATATCAACTTTGGCCGCGAGGACCTTGCCGTCTTTGGTCGCGCCCCACTTCGCCCACAGTTTATAAGCATGGCGTTTGTGATGCCCGATAATCGATTCTTCCCGCGTCCAAATGATCTTGACCGGGCGGTCAATGCCGCGTTCATGCAGGCGCATGGTTGCCAGGGCCAGCACGATCTGCACAGACATATCCTCCCGCCCGCCAAAGGCGCCGCCGATCGCCGGATAGATCACCCGGATCTTTTCCTCAGGCAGCCCGAGGGAATGAGCGATCTGTTCCCGATCCTCATGGGCCCATTGACCTGCGACGACCACCGTGATCCGCCCTTCCTCATCGTAATAGGAAATCCCGGCTTCCGGCTGCAGATAGGCATGCTCCTGCATCGGCGTGCGATATTCGCCTTCCACGATCACATCACACTTTTTGAAGGCTTCTTCCACGTCACCATGCCGGATCTTATAGTGCAGCATCAGGTTGGTTTCCCTATCAGGATGCAGCAGGGTCTGGTCCTTCAGGGCATTTTCCATCTCTGTCACCAGGGGGAGGTCCTCATAATTCACTTTGATTTTCTTCCGGGCGGCATCCGCAATCTCATTGCTCTCAGCCACCACTAATGCCACCTGGTCGCCCACAAAGCGCACCCGGTCCGCATAGGGTTTGGAAGAACCCGGCCCGCAGAGGACGGGCTGATCCGCAATGCCCAGCCCATACTCATTCACCGGCACATCCCTGGCGGTTAGGACAGCGATCACACCCGCCATGGCCTCAGCCTCGGAAGTGTCAATGGCCTTCACGATCGCGTGAGGCCGGTCGGAAAAGAGGACCTTCATGTAAAGCTGGTTGGGCCTATTGAAATCGCCGGGATAGAGCGCCGCTCCGGTGGCTTTGTCTTTTACGTCAAAACGTGCAATGGATTTTCCAAGGCTTGCCATATTCTGCTCCTTCGCCTCTGCTCGCCTAAACCTGCTTCGATTGGGCCTGGCTTGCAACCTCAATCGCTTCAATGATCTTGTAATAGCCGGTGCACCGGCAAAGGTTACCGGTGATCGCCTGCCGGATCTCCGCCTGGGAGGGAGTCTGCCGCTCTTCCAGCAGCTTGGTTGCCGACATGATGAAGCCGGGGGTGCAGAAGCCGCATTGGATCGCGCCCCGCTCCACGAAGGCATCCTGCACGGGGCTGAGTTCATCGCCGACCTGCAGGCCCTCAATTGTCACAATTTCAGCGCCATGCGCCCTTGCCGCAGGCACCAGGCAGCTCATCACCGCCCGGCCATCCAGGAAAACGGTGCAGGCGCCGCATTCCCCTTCGGCGCAGCCTTCCTTGGTGCCCGTCAAGCCGGCCTCTTCCCGAATCAGGTTGAGCAGGGTCTTTTCAAAGCCGGTCGTGAAGTGATATTCCCTGCCGTTGATCCAGGTATGAATCGCCTGGCCGTCCCAGGGCACCATCGGCGGCCGGGTTTCCATCCCATCCCCCATCAGGAGGATCGCCTCAGCAGGCACCAGTTCCTTATCCACACCGTTCATAATTGCCGTGAGCGCGCGTTTGGCGATCACACCGATCATATAATTCCGATAGTCGGCCGAACCGCGGATATCGGAGATCGGCCTGGCCGCCTGAGCGGTCAGTTCGCCGGCTTCCGCGATCACGCTTTCGCTCAAAGACTTCCCCTTCAGGAAAGTTTCTGCCCCTTCCGCGTGGATGATCGTCGGGGCGGCCGCCCCGAGCGTGATCCTGGCTTGCGAGATCAGATCGCCAGTCCTTTCCAGGATAACGGAAATATTGATGACCGAGATCGCCTGAGCCTTCCGCAAAGCGGTCTTGATGAAGAACGAAGGTTGGATTTCAGTCAACCCTTTGAAGGCAATGTCCGTGATGATCTCATCCGGAGCCATCACGGTCCGGCGGACGCCGGTGTAGAATTCCGAAAGCGGGACAACCCGTTCACCTTTGGTGGAGCGCAGGGTCAATTTGGCGTTCAGGGCCATCAAGGGACTGATGGTATCGTTGGCAGGGGAAGCCGTCGCCAGGTTGCCCGCCACCGTCCCGCGGTTGCGGATTTGGGGCGAACCCACTTCCCAACAGGCCTGCAGCAGGGCAAAGGCCTTCTCCCGGATCAGGGGGGATCCCACCACATGGTTATGTGTCACCGTTGGGCCAAGGTGGATCATGCCATCCGGGTCCTCCGTGATGCCATCCAGACCGGGGATCTTGGTGATGTCGATGATCGTCTGGAGGTTTGGCCGGAGGCCGCGTTCGATCTCGAGGATCAAGTCCGTGCCGCCGGCGACGATCCGGGCAGTTTCGCCGGATTGCGAAAGCGCCTCAACTGCCTCGTCCAAAGATTCTGCCATAATATAGTTTTGCCACATACGACTTCTCTCCTTAGGCTTTGCGAAAGTGCCGCTTGCCCTCATTGCGAATGGCGGTGATCTCCGCCATGATGCTGACTGCGATTTCATCGGGGGTTTCCGCGTTGATCTCCAGACCAATCGGGGATTTAACCCGGTCAATTTGTTCCTGAGGCAGCCCGGCTTCCAGGAGCTTTTCCTGGCAGTGCGCCCAGCGCCGCTGGGAGCCAATCAGGCCGATATAGGGCGCGCCCGTCGCGAGAATGGGCGGCAGACCTTTGAGGTCCACATCCACACTGCGCGTCACCAGCACAAAGTAGGTCTGCGGCCCAACAGGCACCCGCTCCGGCACCTGTTCGATCGGGATCGCCAGATAGTCGTCCGCGCCCGGGACGGATTCCGGGGTGCAGAGTTCAGCCCGGTCATCACTGAGAACGACGCGGTAGCCCAGCCAGGAGGCCAGATGGACCACCGCGCGGCCGACATGCCCCGCGCCGATCACGACAACCGTCGGCGCACTCAGAAAGGGTTCGACGAAAATCGTCACCGTCCCTCCGCAGATCCCAGGGTCGCCCTTTTCAACGTCGATCAGTTCATAGCGGAGGAAGCGCGTCCGCCCATCTGCCATCGCCGCCAGAGCTTCCTGCAAAACGAGTTTTTCCGTCTCACCCCCGCCCACAGTCCCCTCAAAGCGGCCATCGGCAAAGACCAGCATCTTCGTGCCGGGGTGCCGGGGGACCGACCCCGTGGTGTTGACCACCGTGCAGAGGGCAACCGCTTGGCCGCCGTGGATGGCTTCATTCAGGCGATCCAGCAGGGCCATACTCAATCCTCCAGCAAACTGAATACTACCGGCAAGAGCTGCTTCTTGCGAGAAACCACGCCTGTTGCCAGGCGGGTCCCATCGGCGAGCGGCCGGTAAGGCAATTCTTCCAGAACCGCGGGTGCATCCACCATCAGAAGCCGGCTGTCGCCCTGCACCACGTCCGTCACCATCAGCATGGCAAAGTCGAGGCTCCGGCGTTCGCGCAGTTCCTGCAGCGCATCCCGCAGCGGTTCGAGGTAATCGTTCAGTTCATACAAATCCGAGACCTCCGCCTGCGCAATCGCAAAGCGGGTGTTGCCCGTCTCGTATTGTTTCATATCGGTGGTGACAACATCCAGCGGGTCCCGGCTGGCAAGACCAGTCCCAGCGGCCAGCACTTTTTCGCCGAAGCCCTGAATGGTCTCGCCTTCCAGCGGCGCACCCCAAACAAAAGCCCAGCGCGCCAGGCGGTCCGCTGCCTGGTGGTCCCGCTCCGTCGTGGTTGGCGAGGTCATCACCAGGGTATCAGAGAGCAGCCCGGCGAGCATCAGCCCGGCCAGTTCCGGCGGCGCGCTCAGGCCCGCATCCTCAATTAATTCCGAGACCAGGGTGCTCGTGCTGCCGACCACGTCCACGGTGAAGCGGATCGGTTCATGCGTGGTCGGATTCCCCAGGCGGTGATGATCGAGGATCTCAATCAGTTCAGCCTCATCCAGCGAACCAAGGGCCTGCTGCGATTCGTTGTGATCCACCAGGATGATCTTCAACCGAGGCGGGTCAAGCAAGTCCCGCTGACGGCAGATGCCCAGATAGCGTTTGTTGTCATCCAATACCCAGAACTCATCCACCTCATCCCGCAAGAGCCGCCGAATGACGTCCCGAATACGGGTCGTGGCGGAATAGCGGGCGATGTCCGTTTCCGCGGCTTCCTTGCAGGGGATCTCCAGCAGTTCCGCCATGGTCATGTCCTTATACCTCGGATGAGGCCCCATATGGCGGCTGAGGAAGTTGAACAGCGACTTGCCGGTGATCAGGCCGTAAGGTGTGCCGTCCGGGTTCACGACCGGGGCAATCCCGCCCGTCCGGTTGAGGATCGCCCAGGCTTCGCTCAACGGTCGTTCCGGCGTCACCGTATCCAGCCGGCGCATCACCGAATCAAAGCGGGGTGAGGCGTCGTTGAACAACAAGGGCGGTTCAAGGTTTAGCTCGCGCAAAACCCAGGAAGTCTGGCGGTTGATCGCGCCGGAACGGGCGGCAACGGCATTCGCGCCGTCCCGTTCCTGCAGCAGCCAGGCATAGCCCATCGCGGAAGCAATCGCGTCCGTATCCGGGTTGACATGGCCGATGACAAAAATGCGATTGGGATCGCGCAGATTGGGCATACTGTGAACACTTGCCATTATCTCTCTCGCCCTCTTCCTTCGACTAAAGACCTTTCAAATTCCGCCAGATCCGCTCAGGAATGGCCGGAATGGTGCTCAAAGCCGCGCCGCAGGCATCCAGAATGGCGTTGCCAACCGCCGGGGCCACCCCATCCAGAGGGATCTCAGCGACAGCCTTGGCCCCAAAGGGGTGAGAAGGCTCGTAGGTTTCCACGAAAATTGTGGTCAATTCCGGCATCTCGTCGGCCCGGAAGATATGATAGTCCACAAAGTCCATCTCGCGGGGCTGGCCATCCCCATCATAGCGCATTTCCTCACTGACGGCGTAACCCAAGGCCTGAGCCATACCGCCTTCGATCTGCCCGGAAGCCGTCACGGGGTTGATGATCACGCCCGAATCCACGGCCATGACCAGCTTATCCACCGTCACCCTGCCGGTTTCGACATCCACCGTCACCTCAGCAAACTGAGCGGCAAAGGGCGGCGGGGCAACCGGGGACATATGCGAAGCGACCGCCATGATCTGTTCCTGGTCCGTCTGGTGCAGCGCATTCAGACCGATTTCCTCCAGGGTGAAGGATTCGCCCGAGGGGGCAATCGCCTTGCGGTTTTCCAAAAGGATATCGGCTGGTTCAACCGCCTTGCCTTCTTCGGCGAACATCATGGACGCTCTCACCCGGATGCGCTCCGCCACTTTTTCGGCCGCTTTGACGGTCGCCGTGCCGGAGATGTAGGTCGTGCTGGAGGCGTAAGCGCCCTTATCAAAGGGGGTGAAGTCAGTATCGGATGAATAAACCACAATATCCTCCACCGGGACGCCCAAGGTCTCAGCGGCCATCTGCGCCAGGACCGTATCCGAGCCGGTGCCGAGGTCGGTCGCGCCGACCAGCAGGTTGAAGGAGCCGTCATCATTCATCTTGATGCTGGCGCCGCCCATATCCAGGTAAGGAATGGCCGTGCCTTGCATCACCATCGCCACGCCGATCCCCTTGCGGAGGTGTTTCTTGCCGGGGACCAGGTGCCATTGCTGGTTATTGAATTTGTGATCCCAGTCGATCGCCATCCGGCCCTGTTCCACGCAATCCTCTAAACCAATGGTGTAGATCGTCTCGGGTTTGGGTTCGCGTCCCTCGCTCCAGGCCTTGCTGAAGGGATGGATCTCGCCGGAACGCAGGGCGTTCTTCAGGCGGAACTCAATCGGGTCCAGGCCCAGCTCGCGGGCGATGTTCTCCATGTGGCGCTCCACCGGCCAAAAGCCCTGGGGAACGCCGTACCCCCGGTACGCGCCGGAGGGCACGGTGTTGGTATAAACCACATCCGAATAAAAGCGGATATTGGGGTCCTTGCGGTATTCGCCATCGCCAACGTAGATCGCCATGGCCTTGTGTCCGGTGTTCCCGGCCACGGTCAGCGCGTGGCAGCCATAGGCGCCGGTGTCGCTGAGGGCAACCATCTCATTGGCTGTGATGGTGCCATCCTGCTTGACGCCCGTTTTGAGATGGATTCGCATCGGGTGCCGCGTGCGGGCGCCGACGAATTCCTCTTCGCGCGTCATCTCATAGAGCACGGGCTTCCCTGTGGCAATCGTCAGGTGCGCGGCGACATCTTCCAGCAGCACTTCCTGCTTGCCGCCAAAGCCGCCGCCAATCCGGGGCTTGATCACCCGGATACGCTTGATCGGCAACCCCAAAACCGGGGCAATCTGCCGCCGCACATGGAAGGGCACCTGCGTGCTGGTTTTGATCACCAGCCGGTCATCCTCATCCCAATAGGTCAGGACAACATGCGGCTCAATATGGGCCTGCTGCACCTTGGGGACGTCAAAGTCGCCCTCGAAAATCTGGTCCGCCTCGGCAAAACCCTTGTCCACATCGCCGATATCGATCCGGATCTCCGCTGCGATATTGCGTGAGGGGTCCGATTTGTCAAAATTCACATATTCCGGTTCGTCGTGGATCACCGGCGCGCCTTCAGCCATCGCCTTGGCCGGGTCCAAAATCGGTTCCAGAACCTCATATTCCACATCAATCAAATCCAGGGCCGCTTCGGCGATTGCCGGGGATTCGGCGGCCACAAAGGCCACCCGGTCGCCCACAAAACGGACCTTGTGGTCGAGCGAGAAGGAATCCAAGGGCCCGGGGATGGGATGCGACTGTCCAGCGGTCGAATAAGCGACCCTCGGTAGGTCTTTCCAGGTGAGCACGGCGACCACACCGGGCAGAGCCTCCGCCCGGGAGGTGTCGATGTGCTTGATCTCGGCATGGGCGTGCGGGCTGCGCAGAACCTTCGCATACAGCATGTCGCGCTTCTCAAAATCCGCCGTGAAGGCCGGCTTGCCCTGAACCAGCTTCACCGCGTCCACTTTCGTCTCGGCATGGCCCACCGTCTTCATCTCAGAATGCGGGTCAACAATTTTCAATTTCGGGAGGATTTGGGTTTCGGTGAGCGTCCTCTTGCCATTGAGCACCGGCCCGCCCAGATCGTCAGGCGCGCCCGCACCGTCCAAAGCATCGGTAATATCAATCGGCCTATCCACCGGCAGAACTTGCTCGCCGCGCAGGATCGCCGCCGCGCGCAACACCGCCTGCACGGGTTTCAGATACCCGGTGCAACGGCAGAGGACGCCGGAAAACGCGTCCCTCACCTGCGCTTCCGAGGGGCTGACGTTACCGTCCAGCAAAGCTTTGGCGGTCAACACCATCGCCGGTGTGCAGTAACCGCACTGGATCGCGCCGACATCCACAAAAGCCTGCTGGATCACGCTGAGGCCATCGGTCTTCTTCCAGCCATGGTCCGGGTGTTCGCCTTCGGCTTCCACCGTCCGGATCTGGTGACCCTCCGCCTGGACGGTCAGCATCGTGCAGCTGTTGACAGGACGCCCGTCGAAAAGGATTGTGCAGGCGCCACATTCGCCATGTTCACAGCCGCCGCTCTTGATGCTGAAAAAGCCCAGCTTGCGCAGGGTATCCAGCAGCCGCTCGTTCGCATCCACCCGCAGGGGAAAATCCTGCCCGTTGATCGTCAGGGTCACGTTCATCTCAGGCCTCGCTTTCTTTGAGTGCGTCAATCCGGTCCAAGCACCTCAGAGCCAGCTTTGAGGCGACTTCCCGCCGGTAAACGGCGGTGGCCCACTGATCTTCCGCTTCGTAATAAGCATCCCGCGCGGCCACATCCGCGCCCCGGTCTTCCGGGCCGTCCATGGCGACGATTGGCGCAGCGCCATAGCCGCCCAGCACGATCCGGGTCCGCCCAGATTCCCATTGGGCTGCGGCGACAATCAGGGTCGGCCGGTCTTTCGGTGAACGCGCCACCACCTCAAAAACAACCCGCGGGCGCAGCCACCATTCCACCTCGGTCAGCAGGACGCCAGGCGTTTCCTCCGCCCGCAGCGGCAGCCAGTTCCCCATCCGCACCCGATTGTTATCCGGCTCCCAAACCAGAGTTGCATCGAGGGCGAGCAGAACCGTCGAAAAGGTCGAACGGGCATCGCTGCTGATGAGCCAGCCGCCCAGCGAAACCGCGTTGCGGATATTCAGGCTGGCATCCAGCAGGATCGCCTCTTTGATTGCATCCTGAACGTCCGGGTGCTCCAAGAGGTCGCTCAGGCGAGCCATTGCGCCGGCAACAATCCGCTGGCCGCGGCTCTCAATCCTGTTCAGACCGGCGTTCTGCAGGTCAACAATGCCATAGGCATCGCCCGGGTGCCGGCTGAGATAGGTCCCACCGCCCAGGGGTTTCAAGATGCCATTTTCCTGGGTCAGGAGCTGTACGGCCTCCTCAACATTCGCAGGCCGGAAATATTCTTTAATCATCAGTCCTCCTCATCGGGATAAACCCGCCACCCCATCTCCTCAGGATCCATCTCCGTCAGCTTTTCTTCCGGGATATCAACCAAGACCAACTCCCCTTCCGTCAGAACATCACCCTCCAGCGTTCGGATTTCTGCGTGGGCATAGGATACCCGCCCCTTCCGCTCGCCAGCCACCCCCACCGCCTCCAAAGGCGTATTGGGCGGGACGGGTTTGCGGTAACGGACGTTGAGTTGGGCGGTCACCATAAGATGGGTCGGTTCGTCCATGTGCGCCCGGCCCCCGGTCTCATCCAAAATGGCGGCCAAAACCCCGCCATGAACCACGCCGGGATAGCCTTCATACTGGGCGGGAATGGTGAACTCCGTGCGCACCAGCCCGGGTTCGATAACATAAAAATCCAGCTTCAAGCTGATCGGGTTTTCCCGACCGCAGACGAAACAATTCTTTGAGCCTGGTTGTTTTTTAATCATTTCACTTGGTCGCAAAGGTATCAATCAGAACTTTCACATTGCCGCCCACCGGGTAGAGCACCGGGCAGGTCGCGCCGTTATCAAGATATTCCTGCACCTTGGCGCGGGCTTCATCCGGCGTTCCGGAGGCCGTGATCTTGTGGATCAACTCATCGGGCACCAGGTGTTTGGCCTGTTGGATCTGTTCGTGGGTCGCTGGCCAGCCGAGGAGCGATTGGATCTCATGCACGATATCCATCGAGACGCCGGAGGCCTTGGCGATGTGGGGCTGCTGGGCCAGGTACTGAGTCAGCAGTTCCCGGGTGGTATCCCGGGCCTTGTCGCCGTCCTCATCCACCGAGCAGACCACCAGCTGCGGCCGGTCGAGGTCATCCAGGGTCCGCCCGGATTCCTTCAGGCCTACCTTAAGATTTTCAATCGCAACCTGATTGTAGGCTGGCGGCACGCAGTAATTAAGCAAGGCGCCATCGCCAATCCTGCCCGTCATTTCGAGCATCTTGGGGCCGGTCGCGCCGATATAGATCGGCACGTTCCGGGGTTCCCGGCGGCCGTGGACGACATCCAGTTCAATGCCGTTGACATGGACGAATTCGCCGTCGAAGCTGACCCGTTCCATGTTGAGCAGCCGGCGCATCACGAGCACCGTCTCCTCCATCGCCTTGAGCGGGTTCTGGCGGTCAATCCCCACATTCGCGGCCAAGGGGTCCCACCAGGCGCCGATCCCGCAGATGATCCGGTCCGGAGCGAGGTCATCCAGTGTGAGATAAGTCGCCGCGAGCAAGCCAATATTGCGGGTCCAGTTGTTGATCACGCCGGAGCCGATCTTGATCTTCTCCGTGACGGCAGCGTAAGCCGCCATTGGGACGATCGCATCGCGCACCAGGCGGCTCTCCGCCTGCCAGACCGCTTCAAAACCACGCGCCTCGGCGTATTGGACGTAGTCCAGCCCATCCCGTAAATCGTGGGCGTCCTGTAAATAAAGGGCAACTCTCTCAAACATGGCTTCTTCCTTTTTCTAGAGGTGAGGTTTAATATCATCAAAGACCGGGATCGCCTTATTTAAATTGAGGAGGTCATAGTCTTCAGGAAGATCAAGGTCCAGAGCAATCCGCTCATTTTCAACAATCACCACCCGGGCATTCTGCTCTTTTGCCAGTTCGATATGGCGTTTGAATGAATCTTTGCCATAGGAAAAGGCCAAAAGGTCGGCTGGGTTGGCAAAGAGCAGGTTGGTGCCCTGCTGCCGCCGATCGGGTGCGATCACGATTCCCGGCGAATTCGAACGCAAATCCAGGAAGGCTTTCACATCCTCGGACGTCATCATGGGCAGGTCCGCTGGGACGATCAGCACGCCTTCCGTGGAGAAGGTTTTTGAGAATAAGGTCGCCCGCCGGAGGGCCGCATTCAGTTCCGGCGTACCATTTTCCGTGACGGTCCGCACGTTCAGATTGCGCGCCTCGGTGAGCACGTCTGAATCACGGCTGACCACCAGGATATCGGTGATCGCCTCAACGTCTTTCAAGATCTCAATTGTGTGGACAAATAACTGGTGGTTGAGGTAAGTGCGTTCATCTTCGGATAAAATTTCAGAAAGTCGGGATTTTCCCCGGCGGAGTGGTTTAACTGGAACGATTGCCCAAAGGCTCATGTGGTCATTGGCTCCTATTGAGGACCGTTTCGCCAAAATCCAATACTTCCCTGGCCAGGCGAGCACGGTCTGGTCTGTCTTTCATTATAATATTAGTTGCAAAAGGAATTATACGCCATTGGCGAATTTTATCCAATTCAGCCGCATCCATGGCGTCCAAAACGAAACCGGTCAGGAATTCCCGGTAATGGGCTGCGACGGCCGCGGCCGAAGGCGCGATCCCCAGCTCGTGAAACATTTTTGCGGCCGGCCCCTTGAGCGCTTTGCCGTCCACGATCGGGGAAACCGCAATCACCGGCTTTTGCCGGATCACCGCCAGAACCCCCGGCATTGCCAGGATCGGACCGATGCTCACCCAGGGATTGGAGGGCGTCAGGATCACCAGGTCAGCATTGCGGATCGCGTCCAGAGCTTCCGGGATGGGACGGGCTGTTCCAGCCCCCCGGAACTCAAAACCGGTCACCTCCGGCTGGCAGGCTCGGTGGACGAAATATTCCTGAAAACCAAGCACTTCGCCCTGTCGCGTAGACACAAACGTGCGTACCGGGTCGTCGCTCATCGGATAGATCGGATGTTTGATCCCCCATTTATGGCACAGGTCCCGCGTCACCTGCGAGAGGGACTGCCCCTTTTTCAGCGCTTCCGTCCGGTAAAGATGGGTCGCCAGATCGCGGTCCCCCAGGCGGAACCAGTCCAGCCCGCCCAGGGCGGATAAGGTCTCAAAGGTCCGCCAGCTCTCATCCCGCTGCCCCCAGCCCGTGGCTGGGTTGGCCAGCCCTGCCAGCGTGTAACAGACCGTGTCCAGATCCGGGCTGATCTGCAAACCCAGATATTCAAAATCATCGCCGGTGTTGACGATCACGCTGAGTTCATCGGGCGGCAGAAGGGCCGCCAGCCCATCCACCAGCTTTGCGCCCCCCACTCCGCCCGCCAGCGCGGCCACTCTCACAGTCCGGCTCCCTCATCCGCCAGCCTGAAAACGGCCAGGGTCTCTCCCGTGCTCTGATTCTCCGATTTGACCAAAGCCACGGTCTGCACGATGGATGTCAATTCCTGAGGCTCGCCAGCCACGGCCGCCAGCGCGCAGGGCAGATTCTCCGGGGTCAAGTCCCGCATCGCCAGGGTGATATGCGGAACCCAATCGTTGGGCGAATGAAAGGGATTGGCTTCCTGCGCATACGGCAAGATCTGGTCCCAGATCGAGCGGTGCAGCATCATCAAACGGGGGGATTTCACCACGGGCAGATACAACACCGGGGCTTCGCCGGGAAAAAGGCCGATACCCACTGAATGTACCGCGAAGGATGGGCTTTCGGCGGTGATCATCTCCAGGATGGGCTTACAGCGCTCAACGTCCATCTCCTCGGCGGAAAACCAGGTGAAATGAGGGGTAGGGTAGTTGAATATCCCTTCCAGACCGCAGCCCCGGTTCAGCTCCCGCCAGAGATGCATCACCTGGACTGTAGCGGTTTCGTTCAGTTCACTGATAATGGCATACATGGAGCCTCACCTGAATAAATCCAGATCTTTGGGGCGGATCAGTTCCTGCAGGCTGCCCTCCCGCAGGGGATAGGGGAAGCCGCGAACATGGACCACCGGCGTGCCTTCGGCCGCCTGCCCCATTACCAGCGAGGCCGCCGCGGCCAGTTCATCCGCCGCGCCCACCGTTGTCACCCGCAAATGATAATCAAAAAGGTCCGGTTCGCCGCGCAGGTCCACCAGGCCCGGAATACCGGAAAGCCCGATCGTCACGCCGACCGTCCCCATCCGCCAGGCGCGGCCATGCGAATCGATAATCTGCACGCCGATCCGGCAGCCGCATTCAGCTTCGATCGCTTTGCGGATCTTCTCTGCCGATTGGTCTGGGTTTTCGGGCAGAAGCAGGACCCAATCCTCAGGTTCGCCCCAGCTTGCTTCCACATTGGAATGGTCGATCCCCGCATTAGCGCTGATGAAGCCCAGTTTGTGTTCCACAATGATCAGGTTCTCACGGGTCCGCACCACCTCCTTGCTCTCCGAAAGAATCAATTCCAGAAGCCGCGGGTCCTTGCCCGTGATCTCCGCATAGCGCAGGGCCTCGGCGCCGGGTTCGACCAGCGCCAGGTTCTTCATCCGCCCTTCAGCTTTGGAGACGATCTTTTGCGCCAAAACGAGGATATCCCCATCCTGCAAGCTAATCCGCTGGACCGCGAGCGAATCCAGGATCATCCGGGCGAGATCATCCGCGGGTTGGACGAGGGGGATAGCTTGCAGCGGTGTGAGCGTCAGTGCCATGGATTAAGCCTGTTCGGGAATCCCCGTAATCCGGATGCCGGAAGCCTTGACCTTATGCTGGATGTTCAGGCCGATCAACACAGAGGTCAGCCCTTCGACCACGACGGCGTTCTCAATCGGGCCGGCGTCCCAGCCCTTGAGGCCCGTATCGGCCACCAAACCCAAAACGACCTCCCGGGCGGCTTTGGTCCTGCCGCAAACCAGCACGTCGCAATCCACATTGTCATTCGCGTTCATCAGGCGTTCATAGGAAATGTTCTGGAAAGCGTCCACCACCCGGCAGTTCTCGCCGAGGATTTCCTGCGCCTCCTGGGCCACAGAGCCGGCCGGCGGCATCTGCACCCTGGTGACCTTGGGCGGCACAATCGGCACCACCACATCCACCAGGATCTTCCCATCCAGCACGTCTTTCAGCCCTTCCAGGGTCGGCCGGTGGGCGGCATAGGGCACAGTGACCACTGCGATCTCGCAGGCGGCCACAGCCTCGGCGTTTTCCATCCCCGCCAGCAGCTCACCGCCGGTTGAGAGCAAAGCCTGCAACTCCGCAACCGCACGCTGGGCTTTCTCCGCCTGGCGGGAGCCGATGACCACGTGGTGGCCCGCCTGAACCCAGCGATAGGCCAGGCCCTTGCCTTCTTTGCCGGTCCCGCCGATGATGCCGATCGTATAGTTTTGTTTTTCGTTTTCAGTCATTTCCCAATCCTATTTCTTGAGCGCGAACTCTTCATAGCGCTGCCAGGTTCCAACAGAGACTTCCAGCGCTTTGCGGGCGATCTCCGCCTCATCCAGCGTGAGCAGTTTCTTCTGATACATCAGGGGCTTGCCCGCGACGATCGTCGCCGTCACCATGCTCTCCTGGAACCCAAACAGGATCTGCCAGGGCAGGTTGCCGGGGGTCAGCGGGGTGATGGGGTGGTAATTCACAAAGATCAGGTCAGCTGCCGCACCCTCTTTGATCCAGCCCACCCGCAGGCCGTCAAAAACCTCTGTAACCAGGTCGCTGTTGTTTGCAACGGCCATCTTCATCACCGTGTTGCCGTTCATCTGCTGAGGGTTGAAATGGGCCATCTTCGGGAGCAGGTAGGCTTCTTTCCATTCCTGCCACATCGTGTTGGAGAAACCATCATTCCCCATCCCAACCCGGACGCCCGCTTCCAGCATTTCTTCCACCGGGGCCACGCCGACCGCGTTGTTCATGTTCGAGCGAGGCTGATGCGTCAACCAGGCGCCGGTCTGGGCAACATGCGCAATCTCCCGGCTGTCCAGATGGACGCCGTGCACCAGGATCGACTGCGGCTGGACAATCCCGAACTCATCCAGGCGGAAGATCACCCGCTTGCCGGATTTCTCCAGGCTGTCCACCTGGTCGGCCAGGCCTTCGGCCACATGGATATGGAAGCCGACTTCATCCGGGCAGAGGTCCCGGGACCGCTGGAGCGTGCCCGCCGAGAGGGTCAGGCTGGCGTGCAGGCCGAAATGCGCCCGCAGCTTGGCGTCCGCTGGGTCGCGGCGGGCGATTCGTTTGATGAACCGCAGATTTTCCTGAATGCCCTGCTCGGATTTCTCCATCCCGTCCCGGTCGGTGACTTCATAGCACAGCGAGGCCCGCACGCCGGCCTGATTGACAGCGTCTGCGAGGATATCCAAGGAACCCTCAATGGCATTCGGAGAGGCATGATGATCGATCAGAGTCGTCGTACCGTGTTTGATGGCATCCACCAGACAGACCAGGGCGGAGTATTTGACGCCCTCTTCATCCAAGGCCTTATCCAGGTTCCACCAGAGCTTTTCGAGGATCTGGACGAAATTCTTGGGCGGATCGCCGGGGATCGCCAGCCCGCGGGAAAATGCGCTGTAAAAATGGGTATGCGCGCAGATATTCCCCGGCATGACGTATTGCCCGGCGGCGTCGAGTTGCTCTTCATCGGGATAAGCGCGGATGAGTTCGTCCTGTGGAGCGATCTTTTCAATGATCCCCTCCCGCGCCAGAATCCCCGTCCCCTCCGGCAGGATCTGGTTTTCAGGACCCCAGGTAATGATCTTACCGTTAATGATCAGCATCCTTTTCCTCTCATTGGCAGGTGATGGTTGGTGATGGCAAAATTATAGCACAAGCACCCCTCTCAGAAGGAAAACCCTGAGATAATCTCAGGCTGAATCCGCCCCTCAATGCTATAATGCCTTTATCTCAATCAGGCAGGTGACCCATGATCCAACCCACATCTGGCATACATCCCGAGGCCGTCAAGGGTCTGCAAGCTTTCAATCAGCGTGAGTTTTATGATGCGCACGAATACTTTGAAGATGCCTGGCGGATATCCCCCCTCGAAGAACGCGAATTCTACCGGGCCCTGCTGCAGCTCAGCGGCGGCTTTTACCGTTTAACGCAAGGCCGCCCCGCTGCGGCCCACAAATTTTTTGACCGCGCCCTCTTCTGGCTGCGGCCCTTCCCGGACAGCTTCAAATCCCTGGACGTGGTGGACCTCCGCGCCCGGTTGAAGGCCCTGCTGATCGCATTAGAGAAGGACCTGCCCAGCGCTGAGATCGCCGCCCAGCACTTCCAGCCGATCAAGCTGCCGCCCGAGGTGAAGCCATGAAAGTCCTGATCACCGGTTTTGAACCCTTTGGAGAAAGTTCGCTCAACCCCAGCCAGATCCTGGTGGAGGGCGCTCCAGCGGCCTTCCCCAACGGCATTGAGATCATCAAAGCGATCCTGCCCGTGGAGCGGGCGGCCGGCCCTGAAGCCCTGATCGATGCCCTCCTGCGCCACCAGCCCGATGCGGCGATCTGCTTTGGCCTGGCCGTTGGCCGCCCGGTCATCTCTCTGGAGCGCGTCGCCGTGAACCTGTTGGACTACCGCATCGCGGATAACGCCGGCGAGACCGTGCAGGACCAGCCGGTCGCAGCGGAGGGTCCCCCAGCCTATTTCAGCCGCCTGCCGCTGACCGCGATGCTCGCAGCCCTGCAATCCAACAGCATCCCCGCGGAGCTTTCGCTGACCGCCGGAGCTTACCTCTGCAACCAAATCTTTTACACCCTGATGCACCATCTCGCCGCTCACCAGCGGGATATCCCCGCGGGCTTCGTCCATTTGCCCGCCTGCCCCGAACAGGCAGCCCACTTCAACAAACCCCTGCCCACCATGAGCCTGGACCTGTTGGAAAAAGCGCTGCCTCTCCTGTTGGAAACGCTGGGAGGATGATGCACTTTCTGAAAGGCATCGGCATGAAAACCATTCCACCCACTAACGCATGGATCCTCCGGGAAGACACCCGTTTTGAACCGGGCACTTATTTTGTGCCGGAAGGGATCACCATCGCTGCCGATGGGATCACCCTGGATGGCAATGGCGCCAGGCTGATCGGCAACGGTTCGTCCGGCACAGCTATCCGCCTAGAAGGGGTCAGCCAGGTGACCCTCAAGAACCTCCAGATCAGCGGCTTCAGCCGCGGGATCACGGCGGTCGAGTGTCAGGGGCTGACGATCAAAAATTGCCGGATCAGAGAATGCACGGCCAGCCCGGGCTCGCCAGCCGCTGCCTTCCCCTGGCAGCCGGCAGCCCCTTGCCCCGTTGCGATCTTCTTCGCAGGCGTGACGAGCAGCGAGGTGCTCAACAACGATCTGCAATGCCAGGCCAATGGCTTCTCGGCCTATTCCTGCCGGCATTTGGTGGTGAAAGGCAACACCGCCAGCCACCAGCCGGGGGTTGGATTTCTGCTGAATGACACCAGCAAATCGCTCTTCAACGAAAACAACGCCAACAACTGCGGGACGGATGGGCTGCCTCCCCGCAACCACGCAGGGGACGGCGGGGCTTTTGCGGGCTTCCTGCTGGTCAATGGCTCCGAGCACAACGAATTTCAGGCCAACAGCGCCCGCCTATGCGCAACCGGGTTCAAATTGATTGGGCTGACGCCGCAAAATCAGGCCGTTCCCTGCGGCCACAACCGCTTTGAGAATAACGATGCCTCCCATTGCGTCTATGACGGCTTTGCGGATCGCCAGAACCAGGACAACCGCTATCTGCAAAACCAGGCCAATAGCGCGAATAACGGATTTGCCCTGGACCACGTCACCGGTTCAAGGTTGGAAAACAACGCCCTCTTTGGGAACCACCGAGCTGGAATCGCCGCGGTGAACAGCGCCCATTGCGAGGTCATCCACAACACGCTGCAGGATAACCGCTTTGGCCTGCTGTTTTGGAGCCGGCCTGACCCGCAGGCCCAAACCGTCCTCCCCGAAAACGACACCAGCAAGTTCTGGGAGATCCGCAACAACACCTTTTTGCGCAACCACACGGGCATCCGGATCGCGGCCGACCAGATTTCAGGGATTACGGCGCTTGGCCCCGACCAGGCCGGCAAACAGCCCAAACCGCACGACCACGAGATCCTTCAAAACGTGTTCTCCGATAACCGCCTGGGCGTTCAAACCCAAAATGTTGAGCGGACGGTGATCAAGGACAACCAATTTGAACTAAACTTATTGGGTGATATCAAATCCTAAAATCAGGCGAACCATGAACCCCATCGTCATCGAGAAGACCCGGCAGACCGCCAGCCTGCTCAAAGAGAATAACATCGACCTGTGGTTGACCTTTGTCCGCGAGACCAGCGCCGGAGGCGACCCAATCCTGCCCTTGATCTACGGCGACTCGGACCTCACCTGGCAGAGCGCGCTGATCTTCACCTGCAGCGGAGAAAGCCTGGCCATCGTCGGCCGCTTTGAAACGGAAACCGCTGAGAACCTTGGGGCTTTCTCCCGCGTGATCCCCTATGATGAAAGCATCCGCTCCGTGCTGCTCGCGGAGTTGGAACGGCTCAATCCAGCCCAGATCGCGATCAATTATTCCGAGAGCGATGTGCTGGCCGATGGCCTCAGCCACGGCATGTACCTGAACCTGCTCGCCCTGCTGGAAGGCACACCCTTCACCGGAAGACTCATTTCCGCGGAACACCTGATCAGCAGCCTGCGGGGGCGCAAATCCGACCTCGAAATCGCCCGCATTCGCCAGGCCATCGCCATAACCGAAGAAATCTATGCGAAAGCCTTTGCCAATCTCAGTCCGGGGATGAGCGAGATCGAAGCGGCAGGGATGATGCAGGCGGAAGTCCTCAAAAGAGGGCTGGGTTTTGCCTGGCCGCGCGCCAACAACCCCGCGGTCAACTCCGGCCCCGATTCGCCGGTGGGCCATAACGCGCCGACCGGCATCAGGATCGAACGCGGCCACCTGCTTCACTTTGATTTTGGCGTTCGGGAAAGTGATTACTGTTCCGATATTCAGCGGATGGTCTATTTCCTCAAACCGGGCGAAAGCCAGCCACCCGCCCCCGTCCGCAAGGGCTTCAACACGGTGGTACAGGCTATCCAGGCCGCTTTCAATGCGGTCCGCCCCGGCGCTCAAGGAGTAGAGGTTGACCAAGCCGCGCGGGCCGTCGTGATGGGCGCGGGCTACCCGGAATATAAATACGCCACCGGCCATCAGGTCGGCCGTCTGGCGCATGACGGCGGCGCGATCCTTGGCCCGGCCTGGGACCGCTACGGCCGGACGCCCTTCCTCCCGCTGGAAGTCGGCCAGGTCTTCACGCTCGAACCCGGCCTGATGGTGCCGGGCTATGGCTATGTCGGCCTGGAGGAGGATATTCTGGTCACCGGGGGAGGCGCAGTATTCCTCTCCACCCCCCAAACCGAACTGATCCTGAAATAAAAACGGAAGATTAACCAAAAACAGGACACGAAATCGTGCCCTGTTTTGTGATTTTGATTGCGGACTTACTTTTCAATCACATCAATTGACTGGATTTTTACACCTTCATATTCCGGGTGCATCGGGTCCCGCGCCGGGATCGCAAAAACGACATCCATCCCATCCACCACCTCACCGAAGACGCTGTGTTTGCCGTCCAGCCAGGGAGTCGGGACGTGCGTGATGAAGAACTGAGACCCATTAGTGTTCGGGCCGGCGTTCGCCATCGAGAGGATGCCCGGCTTGTTGTGGCGGAGGTCATTGTTAAATTCATCCTTGAAATTGTAGCCCGGGCCGCCCGCGCCGGTCCCGGTCGGATCGCCGCCCTGGACCATGAAGTTCAAGATCACCCGGTGGAAAATCGTGCCGTCATAATATCCCTCTTTGGCCAGGAACACAAAATTGTTCACCGTCCGGGGAACCTGCTTTTCAAAAAGGTCAAGGGTGATGTCGCCCTTATCCGTGTGCATCACGGCCTTATAATCCTTCGTCAGGTCGATCATCATCTCTGGGGCGGTTGCCCATTGCTGAATCTTCTTTGCCATTACGTGCCTTTCTTCTCCATAAAACTTCAGTAATTAGGTTAATTCGTACAATTCTACCAATACCCCATTCGCTGCCTTGGGGTGGATAAAAGCCATCTTGCGTCCGGGCAGCTCCAGCGGCGTCTCATTGATCAAGCGGGCGCCCTTTTCCTTTAAGCTGGCCAGCATGCCCTCAATATCCTCGACCTCCAGGCAGAGGTGATGCAGTCCTTCGCCCCGCTTTTCAAGGTATTTACTCAACCCTGATTCCGGGTCGATCGGTTCCACCAATTCCACCTCGCTGTCGCCAAGGGGGATGAAAGCGACTTTGGAGGCCTGGGATGGAACTTCTTCGATATGATCAAGTTCCAGACCCAGCACATCCCGCCAAAAGCCAAGGGCTGAATCGATATCTTCCACCACAATCGCGACATGATTGATTTTTTTCACTCCAGGCATGACCGCCCTCCTTCTTAGATGAACGTTGGGGGCCGGTATTGCCCCCAAACCTGGCGCAGGACGCCGCAGATTTCGCCAAGCGTGACGTCATTCTCCGCACACTCGATGAATAAAGGCATCAGCGGTGTGTCGCCCTGGGCAGCCTGTTCCAATTGTCCCAAAAGTTGGCCCACCTTCTCGCCGTCCCGCCGGGCGCGCAGGGCGGCCAGCCGGGCTTTTTGGTCCTCTTCCACCGAAGGGTCCACCCGGAGCGATTCGAGTTCAATCTCTTCATCCACCGTGAAGTCGTTCACGCCGACCACAATTTCATCACCGCTCTCGATCGCCCGCTGCACCTGATAGGCGGCCTCCTGGATCTCGCGCTGCATAAAGCCGGTATTGATGGCGCTCAGCGCGCCGCCCATCGCGTCAATCTTTTCGATGTAATCCATAGCCATCGCTTCGATCTGGTCCGTGAGAGATTCGATCACATAAGACCCGGCCATGGGGTCCACCGTATCGGCCACGCCCGATTCATGGGCGATGATCTGCTGAGTCCGCAAGGCCACCCGCACCGATTTCTCCGTGGGCAGCCAGAGCGCCTCATCCATGCTGTTGGTGTGCAGCGACTGGGTGCCGCCCAGCACGGCCGCGAGCGCCTGCAGCGTGACGCGCACGACGTTGTTCTCGGGCTGCTGCGCGGTCAGGGTCGAACCAGCGGTCTGGGTATGGAAACGTAACCGGCAGGATTTTTCATCCTGCGCGCCGAAGCGTTCCTTCATAATCCGGGCATAAAGCCGCCGGGCCGCCCGGAACTTGGCAATCTCTTCGAGGAAATTGTTATGCGCATTGAAGAAGAAAGAAAGCTGGTTGGCGAAATCATCCACCTTCAATCCGGCATCCAGCGCGGCCTGGATATAGGCAATCGCGTTCGCCAGGGTAAAAGCGACCTCCTGGGCCGCTGTGGAACCCGCTTCCCGGATATGATACCCGGAAATGCTGATCGTATTCCAGCGCGGGACTTCGTCCTTGCAGAACTTGAAGACATCCGTGATCAGGCGCATGGAGGGTTCCGGCGGGAAAATATAAGTCCCCCGGGCAACATATTCCTTGAGGATGTCGTTCTGAATGGTGCCCCGCAATTTGTTCAAGGGGACGCCCTGTTTCTTGGCCACGGCGATATAAAACGCCAAGAGAACCGCCGCCGGCGCATTGATCGTCATACTGGTTGAGACCTTGTCCAGCGGGATGTCCTTGAAGAGCGTTTCCATATCCTCCACGGAAGAAATTGACACGCCAACCTTGCCCACTTCCCCCTGCGCCAGCGGGTCATCCGCGTCATAACCGATCTGCGTGGGCAGGTCAAAGGCCACCGAGAGGCCGGTTTGACCCTGCTCCAGCAGGTAGCGATAGCGGGCATTGGATTCCTGGGCCGTGGCGTAACCCGCATACTGGCGCATCGTCCAGAACCGCCCCCGGTACATGCTGGGCTGCACGCCGCGGGTATAAGGGTAGTTACCTGGGAATCCCAGGTCTTTCATATAATCCTGTTTTTCAGGGGGGAGCATCACCGGAGGGAGTTCAATCCCCGATGAGGTCATGAACCGATCCCGGCGCTCGGGAAATTTCCGGACCAAGGGGCCATAGTCCTCATTTTCCCATCTTTTCATCTCATCATTTAAAGACATTCACACCTCAAATGGCTTTCAATATTTGGTTTAGGACTAACCCCAAGTATACCCGAAACCCCTTTGACCTTCCTGTACGTCTTTGGGGAAATGCGTGCGGAGGGGCGAGTTAAGAAATGGGGTGCGCCCTCCTTTGGGCGCGCCTCCGTTTTTTAGCGCGCTCAATACCGGAGCACATCCGGTTGAATCCCAAACCATTCTCCATTTACCCCCGTTCCCATCCACCAATTTTTCTGGTAAAATCGTTTAGCTTATCCGTTGTACCCTTCGGGTAAGACACTCAAAAATTGTATGAACGAAAGGGCTTGTCTGAAATGAAAGTATTGTTGATCAAAGATGTGTACAAATTAGGCCGGGCCGGCGAGATCAAGAAAGTCGCCAATGGCTATGGCCGCAACTATCTCATCCCCCAGGGCTTTGCCATCCCCGCAACCCCCGGCGCCATGACCCAGGCCGACCGGATCAAAGTCAAGGCCACCGCACGGCGGGCCGTTTTGAACGAGGAATTAAGCTCTGTGGCTGAGGTGTTGGAAGGAAAAACCCTGACCTTCGCCGTGAAAGCTGGCGAGACCGGACGTCTCTACGGTTCCGTTTCCGATCAGGATATCATGGAATACGTCAAGGACAACTTTGAGATCGAGCTGGAAAAACGCCAGATTGAAACCGAACCTATCCGTGAACTGGGCATCTACCAGATCCCCGTTCATCTGACGATGGACCTCATCCCCACCATCAAGGTGATCATCCACCGTGAAGGTGAAACTCCCGCTTCCGAAGAGAAAAAAGCGGAAGCCGCCGAAGCGGAAGCCGCTGAGATGAAATTTGTGGTCGAAGAAGCCGTTGAACCCCTCGTTGAAGAGGCCATTGAAGGTGAAGAAGAAGCTGAAGAAGAAGCCTCAGACGCTGAGGCCTCAGAAGCTGAGGTCTCCTAAACTGAGGGCTTAATTCACACCCATTTTGAACCGCAACCGGCCTGTTTGTGAATGAGCAACAGGCCGGTTCTTATATGAGCTATAATAACGCCCATGGAACCCACTCTCGGACAACAACTCAAAGCCATCCGCCAATCTCGGGGGATTTCGCTTGAAGAGATTGCCGAAATCACCCATATCCGGCTGGCCTACCTCAAAGCCATCGAGGAAGGCGACCTGGAAAACCTGCCTTCCCCCGTGCAGATGCGCGGCTTCATCCGGCTCTATGCGGCCACCCTGGGTATTGAATTTGAAGATCTTCAGGTCAAAGGCTATCACCTGACCCAAGTTGAAGAAAACGACCTTTCCCCGGAAGCAATTGAAACTGAAAAGGAAATGAACGGCGAAGACCGTCCTGCGCCCGATGCAGAAGATGAATCGCCGGCATCCGAAGACCTCGCAGAAGAAACGCCCGCGGCTGAGGCTGAACGGACTCCAGAATCACCTGAGCCGGAAGCCCCAGAGGAACCCCTGGCTAAAGTGGATGAGGAACCTGCCCCCGAAGAAATCCGCCAGCCTGAAGCCAGACTAATCTTCACGGAAATCGGCGAGCAGCTCCGGCAGCGGCGCGACCTCCTGAGCCTGTCCCTGGAGGATGTGGAAAAGCACACCCACGTCCGCAAACACTACCTGGAACTCATCGAAGCGGGTCAATTCGGCGAACTGCCCTCGCCCGTCCAGGCCCGTGGGATGCTGGCAAATTACGCCGAATTTCTCAGCTTGGATGGGGACGCCATCCTGCTGTACTATGCCGAAGGCCTCCAAAGACAACTCCAGGAGTCCCAGGCTGCAGGTCCCACCCGCAAACCGGCCCGGGCGCTCAGCCCGAACGCACTCCGCTTGAAGAATTTCTTCTCGCTGGACCTGTTGGTCATTGCCGGGATCTTCATCGTTTTCGCTGTCTTTGTGATCTGGGGTGTCAATCGAATCCTCTCAGCCGACCTGCCCAATGCCGCAGCCACGGACCTGCCGGAGGTGGTGGACGTCCTCCTGGCGACTGACGTCGCTGAGACCACCACGCCGGAAGCCACGCTCCCTGAGGGGACCGCCGAGGCCGCTGCCGGGGGCGAAACGACCGGAGAGGCAGTCGAAGCCACCCCGCTTTTCACGGCAGTCGCCAACACCAGCCCGATCAATCTGGTCATCATCCCCCGGCACAACACCTGGGTCCAGATTTACACGGATTACAATTTGGCCTTTGAAGGGCGGATGCTGACCGGCAACGCCTATGATTACTCCGCCAACCAGCTCATTGAACTCAATACCGGCAACGCAGGCTCATTGCAGATCTACTTCAATGACCAGGATATCGGGACCATCGGCCTGATCGGCGAAGTGGCCGACCTGGTCTTCAATGAGAACGGCCTCGTCCAGCCCACCCCCACACCCAGGCCGACGGCCACGGAGACGCCCCTGGTGACCCCGACGCCGTCGCCCACCCCAACAGCGACCAATGACGAAGCAAACTAAAGGCACCTATCACCTGATCTCCTTGGGCTGCCCCAAGAATTTGGTTGATTCCGAATCCATGGCGGAGCTGCTCAACCGGCAGGGGATGAACCCGGTGGGCCTTCCCGAGGACGCGGAATTTCTGATCGTCAACACCTGCGGGTTCCTCCAGGCCGCGCGGGATGAGGCGATCGGCGTGCTGACCGACCTTGCCAGCGAGAAGATGTCCTGGCAGAAACTGATCGCGGCGGGCTGCATGACCGAACGCCACCGCCAGGAGATCATCGCCAACGTGCCCGGAATTGACGGCCTGCTGGGGACCCGGCGCTGGATGGACATTCTGGACGTGATCGAGGAGACTGAAAAGGGGCGGAAAAGCCTGCCCTATACGCACTTTCCTGAAGTTCAAACGGTGGGCAGAGATGAAAAAGGCACCCATCGCGCAGCCGTGCAGGGCGGCAGCGCCTACCTCAAGATCGCGGATGGCTGCCGGCGGGCCTGCGCCTATTGCACCATCCCCCTCATCAAGGGAACCCTCGCCAGCCGCCCAATGGATAAAATTCTGGAGGATGCCAGGGCCTTGGCCGATAGAGGCCTGCAGGAGATCGTCCTGATTGCCCAGGATGTGACGGATTACGGCCACGACCTGCAAATCAAGGATGGGCTGACCAAACTGCTCGAAAAGCTGGTCAAAACTGTTCCCAACGTCCCCTGGATCAGGCTGCTTTACACCTTCCCGGGTTATGTCACCCGCCCCCTGATGGAATTGATGGCCGCCGAACCGCAAATCCTGCCCTATCTGGACATGCCCCTGCAGCACGCCGACCCGGCCGTCCTGAAGGCCATGCACCGGCCCAGCGATATGGGAGCCGTCCGGGAAACGCTTTTCACCATCCGCGACTTGATGCCCGAAGCCGCCCTCCGGACGACCTTCATCGTGGGCTACCCCAACGAGGACGAAGCCGCCTTCCAAAATTTGGTGGATTTCACCCGGGAGGTCCAGTTTGACCACATGGGCGCCTTCACCTACTCCTTTGAACCGGGCGCGCCGGCTGAACCCTTGGGGGACCCCATCCCCGAAGAAACCAAGATCGAGCGGCTGGAGACGCTGATGCAGGCCCAGGCGGAGATCTCCCTCTCCCGCAACCAGCCGTTCATCGGCAGGACACTGGACGTCCTGATCGAAGGCGTGGACGAGGAGAACGGGATCTCCATCGGCCGCTCCTACCGCGATGCGCCGGAGATAGACGGCCTGGTCATCCTGGAAGACCTGGCGCCCGTTGGCGAAATGGTGCCTGTGCAGATCAACAGCGCCCTCACGCATGACCTGGTTGGCCGGCTGGCGCAGCCCAAAGCAGACTGAAGAGTCCGGCCTTTTCCCGAACAGCTTGGATCTAAAAACCGGCAGCCCTGTTGGACTGCCGGTTTCTTATTTAAAATTTTGATGGAACTCAGGGAGTAGGGGTCGGCTCTTCCGGCAGTGGGGGTTCCGTGGTTGAGCCAACTGTCGGGGTCGGCGTCGCCTCAGGCGGTGCCGTGGTGGCCGGGTGCTGCTGCGACCAGCATTTATCGGCTACCCACTGAGCGGTGGGTTGCACTTCCGGATCGGAGAGCAAAGACTGCGCTTTCTCAAGATACTCCTGAGCCTGACAGTACTCACCGGCAGCGGCCAGATCCTCAGCATAATAAATCGCAGCCTTGCGATACCGTTCCGTGGCCGTCATCCCGGTGCCATCCCGCAAATTGGGCAAAGCCGGATAGACCTGGTTGAAATAGTACAAGACCTGCTCCCAATTCACATCCCAATAGCTGGCGCCGGTCAAATAAAGCCGTGTCCAGGTCCGGATGCCATCCGCATACCCATCCAGCGGGGCAAACTGCTCCGCCAGGGTCAGATCATAGATGCCGGGTTCCAGGCTGCCATCCACCAGGATTTTATTCACTCCGCGGTTCCGCAGGGCGATGTAGAACATCCCGTCCACCTCAACAGCCCGGTATTTGAGGTTCTTTTCCCGCAGGGTTTCCAGAGTCTGGATCGCCTCATCCCAGGATTCCGAGGCCATGTAGCCCTCAGCCGTGATGAAGAGGTCTTCCTCGCCGCGCAAATCCGGCGTGGGTGTGATGGTCGGTTCGCTGGGGGTTGCTGTGGGGCCCGGCGTGGGGGTTCCCGCATTGCCGATCATCAGAAGGGTCTGGCTGTAAAGCTCGCCGACGATCGCCAGTTCCCCTTCCGTCAGGTACGGGGACATATTGTCCAGGATCCAGTCCAAACGGCTCTTCGCCACCTGATAACGCCCCTCGGCAATATCCGTCTGGGCCAATTCTATTTGGGAACTGATCTTGGGCGCAGCCTGCGCCTCCGCCAGCTTCACCCGGTCATTGATCCCGCGGGGAATGCCCAAAAGCGCGCCGATCAGAACGATCAACAGTCCGACCAGGATCACCAGCAGATACCAGGACCCGCGCCGCTGGAGGAATGGCTTTTTATCTTGCTTCTTTTTCTTCTTTTCGGCGACGGGTTCCGCCGCCTCAGGAATATTTTCAGTCATAGCGGAGATTATACCTTAATCCAATTTAGAGGTTAACCAAAAGTTTAATATCTTTCCAGATTGGGATAGCGGCGGCAAGCGCGCCGGCGGCTGCCCCTCCCAGGGCCAGGAGAAGGTCCGAGAACGGAAGATCCAGCCCCAGGAAAATCAGCCAGGTCACTGCCCCGCCCAAAACCGCTCCGATCAGGCCCCGCAGGAAAGATGGCCCGATCCGGAAGCGCTCCGGCATCCGCCGGCTGAGGATGAGCACCAGGATCAAAGCCTGGAGACTATACGAAAGCGAATTTGCCAGGGCGATCCCGCTTGCCGCAAACGGCCCCATCAAGGCGATGGCCAGGCCGATGTAAACAACCAGCCCGACAAATGACACGAGCATCGGCACGGTGGCATTCTGCCGGGCATAGAAAGCCCGCACGCCCACTTCCACAAGGCTGTGCCCGAGCAGGCCGATCATGTAGCCCTGAGTCGCCCAAAGGATCATCTGGGCATCGCTCAGCGCGAAGCCAAAGGCGGCCTGGATCAGCGGCAGGCTGGCCAGGGAGATGATGACCGTGATGGGCAGCGCCAGCGCGATCATCACCCGCAGCGAGCGCTCAATCGTATCCTTGTAGACCTTTTGCTCCCCCTCCGCCGCCAGGCTGGAAAGCGTCGGCAAAAGCGCGGTCGCAATCGCTGTGCCGATCAGGGTTTCCGGCACCTGCTGGATCCACCAGCCATAGCTCAGCGCCGTCACGGAGCCGACCGCCAGCCGGGAGGCCAAATTATCCCGCGCGAGGAAGATCAGCTGGATGAAGACCATACTCACCAGCCGGGGGCCCATCAGACGCAGGACCTCCCGCAGGTGCTCATCTTTGAAATTGATCCGCGGGGACCAATGGAATTGATATTGGATCAGCCCCGGCACCTGGATCAGCAGATGCAGGGCCGCGCCGATGATCACGCCATAGACCAGCCCCTCGATCCCCAGGCCGAACGCGGGGAGCTGGACCCCGCCCAGCATCAGGCCCTCCTCCGGGGCCAGGATGACGGCGCCGAAAATCTGCCCCAGATCGTAGAGCAAAGGCGCAATCGCCGGCAGCAGGAAGTGCTGGTTGGACTGCAGCCCCGCCATCACCAGGCCGCTGATCGAGAAGATCAGGGTCGAGACCAGGTTCATCCGCATCAACTGGATCGCCAAGTCCTGCTGTTCAGGGGTGAACCCCGGCGCAATCCCCAGCTGGCCGCGGACCAGCGGCCCCGCCAGCAGGGCAACAACGATCGCCAGCACACCGGTGACTAGGAAGGCGAGGTTCGCCACCTGAGAAAACAAGCGCCAGGCGGATTCGCGGCCCTCTTTGGAAAGCGTGGCGCTTAGAACCGGAATGAAGGCGATCGCCAGAGCGCCGCCGGAGATCAGGGCAAAAAGCAGGTCCGGCAGGTTGTTAGCGGCATTGAACACATCCAGTTCTTCTGAAAGACCAAATTGACGGCCGATGATGATCGTCCGCAGGACACCCAAAAGTTTATCCACCCCGAAAAACACGGCCAACAACAAAGAAACCCGGGTCAATTGACTGGTTTTATTCATTCATTTCCTTTTCTGATTTGCAGCTCAGTCGCCCTGATTATGCCATATTCACCCCACTCTGACCAGCACCCCCCAGGAGCATTGCAGAGTAAGCGACTATTACAAACCGATCACTCATTCTCATTCTAGAAAATTATGAGAGTAGAGGCAGGTCTCCGTGCCCACCCACATCGGAATCACAGGCCCCTGCGGGCAACCACAGCTCTTTGCAGAGGCAGAGTGGCCCAAGCGTTCCCCAAAATAGGATAATGAATTCTTAATCAACCCAAAGAATGAACTTTTAATTTTGTCTTTGCAATTGTCCGGAGCACCCCCCGCCGTAATGCCTCAAAATAAAACCTTACTTTAGGGTATCGTTGCCTCAAATAAGAATGTTACTTTATGATTTTCCATAACTTCCCAATATTCAAGTCGATTTTCTTCCGCAAAGCGACTGGATTGAGTTGAACATAAA
>WOYI010192557.1_pt2 | contig 83531 bp, 78 predicted proteins | sample 6423411 | NCBI WGS metagenome assembly WOYI01 (sample SAMN13441803, study PRJNA592873) | oil field metagenome | biome: oil field; feature: oil-well bore; material: oil-contaminated soil; isolation source: oil-contaminated soil from oil-well borehole | place: Germany: Wietze | collected 2016-10-18 ...
TTCCCCCGTCGCTGCGCTCGCCCGAGTTCTTCCCCCGTCGCTGCGCTCGCCCGAGTTCTTCCCCCGTCGCTGCGCTCGCCCGAGCTAATTTCCCGGGTCCTTGGACGCCGTGATCGGTGCCGACGCCGGCGGCGCGAACAGACTGCCGGCCAGGCTGCCGCGCGCGGTGCGCACGGCGACCAGCGCCCACGTGCACAGCAGACCCGTGTAGGCCGCGGCCGCGGCGACCTCGAAGGCCGGCAGCGCCGTGTGCACAGCCAACTGAGTGGTGCCGGTGACGAAGGTGCCTACCGGGAACGTCAGGCTCCACCACGTCAGGGCGAACGGCATCCCGCGCCGCAGCGTGCGGACCGTGAGCGCGGTGGCCAGACCGATCCACAGCACGCAGAAACCCCACACCGGCACCCCGAACAGGATCGCGAAGATCCCGACCCCGGCCGCGAGGTCCGGCGGGACGGCCAGGTGGGCCTCGGTCGCAAGGAGTCCGGCCACCGTCACCGACTGGCCCAGCGGTCCCAGCACGATCCACAGCGTCGGCACCCGCGCGGTCCCGGAGGTGCCGTAGAGCGCCAGCCGGCTCCAGATCATCGTGATGATGATCAGCGCCGCGATCAGCGACAGCCCGAACATCGCCAGGCAGCCGTAGAACATGGTGGTCCGGCCGGTGCCCGGCGCCATGTGCGGGATCAGCATCGCGCCGGCCGCGGCCGAGACCATTGGCGGGACGACGGGCATCAACCAGCCGCCGAATGCGGCGTCCGGGCCGACGTTGTGTTGGGTGAACATCAGATACGGGATCGACATCGCGGTGAACAGTCCGCCGATCGTGCCCGCCGACCACAGCACCCAGTTGACATCGACGGCCAGGCTTTCGCCGATCAGGTCCTTGCCGACGAGCATGGTGCCGGATCCGACCGTCATCAGCGCCATCGGTGCGGCGCCGTAGAAGTGCGCCATCTGCGGGTTGCGGGCGTGACCGCGTGCCACGGTGGGATGGCGGAACCACTGCAGACTCACCGCGACGATGAGCGCCACCAGCAGGGCTGCGGCGAACACCCAGACGACCTCAGTGAACACCCGCAGGCCGGGCGGGCGCAGCGGGAGGGTGGCACCGGCGACGACGAGAATCCCGGTGCCCATCACCGAGGAGAACCAATTCGGCCCGAAATTTCCCAGCCGGGTCTCGGTTTCGGTCACTTCGCTGCGGGCGTCATGTGTGGCATGCAGATCAGCATCCTAGGAAGTCTGGCCGGATCTGCTGACAGTACTGGCGGTGGCCATGCGAGAGGTCGACGCCGTCGAAAAACCTCTGGTGTGATCACCATCACAGGCGTACAGTCGACCGCACGACGGGTTCGGGAGTGACAGATCCAAAGAGCCGGAACGAGGTGGAATCCGGCCGCGCGAGATACCGACAGGTATATGAGGACGCCCTCGAGGTTGGAAAACCGCCAGTCCTCCCGAACCCGCCCATACTTTTGGCCACTGGCGAACATTCTGCTGTGACGCGGCGTCCATGGCGTGCCCACTCACACTTCTTCGCCCTTCTTCGCCGCGTGCGCAGAGTCAACGCCCGAGAATGCAAGGACCCCCGGGATCGCCGGGGGTCCTTGGTCTTTGGGGGACTATGCGCCTCAGAAAACGGCCTCAGAAAACTCAGAAGGCCGCTTCGTCCAGTTCCATCACCGCGTTGTCGATGGCGTCGAGCACCGTGCGGGTGCTGGTGAGCAGCGGCAGGAAGTTCTTCGCGAAGAACGACGCGGCGCCGATCTTGCCCTCATAGAACGCCTTGTCCGCGCCGGTGGCGCCGGCGTCGAGCTTCTCGATCGCCACTGCGGCCTCGCGCTGCAGCAGCCAGCCGATGACCAGGTCGCCCACGCTCATCAGGAAGCGCACCGAACCCAGGCCGACCTTGTAGATGTCGGCCGGTTCCTCCTGCGACGCCATCAGGTAGCCGGTCAGGGTAGCGGCCATGCCCTGCACGTCCTCAAGGGCGGTCGCCAGCAGTGCGCGCTCGGCCTTCAGTCGGCCGTTGCCGGTCTCGTTCTTCACGAACGTGTCGATCTGACCGGAGACGTAGGACAGTGCCTGACCCTTGTCGCGGATGATCTTGCGGAAGAAGAAGTCCTGCGCCTGGATGGCGGTGGTGCCTTCGTAGAGCGAGTCGATCTTGGCGTCGCGGATGTACTGCTCGATCGGGTAGTCCTGCAGGAAGCCCGATCCGCCGAAGGTCTGCAGGCTCTCGGTGAGCTTCTCGTAGGCGGTCTCCGAGCCGAAGCCCTTGACCACCGGCAGCAGCAGGTCGTTGACCCGGACGGCCAGATCGGCGTCAACGTCGTGCAGCGCCTTGGCGACCTCGGCGTCCTGGAAGGTGGCGGTGTACATGTACAGCGCGCGCATGCCCTCGGCGTAGGACTTCTGGGTCATCAGCGAGCGGCGGACGTCGGGGTGATGCGTGATGGTCACCCGCGGCGCGGCCTTGTCGGTGAGCTGGGTCAGGTCGGCACCCTGCACACGGTCCTTGGCGTAGGCCAGGGCGTTGAGGTAGCCGGTGGACAGGGTGGCGATTGCCTTGGTGCCCACCGTCATCCGAGCCTGCTCGATGACGTCGAACATCTGCGCGATGCCATCGTGCACCTCGCCGACGAGCCAGCCGACGGCGGGCTTGTCGTGCTGGCCGAAGGTCAGCTCACAGGTGGCCGAAACCTTCAGGCCCATCTTGTGCTCGACGTTGGTGACGTAGACGCCGTTGCGCTCGCCGAGCTCACCGGTCTCGAAGTCGAAGAGGAACTTCGGCACGAAGAACAGCGACAGGCCCTTGGTGCCGGGGCCTGCGCCCTCGGGGCGGGCCAGCACCAAGTGCACGATGTTCGGGAACAGATCGTCGGCGTCGGCGGAAGTGATGAATCGCTTCACACCGTCGATGTGCCAGGAGCCGTCCTCCTGCTTGACCGCCTTCGTACGGCCGGCGCCGACATCCGAACCCGCGTCGGGCTCGGTGAGCACCATGGTGGCGCCCCAGTTGTTCTCGGCGGCGATGACCGCCCACTTCTTCTGCTCCTCGGTGCCGTTGTGTGCGAAGATCTGCGCGAAACCGGCACCGCCGCTGTACATCCAGACTGCGGGGTTGGCGCCGAGGATGTGCTCGTTGAGCGCCCACATCAGCGCCTTGGGGGCGGGCATGCCGCCGAGAGCCTCGTCGAGCCCGACCTTGTTCCAGCCGCCGTCGATGGCCGCGTTGACCGACTTCTTGAACGACTCGGGCAGCGTGATGGTGTGCGTCGCCGGGTCGAAGACCGGCGGGTTGCGGTCGCCGTCGGCGAACGATTCGGCGATCGGGCCCTCGGCCAGACGCGCGATCTCGTTGATCATCTCGCGGGCGGTGTCGGCATCCAGGTCGGCGAACGAACCGACGCCGAGGACCTTGTCGAGACCGAGCACATCGAACAAGGCAAATACCTGGTCACGAACGTTGCTCTTGTAGTGACTCACAGTGTCTCCTCAATGAAATTGGGTCTGCGCGGTTGGGTACCTGCGACTGGACTGCGCTAAGTTACCCACCAGTAACAGCATTGAACTATACCGTCGAGTAACCCCAGCGTAAAGCTGGCGGAAGCAAATTCGCGGCAGCCGCCCAACCCGGTGGTTGATCGGGCGTTGCGCCAGCCCGATAAAGGGGCGCTGAACTGCTGATTCGCCGTAGATGTGATGCTAGCCACGATCACGTTTGCACGCCGCGTCCTTTGCCGGTCTGGACGCCGATACCGGCGTGTGGGCTCGGGTCGATCCCGATTTGTACCGCAGATAGGCGATATCGGGACCGCCGGGGACATCGGTGTCGATCGTCGGTTCGCCATCGAGATCGAGTGTCCACCGCGATCACCGCCGTCATTGGGTACCTATTGCGTTCACGGTGAGCGGGACCATGGTTGCCCGCGGACCGAACGAGGAGGATGGACGAGTGGTTTCTGTGCAGACGGCGCTGCCGTCGTCGATCTCCGCGATGAGCCCCAGGTACTACGGCACCGGCTCGGGCAGGTGGTGGCGCACGGGCGCTACTGCTGCGCGCACCGTGTACATGTGAAGATGGGAGTGTTATGAGCGACACAGAACTGAGCCCGGCTTCGCTGCGCGAGGCGTTCGGTCATTTCCCGACCGGAGTCGTCGCCATCGCAGCAGAAGTGGACGGCGTCCGAGTGGGTCTGGCGGCCAGCACCTTCGTGCCGGTGTCGCTGGACCCGCCGCTGGTGTCATTCTGCGTGCAGAATTCCTCGGAGACCTGGCCCAAGCTCAAGGACGTGCCCGCGCTGGGCATCAGCGTGCTGGGCGAGTCACATGACACCGCAGCCCGCACTCTGGCGGCCAAGGCCGGCGATCGCTTCGCGGGGCTGGAGACCCAGTCCCGCGACAGCGGTGCGGTGTTCGTCCACGGCACCAGCGTGTGGCTGGAGAGCACGATCACCCAGGAAGTTCCGGCCGGCGATCACACCATCGTGGTGCTGCGGGTCAGCGAGATCGTCGTACATGACGTGCCGCCGATCGTGTTCCACCGCAGCACGTTCCGCAAGCTCGGAAGCTAGGGCTTACTTCCCAGCTGGTCGCGGTACCCGGCGATCCGCTGCTGGAGTTCGGCCGCATCCTCACGCCTGCCCTCCTTGAGGGCCAGTTCCGCGCGGGCTGTGAGCTCGCGGATCGCGGTGCGAATATCGTTGATGCTGACGGTTTCTCGTTGCGACATGACTATGCCTCTCCGACGGTTGATTGGCCGTTGACACCACCGTACGCTCGATATCGGACATTGCCACCCATCGACGTCAACGGCGGAACAATTTGTTGCCCAGCCAGACAATCGGGTCGTACTTGCGGTCGGCGACGCGTTCCTTCATCGGGATCAGCGCATTGTCGGTGATCTTGATGTGTTCCGGGCACACCTCGGTGCAGCACTTGGTGATGTTGCAGAGACCGAGGCCGAACTCGTCCTGAGCCATCTCCTGACGGTCCACGGTGTCCAGCGGATGCATGTCGAGCTCGGCGATCCGCATGTGGAAACGCGGACCCGCGAAGTTCTCCTTGTTCTCCTCGTGATCGCGCACCACGTGGCAGACGTTCTGGCACAGGAAGCATTCGATGCACTTGCGGAACTCCTGGCTGCGGTTCACGTCCTCCTGGTGCATGCGGTACTCGCCCGGCTGCAGATCCTTGGGTGGGGTGAACGACGGGATCTGGCGCGCCTTCTCATAGTTGAACGACACATCGGTTACCAGATCGCGCATCACCGGGAACGTCCGCAGCGGTGTGATGGTGACGGTCTCATTCTCGTCGAACGTCGACATGCGCGTCATGCACAGCAGCCGTGGCCGGCCGTTGATCTCCGCCGAACAGGACCCGCACTTGCCGGCCTTGCAGTTCCAGCGCACCGCGAGATCACCCGCCTGGGTGGCCTGCAGGCGGTGCACGATGTCGAGCACCACCTCGCCTTCGTTGACCTGGACCGTGTAGTCCTGCAGTTCGCCGCCGGCGGGGTCGCCGCGCCATACCCGCAGTTTCGCGTCGTAAGGAGCCATGGTCAGCCCTTCCGCTCGGGGTGCTCGGCCAATTGATCTTCGGTGTAGTACTTCTGGAGCTCGGACAACTCGAAGGTGCCCAGCAGATCCGGCCGCATCACCGGCTGCTGTTCGACCTCGACGGTGATATCGGGAACCACCTGGTGATCACCCGGAACAGCCCGGCACACCAGCAGCTTGTTGCGCCAGCTCGAATCCATCTGTGGGAAGTCGTCGCGGGTGTGCCCGCCGCGGCTCTCGGTGCGCTGCAGGGCGGCCTTGGCCACGCACTCGCTGACCAGCAGCATGTTGCGCATGTCGATGGCCAGGTGCCAGCCGGGGTTGAACATGCGGCCGCCCTCGACGACCACGTTGGCGTAGCGCGCCTTGAGCTCGTCGATCTTGGCCAGGGCCTCTTCGAGTTCACCCTCCTTGCGGATGATGCCCGCCAGGTCGTTCATCGACTGCTGCAGTTCGGCGTGCAACGTATAGGGGTTCTCGGCGGCGGCTTTCGGCGTGAACGGGTCCAGCGCCAGCTGGGTCGCCGCAGCCAGGGCGTCCTCGGAGGCCGCGGGCCGGTCGGCCAGTGCCTGGACGTAGTCGGACGCTCCGAGCCCGGCCCGGCGGCCGAACACCAGTAGGTCGGAAAGGGAGTTGCCGCCCAGCCGGTTCGAACCGTGCATGCCACCGGAGCACTCGCCGGCCGCGAACAGCCCCGGGGTGGCCGCGCCGCCGCTATCCGGATCGACCTCGATACCGCCCATCACGTAGTGACAGGTCGGCCCGACCTCCATCGCGTCCTTGGTGATGTCGACCTCTGCCAGCTCGATGAACTGGTGATACATCGAGGGCAGCCGGCGCTTGATCTCCTCGGCGGGCATCCGCGAGGCGATGTCGAGGTAGACGCCGCCGTGTGGGGTGCCGCGGCCGGCCTTCACTTCTTCGTTGATGGCGCGGGCCACCTCGTCGCGGGGCAGCAGGTCAGGGGTGCGGCGGGCGGAGTCGTTGTCCTTGAGCCACTGGTCGGCTTCTTCCTCGGTCTCGGCGTACTGGCCCTTGAAGACATCGGGGATGTAGTCGAACATGAAGCGCTTGCCCTCGGAGTTCTTGAGCACTCCGCCGTCACCGCGGACACCCTCGGTGACGAGGATGCCCTTGACCGAGAGCGGCCAGACCATGCCGGTCGGGTGGAACTGGATGAACTCCATGTTGATCAGCCCCGAACCGGCGCGCAGCGCCAGGGCGTGCCCGTCGCCGGTGTACTCCCAGGAGTTCGACGACACCTTGAAGGACTTGCCGATTCCGCCGGTCGCCAGCACCACGGCCGGCGCCTCGAACAGGATGAACTGCCCGGTCTCGCGCCAGTAGCCGAAGGCTCCCGCGACGGCACCGTTGTCCAGGATCAGTTCGGTGATGCTGCATTCGTGAAAGACCCTGATGCGGGCCTCGTAATCGCCGAGCTCGCGCTTGTCCTCCTGTTGCAGGGACACGATCTTCTGCTGCAGGGTGCGGATGATCTCCAAGCCGGTGCGGTCACCGACGTGGGCCAGCCGCGGATAGGTGTGCCCGCCGAAGTTGCGTTGGCTGATCCGGCCGTCCTTGGTGCGATCGAACAGCGCCCCATAGGTTTCCAGCTCCCACACCCGGTCCGGGGCCTCCTGGGCGTGCAGCTCTGCCATCCTCCAGTTGTTCAGGAACTTGCCGCCGCGCATGGTGTCACCGAAGTGCACCTGCCAGGAGTCCTTGGTGTTGACATTGCGCATCGCAGCCGCGCAGCCACCCTCGGCCATCACCGTATGCGCCTTGCCGAACAACGACTTGGTCACCACCGCCACCCGCAGGCCGCGCTCGCGTGCCTCGATCACGGCGCGCAGCCCCGCCCCGCCGGCGCCGATCACGACGACGTCGTAGGTGTGCCGATCCAGGTCACCCATTCGGAATCCTCACTAGTGTCGTATGAGCCGGAATTAATTTGTTAGCCAATGAATCTCAGGTCGCTGATGGTTCCGCTGGCGACCAGCACGATGTAGAAGTCGGTGAACATCAGGGTGCCGAGGGTGACCCACGCGTACAGCTTGTGCCGGGTGTTCAGCTTGCTGATCTGTCCCCACATCCAGTACCGCACCGGGTGCTTGGAGAAGTGCTTGAGGCGTCCACCGACGACGTGGCGGCAGGAGTGGCAGGACAGTGTGTAGACCCACAGCAGCACGACGTTCGCGACCAGCACGATGTTGCCCAGCCCGAACCCGAATCCGGTCGGCGAGCGGAACGCCAGGATGGCGTCGTAGGTGTTGATCACCGAGATGATCGCCGCGATGTAGAAGAAGTACCGGTGGGTGTTCTGAATGATCAGCGGCAGGCGGGTTTCGCCGGTGTACTTGGCGTGCGGCTCGGCGACCGCGCAGGCCGTCGGCGCCTGCCAGACGGACCGGTAGTAGGCGCCGCGGTAGTAGTAGCAGGTCAGCCGGAACAGCAGCAGGAACGGCAGTGAGAACGCCGCATAGGGCAGCCACCATACGTCGGGCAGGATCTGACCGAAGTGGCTGGCCTCCGGGACACAACCTGACTGGGTCGCCTCGTTCCACTTCACGATGCACGGTGAGTAAAACGGTGTCAGATAGTGGTAGTCGGCGACCCAGTAGTTGTTCTGCAGGAACGCCCGCACCGTCGCGTAGATGACGAACGCGGCAAAGCCGAGGTCCGTGATCAGGGGCGACTTCCACCAGGCATCGGTGCGCAGGGTGCGCTGCTTGATCTGCGCTCTGGTGGGTGAGAAGACGCCGTTACCTTGAGGATTCGAGGTCGGTGCGCTCACTGAGTTCCCTCTTCTTCTGTTGTCTAGGGGCCATTGGTGGCCCCTGGGCTTACCGGCTGCCGCCGAGACCCTCGTCATCGACGCCACGCCAGAAGTCACTGGCGTAGTCGGTGTCGGGGATGCCGACCTTCTCGGCAGCGCCGGCATGCGTGGGTGTTCCGCGCACCTCCAGTTCCGCGGCGTCGATGTCCAGCCGGTCGATATCGTTGAGCATACGTTCGGCATCGTTGACGATGCGGCGCATCGCAGGAGCGTCGCCGTAGCGGGCTCGCAGCGATGTGACGCAACGGCGAAGGTTGCCGATCAGTTCGTGAAGTTCGGCAAGCTCGGTCGTGGTGGACAAGGGTGACCTCCTTGGGCTGAAGGGTGCCAGCGATCACATTACGCACTCGATGTTAGGCACAACATCGACTTCAGAGTGAGACAGATCACGTCGGGTTGCGGCGCGTCGGGAAACGGATCTTCGAGCTGAAGCCCTGGACGCAGTTCCCCGCCGGTTCCGAAGCACTCACATCGGCCCTCCGGCGAATGTGAGAACACCGTGACGGCCGATTCACACGCGGCGACATTGCGGCAATATCGACTCCCTACCGTCACGGTATGCAATCAGCCAAGCATGTGGTCGTGGTCGGACACGGCATGGTCGGACACCGCTTCGTGGAAGCCCTGCGCGCGCGGGATACCGAGGGTTCCTGGCGGGTGACGGTGCTCTCGGAGGAGTCCGACGCCGCCTACGACCGCGTCGGGCTGACCGGTTACACCGAGCACTGGGACCGCGCCCGGCTGGCGCTGCCCGGCAATGACTATGCAGGCGACAACGGTGTCGTTCTGCATCTGGGCCTGGCGGCCCGGGAGATCGACCGGGCCACCAAGACCGTCACGCTGGCCGACGGTCGCCTCCTGGAGTACGACGCACTCGTGCTGGCCACCGGCTCGTACGCCTTCGTGCCGCCGATCCCGGGACACGAGCTGCCGCACTGCCACGTCTACCGCACCCTCGATGATCTCGACGACATCCGGGCCGGCGCACTGGCCGCAGCTAGAACGAAAACGCCAGTGGGCGTGGTGATCGGCGGCGGTCTGCTCGGTCTGGAAGCCGCGAACGCATTGCGCGCCTTCGGGTTGTCTACCCAGGTGGTGGAGATGTCGCCGCATCTGATGGCCGCTCAGCTCGATGGGGCCGGCGGTGCACTGCTGAACCGGATGATCCGGGGGCTCGGCATAGGGGTGCACACCGGTGTCGGCATCGAGAGCATCCAGCCGATCCAGAAGAACAAGCCCCTGCGCAAGTCCGAGGACGACGATTCCGTGCGGGTGACGCTCAATGACGGAAGCAGCATCGATGCCGGCCTGGTCGTCTTCGCCGCCGGCGTGCGTCCACGCGACGAGCTGGCCCGCCAGGCCGGCCTCGACATCGCCCAGCGCGGCGGTATCTTGACCGATCTGTCTTGTGTCACCAGCGATCCCGGCATCTACGCGGTCGGCGAGGTGGCCGCCATCGACGGTCGCTGCTACGGCCTGGTCGGACCCGGTTACACCAGCGCCGAGGTGGTCGCCGACAGGCTGCTCGGCGGCGGGGCCGAGTTCCCCGAGGCCGATATGTCCACCAAGCTCAAGTTGCTCGGCGTCGACGTCGCGAGCTTCGGTGACGCACAGGGACGCACGCCCAACTGCCTCGACGTCGTCGTCAACGATCCGGTCAAGCAGACCTACGCCAAACTGGTGCTCTCCGACGATGCCAAGACGCTGCTCGGAGGCATCCTGGTCGGCGATGCCTCGGCCTACGGTGTGCTGCGCCCGATGGTCGCCAGCGAGCTCCCCGACGACCCGCTGTCGTTGATCGCGCCTGCCTCCGACGGGAATTCGCCCGGACTGGGTGTCGGTGCGCTGCCGGATATCGCGCAGATCTGTTCGTGCAACAACGTCACCAAGGGTGATCTTAAGGAAGCCATCTGCGGTGGCTGCACCGATGTGGCCGACCTGAAGAAGTGCACACTGGCCGGCACTTCGTGCGGGTCCTGCGTCCCGCTGCTCAAGCAGCTGCTGGAAGCCGAGGGTGTCGAGCAGTCCAAGTCGCTGTGTGAACACTTCTCCCAGTCGCGCGCCGAGATGTTCGAGATCATCAGCGCCACCGAGATCCGCACCTTCTCCGGTCTGATCGAGAAGTTCGGCACCGGAAAGGGTTGCGATATCTGCAAACCCACCGTCGCCTCGATCCTGGCCTCTACCGGCTCGGACCACGTTCTGGAGGGTGAGCAGGCCTCGCTGCAGGATTCCAACGACCACTTCCTGGCCAACATCCAGAAGAATGGCAGCTACTCCGTGGTGCCCCGGGTGCCCGGCGGTGACATCACCCCGGCGCAGCTGATTCTGATCGGGGAGATCGCACGGGATTTCGATCTGTACACCAAGATCACCGGCGGCCAGCGCATCGACATGTTCGGCGCGCGGGTCGACCAGCTGCCCGAGATCTGGCGGCGTCTGGTGGAAGGCGGCATGGAATCCGGCCAGGCATACGGAAAGTCGCTACGCACCGTGAAGAGTTGCGTGGGCAGCGACTGGTGCCGCTACGGGCAACAGGATTCGGTGCAGATGGCGATCGATCTCGAGCTGCGTTACCGCGGCCTGCGTTCACCGCACAAACTCAAGATGGGCGTATCGGGGTGCGCGCGCGAATGTGCCGAGGCCCGCGGAAAGGACGTCGGGGTGATCGCCACCGAAACCGGCTGGAATCTCTACGTGTGCGGTAACGGCGGCATGACCCCCAAGCACGCGCAACTGCTGGCCGGCGGCCTCGACGACGAGACCCTGGTCCGCTACATCGACCGATTCCTGATGTTCTACATCCGCACCGCGGACCGGTTGCAGCGCACGGCGCCGTGGCTGGACGCCCTCGACGGGGGGATGGGCCATCTGCGTGAGGTCGTCTGCGATGACTCACTCGGTCTGGCGGTCGAATTCGAGGCGGCCGTCGAGCGGCATGTCGGTGGATACGCCTGCGAATGGAAGGGTGTGCTGGACGATCCGGAGAAGCTCTCGCGTTTCGTCTCGTTCGTCAACGCCCCCGACGTCGCGGATCCCACCATCGAGTTCACCGAATCTTTCGGCCGCAAGGTGCCCATCGGAATGCCGAAGATGCGACCGGTACAGGAGACCTCATGACCCTGATTCACGATCGCAAACAGGCGGCGGCCCAAGGCAATTCGGAATGGACCTCGGCCTGCCAGTACGACCGGTTGTTGCCGTGCCGCGGTGTTGCGGTGCTGCTGCCCGACGGCAACCAGGTTGCGCTGTTCCGCCTCGACCACGGTGCGCTGCACGCAGTCGGCAATATCGACCCGTTCTCCGGTGCCGCGGTGATGTCGCGGGGCATCGTCGGCGACCGGGCCGGTCGCGCCTGCGTTCAATCGCCGATCAAGAAGCAGGCATTCGCGCTCGACGACGGTGGCTGCCTGGACGACCCGGCCATCTCGCTTCCGGTGTACCGGACCCGCGTCACGCCGGACGGCTGCGTGCAGATCGCGGCGTAGCGTCGGCCGCACCCCCCGAATCGCCAGCTCAGGTCATGCGGCGACGGGCCAGGACACGGCGGGTGCCCGCCGGAACCGGCTCGCGATCAGCCGGACCATGCCGGGGTGGATGCCCAGGGGCTCGCTGACGATATCGGCGCCCGACGCTCGCAACCGGTCCTGGAACAGGCCGTCGGCAAGTAGGTAGGATGCGACGGCGACCCTTCTCCCGTCGCTGCGCGCCCGCGCGGCCTCGACCGCGGCCGCGACGGTCGGCGCGCCGGTGGCGGCGTAGCCGAGTTCGACGCGGTCCCCGATGACTGCGGACAGCATTGCCGCGGTCTGTCGCAGGTCGGACTGCGCGCTGCGATCCGATGTTCCCGCGGCCGCGAGGATGACGGAATCACCTGGCCGCCAGCCCGCTTCGAACATCCGGTCGGCGAGGACCCGCACCGTGCCCGCACCCGGGCCCAGTGGGCGGGTCACCGTGACGGCCGGGTGGGTGCTGGCCTCGACATGGGCGGGAACGTCGACGCGGACGTGGTAGCCGCCGGCCAGGAAGGCCGGCACCAGGACCGCGGGCCGGTACCGGGGAAGACCCTTGAGCACCTCGGTCGGTGTCGGACCGAGTACGTCGACGAACGCGACGTGAACTTGCCGGTCGAGTACCTCACCGACGCGGCGCGCCAGGTCTCTCACCATGGCGACTCCACCCGGCTTGCGGGTGCCGTGTGCCACCAGGACGGCGGTTGCACCTCGGTTCATAGCGCACCTGCCGGGAACTCGTCGATGGCCAACCGGTATCCGCGTTTGACCACGGTGGAGACGATGTTCCTGTCACCCAACGCCGCTCGGAGTCGCAGGACCGCCGTTTCCACCGCGTGGGTGTCGGTTCCGCTACCCGGCAGCGCGTTGAGCAGATCGGTCCGGGACACCACTGCGCCCGGACGGTGGGCCAATGCGCGAATGGTCGCCATCCCGGCCGGCGGCAGTTCCTTGACCGCGTCGTCTACCAGCACACAGGTGCCGCGGATCTCCAGCAGGTGTCCGGCCACCCGCATCCGGCGGGACTGCAGCAGCGGCAACTCGTCGGTGATGTGGCGTGCCAGCGCGCCGAGGCGCATCCGCTCCGGGGCCGACGTCGGCACCCCGAGACGCACCAGCGGGCGAGCGGTGATCGGTCCGACGCACATGGCGTGCACATTGGTGCGCAAGGCGTCGAGCGCGGCGGCTTCGACACTGAGGTCGGCGGCGCGCAGCAGCAGAGCCGCGACGGCGGGCGCGGAGGTGAAGCTGACGGCGTCGAAACGCTGCTCGGCGATACCGAGGACCAGTTGATCGAACGGGCCGTTGCGGGGCGCCGGATTCCATCGGTACACCCGGATCGGCACGACATCCGCGCCTGCCATGCGCAGTTCGTCCAGGAACTCCGGGAACGGGTCCCAGTCGTCGTTGGTGCCGTGCAGCTGGACGGCGACCCGCCTCCCGACGATGCCGCCCTCCAGCAGGTAGTGCAGCAACTCGCGGGATGACTCGGACTCCGGCGACCATTCCTCGGGGAGTCCGGCGGCGCGCAGCGCTCCGGTGGCCTTCGGTCCGCGGGACACGATGCGCGCGTTGCCCAGCGCCACGGTCAGTTCATGGGCCAGTCCCCACCCGTCGGCGGCGGCGATCCAGCCCCGCAGACCGATGCCGGTGGTGGCGATCACGATGTCGGGCGGCGCGGCGATCAGGGCGACGGTGTTGACCCGCAGTTCCTCATCGTCGGGCAGCGGCACCATGGCGATGGCGGCCGCGCTGGTCACGTCGGCGCCGCGACGGGTGAGCAGGGCGCTCAGCTCCTCCGACCGCCGGGCCGAGGTCACGGCGACCCGGAACCCGGTGAGCGGTGCCCAGTCAGGTGCGGTCATGTGCCCTGTGTATTCAGAGGATGTTTCCCGGGTGTTACTTTGCGATTGCGGAGTGGTGTCGCACTAGGCTTTTGTGTCGTGGGCTGGAGCGCGGAGGGCATGTCAGGGAACGCTAGAAGGGCTATGTTGCACAATCGCTGCTCGCGATAACCCGGCAGTGAACATCCGCTCACCGCCGAGGGCGCCGGGCTGTGAGGTATCGGCGACCTACCAGACGTCACCGTCGCGCCAGTCGCAGGCCAGATCGGCGGACGTGTCCACATCGACGTTGACCGGCAACACGTAGACGCTGCCGTCATCGTCGGCGGTCCGGATGCTGCCCGAGGGCGCGAGCACCGACGTAGGTCCGGTCCACAGCTGCCAGCCTCGCGGCAGGTACAGAGCCGGGCCGGCCTCCGATGCACTGAGGGCTCCCAGCTGGTACGCGCCGCGCAGCACCTGCTCCAGGGCATCCATGACCGCGGTGGCCAGACCCTGACCGCGCCAGTCCTCCCGCACCGCGACGGCTTCGAGGTAGCCACAGCGCAGTGCGGTCCCGCGGTAGAACAACCGGCGCTGCACCACAGCGCCGTGCGCGATGATCGCACCCCGGTGACCGATCAGCGCGTGCATGCCACCCAGCGCGTGTTCCCAGTCCGACTCGGCGAACGCTTCGTCCCCGTCTGCTAGGAAGGCGTCGAACACCATCCGGCGCGCATCGGCGCGCGTTTCGGCGTCCAGATCGGAGGTGTGGATCAGGCGAGCGGTGTGGACGTCCCGAACCGCGCCGTGGCCTTGGCTGTGACCGTGCACACCGCCGTTTCTACCATCAATCAGCGCGGTCGGCGGGGCCGCGACCAGTGCAGCCGGACCGTCTGCCCGGGCCTGGTCTGACCCAGTTTGTCGCTGTCCTCATCGGCAATCACGCCGATCACCGGGTAACCGCCGGTCACCGGGTGATCCGGCCCCAGAATCACCGGAAAACCGTTGGGCGGGATCTGTATCGCACCGCGGGTGGCGCCCTCGCTGGGCAGCTGCCTATCGGGCCGGCGGTACTCCAGCGGCATGCCGACCAGTCGCATCCCGACCCGGTCGCTGCGGTTGGTCACCTGCCAGTTGGTGCGGACCAGGATGCCGGGGTCGACGAACCAGTCGTCCCGTGGGCCGGGCACCACCTGCAATTCGAGGATCTCGGGTTCGATGGTGCCCACCGGTGCCTGGTCCAGTTCGGGGAAGTCGGTGGTGTATTCGCCGACCGGCAGCACGTCGCCCACCCGCAGCGGTGCAGGCCCGATGCTGGACATCACGTCATAGCTGCGCGACCCGAGCACCGGTTCCACGTCGATGCCGCCGCGTACCGCCAGGTAGCTGCGCAGCCCGGAGTGCGGCGCGCCCAGCGAGATCACTTCGCCGTCGTGAGCGTAGTGAATGCTGTTGGTGCCGAACGGAACTCCGTTGACGGCGGGGTCGGTGTCGGCGCCTGTCACCGCGATGGTGACATCCCCGCCGCGGACCCTGGCGGAGAACCCGCCGAAGGTGACCTCGACGGTGGCCCGCTCGCCGGGGTTGGCGACCAGCCGGTTGGCCAGGGTGTGCGCGCGGCGATCGGCCGCGCCGGATCGGGTCACCCCCAAATGGGCCAGCCCTGGCCGGCCCAGATCCTCGACGAGGGCCAGCGGCCCGGTGCGCAGGACTTCCAGTGTGATGCTCATCGGACCTCCCGGAACGCGACGGTCATGCCCGGTGTCAACAGGGCGGGTTGTTCACGCGTGACGTCGAACGGCACGGCCTGGGTGCGGCCGATCAGTTGCCAGCCGCCCGGGGATTCGCGCGGGTAGACGCCGCTGAACTCGTCGGCCAACCCGACCGACCCGGCAGGCACCCGGGTGCGGGGTTCGTCGCGTCGCGCCACCTGCAGGCGGGGGTCACCACCGACCAGATACGCGAAACCCGGTGCGAAACCGCCGAATCCGACGCGCCACAGCCGGCCGGTATGTGCGGCGACGACCTCGGCGGTGTTCAGGCCGGTGAGCTCGGCCACGGCTTCCAGATCGGCGCCGTCGTACGTCACCTCGATCACCGCGTCGGGCTCATCGGCCGTTTCGCTCTCGGCGATGGACTGCTCCGGGCGCAGTTTCCCGAGCCGTTGCCGGGTCGGCGCGAGATAACGCGGCCCGTCGAGCTTCATCAGCACGGTGCGCGACGCCGGCACGATATCGAGGACGCCGGGTAGTCCGGCCCGTTGCAGGGTGCCGGTCCAGGCCAATACGTCCGTGGTGCTGTCGAACTCGAGCAGCAGCGCCTGATCGCCATAATCACGAACGGTGCCCAGTGCGCCGGGCGTCGTGATTTCCGTTGTAACGCTCATCTACCGAAGCTACCGCCGAGTAAGTCGATTCTCGAGGGGTCTGTGAGCTTTGCCAGAGGAGCCTTAGATGCCACTGCGGCCAGGAGCTCAAACCACGGCCTGGTACGTCGGCTCACGCCGCTTGATCACCGCGATCACCCGGTAGGTCACCGGCAGCATGATCACCTCGACCAGAGTTTTGTAGAACCAGCCCAGCGCGGTGTAGACGACGAAGTCACCGAAGCTGGTGATGCCTATGGCGTTGGCGGCGATGGCGCAGAACACCAGCGTGTCACCGAGCTGACCGCCGAAGGTCGAGCCGATCAACCGGGCCCACAGGTGCTTCTCCTTGGTGCGTTCCTTGATCTTCACCACCAGCCAGGCGTTGATGGTCTGGCCGACCACGAATCCGGCCAGCCCGGCCACGATCAGCTGGGTGTAGGCGTGCACGACGTTCTCGAAGTGCGGCTGGTTGACGTAGAAGTCTGCGGCGGGCAGATAGATGGTCACCCAGAAGGCCAGCGCGGCCAGGGCGTTCATCCCGAAACCGAGCAGGATCGCCTTGCGCGCGGCCTTGAAGCCGTACACCTCGGAGAGCACGTCGCCGATCACGTAGGTCAGCGGAAAGACGATGAATCCACCGTCGGTGATGATCGGGCCGAATGCCACACCCTTGGTGGCGGTCACGTTGGAGATGATCACCAGGGCAGTGAAGACCGCGACGAAGACCGGATAGTAGGCCGAACCGACTTGCGCGAACGAAGGTCGCTGGTTTGGGGTGTCGGTCAGGCTGCTCACCGGGACATCCTCTCAGGCGAGCGCGGTGGTCAACATCGGTGGCAGCTGGTCGGCCACCGCAGGCAGGGACAGTGGTGAGGAGAATGCGATCGCGGCCGCCAGGTCTCGCCCGGTGAACACATTGCGCGGGCCCTGCTCGGCGACGATCGGGTCGACCGTCAGCACCGCGATCTCCGCGTCGTCGGCGGCCCAGATCAGCACATCGGCGCCACGGAGCACATCGGCCATCTGGTCACGCGGCACCCGCTGGTCGACCTCGGGTACCTCGAAACCCATCTGGGTGAGGAACTCGGTCCGCCACCCCGGCGGCGTCGTCACCAGATCCCCGCCGTCCAGGCTGCCCTGCAGCAGCAGCGCACGCTTGCCCTTGAACCCTGGATTCGCGGTGCCCAACGCAGTGAAGCGGTCGTCGACACCGGTGATCAGGCGCTGCATCTCGTCATGCTTGAACACCGCCTGACCGATCGCCGACGCCTGCTCCTTCCACGGCTCGAAGAACGCCTCCTGTCCGGCCTGGGCGATGGTGGGGGCGACGTTGGCGAGCCGGGTATAGGTGTCCTGGTCCAGGCCGGCGTTGGTGGCGATGATCAGATCCGGGTTGAGCGCGGTGATCGCCTCGAAGTTGATGCCGCCGTCGAGATTGAGCACCGCCGGTTGCGCCGCGCCGAGGGCCGCGACTCCCCACGGCCACACCGCGAACGGTTGCCCACCGAACCATTCGGTCACCCCGATCGGGATGACGCCCACCGCCAGCAGGCAGTCCTGGCCCGTCAGCCCGGCGCTGACCACCCGGGCGGGTGGTGCAGCAACCTTGGTCTCCCCGAAGGCGTGGGCGACGGTGACGGAGCCGTCGTCGGCGATGGTGCCGGGCGGATCCGAACGGCAGGCCGTTGCGGCCAGCGCCGCACCGGCGGCCGCCGCTGCCAGGAATGCACGCCGTGACCAGGTTGTCGGCACGTCGTGAGCCTAACCGCTAACCGTCACGACATTGACGTTGTTCCTGGTCATCGCGCCCATGCTGTGCAGCATAGGATCGGCGCCGGTACCGGTTCCCGCTGGCTACCGCGCCTGTTGCAGAACCGTCACCGATCGCGCGGCGGTCTTTCGCGATGCACCCGCGGCGATGGGATCGTCGCTGGTGAGGGCCTGTGCCGCGGTATCGATGACGGGCAGCCATGCCATCCCGAACTCTTCGGGCGGCAGCGTGAACTCGATGGGTTCGTGGTGGGCGTTGAAGCACACCACGAACGAGTCGTCGGTGACCCGCTGCCCGCGTGGATTCAGATCGGGGATGCCGTTGCCGTTGAGGTAGACGGCGACCGATTTGCCGAGTCCGGTGTCCCAGTCCTCGTCGCTCATCTCCGAACCGTCGGGCCGGAACCAGGAGATGTCCGGTACACCCGCGGATCCGCGCTGGCGTACCGGCCGGCCGTTGAAGAACCGGCGCCTGCGGAACACCGGATGCTCGGCGCGCAGCGCCGACACCCGCGACGCGAAGTCCAACAGGTCCTGGTCGGCGTTCTCCCAGTCGACCCAGGTGATCTCGTTGTCCTGGCAGTAGCCGTTGTTGTTACCGCCCTGGGTGCGCCCGAGTTCGTCGCCGTGACAGATCATCGGAACGCCTTGGGACAACAGCAAAGTGGCCAGGAAGTTGCGCTCCAGCTGTTCGCGCAGGGCGTTGATGTCCGGGTCGTCGGTCGGGCCTTCGACCCCGCAGTTCCACGACCGGTTGTGGCTCTCGCCGTCGGTGTTGTCCTCGCCGTTGGCATCGTTGTGTTTCTCGTTGTAGGACACCAGGTCCCGCAGGGTGAAGCCGTCATGGGCGATGACGAAGTTGATGGATGCCACTGGGCGGCGGGCGCTCTGCTCGTAGAGGTCGGCCGAACCGGTGAGCCGAGAGGCGAATTCGCCGAGGCTGGCGGCTTCACCGCGCCAGAAATCGCGCACCGTGTCGCGGTATTTGCCGTTCCACTCGGTCCATTGCGGCGGGAAGTTGCCCACCTGGTAGCCACCCGGGCCGATGTCCCACGGCTCGGCGATCAGCTTGACCTGGCTGACCGTCGGATCCTGTTGCACCAGTTCGAAGAATGTCGAAAGCTTGTCCACGTCGTAGAACTCGCGCGCCAGCGTGGATGCCAGGTCGAAGCGGAAACCGTCGACGTGCATCTCGGTCACCCAGTACCGCAACGAATCCATGATCAGCTGCAGCGAATGCGGGTGCCCGACGTTGAGGCTGTTGCCGGTTCCGGTGTAGTCCATGTAGTAGCGCTTGTCGTCGTCGACGAGGCGGTAGTAGGCGGCATTGTCGATACCGCGCATCGAGACCGTCGGGCCCAGGTGGTTGCCCTCGGCGGTGTGGTTGTACACCACATCCAGGATCACCTCGATGCCGGCTTCGTGCAGGGTGCGCACCATCGCCTTGAACTCCTGCACCTGCCCGCCGGGGGTGCCACTGCTGGAGTATTTCGAGTCGGGGGCGAAGTAGCCGATGGTGTTGTAACCCCAGTAGTTGGACAGGCCCTTGTCGATGAGGGTCGAGTCGTTGGCGAAATGGTGCACCGGCATCAGTTCGATGGCGGTGATGCCGAGTGCCTTGAGGTGGCCGATGATCGCCGGGTGCCCGATCGCGGCGTAGGTGCCCCGCACCGCATCGGGGATGTCCGGATGGGTTTCGGTCAGGCCCTTGACGTGGGCCTCGTAGATGAAGCTGTCGGCGTACTCGTGCCGCGGCGGCCGGTCGATGCCCCAATCGAAGAACGGGTTGATCACCACCGACTTCGGCATGCTCGCCGCAGAGTCGTCATCGTTGCGGCTGTCGGGTTCGCCGAAGTTGTAGCCGAACAGCGACTGGTCCCATTGAAAAATGCCAACGATGGCCTTGGCGTAGGGGTCCAGCAGCAGCTTGTTGGGATTGCATCGGTCGCCGGCGTCGGGTTCATACGGTCCGTGTACCCGGTATCCGTACCGCTGGCCCGGTTCGATGCCGGGCAGGAATCCGTGCCAGACGAATGCATCCACCTCGGGCAGGGCGAATCGCGTCTCGGTGCCGTCCTCTTCGAAGAGGCACAGCTCGACCTGCTTGGCGACCTCACTGAAGAGCGCAAAGTTGGTCCCGGAACCGTCGTAGGTCGCGCCGAGGGGATAGGCCTTACCGGGCCACACTTCCTGATCGGGAATGGCGGTTACCCGGCTGGTCAACGGTTTGGGGGATACCCGCATGGATGTCCTCACTTGCTCAACGGCGTGTGCAAACTGATCGCGCAGCTCATCATCGAGCAGCGGGTGTACGGAGTACCCCGCCGGGACAGATCGTATTCTGCGAGTTCGGTCACGTCCCCCCGAAGGTGGCGGCGCGCAGGTCAGTGCGTTTCGGGCAGCACTGCGCTTGTCGTGTGCGTCGGAGAGGCAGCGACTGCCTCCAACCGGACCGCCACCGCGTTGAGCACCGACATACCGGCGAGCACCTCAAGATCCTCGGGCCGGTTGGAGGTCAGCTCGTTGACGTTCACGCCGGTGCCAGGCACACCTTTCCGTCCCGGAGGGCCACCACATCGCGCAGCCCGCCGTGCGGTGCGTGCTCGGTCCAGCACGGATACCGTGCGGATTGTCCTTCAGCAGTTGGGGATTCAGCCCGCTGCGGCGAAAACCGAACTCGGCCACCATAGGGCCCGATGGCCAGCAGGGACGCGTTCATGCGGGCGGCCAACTCCTCGAACACCCCCCATTCGGGCCGGGCCTGCCCGTAGGGTTCCAGCACCGGTTCTGCGGCCTGCAGGAACACCGTCGGGCAGTAGGCCGCATAGGCCATCGGCATATCGTCGCGTTCCTGGAAGGTGGTGCCCGCCAGGATGTAGTCGGCGTGCCGGTTGGTCTCGTTGGCGTAGAGGTCCAGCGACACCATCAGATCCAGCTTCTGCGGCGCGGAATCCAGTTCGGCGATGTCGGGAACCGACAGCACCGGGTTCCCGACGACCGCGTGAACTCGCCCCCTTCGCCGGCGGCGGTGATCACGTCGGCGATCAACGCTGCTGGGAAGGAGCCGAAAACATCTGGGAAATCACCGATCCGGGATCGCTTGCTGTTGTAGCCGAAAGCACCCGCTCGTTCGCCGAACTCCTGATGTGACACCGAGGCCCCGCCGGGACGATCCAGATTGCCGGTCACCATGTTGAGCCCGTCGATCAGGAAGCTACTTGCAGCTTCCTTTTCCGACTGAAGTGGTCTTGGTCCCGTAGGGGCCGAGCTTCACCGAAATGCCTGGAGCGCAGACCTTGAAGTCTAGGTTCGCCGTGAACCACATGTAACGCTCGCGGGCACCCGGGGGAACCAAGATGAGCGGGCTGAATTTCACGATAGGAATACCGAGAGGGAACGTGGGACTCGGGCGAGGCTCCACCGACCCATTGAGATACCAGTTATCCGGAAAGAACGTGAAGAGGGGACCCGGGTCGTCCGGTGTGGGGTTTGTGGGGCTGCGACCGAAGATGCGATCGAAGCTAAGTGTGCCCGCGCGCGAGCCCAAGTTGGTCGACAGCTCGGGCGCCGCCTGCGCAACGGGGATAGGGGTGAGCGTTGCTGCGGCTGCCATGGCGCATGTCACGACACCGATGCTCAACTTCTGAGTGATTACTGACATGTGTCCCCCTCGAATGGGCCTCAAGTTGGGGAAAGCATCGCAGACTGTGTGGAGCCTGTCAAAAGATCTTCCCAGCTAGTGCCGCATGTCGCCCATATTTCGCGTTACCCCCTTCGTATTACCCCTCCGCGTTCATGTGGTCGTAACCGATTACCGACGTTGCTCACCGCAGTGTCTCCCAGAAGCGTGTCTCCCAGAAGCATGTGAGTGCAGCCGATGGCCGGCATCGACGGACACGAGCCCCGAGCATATCCGAGAGCCGAGGCTATTCTGCTGGCGTGCCTGATGACCTCTGGACGGCTGCGACCCGCCACCCGTTCCTGGATGCGGTGCGTGACGGCACCGTCACCAATGTTGCTTTCGACCGGTGGCTGCGCCAGGACGCGCTGTTCGTCGCCGACCTGCTGATCTTCCAGTCCCGGCTGCTGGGCCGCGCTCCGCGCGCAGCGCAAGGCGTGCTCGTCGGTGGGTGCGTCGCACTGGTGGCCGAGCTGGACTGGTTCTCCGAGCAGGCGGCCCTGCGCGGCATCGACCTAGACGTACCGCCGCTGCCCACCACGGTGGCCTACCGCGACCTGCTGCGGCGTCTCGATGATGAGCCCTACCCGGCGGCCGTCACCGCCCTGTGGGTCCTCGAGCGGGTGTATCTGCTCGGCTGGACCTCGGCCGCTCCCGCGGCGGCACCGCTGGACCAGTTCGTCGAGCACTGGACCACCCCGGACTTCGCCTCCTATGTCGAGGGGCTGGGTCGACTCGCCAGGGCGGACGAGCACCAGAGCCTGATCGATGAGGTGCTCCGGCTCGAGGTGGAGTTCTGGAACATGGCCTGGGAGAACGCCGCATGAGCCTGTCATCTGAACTGTGGTCGGAGAACGCCGATATCGCAGCCGAGGTGCTGGCCAACCCCTTCGTCCGCGGTATCGGGGACGGCTCGCTGGAGCGCGATCTGTTTGCCGGCTACATCGCCCAGGATGCCTTCTTCCTCGAATCCTTCGCGCGGGCATACGCTTTGGCGCTTGCCCGCAGCACCGACACCGAGACGCTACTGAGCTTCGCCGATCTGCTGGCCGGCGTGCGCGACGAACTGGGGTTGCATTCGGCGTATGCCGCTGAGTGGGGTATCGATATGTCCGGGGTGAAACCTACCGCCGCGACACTGGCCTACACCGAGTTCCTGCTCGCCACGGCAGCCATCGGCGGCCTGGGCGTGGTGTGTGCGGCGATGACGCCGTGCATGCGCCTCTACGCCCACATCGGGTCCACGTTGGACGCGGGCACAGCGGGTCCGTACGCGCAGTGGGTGCAGACCTACGCCGACCCCGGTTTCGATGAGATCGCCGCACTACTGGAGCGTCTGCTCGACCAGCACGGTGAGGGCACGCCGACAATTCGGCACGCATACCGGCGGGCCATGCGCCTGGAACTGGCGTTCTTCGATGCGGCACTGAGACCGGTCGGCTGATCTATCTCGGCGCCCGCAGTTACTCCAGCACGAAGACCGGGATCAGCCGGTCGGTCTTGGTTTGGTAATCCGCGTACGGCGGGTAGGCCGCCACGGCCAGCTCCCACCAATGCTGACGCTCGGCGCCCTCGATCTCGCGAGCGGTCAGCTCGACAACCTTGTCGCCGTCCTGGGCGGTGATCTGCGGATGCGCCTTGACGTTGTGATACCACGACGGGTGCTTCGGGGCGCCGCCCTTGGAGGCGACCATGGCGTATTTGCCGTTCTCCTCGACGCGCATCAGCGGGACGTAACGCTTCTTGCCGGACTTGGCGCCGGTGGTGGTGAACAGCACGATCGGCCGGTCCAGGACCTCGACCCCGTCGGTGGTGCCCTGCTCGATGATGCGTTCGGTCTGCTCGCGAACCCAGTCGGTGGGGCTCAGCTCGGCGTTGTCAGTCATAGGGCCAATAACAGTACGGCGCGTGCCCGCTATTCCGCATCTTCGCCGGATCTGAGACCCTCGCCGGGTGACTGCACGCGGCGATGTCTTCGTATCCGTGGCCGAACTCTCCCAGCGCCTCGAGGCCGGCGACCCGACGACCATCCTCGATATCCGCTGGCAACTCGGCGCCCCGGACGGACGTGACGACCACGCCGCGAGGCATCTGCCCGGCGCGGTGTACGTCTCGCTGGAGGACGAGCTCAGCGATCACGGCGTGACGGGTCGGGGCAGGCATCCGCTTCCGTCGGGCCACAGCCTGGAAATGGCGGCACGGCGGTGGGGTGTGCGCGCCGGAGTGCCGGTCGTGGTCTATGACGACTGGAACCGCGCCGGGTCGGCCCGCGCCTGGTGGGTGCTACGGGCGGCGGGCATCGCCGACGTGCACATCCTCGACGGCGGACTGGCCGCGTGGCGGGCCGTCGGCGGGGCACTGGAGACCGGGGGTGTGACGCCCCCACCGGGTGACGTCATCGTCGACCATGATGACCTCTATGCAGGGGCGATGCCCACCCTGACCGCCGATGAGGCCGCCGAGCATGCGAATCTGCTCGACGCGCGGGCGCCGGAGCGGTTCCGTGGCGACGTCGAGCCCGTCGACCCGGTCGCCGGCCACATTCCTGGAGCGAAGAATCTGCCCAGTACCGCGGTGTTGGCCGCCGACGGCACACTGCTGTCCGAGGACGCGCTGGCCGCGCTGGCCTGGTCGTTCGGCGGAACGGAGCAGGTCGGGGTGTACTGCGGCTCGGGTGTCACCGCCGCTGTGGCGGTCGCGGCCCTGGCGGCTGCGGGCGTCGACGCGGCGCTGTTCCCGGGGTCGTGGTCGCAGTGGGTATCTGAGTCAGGCAGGCCCGTCGCTAGTGGTGAGCATTCATCTTGACCGCCGCCGCCTTCTCCTCGTAGAAACGGGCTTGTCGGTCGACGGCGCCGAGGAAGTGGGCCAGTTCCGTGCGGGCCTGCTCGCCGTCGGGGCCGAAGTCGTCGCGATCGAAGATCCGCCAGAATCGCAGCACCGGTTGCAGCACCTCGTCGTGGTGGATGCGCAGATCGTAGATGCCGGCCTTCGCGATGAGGATGGAGTTCTCGCGGAAGTCCGTCATGCCGGCGCCGGGCATCGCGAACCCGATCACCTCGTCGCGGATGGCCGCGATGGCGGCGTCGGGGGCGAGATCGAGCGCGGCGGCCATCAGGTTGCGGTAGAAGACCATGTGCAGGTTCTCGTCGGTGGCGATCCGTGCGAGCAACTGATCGGCGATGGCGCATCCCGAGGCGCGTCCGGTATTGCGATGTGAGACGCGGGTGGCCAGTTCCTGAAATGACACGTAGGCCAGCACCGCGAGTGGCGTCTTGTCCCCGGTGTCGTAGCCGGCGATGGTGTGCTCCATGCGGAGCGCCTCGAGCTTCGACGGGTCGACGCCGCGGGTCACCACCAGATAGTCGCGCAAGGCGATGCTGTGGCGTCCTTCCTCGGCGGTCCACTGACCGACCCAGGTGCCCCATGCGCCGTCACGGCCGAACCGGGTGGCGATCTCACGGTGATAGGACGGCAGGTTGTCCTCGGTCAGCAGGTTGACGGTGAGTGCCGCCTTGGCGACGGGATCGAGCGGGGAGTCCTCGGGCGTCCAGTCCTCGCCGCCGAGGAAGGCGAAATCGCGACCACGGCTCCAGGGGACGTAATCGTGCGGATCCCACGGCTTTGCCATACCGAGGTGACGCTCGAGATTCTGCTCGACAACCGGTTCGAGTTCGTGCAGAAGTCCGGCTTGGGTGTTCATCACCATGCGACTCCGTTCCAGTGGGGAGTGACCTACGGTTCCGTAAGTTACGGTACCGTAGACCACTCGGTGGAGTCGAGAGTGGCTTGTTCAGACCCTGGCCCGCAACACGTCCGAGAGCGGACGACGCGGAGTGGGCGGTGGCACCTCGTCCAGCTCCGGGATGACTCCGAGGCGTACCACCACCTGCGGGAACGGCCGGTCGACCAGCGCGCTGACGATATCTCGGCTGGCGGGCACCTCGGTCAGATGGCTCAGGGTGCACGACGCGAGTCCGGCCACGGTGGCATCCAGGAGCAGGGCGGACAGCGCCTCACCACAGCGCAGCACATCGGCGCGGGTGTCGTCGAGCGCCGAGATCACCACCAATTGCGCAGTGTCCTCAACGACGTTCTGGCGGCGCTCCCGGTTGCGGGTGACGGGGAATGTCCGTCCCACGTCGACGCGGTCGGCTTCGGCGGCCGAGACCAGCGAGCTGTGCGGAATGCCATCGGTCACCTCGAATGGTGATGTCCACCAGGCAATTTCGTGGTGGTATGCCGAATCGTACAGCCGCAACGCGTCGGTGAGCTGGGAGGCTTCCGCGACGGTGGGTCGGTCGGCTGCGTCGATGACGTTTATCGCGGCGAGCTCGGGATCGGCGGATTCGCGCAACAGCAGTGCAAACGACTCCCAATCGGCCGGTGCCGTCATAGGCAGCCGGTCGGTGCGCCGCCGCAGGATCGCATCGGCGCGGGCGCGGTGCCCGGCGGTGACCGCCGGCATCTCACTGAAGGTGATGGTGGCCAGGTGGTGGTGATCGTTCGGATCGGGGTAGCGGTCCACCTGGGTGTTCAGCCCCGCCGCCGCCGCGGCCACCCGGAAGTGGTCCAACGCAGCGCCACAGCTGAGCACGGCCTGCCGGCCGCTGGTATCGGTGGCCACCAACCGGTCGGTGTCGACGAACAGCTGCACGCCCTCGGCGGAGATGACCCATCGCCACGGCTGGCTGTTGTGATACGACGGGGCGCGGCACGCGAGGCGGACGGCATCCTCGATGATCTTCACAGGGCCAAGGGTCTGCGATGTTGGTGCCATGAACGAAGTCTGCGGCGGCATCATGACCCACGGTAGGGCCGGAAGTCCTTAACCCTTCAGGTACGCGCCGATCGCATTGGACCGGCCGCGTCGGGCTCCCCCCGAAGGGTAACTTCACGCACGTTTATTTACGTGTGTAAATTACCCGGGGTGGCCACTGAGCTCCGCAAGCGCAACGCCAGAGGCTCTGGCGCCCTGCTGCGCGACGAGATTCTGGCCGCGGCGGCCGGGCTACTGGACTCCGCCGAGCGCGAAGCCGATCTGACCCTGCGTGGAATAGCCTCTGCCGCAGGTATTTCCGCCCCGGCGATCTACGCCCATTTCGAACATCGGGATGCCATCCTGGCGGCCATCGTCGACCAGAGCTGGCAGCAGGTGGTCGGCGATATCAGGGCCGCGGTGGACCCACTGGCACCGCCCCGCGACCGGCTGCTGCGCGGGTGCCAGGTCTATCTGGCCTACGCGCAGCGATACCCGATGCGCTACACCTTGATGGCTCAGGCCGCGGGCCCGTCGCCGGCGGCCACGGAGGCGCTCGGCGTGCTGACCCAGGCACTCGCCCACTGCCAACAGCGGCCGGGACGGCACCCCGACGCGATACGCATCGCCGCCGCACTGTTCACCGCCCTGCACGGGGTGGCGATGCTCAACCGCACCGACGTCCCCTCCATGTGGCTCAGCGACGTCAGCCCCGATGAGGTGCTTCGCACCCTCGTCGACGGTGCCATCGACCAACAGAACCGATCGACTGTGAAGGAAAACCAATAACCGTGTTCGACAAGGGAATAGCCCTCGAACCTGCCGGCGACGGACAGCTGCGTGGTCGTACGGTGCCCGAGTGGGCCAACATGGTAGGTCCCTTCGGGGGCATCACCGCGGCAACACTGTTACGGGCCGTCGAACTGCAGCCCGATGTGCACGGCCAGCCGGTGGCGCTGACGGTGAACTATCTCGCCCCGATTGTCGACGGCGACTACGAGATCCGGGCGCGGGCGGTGCGGACGAACCGGTCCAACCAGCACTGGATTGTCGAACTCAGCCAGGACGGCGATCCGAAGACCACTGCCACCGCGGTCTTCGGAATCCGCCGGGACACCTGGGGGGACACCGAGCTCACACGGCCGGCGGTACCGGCAGCCGCGCAGGTGCCCGCCGGGCCGGACAACGGGCCGACCTGGATGCGCAACTACGAGATGCGTTACGTCGCTGGTGGCATTCCCTGCCCCGAAGACGGGGAATCCGACTCCTCGGAGACCAGCGTGTGGGTACGGGATACCCCTGCTCGGCCCTTGGATTTCGCCGCCTTGACGGCCGTCTGCGACATCTTCTATCCCCGGGTGTTTCTGCGGCTCGGCCGTCTGATGCCGGCGGGTACCGTATCGATCACCGTCTATTTCCACGCCGACAGCGAGAGCCTGGCCGCGCAGGGCGATGACTTCGTGCTGGCAACTGCCCGGGCACAACGGTATTCGTCCGGCCACTTCGACCACTCCGCCCAGATCTGGGGGACCGGTGGCGCGCTGCTGGCCACCAGTCACCAGATCGTCTACTTCAAGGGATGAGCACTCGGTGCAAGTAGTTGGGCCTTATCGGGCAGGCTTGCGGTGACGGCCCATCAGAGCGGTCAGCCAGCGAACGTCGATCAACATATGGGTTCTGCCTTTCGTGGTTATGCGGTCTTGTGCAGGAGTGGGAGCAACCGGCGCCGGGCAAGGGTGCCTTCGGCGAAGTGGTGCAGCGCCTCTGGGACGGAGACCGTGATGGGGAATGCGTCGTCGAGCATCCGCAGGACATCGAGCACGTCGGGGCCAGCGACGACGGCCCACTCGACTCCAGCGATATCGCACTCATCATCGAGGGCGTAGAGAAGCGACACACCGCGCGCGGATAGGAACGTCACGTCACTCAGATCGAGTGCGAACGGCTTCTCCGCGAGAACCAGTTGACGGACCTTGCGGGTGAGGTGATCGAAGTTGTCGTCGTCGATGGCACCGGAGATGGTCACCACCATGGCGAGGTGACGGCACTGTGCTCGAAGCTCGGCGCCGTCGCACTTGACCGCTGGGTTGCCGTAGCGGAATGCGATCGTCATGTTCTGGCCCCCTTCTCGTACTGACGTGTCGTGTCGTACTGACGTGTCGTGCTCACTGCCACTGAAGTTATCCGCGGAACTTAAGGTACTTGGGAGTAGCGATTGAGACTTTGCTAAGAAGATAACCTGAGAGCCAGGTAAGGGTTCGCTGATCGAATTGAAAGTCGTTGTCCCGCAATGATTGTGACGTACAGGTTTGATTGACCGAAATATCGGGTATACCCGGCGTCCGAGTAGCCCAAATTCCGGACTCAGTGCTTGAACTGATTGCCTGAGTATCTGTCCCACGGCGAATAGTCCGCGATCAACGCCTCCCGGGAAGGGCGGATCTCCTCGGGCACGTGGTGCAGATTGATCCGGACGCGTTACCAGATCAAGCTCGGCCCGCGCATCCCGTCGATGGGTACGTCGACCGGCTCCAGCCGTTCGCATGCCTCAGGATGGAGACCACGCCACTCATCCAGCGCGGCCATCGCCTCATCGTCCTGCGACTGCCGGCTGAAGGGCCCATCCGGCCATCGCAGTTATCTGCCGCGACTCGACACGCATCACATATTGTTGCGTTCATGCCCAGTCTCACAGACCTGCCCGGTCAGGCAGCGGCCAAAGCCCAGCAATATCTCGGCCGCGGCGCCGCGGAACTGCATTACGCGCGCAAGATGTTCGAGGCCGGAGCGCTTCCGCTCGAGTCGCCGAAGGCGATGGCCGCCATGCTCGCCGACATCTGGCGCTGGGGTGAGTTCGGAATGATCCCGGCACTCAACGGCCGCCGCCATCCGGACCGCGTCGCCATCATCGATGACGACGGCGAGATGACGTTCGGGGAACTGGACCGCGCCGCGCACGCGGTGGCCAACGGGCTGCGCGCCAAGGGCGTCCAGGGTGGCGACGGTGTCGCGCTGCTGATCCGCAACCACCGCTGGTTCCTGGTCGGTGTGTACGGCGCCGCCCGGGTGGGCGCCCGCATCATCCTGCTCAACAGCGAGTTCTCCGGACCGCAGATCAAAGAGGTCTCCGAGCGCGAGGGGGCTCAGGTCATCATCTACGACGACGAATACACTGCCGCGGTGTCGCAGGCCGAGCCGGCGCTGGGCAAGTTCCGGGCGCTGGCCACCAACCCCGACTCCGAAGCGCCGTCGGGATCCACCGATGACACGCTGGCTGACCTGATCGCGCGCAGCAGCACGCAACCCGCCCCGAAGGTGACCAAGCATTCGTCGGTCATCATCCTGACCAGCGGCACCACCGGCACCCCCAAGGGCGCCAATCGCAGCACGCCGCTGTCGCTTGCGCCCATCGGCGGAGTGGTGTCACACGTCCCGTTCAAGTCCGGTGAGATCACCTCACTGCCCGCGCCGATGTTCCACGCACTTGGGTTTCTGTACGCCACCATCGCGGTGATACTGGGGACCACCCTGGTCCTGCGACGCCGGTTCAAACCGGCCACCGTGCTCTCCGATATCGAAAAGCACAAGGTGACCGCCATCGTGGTGGTCCCGGTGATGTTGTCGCGCATGCTCGACGAGCTGGACAAGATGCAGCCCAAGCCGAACTTGTCGAGCCTGCGGATCGTCTTCGTCTCCGGTTCGCAGCTCGGTGCCGAACTCGCCGGCCGGGCGCTGCGTGAGCTGGGGCCGATCATCTACAACATGTACGGCTCCACCGAGATTGCGGTCGCGACGATCGCCCGGCCCAAGGACCTGTCCATCAACCCGGCGACCGTCGGCCCTCCGGTCAAGGGCGTCACGGTGAAGATCCTCGATGACAACGGCGGCGAACTCCCGCAGGGTGACGTCGGGCGCATCTTCGTGCGCAACACCTTTCCCTTCCAGGGCTACACCGGGGGCGGCGGTAAGCAGATCATCGACGGGATGCTGTCCTCCGGCGACGTGGGCTACTTCGACGAGCACGGGCTGCTCTACGTCTCCGGCCGCGATGACGAAATGATCGTGTGCGGCGGCGAGAACGTCTTCCCCGCCGAGGTCGAGGACCTCATCTGTGGGCATCCCGAGGTCATCGAGGCGACCGCGCTCGGCGTCGAGGACAAGGAGTGGGGCCACCGGCTGCGGGCCTTCGTCGTCAAGGCGGATGGCGCCAGCGTCGACGAGGACGTCATCAAGGCCTATGTGAAGGACAACCTGGCCCGCTACAAGGTGCCGCGCGAGGTCATCTTCCTCGATGAGCTGCCGCGCAATCCGACGGGCAAGATCCTCAAGCGCGAGCTGCGTGAGATCCAACTCGATTAGATCGGCTTCCGGAATGTCGCCAATATGATGACCTATCCGCCGAAAAGACGTGAATGGCCGCCAAATCACGTAATTTGGCGGCCACTCACGTTCCCCGGCTCACGCGGGGGGGCAGGGTTACGGGTCGCGAGGCAGACCCAGCAGCCGCTCGGCGATGATGTTGAGCTGCACCTCGGTGGTGCCACCGTAGATGGTGGTGGCGCGGCTGAACAGCAGTCGCGCCGCCCACTTGCCCGGTTCTTGTTCCTTGTCGCCGATGGCGGCGTCGGTGCCGAATGAGGACACCCCGAACTCGGCGTAGCCTTGCCCGGTCTTCATCGACAGCAACTTCGAGATCGCCGCCGCGGGCATCGGATCGCCGCCGGCCAGGGTGAGCAGCGTCGAGCGCAGGTTGAGCACCTTGGCGGCGTAACCCTCGGCGATCAGCTTGCCGGCGTGGTTCTGCTCGATCTGGTCGAACTGGCCGTCGCGCACGAACTCCACGAACTGCTCGAGGCTGGCCAGGAACGGCGGCTCGGAGCTGCCGATCGACACCCGCTCGTTGGTCAGGGTGTTGCGGCTGACCTCCCAGCCGCGGTCCACCTCGCCGAGGACCATCGAATCCGGCACGAAGACGTCGTCGATGAACACCGTGTTGAACATGGCGTCACCGGTGAGCTCGCGTAGCGGCTTGACCTCTACGCCCGGTGACTTCATGTCGATCAGGAAATAGGTGATGCCGTTATGCTTCGGGGCGGTCGGGTTCGTGCGGGCCAGCAGTGCGCCCCATTGGGAGAACTGCGCGCCGGTGGTCCAGATCTTCTGGCCGGTGATCCGCCAGCCGCCGTCGACCTTGGTGGCCTTGGTGGTCAGGCCGGCCAGGTCGGATCCGGCTCCGGGCTCGGAAAACAGCTGGCACCAGATCATTTCGCCGCGGAACGTCGGCGGCAGGAACTGCTGCTTCTGCTCGTCGGTGCCGTAGGCGACGATGGACGGGATGATCCAGGCGGCGATGCCCATCTGCGGCCGCGCCACCCGGCCGGTGGAGAATTCCTGGGAGATGATGATCTGCTCGATCGGGGCGGCGTTGCGGCCCCATGGCTTTGGCAGGTGTGGCTGAACCCAGCCGCCTTCGGCGATGGCGGCGTTACGCTCTTCGCGCGCAATGGATTTCAGGCCGGTAACCTCGGCGCGGATCTCCTCACGTAGCTTCTCGGTGTCGGGGTCCAGATCGATGTCCAGCTTGCGCAGGCCGCTGCCGGTGGCGGTGTCGACGACCTGCTGCGGATAGTCGGCAGCGCGGCCGAAGCCGGCCGCCAATGCTAGTGCGCGACGGTAATAGATGTTGGTGTCGTGCTCCCAGGTGAAGCCGATACCGCCGTGCACCTGGATGCACTCCTGGGCGGTGTGCTGGGCTGCGACGGGGGCCAGCGTGCCGGCGACGGCAGCGGCGAACTCGTACTTGGACTCCTCATTCCCGCCATGGAATTCGTCGATGGCGCGTGCGGCGTCCCACACCGCGGCGGTGGCCCGCTCGGTCTCGGCGATCATCCCGGAGCACTTGTGCTTGATGGCCTGGAACTGGCCGATCGGACGGCCGAACTGCTCGCGGATCTTGGCGTACTCGGTGGCGGTGTCGGTGGCCCAGCGGGCCACGCCGACGGACTCGGCCGACAGTAACGTCGAAATGAGTGCGCGGGCGTGCGCGCGGGTGAGGTTCGACAACACCCGGACCCCGTCGTCAATGACAATCTCGACACCGTTGGCGCGCACGTGCGCCAGTGGACGCAGCGGGTCGATGCTCTTGACCGGCTCGAGTCCGAGGGAGTCGGTGTCCAGCACCACCCACGCCTCGCCGCTGTCGATGGACACCGGTAATACCAGCAGCGAGGCCTGCGCGGCGGCCGGCACGGCGCGAACCTCGCCACGGATGACCAGCTTGTCGCCCTGGCGGGTGCCGGTCAGACCGGAATCGATGGCGTACGCGGCGATGGTGTCACCGCCGGCCAACCCGGCCAGCAGTGGCGACTCGGCGTCGTGGGCGGCGATCAGTGCGCTGGCGATGGCCGAGGGGACGAAGGGTCCCGGCATCGCGCCGTAGCCGAACTCGGCCAGCGTGATGGCCAGTTCCAGGATGCCGAAGCCCTGTCCGTCAACGGATTCGGACAGGTGAACACCCTGCAGCCCCTGCTCCGCGGCGGCCTTCCAGTAGGGCGGCGGATTGGAGATCGGAGTCTCCAGCGCCTCGTGCAGGACGTCGGCGGGGGCCACTTTGGCCACCAGTGACCGGACCGAATCGGCCAGGTCGATGTGTTCAGAGTTGATCGCGATGGGCACGTCTAACCTCCATTGGGCAGCTTCCCTATTAACCGGTCGGTTGGGTTCCGAGGGTACCTTGCGGTGAATGGGGACACACCAGTGGCCTAGCTGACTTGGTTCACCACGTTGGCGAGCTCCTGCCCGTCGCAGCCGCCGGCCAGTGCGGTCTCGTCGACGATCGGTAATTCGCGGAGCACGGTGACGTCGTCATCCTCGGCGCACCACCGGATATCCAGCCAATCTAATTCCGGTGCAACGAAATCGAGTAACTTTCGACCCGGCGTGGCCATCGGATACCGACACCGATGTCGACCAGTGCGTGGTCGAGCAGGAAGGTGCTCTCGAAACCACGGAACCGGGTGTTCCAGCCCAGGAATCCGATACCGCGGGCGGCCAGGTAGTCGGCGAGATAGTGCTCTGAGAAATCGATCTGATAGTGCGTGGCGATCACTGCGACGTTGGGCTTGCGGCCGACCCCGCGGTGGTACAGCCCTTGGCACCATCACGGTGCCCAAGACGGCGGCAGACCGCCGGCTCCGCGCGGCGGTCTAGGGCCGACGCGGATCGGGGAAGCTGTCCAACATCGTCGTCAGCAGGTCGATCAATTCGTCGGCCGTGAGCGCGATGGCACCGCTCAGCCAGCCGTTGATGGTCTGACTGACCCCGCCGACGACGAAGTGCGCGATGGCCTTGACCTGATCGGCTCCGGCCCGTGGCAGCACATCCTGGGCGTGCTCGGCGGCCAGTACCGCGAAGAAACCACCGAGTTCGGCGCGCTTGCGTACCAACACGGTATTGGACTGCTTGTCGTCGAAGAGCAGGCGGCCGACGCGGGCGTCCTCGCCGATGGTGCGCACCAGGTTGGTGATACCGGCTCTGTTCTGCGCGGCCGGCAGCACGGCGGCGACAGCGGCCTGCGTGGTAACGGCGATGGCGCCGACCACCGAGTCGAACACCGCCTCGACGAACTCGTCCTTATCGGTGAACGCCTCGTAGAAATGCCGGGTGGCCACACCCGCGGACCGGCAAATGGCACGGACCGTCAGATCGTCGTATTCACTGCTCAGCAGGTCGAGGCCGGCATCGAGAAATCGGCGCCGGCGGTCGGCCAGACGCTGTGGTGCCGCCACGCCGCGGTAGGGCCGAACTTGCGTCACGGCGTCAATATTGACACCTGTCGAGTGAGAGGGCAACATTAGGAAACCTTCGTTCTCACTTTTTGTTCAAGGGGTAGCTCCATGGGTATCGTCGAACGTGCTGTCCACGACACGACCTGCAAACCCGTGCCGCTACGGCAGCGGCAGCCGCGGTGGGGTGCCTCCACGGCCGACGGACTGATGGGTGTGGCGCTGCTCGCAGGCCCGGCGAATGTGGTCATGCAGCTCGGCCGGCCGGGCGTGGCATACGGGGTGATCGAGAGCCGGGTCGAAAGCGGGCGCATCGATCGCCATCCGGTCAAGCGGGCCCGGACCACATTCACCTACCTGGCCGTGGCGGGCCGCGGCAGCGACGAGCAGAAGGCCGCGTTCCGCCGGGCCGTCAACAAGGCCCACGCGCAGGTGCACTCGACCGAGGAAAGCCCGGTCAAATACAACGCGTTCGACAAGGATCTTCAGCTTTGGGTGGCGGCGTGCCTGTACAAGGGATCGGTCGATGTGCGGCGGATCTTCGTGGGGGAGATCGACGACGAGACCGCTGACGAGCACTACCGGAACGGCATTGCGCTCGCGACCACGCTGCAGGTCACTCCGGATATGTGGCCTGCCGACCGCGCGGCCTTCGACAAGTACTGGGAAGAGCAGCTCGAGCACATTCACATCGATGACACCGCGCGCGAGTTCCTGTACCCCATCGCGGTGGGGCGACTGCGCGGTGTCAGGTTGGGCCCGCTGCAGAGTGTCGCCGAGAACTGGGCAGGACTGATCACCACCGGTTTCCTGCCGCAGCGATTCCGCGACGAGATGCGGCTGCCGTGGGATCCGCAGCGTCAGCGCCGCTTCGACCGGCTGATGGGCGCGCTGCGGGTGGTCAACAACGTGATGCCTCCCCCGCTGCGACAGTTCCCGTTCAACGTGTTGCTCAAGGACCTGGACTGGCGCATCCGCACCGGTCTTCCCCTCGTGTAAGACATAAACAGAACGCATACTTGCCGGACCTTCGCCTCTACGTCCTGCTGAACCAGCTACGAGATGCCCGTCGCTCTGGCCGAATCAGATCCTCGACAAATCCCATTCTTCCACCACAACAAGGCATTTCGCCCTTACTGGCCACCCAAGACCCCCACCGCATCGGTGGATTCGGAAGTCGTGGGCGGGTGGAATGTCATCACTTAGGCAGCTGTCATGGAACGTCTCGACAGGACATTAGGGCGATGCTACGTTGCCCCAAGTTAGCCCGGCCATACTTAAGGAGACGGCAGGGGGGCGTCGCGCTTCTCTGCGAATGACATATGGATACGGTCAGTGACACGCTCACATCGAGCGTTGGGGGAACACGCGTCGATCGCGACGTGGTGAACAGGTTCGCGACCTGTTGTCGATCGCTGGGCTTATCGGTCAACGACCGGCAGCGTCCGGCGGACCTGGCCGCGGCGCGGTCGGGGTTCACCGAGCTGACCCGCATCGCCCGTGAACAGTGCGACGCCTGGATCGGCCTGGCCGCCGCCGGGGCGGGCACCGCGGACAACTCAGGCCGTGTCATCGCCACCATCTGGCGCACCAAGGCCACCTTCGGGATGCTGACCCGCGAGATCGACCTGGGCACAGACGATCTCGGATTCACCTATGACACCGGTCTGTACCTGCAGTTCCGGGCGACCGACCGCGACGATATCGCGCTGGCCTATGCCGCTATGCTCGCCGAGGCCGGCGAGTTCGCCGACGCTGATCAGCTCCTTGAGGAACTGATCTCGCGCCGGCCGACGTGGCTGCAGGCCCGCTGGGTGCGGGTCGCCACCTACCACCGCAGCCGGCGCTGGTCCGACGTGGTGCGCACGCTCACCCCGGTGGTCAATGACCCCAAACTCGACGGGCATTACGCGCATGCGGCCCGGGTCACCCTGGCCATCGCGCTGGCAAGCCTGGGCATGTTCGCTCCCGCGCTGTCGCACCTGGAGAACCCGGAGGGTCCCGTCGCGGTGGCCGCCGTCGATGGCGGACTGGTGAAGGGCCTGTGCCTGCGCGCGCAGGGCGAGGACGACGAGGCCGCCGACGTGCTGGCCGAGCTCTACGCCGCGAATCCCGAGTATCTCGGGGTGGAAGAGGCGCTGTCCGACAGGTCATTCGGGCTCGACACCACCACTGCCGCGCGGATCGAAGCACGCAGCAACCCATGGGACCCCGCGACAGAGCCGGGGGAGTCGGACTTCGTCGATCCCGGTGCCAAGGAGCGCAAGGCCTACCTGCTCATCGAGGCCGAAGCCGAACTCGCCGAGTTCATCGGCCTGGAAGAGGTGAAGTACCAGGTCGCTCGCCTGAAAAGCTCGGTGGCGATGTCGATCCGGCGCCAAGAGCGCGGGCTGACCGTCGCTCAGCGCGCCAACCACCTCGTCTTCGCGGGCCCGCCCGGAACCGGCAAGACCACGATCGCCCGTGTTGTCGCCAAGATATATTGCGGACTCGGCCTTTTGAAGAAGGAAACGGTGCGCGAGGTGCACCGTGCCGACCTGATCGGCCAGCACATCGGCGAGACCGAGGCCAAGACCAACGCCATCATCGACAGCGCACTCGACGGCGTGCTGTTCCTCGACGAGGCGTATGCCCTGGTGTCCACCGGCGCCAAGAACGATTTCGGGCTGGTCGCCATCGACACACTGCTGGCGCGCATGGAGAACGACCGTGACCGGCTGGTCGTGATCGTCGCCGGGTACCGGGCCGATCTCGACCGCTTCCTCGACACCAACGAGGGTCTGCGGTCCCGCTTCACCCGCAGCATCGACTTTCCCTCCTACAGCGCACCGGAACTCGTCGAGATGGCGACCCGGATGGCAGAGAAGCGCGACAGCGTCTTCGAACAGGTCGCCCATGGCGAGATGGAAGCGCTGTTCGCCCATCTGGCGGCCAGCACCACGCCGGATGCCACCGGCACCGCCCGGCGCAGTCTCGATATCGCCGGTAACGGTCGATTCGTGCGAAACCTTGTCGAGCGTTCCGAAGAGGAACGCGAATACCGATTGGACCACTCCGATTCCGACGACTTCACCGACGAAGAATTGATGGCCATCACCGCCGATGACGTGAACCGCTCGGCGGCCCCACTGCTGCGCGGGCTGGGATTGTCGGTGCCCGGCGATGGCTGACCAGAACGCCGAGGACCGCCGCGAGTTCACCTCGCGCACACCGGTCAATGAGAACCCCGAGCGCGTCGTCTACCGACGCGGCTTCGTCACCCGCCATCAGGTGTCGGGCTGGCGATTCATGATGCGGCGCATTGCATCTGGTGTCGCTCTGCATGACACCCGGATGCTTGTCGACCCGCTGCGCACCCAGAATCGCGCGGTGCTCGTCGGTGCCCTCGTGTCGGTGACCGTCGTCGCGGGCTGCTTCGTGTTCTCACTCATCCGGCCAGGCGGTGATGCCGGCAGTTCGACCATCCTGGCCGACCGCGACACCTCCGCGCTGTACGTGCGAATCGGCGACGTGGTGCATCCGGCGCTCAACCTCACTTCGGCCCGGCTGATCGCCGACGCGGCCGATAACCCGACCACGGTCAAGAGCAGCGAGATCGACAAGTTCTCCCGCGGCAACCTGATCGGCATCCCCGGCGCTCCGGAACGCATGGTGCAGAACACATCCCGAGATGCCAACTGGACGGTGTGCGATGCGGTGTCCGGCAACGCCGTCGGGGTCACCCTGATCGCAGGTACCCCGGACGAGCAGGGTGAGCGGGCGGCCACCTTGCCGTCGGACCGAGCCGTACTGGTGCAGAACGTCGGCGGCGTGCACTCCGGCACCTGGCTATTGTGGAATGGCAAGCGCAGCCCCATCGATCTGGGCAACCGGCCTGTCACCGACGCCCTCGGCCTGGATACCGACATCCCAGCGCCGCGGATCATCGCGCCCGGGCTGTTCAACGCCATCCCGGAATCCGCGCCCCTGGTCGCCCCGGCCCTGCCCGGCGCCGGTGAACCGCCGCGCTTCGAGTTGCCGGTGCCCGCTCCGGTCGGAGCCGTGGTAGCCGCCTACGAAGCCGACAACACCATCCGCTATTTCGTGGTGCACGCCGACGGTCTGCAGCAGGTGTCACCGGTGCTGGCCTCGATCCTGCGCAACTCCAATTCCTATGGGCTGCAGCAGCCGCCGCGACTCGGTGCCGATCAGGTGGCGAAGCTTCCGTTGGTCGGTGGCATCGACACCGGTGCCTACCCGACGGATGAGGTCAGCCTGGTCGAAACCGGCCCGGCGCCGATCACCTGCGCCTACTGGTCCAAGCCCGCTGATGCGACCGAGAGCAGGCTGAGCCTGCTGATCGGTGCGGCGCTGCCGCTGCCCGAGGGACTGCAGACCGTGAGCCTGGTGGGCGGCGGTGCCGGGTCCACCGCCGATCGTGTTGCGCTGACGCCCGGCAGCGGATACTTCGTCCAGTCGGTCGGGTCCGACGCCGGTGCACCGCCGACCGGGTCGGCCTTCTGGGTCAGCGACACCGGTGTGCGCTACGGCGTCGATACCTCCGGTGATGGCAAATCCGTTGCTGCACTGGGTCTGACACCGCCGCCGCTGGCAGTGCCGTGGTCGATGCTCACCCAGTTCGCAGCCGGTCCCACTCTTTCCAGGGTCGATGCGCTCGTAGCGCATGACGCCGTGGCGTCCGCGGTCGCGTCCGGCCGTGAGGGAGAAAACTGATGAGTCGCTTGATCTTCGAGGCTCGCCGCCGGCTGCCGGCACCGGAGGCGCGCAAGGGCACCATCACCATCGAGGCGCCGCCGTCGCTGCCCCGGTTGGTGCCGCCGTCATTGCTGCGCCGTGTGCTGCCCTACCTGATCGTCATCCTGATCGTCGGCATGATCGTCGCGCTCTTCGCGACCGGTATGCGGATGGTCTCCCCGACGATGCTGTTCTTCCCGTTCGTGCTGTTGCTCGCGGCAACGGCGCTCTACCGCGGTTCCGACAACAAGCTGCGCACTGAGGAAGTCGACGCCGAACGGGCCGACTACCTTCGCTATCTCTCGGTGGTCAGGGACAACGTTCGGGCACAGGCCGCCGATCAGCGTGCGGCACTTGAGTGGTCGCATCCGGAACCGGATCTGCTCGCCGCCGTGCCCGGCACCCGCCGGCAGTGGGAACGCGATCCGCGCGACAGTGACTTCCTGGTGGTGCGGACAGGTCTGACCGATGTGCCGCTGAACACCGCGCTGCGTGTGAAGGACGCCGCCGACGAGATAGACCTGGAACCGGTGGCACACACCACCCTTCGCGGCCTGCTGGACGTGCATCGCACCGTGCGTGATGCGCCGACCGGAATCGACCTGGGCAAGGTCTCGCGCATCACCGTGCTCGGTGAAGCCGACGAGGTTCGGGATGCGCTGCGTGCCTGGGTAGCCCAGGCCGTCACCTGGCATGACCCCGCGGTGCTGGGCGTGGCCCTGGCCACCCCTGATCTGGAGTCGCCGGACTGGGCATGGCTGAAGTGGCTGCCGCACACCGATGTACCCGGTAGATCCGACGGTGTCGGCCCGGCCCGCTACCTGGCGACGACCGCCGACGGGTTGCACGGTCTGCTGGCACCGGCGCTCGATGAGCGCGATGCCTTCAGCGGTAGCGCGCTGGCATCGGGCAAGCACCTGCTGGTGCTGCTGGACGACCCGGATGCAGACCCCGACGCCGTCGTCGGCCGGACCGGCGCAGCAGGTGTCACCCTGATCTGCCGTTGCACCAAAGAACCCCACCGTGAACAGTATTCGGATCCCGAGCGGCCCATCCTCAAGGTGGCGGACGGCAGGATCGAGCGCTGGCAGAGCGGCGGGTGGCAGCCCTTTGTAAACACCGCGGATGCGTTCTCCGCCGCACAATCCTCACATCTGGCGCGCCGGTTGGCCCGCTGGGACACCAACCCGGAGCAGGCGCGCATGGCCGCCACCGGTGCAACGACGTTCACCACGCTGTTCGGTATCCCGGATGCCTCGGCACTCGACGTGGCCAGCTTGTGGGCGCCGCGCAGCCGCGATGAGGAACTACGGGTGCCCATCGGCGTCACCGCGACCGGTGAACCACTGATGTTCGACCTCAAGGATGAGGCCGAAGGCGGTATGGGCCCGCACGGCCTGATGATCGGTATGACGGGATCGGGCAAATCCCAGACCCTGATGTCGATCCTGCTGTCGCTGCTCACCACGCATTCGGCAGAGCGACTGATCGTGATCTACGCCGACTTCAAGGGTGAGGCCGGCGCGGACATATTCCGGCATTTCCCGCAGGTCGTCGCCGTCATCTCGAACATGGCCGAGAAGCGTTCGCTGGCAGATCGTTTCGCGGACACCCTGCGCGGCGAAGTCGCCCGCCGCGAGCTGCTGCTCAAGGAGGCGGGCCGACGCGTTCAGAACAGCGCCTTCAACTCGGTGACCGAGTATGAGGGCGCGATCGCGGCGGGACACGACCTGCCGCCGATACCGACACTGTTCGTGGTCGCCGACGAGTTCACGCTGATGCTCGCCGAGCACCCCGAGTACGCCGAGCTGTTCGACTACGTCGCCCGAAAGGGACGCTCGTTCCGGATCCACATCCTGTTCGCGTCCCAGACGCTGGATATTGGCCGCATCAAGGACATCGACAAGAACACCTCGTACCGGATTGGCCTGAAGGTGGCCAGCCCGTCCATCAGCCGTCAGATCATCGGCACCGAGGACGCCTTCCAGATCGAATCCGGCCGCGAGCACAAGGGCGAGGGCTTCCTGGTCCCCGCACCCGGCGCGAACCCGATCAAGTTCCGCAGCACCTATGTCGACGGCATCTACGACCCGCCGCGCGCCAGTCACTCCGTGGTGGTGCATTCGTTGCCCGAGCCGCAGCTGTTCACCGCCGGTTGGGTCGAACCGGCACCGGACACCGTGCTGGTCACCGGTGAGTTCGAGGAGGTCCCGCCGCCGCGCAAGCTGGTCTCGACCATCGGCGACCAACTCGCCAACTACGGTCCACGGGCACCCCAGCTGTGGCTGCCTCCGCTCGAGGAGGCCATTCCGCTCATCGACCTGCTGGCGCGCGCCGAGATCGGCGAACGCACATGGCGCTGGCCGCTCGGTGAGATCGACAAGCCCTTCGAGATGCGACGCGATGCACTGGTGTTCGACGCCGGTACCGCCGCCGGCAACCTGCTGATCCACGGCGGTCCCAAATCCGGAAAGTCCACCGCCCTGCAGACATTCATGCTGTCGGCCGCTGCGCTACACGCCCCGGGCGATGTCAGCTTCTACTGTCTGGACTACGGCGGTGGGCAGCTGCGGGCCCTCGCGGATCTGGCACATGTCGGCTCGGTCGCGACACCGCTGGAGCCCGAACTCATCCGGCGCACCTTCGCCGAGCTCGAACAGCTGCTGCGGGCACGCCAGGAGAGCGGGGCACGATCAGGTTCGGGCGGCTACCAGGACGGCTACGGCGAAGTCTTCCTGCTGATCGACAACCTGTACGCGTTCAGCCGCGACAACGTCGACACCTTCAACACCCGCAACCCGCTGCTGGCCCGGGTCACCGAGCTGGTCAACGCCGGTCTGTCCTACGGCATCCACGTCGTGATCACCACCCCGAACTGGCTCGAGGTACCGCTGGCCATGCGCGACGGCCTCGGACTGCGCCTGGAGCTCAAGCTCAACGACTCCCACGACAGCAATGTCCGGGTCGTCGGCGCGCTGACCCGGCCGGCCGACAGCGTGCCCGCAGACCAGCCGGGACGCGGCCTGACCATGGCCGCCGAACACTTCCTGTTCGCCGCAACGGATCTGCGCGATATCGCCGTCATCAACTCGCGTCACCCCGGCGAGCACGCCCCGGCGATTCGCCTGCTGCCGACTCAGCTCTCGCCGGAAACTGTCGGCCGGATCTATGTCGGGCCCGAACAGGTCGTCATCGGGCAACGCGAGGAAGACCTGCGGCCGGTGGCCATCGACTTCGCGCGCAACCCGCTCATGATGGTTTTCGGTGACAGCAGGTCAGGCAAGACCACCCTGCTGCGGCACGTGATCCGCTCGATCCGGGACAACTCCACCGCCGAGCAGGTCGCGTTCACCGTCATCGACCGGCGCCTGCACCTGGTCGAGGAGCCGTTGTTCCCCGACAACGAGTACACCCCGAACATCGACCGGATCACCCCGGCGATGCTGGGCCTGTCCGCCCTCATCGAGAAACGTCGACCGCCCGCGGGATTGTCGTCGGAGGATCTGCGCCGCTGGAGCTTTGAGGGTCAGACGCACTACCTGATCATCGACGACGTCGACCAGATCCCGGACGGTCCCGCGGTCAGCGGGCCCTACGCCGGTCAGCGGCCGTGGAGTCCGCTGCTCGGTCTGCTGGCCGAGGCCGGTGACCTGGGTCTGCGGGTCATCGTCACCGCCAGGGCCAGTGGATCGGCCCACGCGGTGATGACCGCGCCGCTGTTGCGCCGACTCAATGATCTGCAAGCGACTGTCGTGATGCTGTCGGGTAGTCCGGCCGACGGTGGCAAACTCCGCGGCCACCGCTTCAGCAGGCTGCCCGCGGGCCGGGCGATGCTGCTCGGTGACAGCGAAGAGGCAACCTACGTCCAACTGGTGAATCCGCTCGTCCCCGAAGGCGTTTCACCTGCAAGTTCCAACGGAAAGGAATACAGCTGATGACTCTAAGGGTGGTCCCTGAGGGACTGGCGGCTGCCGGCTCGGCAGTCGAGGCCCTGATCGCGCGGCTTGCCGCCGCCCATGCTGCTGCGGCACCGCTGGTGAACGTCGTGGTACCACCGGCCGCCGATCCGGTGTCGCTGCAGACGGCAGCCGGCTTCAGCGCCGCCGGCAACGAGCACAGCGCCGTGGCCGCACTGGCCGTGGAGGAACTGGGCCGTGCCGGTGTGGGTGTCGCCCAGTCCGGTACCAGCTACGCCACCGGCGACGCGCTGGCCGCATCGACCTACCTGATGGCGCGCGGCGGCTGACATGACCGGTCCCGTCTGGATGGCACTGCCACCCAACCACGCCTTGCACGGCGCATCGGCCGCTGGCGAGCATCGCGCCGGCAGGCACGCCGACCGCCGCTCCCTCAGGCGCACCTGCTTCGGCAACGGACCGACCAACCCCATGCTGCCGGGCTCCTGGAGCCCCGACGATCCGTCGGCGCCGGAGGGGGGGAAGGCACGACTGAACGCTCCCTGCAAAACCCAGATCGCTTCGACTGACCACAGATCCAACCGAAAGGAAATTCCATGAGCATGCTTGACGCGCACATCCCCCAGCTGGTCGCCTCGGAATCGGCGTTCGGCGCCAAGGCTGCCCTGATGCGCAGCACCATCGCCCAGGCCGAGCAGGCCGCCACGGCTTCGCAGGCATTCCACATGGGCGAGTCCTCGGCCGCGTTCCAGGCCGCACATGCCCGGTTCATCGAGGTTTCGGCCCGGGTCAATGGCCTGCTCGACATCGCCCAGGTCAACCTGGCCGACGCCGCAGGCACCTACGTCGCGCAGGACGCGGCGGCCGCCAGCACCTACACCTCCATCTAATCAACCACCTCCATCTAATCAACCCACTCGACGAGGAGAACTCACATGTCTCAGATCATGTACAACTACCCGGCCATGCTGGGCCTGTCGGCCGAGATGAATGGTTTCGCAGGTGCTTTGAGCGCAGTCGGCGCTGACATCGCCGCCGAGCAGGCCGCGCTGTCCGGAGCATGGCAGGGCGATACCGGTATGACCTACCAGGCCTGGCAGGCACAGTGGAACGCCAGCATGACCGAACTGGTACGTGCGTACCAGGCGATGGCGAGCACCCATGAGACCAACACCATGTCGATGAACGCCCGCGACGCGGCCGAAGGCGCCAAATGGGGATAGATGGCTGCTAATGCGGTCGAGCTGACCGTCGAGCAGGCCTGGTTCATCGCAGAAGAGGGTGGCTGCGGCTCGTTTCCATGGGTGCTGGCGATCACGCCGCCCTACAACGAGCAGGCGGCCACCGGTCGGTTCGCGGCCGATCGTGTCGCCGAGCTGACCGAGCTGGGGGTGATGTCCGATAGTAAGGTCATCAATCCCGCAGTCGCCCAGTGGATTCAGCAGACCTGCCGAGCTCGGACGTGGCTCGAATTACGAATTGTTGGCGTGTGCGGCGACATGCTGCGCGGCTTCGTCGCCCGCCATGACGACGTGTCGGTGGTCGCGCTGCGCAGTGGCGGCCTGGTGACGTTCACCGCCATGGAGCTCGTGGCACCGCATGACCTGGTGTCGGTACTGGTCGCCGGGCTGGCCGGGCGCCACGTGGCAACCTTCGACGATTTCACCGTACCCGTCCGAGCCGGGGCCCGCGCCGACGAGAAGCTACGAAACGGAGCTGAGTTGGCCGAAGTCCTTGAATACCTGTGTATTCCGGCCTCCGCGCGACCTGTCGTCGAGGCTCTGTTCACCGGCAGGCGCAGCTATGTCGAGATCGTGGCCGGCGAGCACCGGGACGGCCACCGGGTCAGTACCGAGGTCGGCGTCAGCATCGTCGACTCCGAGGCGGGCCGCATTTTGGTGAGCCCCTCGAAAGCCTTCGACGGTGAATGGGTGTCCACGTTCACCCCAGGGTCCGCGGCCGTCATCGCCGACGCGGTCGACAGACTCATCGCAACACTGCCGCACGGATCGTGGTTTCCCGGCGCGCACCAGAACCTAGATTTCGACCAGAGAACGGAAGACCGATGCCCGACAACACTGTGATGCCGATCGTGCGGGTGGCCGTGCTGGCCGCCGGGGAGGGGCCCGCCGGTAGCGGCGGTGGACGGCTCACCGAGATGGCGCTGCCTGCCGAACTGCCGCTGCGCGAGATCATCCCGGCCGTACAGCGCACCGTGCTGCCCACCGGCGACACTCCCGCCCGGCTCAGCCTTGCGCCGATTGGCGGTGCGCCGTTCAGCCTGGATGCAACCCTGGACACCGTCGGTGTCGTCGACGGTGACCTGCTTGCGCTGCAAGCGATCCCGACCGGCCCGTCCGCCCCGCGCATCATCGAGGACATCGCCGACGCCGCGGCCATCTTCTCCGCTGCCCGTGAGCGTCCCTGGGGGCCTGCGCAGATCCAGCGTGCCGCGGCCGCCGCCGTCATCGCGCTGATCCTGCTCGGCACCGCCCTCGCGACTGCCGTCCGGTTCGCCACAGGACATTCGGCGGCACTGTTCACCGTCGCCGGCATCGCCGCGGTCACCGTGGTTGCATCGTTCGCCACCCGGGCCCGTTTCCCGGGACTGGGCACCGCTCTGGCGGTCACCGCACTGGCCCCCGTCGCCGCGGCCTTCGCCGTCGCCGTACCCGGTGACTTCGGTGCCGCACAGGTACTACTGGCCGCAGCGGGTGTGGTGGCCTGGTCGGTGATCGGCATCGTCGTCTTCGAACGGGTCATCGCCACCTTCACGGCCGCGACTGTGCTCGGCCTCGGCGTGCTGCTGTCCGCCCTTCTCGCCACCATCTGGGACATGACCGATGTCCGCACCGGATCGGGTCTCATAGTGTTCGCACTGGTGGTGACCGTGCAGGCCGCCCGATTGTCCGCGCTGTGGGCACGACTGCCCGTCCCGACCATACCCGCTCCCGGTGACCCCACACCGTCGGCCCCGCCGCTGCGCGTGCTGGAGGATCTGCCGCGGCGGATCAGGGTCACCGATGCGCACCAGACCGGCTTCCTGGCCGCCGGTGTGCTGCTTTCGGTGACGGGTTCGCTGATCCTGGTCGGCTCGACCGGGACCTCGCCATGGACCTGGGTACTCGTGGTGGCCGCGGCGCTGGGTGCCACTCTGCGTGCGCGCGTGTGGGATTCGACCCCATGCAAGGCATGGCTGCTGAGCCAGTCGTTCCTGCTGCCCGCCGCGCTGCTGGTTGTCTTCGCGCTCACCGACCGGTACGCAGCGGCCTGGTGGGCACTGGGCGCACTGGTGGCGGTCGTCGCCCTGTGGATCGTGGTCGCGCTCAGCCCGCGCATCGCATCGCCAGACACTTATTCGTTGCCCGCGCGTCGTCTGTTCGGATTCGCGAGCTCCGCGGTCGACGCCTCGGTCATCCCGGCAGCCGCCTATCTGGTCGGCCTCTTCGAGTGGGTTCTCAACCGATGAGACGCCGAAATCGCAGAAGCGCCGCCGCACTGGCGGCGGTTCTGGCGGTGGTAACCGTCGGCTGCCCGGCCGCCGGCGCGATCACCCCGCCCGAGGTGGACAGCGCCGCAACGCCCCCGCCGGGTACGGCGGGGGCGTTGCAGACTATGGCACAACGTGGGGCATGCACGGTGACCGGAGTGATTCCGGGTACCGATCCCGCTACGACCAGCCCGAACCAGCAGGGGCTCGATCTGACCGAGGCCTGGCGCTACAGCCGCGGTGACGGACAGATCGTCGCGGTGATCGATACGGGCGTGCAACCGGGTCCGAGATTGCCCAACGTCGAAGCCGGCGGCGACTTCGTCGCCAGCACAGACGGCCTGACCGACTGCGACGGGCAGGGAACCATGGTGGCCGGACTCATCGCCGGTCAGCCTGGGGCGGAAGGCTTCTCCGGTGTCGCACCGGGAGCTCAGCTGTTGTCGATCCGGCAGACGTCGGCGAAGTTCTCGCCCAATCAGCCCGGTCAGGATCCGGTGATCGTGGAAGCCAACAATGATATCGCCACGCTGGCGCGCGCCGTGGTGCGCGCCGTCGACCTCGGCGCCACGATCATCAACATCTCGTCGGTGGCCTGCGTCCCGGCGAACACCGCGATCGACCAGTCCGCGCTCGGTGCGGCGTTGCGATACGCGGCGGTGGAGAACGACGTGGTGATCGTGGCCGCGGCAGGTAACACCGGCGGCGGCATCGCCGGCGGAACTGGTTGTGCGGCAAACCCGCTGACCGATCCGGCGCGGCCCGAGGACCCACGGAACTGGGCCGGCGTCACCTCGGTGTCGACACCATCCTGGTGGCAGCCCTACGTGCTGTCGGTCGGGGCGCTCAACCCGCTCGGACAGCCCGCGCCGTTCAGCATGTCCGGGCCCTGGCTCGGCCTGGCGGCACCCGGGGAAAACATCACCTCACTGAGCAACAGGCCCGACGGTGGACTGGCCAACGGACAACCCAACGACAAGGGCGAGTTGGCACCGGTCAGTGGCACCAGCTATGCGGCAGCGTATGTCTCCGGAGTTGCGGCGCTGGTACGCAGCCGCTTTCCGGAGCTGAGCGCGGAGCAGGTGGTGCGCAGGCTCACCATCACCGCACGCGGTGCGGATCGATCTCCGTCTTCACTGGTGGGCGCCGGAACCGTCGACCCAGTCGCCGCGCTGACCTGGGATGTGCCCGGTCCGGGCAGTCCCGCCGAGACCACCAAACCCGTTGCGGCTCCGCTGGAACCGGTGCAAGACGATCACACCGGGCGCAACGTCGCCTACATCGGTACCGGCGTGCTCGCATTGGCTGCCGCGTTGACCGCCGCGTTCGCCGCACACCGACGGAAGGACAAAGCCGCATGACTGCCCGACTCGCCCTGGCCCTGCTGTTCATCGTGCCCGCGGCACTGGCATACCCGTACGAAACGCTGACCCAGCGCTGGGTTCTCGGCGTCGCGGTAGCCGTTGTGATCCTGCTATTCGCTTGGTGGCGTGGCGATTTCGCCACCACGAAGCTGGCTCGGCAATGGTCCATCTGGCGTGGCAATCACGCCACGGTAGGCTCCACCAAGGTGAGCTCCACCGAGGCAGGCGACACCGCAACGGTGGTGTTGCGGCTCGACGACTCGGCATCCGTTGAGTTGCCGGTCGCCCTGATCGCAGGCTACGCGGACCGATACGGGCTGCGGTTGGATAAGGTGCGTATCACCAGTCGCGACCGGGCAGCGGAGCGTCGAAGCTGGATCACCCTGACCCTGGATGCAGCGCAGAATCTGCCCGCGCTGCAATCCCGTTCGGAGCGGATCCCGTTGCACGACACCGCCGATGTCACCGGCCGTCGGCTGGCCGACCACCTGCGCGAGAGCGGGTGGACGGTGTCGGTGCGCGAGGTTGTTCCGCGTCCGGTCTCGAGCGAGGCCAGGGAGACCTGGCGTGCGCTCACCGACGAGGCGGGATTCCTGACCGCATACCGCATTCCTGCCGCATCCCTGCCGTGGGTGCTGGACGCGTTGTGGTCGAACCCGACTGCCGAGCTTTGGACTGCGGTCGAATTCGGTCCCGATACGGTTACCGGGGCGGTCGCGGTGCGCTCGGCCGAGCTGCCCGCCGCCGACGCGCCCATTCCCGGGCTGGCCACGCTCGGTGGCCGTCAGCGCAGGGTGCTCGATGCACTGAATCCGGCATCTTCGCAACGTCTTCCAGGCCATCAGCCCGCCGACCCGGCGCTGGCCGGGAAGCTTCGCTGGCCGACAGGCACTGCCGTCAGAACATGAACGGCCGCAACTGATCGTGCAATCACGTGGTCTCCAGCAGTGCGATGCGCCGTTCGCCTATGCTCGGCCGCAGTCAGTGCTCGAGAGGCTGACATGAGATCCGAACGGGAATGGGAGAGCCCTTGCAGTACCAGATTTCCCCGCGTCACCCGGTCCTCGCGGCCGGTGCGGTATTGGCGGGCGTGGTGTTCCTGCTCGCGCTGGCCGGCGTGCTCGCGCGGTGGGAGTGGATGGAGAAGGCCGACTGGGCGGTACTGGATCCGCTGTACCGGTACGGCGTCGCGCATCCCGGCTGGGTGCACGGGTGGGATGTGCTGTGCACCGTCTTCCACCCTGTGACGTTCCGGCTGATCGCCTTGATCTGGATCGTGTACCTCCTGATGGGCCGCGCGGTGAACAGATACCGGGTGGCGCTGTTCCTGGCGCTGACTGTGGAGTTCTCCGCGCTGATCGTGGTGTTCACGAAAGCGGTTGTTGCACTCCCACGTCCGCCCACCGCGCTGGTCCCCGAGCTGTCTTCGTCGTTTCCGTCCGGGCATGCATTGGGGACAGCGGTGGCCGTGTTGGCGATGTTCTTCGCCTCATCACCGCAGCTGCGACAGCGGTGGCGTATTGCATGCGCCGTCATCGGCGTGCTGATCGTCGCCGCGGTCGGTATCGGGCGGGTGGTCCTTAACGTGCACTACCCCTCCGATGTGCTGGCCGGTTGGGCGCTCGGCTACCTGTGGGTGCTGGCGTGCCTGCCGGTGCTCACCGGCAGGCGGGTCAGGGCAGTGGACGAAACACCGGCAGCGACCGATACCGGTTCTTGAAAGTCGCTTCCTGGCAGACGATTTCCACCTCACCGTCGTGCGCGATCCGGGTGGGGCCGTCCAGCGCGGTGAAGCTGAACTCGGGCACCCGAAGCTCGTGATAGAGCGGGCTGTGCACCAGACGGCCCGCCGCCAGGGCGCCGAGGATCCGGATCGTGGCGAATTTGCGGCCTGTCTCCAGGATTCGTACGTCGATCAGTCCGTCATCCATTCGGACCCGGCGTGACGGGGCGAAACCCGAGGGCGAGTACAGCGAGTTGCCGAGGAAGAACAGCGATGTCTGCACCGTCCTGTTGTCGTATTCGATGCGCACGGCAGCGTCGCTGCGCAGGGTGCGGTGCAACGCGTACGCGCCGGCCAGTGGCTTGCCCATCCGGTGCTCGAGTTTCTCCCGGATCCGCACGAACCTCGGGTAGGCGCCGATGCTGGCGGTGTTGACGACGGTGTCGGTGTCGTTGAACCCGATGGTGTCGACGTAGGCGGCCGATCCGCTGCGCAGCGCCCCGACCGTGGCGGCGACGGTGTCGCAGCCGATGTCCTTGGCGAAGTGGTTGAAGGTCCCGCCGGGGAACACCGCGAGTGGAACATCGGCCTCCAGTGCGATTCCGCCCGCGCACGACACGGTGCCGTCACCGCCCCCGACGGCCAGCACCTCGGCCCGACCGGCCGCCGCACGCAACTGCTCCTCGATGTCCTCGTCATCGCCGACCTCGACGATCTCGGCTTTGGGCAGTGCCTTGCGGACCTCGTCGAGGATGCGTGCCCCGGTGCCGCTGCCCGAATTCGGGTTGACGACGAGGATCACGCCTTCGCCCTCGGGCCGGGGTGAGGTCTCGTATCTGCGGGGTTCACCGGCGGTGACCAGGGGCTCGGGGATCGGCTTGACGATGGTCGCGCCGGCCAGGGCAATCGCGGTGCCGATTCCGAAGCCGGCCAGCACATCCCCGGGGTAGTGCGCCCCGGTGGCGACCCGGGACAGTCCCACCAGGCCGGCGAGCACCCCGAGGCCGATGCCCAGCGAGCGGTTCTCCAGGCCGACACCGACGGCGAACGCGGCCGCGCTCGCGGAGTGCCCGGACGGCAGCGAGTTCGACGTCGGCATCCGCCGCGACCGGCGCACGAACGGCACCGGTGTCGAGTCGGGCCTGGGCCGTTTCCAGATGCGCTTTGCCCCCTGGTCGGTGACCAGGCTGGTCACGGCCAGTGTCAGGAGGCCTCTGGCTGCGCCACGGCGCATGGCCGGAGTGCCGACACCGGCGAGCCCGGCCGCGATCGCCATCCACAATTTCGAATGGTCGGCCGCCGAGGTGAGCCGGGGCATCACGGTGTCGAGCACCTTGCTCTCGGATTCTGCAACGGCTACGAAGATGCGGCGGTCAACCGTTCCGAGTCCCATGGATTCCAAAGTAGGCAGAAAGCACCGTGTCCAAACCTTGACTTGACCTGGGTCACTTCCGGTGCGAACGATGGGGGGATGCGCCGACTGCTCATGGTATTGAGCGTGCTCTGGCTGACTCTCGCGTTGGCACCTGGCGCCGACGCCGCCGAGACACCGTGGTTCGTGAACTCCGTCGGCAACGCCACGCAGGTGATTTCCGTTGTCGGCGTGGGGCCTTCGACAGCTAAAATCGACGTCTGGGAGCGCACCGCGGCAGGCTGGAATCCGATCGAGGTGGGCATACCAGCACATATCGGCGCCAACGGCATGGCCCCGGAGACTCATGACGGTGAGATGAAAACCCCGATGGGCGTTTTCACGCTGGACTTCGGGTTCGGCACCGAGCCCAACCCTGGCGGTGGGTTGCCCTATGTCGAGGTCGGCCCGGACCACTGGTGGGACGGCGATATGCAGAGCCCCACCTACAACACCATGCAGGTGTGCAAGAAGGCGCAGTGCCCGTTCGACACCGATCCGAGCAGCGGCACCGAGAATCTGCAGATACCGCAGTACGCGCACGCCGTGGTGATGGGGGTCAACAAGGCGCGCATCCCCGGCAACGGTGGAGCCTTCTTCCTGCACACCACCGATGGCGGCTCGACCGCCGGATGCGTCGCCATCGACGACGCAACCCTGGTGAAGATCATGCGGTGGCTGCGCCCCGGCGCCCTGATCGCGGTCTCGAAGTAGCTCAGATATTAACTGCCCGACGAGCTTCACCTTGAACCCGGGATTCTCGGTGGACAGCGAGGCATCGCGGCGCGCATGAGCTCTACTTGACCTGCTTGATTTCGGCGATCCCACCGAGGTTGTCAGCCATGCCCGACATCACAGCACAGCGTGTCGCCACGTTGCGTTCGTTCGCCCGATCCGAGGCGTGGCGGTTAAGGTGGGCTCAATATGACCGACCCGTTGGGGTTGTCCATCGGGACGACCAACCTGGTCGCGGCACGTGTCGGCGACCGTCCTGTAACCCGGCGCGCTGTCCTGACACTTCCTGTCCAGGGTGCGCCGGAAGTCGGCGTGCCATCTGGGCGGCCGGGCAAGGTGTTGTCCGGATTCGTTGACCGCGTGGGTGATCCGGTGCCCCTGGTGGCCTCCGACGGGTCCTCCTATCTTGCCGATGACCTGTTGGTCGAGGCGCTGGAAGCGATGATCGTAGTCGCGGGCGGCACCCCGACTACGCAGACGGCAGTCGCGGTTCCCGCGCACTGGAACGCGGCGACGCTGCGGGCGTTGCGGGCGACCATGCGATCGAATCCGGTGCTGTCTCCGAATGGGACGCCGCCGCGGCTGGTTTCCGATGCCGTTGCCGCGTTGACCTCCCTGCGCGCCAATCCGGGCCTGAGTCCAGGTGGGCCGCTGGTACTCGTGGATCTCGGTGGCGGCGGCACGAGCATCACGCTCGCCGATTCCGGAGCGGCCATCGAACCTCTCGACGAAACCACCCGGGTGGCCGAATTCTCCGGTGACCTGATCGATCACGCGCTGCTCACCCATGTGCTGGCAGGTATAGAGGATACCGACCCCGGCGCCACCGCCGCGGTCGGAGTGCTCGGCAACCTGCGTGAGGAATGCCGCCAGGCCAAGGAACGACTGTCCGCGGCGACCGCCACCGAGATCCCGGTTGAGCTCCCCGGATACAGGTCGGTGGTGCGGGTCACCCGGGCCGAGTTGGACGCGTTGCTGGCCGAGCCGCTGCAGCAGGTGCTGACCGAACTGGACAACCTGTTGCAGCGCAACAGGATCAATTGGGCCGACGTATCCGTCATCGCCGCCGCGGGTGGCGGAGCCAGCATTCCGCTGGTCACCCAGCAGCTCTCCGCGCACACCCAGATCCCGGTGGTGAGCACCCCGCAGCCCGCACTGGACGCCGCCGTCGGCGCCGCAGTGTTCGCGGCCTATGCGGCCCAGGCCGGGGCCCAGACCGGGATGGCGCCGGCCATCGGTGCGGACGCCCCGACCAGCATGGCGCCGGCTCCCAAGGTGATCCCGGATCCATCCGGTTCCTCGACGTTCCGGGCACTGGCGTGGTCGCAGGACGACGCGGGCGCCGAACCGGTGCCCTATACGGGCCCGAACGACTATGTCAGCCCGACTCAGTACGAATCCAATCCCTACACCGGGGCCAACCCGTATATCGGCGACGAGTCCACCCGGATTGTCTCCCAACATGTTCCGGACCGGTACGACGAGCCTCGCGGCATGCCGCGACTGCCGATGGCGGTGTTCGCCGCGGCGGGGGTTCTGGCTGTCGTGGCTCTCGGCGGGGTGGCGATCGCGCTGACAAGCGTCTCGGAGACCGAAGCCCCGACGCCGTCGACCGCGCCGGTCTCCAGGGTGTACGCCCCGCCGCCCGCGCCGGCCCCGCCGACCGAACCGCCGTCCGGCATCCTCACCGTGACGGAGGCGCCGCCCGCGCCGCCTCCGCCGCCGGAACCCGTCGCACCGCAGCCGGTGGTGCCGACGTACACGACCACCACTACGCAGCCCACCACTACGCAGCCCACCACGACGACGCCGTCCACGACCACCACGACGACGATGACCACCACCACCACGACGACCACCACCACGACGCCGTCCACCACCACCACCACGGCGCCGTCCACCACCACGACCACGACGGCGCCGAGCACAGTGACCACGAAGCCTGAGACCTCGGTCACCAAGCCGAGCACAGTGACCACGAAGCCTGAGACCTCGGTCACCAAACAGCCGGCCATGACGACGACGCACATCAACGTGCCTTTGCTGCCGCCGATACCGATTCTTGTGCCCAATCGGGGTGCTCCGGCCGCTCCGTAGCCACCGCATCGCGCCGTCACCTGCGCATACCAATCTCGCAAAGAGTTGAGCCGCCGCGACACGCCGGGTTATAGTCACCCGGGTTTGAGTCACGGATATGTAACGACAAGCAAACGGCCTGGTTTCGGTGGTTGCTGAAAGCGAACTTGGCTAGCTCGAAGGTGTGGTCAATGCAGGGACAAAGAATGGCCAACGGCTGGCTCCGGTCGTCTGCCGCCCTTGCCGCGATCGTTGCCCCGGCCGCCGTGCTCTTCTCTGTCGGTGGCGATATCCAGCCCGCCGACACCCTCACTGAACAGGTGGTGGAGGTCGCTTCCACCACCATCCTCCCCGCCGCAGCGCCCGCACCGCTGGGCGTCGAGGTCATCGCCGTGCCTGCCGCCTTCGGCTGGAGCCCGATGGTGGCGGCAGCGCCCGCACCGGCGGTCGCTTCCGCTCAGCTCGTCTCCGCATCGAGGTGGCGCGCCGACACCCGCTCGCTGCTGTTGCCCAAGGGTGTCGCTCCCGAACACGGCCTGCAGATCAGGACCATCCTGACCGCCCGCGCCATCAGCGCGGTTTTCCCGGAGATCCGCAGTATCGGCGGCGTTCGCCCCGATGCACTGCGCTGGCATCCCAACGGTCTGGCCCTGGACGTCATGATCCCCAACCCCGGCAGCGCGCAGGGTGCCGCGCTGGGGAACCAGATCGTCGCCTACGTGATGAAGAACGCCGGCCGGTTCGGCATGCAGGACGTCATCTGGCGCGGCACCTATTACACGCCGAGCGGTGCGCAGGGGTCCGGCGGTTACGGCCACTATGACCACGTGCACGTCACCACCAACGGTGGCGGCTACCCGAGCGGCGGCGAGCAGTACTTCCGCTGATCGATCAGTCTTTGCGGCGTAGCCGCTGGGGGGTGACGGTCACCGGAGTCGGCGCGATGGCGCCGGCACGGGCAAGGACGACGCCAGCGGTGAGGGCACCTTGTTGGCTGTGCCTTTAATGACTCCTGCGTCGCATCCGATAGTTTGCCGACGCAAACGCTAGCTGAGCTTTCGGTGAAAGTGGCCGCTCCCTGTTTGTCGTCCGGGCGGTTCGCTCTTCGCGTGGTTGCGCGCGAAACCCGCCCCTCCTCGTTTATGGTTCGCCTGTGCCTGATTTTGATCGACGCAGTGCCTTGTTGATGCTGGGACTGGGTGCGGCGGCTGCCGCACTGCCCACCCCGTCGGCCCATGCCGAGCCGGTCCCCGGTGATCTGCCGCCCGGGCCAATACCCGGTCCACGGGCTCCGGTGCCCGAGGTTGCGGCGCCGACGATGCTGTTCCAAGACGAGTTCAATGGACCGGCAGGCTCACCGCCTGACCCGGCGGCGTGGTTCATTGTGCCCGTCCGCGAGACGATCAGGAATCCCGCCGAATGGGACAAGCCCTACAATATGGGCCGTTACGTCACCGACCAGGAGCATGTCTTCCAGGACGGCAACGGCAACCTCGTCATCCGTGCCACCCGCGGTGAGGGGGCGAATATCCAGGAGAAGTACGCCGGCGCGAAGATCATCGGGAACTGGCGCGGCGGCGTCGGCACCACCTGGGAAGCGCGCATCAAGCTCAACTGCCTGACCGATGGTGCGTGGCCGGCCTTCTGGCTGCTCAACGACGATCCGGTCCGCGGTGGTGAGATCGACCTGGTGGAGTGGTACGGCAACCGCGACTGGCCGTCGGGCTCCACCGTGCACGCGAGGCTGGACGGCACCGCGATGGCCACCGACAAGCACCCGGTCGACGGCAACTGGCATTCCTGGCGCATGACATGGCAGCCGACCGGTCTGTACTTTTGGAAGGACTACCAGCCGGGCATGGAGCCCTACTTCACGGTGCCGGCGAACTCGCTGGATCCGTGGCCCTTCAACGATCCCGGTTACACGATGGCGCCGATCTTCAACATCGCCGTCGGTGGATCCGGCGGCCGTGAGCCAGCCGCCGGCAACTATCCGGCCGAGATGCTCGTCGACTGGATTCGGGTGTTCTGACCCGGGACACTCGGTAGTGGCGCCAGAGGTCCGCGTAGCGCGTCACTCGCGGGTGTTGATCACCTGCTGAGCGACCTCCACCAACTTGGTGTTGCTCTCCTGCGATATCTGGCGCAGCATTTCGAATGCCTGCACGTCGTTGACCTTGTAGCGCTCCATGATGATGCCCTTGGCCTGGCCGATACGGTCCCTGGTGGACAGCGCCGCCTCCAGTTGCTGCCCCTCCTGGCTGGCCAGAATCGCGGCTGCGGCATGCGCGGCCAGCACGACGCCGATGGTCTCGGCCTCCCCACGCCAGATGTTCGGCTGAAAACCGAAGAGATTCAGGGCACCTGCGGTCCGGTCGGATGTGTACAGCTTGAACGACAGCCCGCTGAGAACGCCGATCTCGACACACGCCGGCGCATAACGCGGCCAGCGCTCCTCCTCGCGGAAGTCGTCGGTGCGCACGATCAGGTCATCGAGGGCTGCCTGCACGCAGGGCCCCTCGTCGAACTGCATCTGCAGTCGGTGTAGTTCGGTGGTGAGCCGAGCCTCTTTGGGCATCGTCTCGAAGGTGCGTTGCTTGCCGATGAGCAGGACCCCTGCGGTATCGACGCCGGGAATCAGCTCCAGTGCCGCGGCGGCGACCCCGGACAGCACCTCATCGAGGCTGCGCGGGCCCGCAAGAGAGCGAGCCAACTCGGCCATGCGCGCGGCCAAGTCCTGCTTCTCCAAGAACGTCATGATTGAAGTCTCCCCTCAAGAACGCGCGAGCCGGTGTTTGCCTGGAGATGGGACCTCCGCAGGCGTATTGCAGGAATGTTTCCTGCCTGTTGCCGAAAAGACAACATAATTTACGTCCCTCGAAATGCATTCTCATAGATTTCCGTCCAAGATGGCTACCCGGATCGCCTTTTATGAAGCGTGAACGTGGACGGGACTCGCCCGAGCCGCGAAGCTAGGGAGCCAGATGAGCAAGCTGCGCACCGCCCTGCGCAAGACAACCGTCCTGTCCTGCATCTCCGCTGTCGCCGTCTTCGGTGTCGCCGCCTGCGGCGACGAGGGCTCCGACGCATCAGGCGGCGGGGGTGACATCAACATCTCGATGACGTCGTTCCCGGATTACGTCGACCCGCAGTTGTCGTACACCCTCGAAGGGTGGGAGGTGCTGTACAACACCTACACTCCGCTGCTGACCTACAAACACGCGAAAGGCGCGGAGGGCACCTCGGTGGTGCCGGGCCTGGCAGAGGACATGCCCGAGATCTCGCCCGATGGGAAAATCTACACGCTGAAGCTGCGGCCGGACATGAAGTACTCCGACGGCACACCCATCAAGGCGTCGGATTTCACCTATGCCATCCAGCGGCTGTTCAAGGCCGACTCCGGCGGATCGGTGTTCTACAGCGGGATCGTCGGAGCGCCCGAGTACGCGGAGGGGACGGCGGACAGCATCGCCGGCATCGTCACCGACGACGCCACCGGCGATATCACCATCACGCTGGACGGCCCGAACGGCACCTTCGAGAACGTGCTGGGACTGCCGTTCGCGGCGCCTGTTCCGCCGAGTACCCCGTTGTCCGATGACGCGACGAACAATCCGCCGCCGTCCAGCGGCCCATTCATGATCACGAGTGTCGAAGCGCCGCAGACCCTGACGATGGAGCGCAACCCGAACTTCCAAAGCGTCCTCGATGCCGGCGCCACCGAGGTCGCCGATGCCGAAGTCGACAAGATCATCGTCACGCAGAACAAGAGCAACACCGCCCAGGTGACGGGCGTGCAACAGAACACCATCGACTTCATGGTCGACCCGCCGGACGCGGACCGTCTGCAGGAAGTGAAAACCCGTTTCGCCGAGCGGTTCCGGATGGAAGAGTCGATCAACACCTACTACTTCTGGATGAACAACCAGACCGCACCGTTCAACGATGTGCGGATACGTCAAGCAGTCAACTACGCCATCGACCCGGAGGCGCTCAACCGGGTGTTCGGCGGGCGCATGCACCCGACGCAGCAGATCCTGCCGCCCGGAATGCCCGGCTACCAGGAATACAAGCTCTACCCCGGACCCGATATGAACAAGGCCAAAGCGCTTCTTGCCGAGGCCAATCCGACCGACCGTGACATCACGGTGTGGACCAACGACGAGCCCGACCGCAAACGGATCGGTGAGTACTACCACGACGTGCTCAACCAGTTGGGCTTCAACGCGACGTTGAAGGTGATCGCCGGCGACGTCTACTTCACTACGATCGGCAACCAGTCCACTCCGGACCTGGACACCGGTTTCGGCAACTGGTTCCAGGACTTCCCGCACCCGGACGATTTCTTCCGGCCGCTGCTCAACAGTGATGCCATCCTGCCCACCAACGGCAACAACTTCTCCAGGGCGTCCTACCCGGAGTTGGACGCGAAGATGGACGAGCTGCTGACCAAGCAGCTCACTGACGGTGACACCGAGGCGCAGTACACGGCACTGGACAAGGCCTACATGGAGCAGGCGGCGTGGGCGCCGTACGGCAACGAGCAATTCACCACGTTCGTCTCCGACCGGATCGACTTCGACAAGGCCTACCACCACCTCCTGTTCAATCAGGACTGGTCGGCGCTGGCCCTGAAGTAAGTATGGCCACCCCGATCGACGCGGTCGAAGGGCCGGGGGACCCCCCGCTCCCCGTGAGGGTCCCCGCGGCGCAGATCCGAGGCCGAAGCCCGTGGTTTCTGGCGTGGCTTCGGCTGCGGCGCAACATAGTCAGCCTCGCCTTCGGTGTGCTATTCATCCTGATCGTGCTGTTCTGCCTGGCGGCGCCGCTGTGGGCCGACCACGTGGCGCACACCGGGCCCAACGAGAACCACATCACCGACGTGGTGATGATCGACGGGCAGGAGACCGATGTCGTCTCACCTGATGGGACCCCGATCGGGCCGGGCTTGCACGGCCGGTACCTGCTGGGCGCGGATCAGAACGGACGAGATGTGATGGTGCGCCTGATGTACGGCGGCCGGACGTCCATCTACATCGGCATTCTGGCCGCGGCCATCACCACGGTGCTCGCCGTCCTGGTCGGGCTGCTGTGCGGCTTCTACCGCGGATGGGTCGACGCCATCCTGTCCAGGGTGATGGACGTGGTGTGGGCGTTTCCGGTGCTGCTGCTCGGCATCGCATTGGGTACCGCACTTGCCGTGGGCGGGTTGACGATCGGCGCGCTGCAGGTGGCCGGTGACTCGCTGTGGATCCCGATCCTGATCATCGCGCTGGTCTACGTACCGTATATGGCCCGTCCCATCCGCGGTGAGATCCTGGCGCTGCGGGAGAAGGAGTTCGTGGAGGCGGCGGTGGCGCAGGGCAAGGGCCCGGTGCGGATCATGGTCAGTGAGTTGTTGCCCAACGTGGTGTCGACCATCATCGTGTTCTTCACCCTCAATATTGCCAACAACATGCTCCTGGAATCCGCGCTGTCGTTCCTGGGCGCGGGCGTGCGGGCGCCGAACGCCTCCTGGGGAACCATGATCGCCGACGGCTACCAGACCATCTACACCGCGCCGCACCTGACGATCGTGCCCGGAGTGATGATCGTGCTGACCGTGTTGTCGCTCAACGTGTTCGGCGATGGTCTGCGAGACGCGCTGGATCCGCGCGCCAAGATCCGGTTGGAGCACTGACATGCTGCGTTTCGTGGTCCGGCGGCTGATCGGCATGGTCGGTGTGCTGTTCGCGATCTCGGTATTGGTGTTCTTGATCTTCAATGTGATTCCCAACTCCGACCCGGCGGCCCGCATCGCGGGCAAGAACGCCGACCCGGAACTGATCGCCAGGGTCAGCGCCGATCTGGGTCTCGACCAGCCGCTGTATGTGCAGTACCTGACGATGATGAAGCAGATCTTCACCGGTCAGCTGACCTCCTATGCCAGCTCGCAGAACGTCGTCGAACAGATCTGGAAGGGCCTGCCCGCAACGTTTTCGCTCTGCATCGGCGCCGCCGTGCTGTGGATGACGCTGGCGATCTGCTTCGGCTATTTCAGCGCGGTGCATGCCGGCAAGTTCACCGACCGTGCCTTGACCATCGTGTCGTTGGTGGGTATCTCGATGCCGGTGTTCTGGTTGGCGGCAATTCTGTTGTACTACTTGAGCTTCAAAGCAGAGCTCTTCCCCACCAGTAGTTACGTGCCGCTCACAAAAGATCCGCTGGACTGGGCGTATCACCTGATCCTGCCGTGGCTCACGTTGGCGGTGCTCTACGTCGGCTTCTACAGCCGGGTGCTGCGGTCCAACATGCTGGACGTGATGAACGATGATCACGTCCGGACCGCACGGGCCAAGGGCATCAGCGAACGGCAGGTGCGCATCAAACATGTGCTGCGCAATTCGATGATCCCGATCGTCACGTTGTTCGGACTCGACTTCGGTGCCGTCGTCGGGGGCGGCGCGATCCTCACCGAGACGGTGTTCAACCTCAACGGCGTCGGCCTCTATGCGGGGCAGGCGATCGGATCGCTGGACCTGCCGCCGCTGATCGGGGTGACGATGTTCGGCGCGTTCTTCATCGTGCTGTTCAACACCTTGGTCGACGTGACGTACGCATTCCTGGATCCCCGGATCCGACTCGGAGAGGCAGCGCCGGTATGAGTCCGTTACTCGAAGTCGACAATCTGCGAGTCAGTTTCACCACCCAGGATGGTGTGGTAGGCGCTGTCGATGGCGTGTCGTTCGACCTGGCCGCGGGGGAGGTGCTGGCCATCGTCGGCGAGTCCGGGTCCGGTAAGAGCGTGACCGCGCAGACCGTGATCGGTCTGACCCGCGCGCCGAACGCGACCATCGGTGGCGCGGTGCGGTTCGACGGCAAGGATCTCACGCAACTCAACGACCGCGAATTGCAAAGTATCCGAGGCGAACACATCGCCATGGTGTTCCAGGATCCGATGACATCGCTGAATCCGGTGTACCGGGTGGGTGATCAGATCACCGAGATGATCCGCGCCCATCGGGACGTCTCCCGCGCCGAGGCACGGGACCGTGCCGTCGAACTGTTGCGCACCGTGGGCATTCCCAATCCCGAGCGTCGCGTGCGCGACTACCCGCACGAGTTCTCCGGCGGTATGCGCCAGCGGGTGATGATCGCCATGGCGCTGTCCTTGGAACCCGAAGTGCTGATCGCTGATGAGCCCACCACCGCGCTGGACGTGACGATCCAGGCGCAGATCCTGCGGCTGCTGGCCGATCTCAACGCCGAACGCGATCTCGCGGTGGTGCTGATCACCCATGATCTCGGCGTGGTCGCCGAGATCGCCGACCGGGTGCTGGTGATGTATGCGGGGCAGGTGGTCGAAGACGCCAGCGTCGAGGACATCTTCTACGATCCGCAACACCCCTATACCTGGGGTCTTCTCGGGTCGCTGACACCGCTCGACGCACCGCATCATTCACGGTTGCCGCAGATCGGGGGAGCTCCGCCGTCGCTGCTGTCACTGCCGCCGGGGTGCCGTTTCGCGCCGCGCTGCCCCCATGCGTTCGAAAATTGCACGCAGCTCCCACCGTTGGAGACCAGAGCGACGGTTGGTCACCTGGACCGGTGCTGGCTGGACCCGGTGCAGAAGGCGACGCTGCGTGAGGTGGACGGCCGGATCGGCCTGCGGAAGCCGGTGAGCTCGTGACCACGGGACAGCCGTTGCTCGAGGTCACCGACCTGGTCAAGCATTTCCCCATCAAGGCGGGCGTGATCATCGAGCGCGAGGTGGCCCGGGTGCGCGCGGTGGACGGAGTCAGCCTGACCCTGCGCGAAGGGGAGACGCTGGGCCTCGTCGGTGAGTCGGGATGCGGAAAGTCGACCTTATGCCGGCTGATCCTGCAGCTGTTGGCGCCGACCTCGGGATCGGTGCGGTTTCAGGGCGAGGAACTGGTGGGGCGATCGCGCCGGGACCTGCGGCCGATACGCAGGCACATCCAGATGGTGTTTCAGGATCCGTACGCGTCGCTCAATCCGCGCAAACGGATCGGCCAGATCATCGGTGACCCGATCGCGTTGCACGGGCTGGCGAGCGGCGGCGAGGTGAAACGCCGGGTGCAGGACCTGCTGGATCGGGTTGGTCTGCAAGCCGAGCATTACAACCGCTTCCCGCATGAGTTCTCCGGCGGGCAACGGCAACGGATCGGGATCGCCCGCGCGTTGGCGTTGCGGCCCAAGCTGATCATCGCCGATGAGCCGGTATCGGCCCTGGACGTCTCGGTGCAGGCACAGATCATCAATCTGTTCGAAGATCTTCAGGACGAGTTCGGCTTGTCGTACCTGTTCGTCGCGCACGACCTCGGTGTGGTCCGGCATGTCTCGGACCGGGTGGCGGTGATGTACCTGGGCAAGATCGTCGAGACTGCTTCGGCGACCGAGCTGTACGGCAAGCCGTTTCACCCGTATTCGAATGCGCTGCTCGCTGCGGTCCCGGTTCCCGATCCGAGGCGCAACGCCGCCCGTGAACGGGTGATCCTCGAAGGCGACGTGCCCAGCTCGATCCATCCACCGTCGGGGTGCCGCTTCCACACGCGGTGCCGATGGGCGACTGAGCTCTGCACGGCCGAGGAGCCGGGCATGATCGAACGGGAGCGCGCACACGCGGCGGCCTGCCACCACCCACGGAACCTGGAGGCGGTGGCTACCGGCTGAGATTGTCAGCGTCGCTCCCTGACCGGCCGGCATCGCCTGATCGCACTACGATTCGGGAGTGACCACGAAATCGGCTGAGCCTAGGACAGCGAAGACGTCGAAGAAGAAGCGCTCCGCTCCCAGGATCACCAATGAGGTGTACGAGGCCGAGTTGTTCCGCCTCCAAACCGAATTCGTGAAACTTCAGGAGTGGGCGAAGCACACCGGCGCCCGGGTCGTCGTTATCTTCGAAGGCCGCGACGCGGCGGGCAAGGGCGGCACGATCAAACGGATCACCGAATACCTGAGCCCCCGCATCGCCAGAATCGAGGCGCTGCCCGCGCCCAGTGATCGTGAGCGCGGCCAGTGGTACTACCAGCGCTACATCTCGCAGTTGCCCGCCAAGGGCGAGATCGTGCTGTTCGACCGGTCCTGGTACAACCGTGCCGGTGTGGAGACGGTGATGGGTTTCTGCACCCCGGCCGAGCATGAGTTGTTTCTGCGTCAGACACCGGTTTTCGAGCAGATGCTGATCGAGGACGGGATCCTGCTGCGCAAGTACTGGTTCTCGGTGTCCGATGACGAGCAGCTACGCCGGTTCAAATCGCGCCTGAAAGACCCTGTGCGCCAATGGAAGTTGTCACCCATTGACATGGAGTCGGTGTACCGGTGGGAGGACTACTCACGCGCCAAGGATCAGATGATGCTGCACACCGACACCCCGCTGAGTCCGTGGCATGTGGTGGAGTCCGATATCAAGAAGCACGCCCGGCTGAACATGATGAGCCATCTGCTGTCGACCATCGACTACCACGACGTCGAGAAGCCGAAGGTTTCCCTGCCCAAGCGTGCGGTGCTCAGCGAGGGCTACCAGCGGCCGCCGCGGGAGCTCTCGACGTATGTCGACAATCATGTGGCCACGCTGATGGGTGACCCGGAGTAGGCACGCAGCGGCGTGACACCGACTTCTGCGCGGTCCTTGCGAAGATGACAGGTTCCGTCGATGCCGACCCAGTGGGCTTGGCGGGAGTCCAACCGCACCGTGCCCGAGCGGGTCGCCGCGATCGTCTCCGGGGTCGCACCAGCGGCTTCCACAGCGCGTAGCGGGCGCCCTTGAGCTTGCGGGCGCGTTCACCGAGGCGCTCGATGTCGAGCGGCGCCGGGCCTGGAACGACGCGCGAACCCTGGCGCGTCGAGGGCGGCGTCGATGGCTTTGACGGCGCTGCCCAGCAGTTTGGTGGTTCATTTTGCGCACTCGGCACGGACACTACCGGCGTGACCCTGTCGATCAAAGGCTGGACATGACTTCATGTGTGGTATGGGAGTTCGAGGGTGATCGGCCCGCAGACGAGCATGATCATGGATTGGGGCACGGTGCAGGTGGTGTTGGAGGCGCCGGCCGGGACGGGCAGGGCCAGCCGGTCTGCGCGCGGTGCGCCGACCGGCCGCAGCGGGTCTGCGGCACGTGCGGACGGACCCGACGGATCGCCCGCCGCGCCCGCGACGGCCAACCCGACATCTGCGATTCCTGCTTCCGAGGGCCCGGGGCCGTCTGCAGCCGCTGCGGGCGGCGGCGGCCCTGTTCGTTCGCGTCCGGCCCGAGCCCGGTCTGCGCCCGATGCGCGCCCCGGACGACCGCGACGTGCGCGCACTGCGGCGCCGACCGCCCACCGACCGCCCGGTGGCCCGAGGGACCGGTCTGCGACCCCTGCTACATCGCGGCGCTGCGCCGCCGCGGCACCTGCGCCACCTGCCGGACCGAGCGCCGCCTCGTCCACCCGCCCGGCCCGAACGCCTGCATCTGCGCCGACTGCGCCGGTGTCCCGGTCAGCCACACCTGCACCGACTGCGGGATCGAGGACAGAGCCTACGAACGCGGCAGGTGCGCATCGTGCGCACTCAACCGCAGAACCGCGGCCGCGTTGTCCGGCCCCGATGGGCAGAACCGGCCCGACCTGGAACCGGTCTACCAGGCGATCACCGCCACCGACGCTCCACGCACCGCGCTGAATTGGCTGCGCAACAGCGCTGGCGCGTCCCTGCTGACCCAGATGGCTTCCGGCGCTGTGGATCTGACCCACCAGGCACTCGACGAGTACCCACGCCAGGGTGTCGCCGGATACCTGCGGGCCGTGCTGGTCGCCAACAACGTCCTACCGCAACGCGACGAACAACTCACCGCCACCGAACAATTCCTCACCCGCACCGTGGCCGGCGTCACCCGCGACAGCGACCGCCGCCTCGTCCACTCCTACGCCACCTGGCAGGTCCTACGCCGCCTGCGGGTGACCGCGGCACACGGCGACGCACCTACACCCATCACGCCCGCACCAACATCAACGCCGCAATCGACCTGCTGGACTGGCTCGCCGACCACGAAACCACCCTGGCCGACACCGGCCAAGCCGACATCGGCACCTACCTGGCCGGACAACCGCCGTCCCGCTACCGCGTCCGCGACTTCCTCCAATGGGCCGCCGCAACCGGTCACACCGGCCCGGTCACCATCGCCACCCCGGGCCGCAACCCCGGCCCGGCCACCGGCCACGACCAACGGTGGGCCCAGATCGCCCGGCTCCTGCACGACGACACCATCGAACTCACCGACAGGGTCGCCGGAGCACTACTGCTGCTCTACGGCCAGCACCTGGCCCGGATCGTGGCGATCACCCACGACCAGATCAAAACTCAAGGCCCGCAACTCTTCCTCCGACTCGGAACCGACGACCTGCACATCCCCGAACCGCTCGCCGAGCTCATCGCAACCCTCGCCCGCGACGGCCGCCCCTACACCGGAGTCGGCACCCCAAGCACCACCCGCTGGCTGTTCCCCGGACTGCAACCCGGCAGACCCCTCACCGCCGCCCGACTCGGCGACCGCCTCCGCAAACTCGGGATCCGAGCCCAACCCGGCCGCCGCGCCGCGCTCACCCACCTCGCCGCCCAACTACCCGCCGCCTCATCGCCGACCTACTCGGCATCCACCCCACCACCGCCGTCCACTGGGTCCACGACGCCGGCGGCGACTGGGACCGCTACGCCGCCCAACTCACCCACGACGCCAGTCACCAACCCTGACGAATGCCTCGCATGATCGGCAGCCCGCGGCTGGGCATTCGCAGGGTTCGAACATTGCTGGTTACCAGTTTGGCGGCGGGCATCCGGCCCATCGACATCGCGGAGCTTATGGGCTACCGGGACGTCAAGACGACGCTCACCGTCTACGCGCACTTGATCAACACCGACGACCACACGGGCAACATGGCCGCGCTCGGGGCGTTGTCAGCGCCTGTGCAGGCTCCGAGCTACGGCAAAGTGATCCCGCTACACGGCGCAAAATTGCCCTGTGGATAGCTCTCAAATCGAACACATGTGCGAATAGCCTAGAAGGCGTCAACGCAACTCGCCGGACACAAGCCTCCGAGGGTCGGAGGACCTAGGGTGTGATCCTTAACGGCGAGTCTTGGGAGAGTGGGAGAGAGCAATGGCAGCTAGTGAGAAGCCCGCGCCAGGACACATCCGGGGCGGTCGTAAACAGCAAGGCAAAGCAACGAACGATCTAGTCCTTTCGTCACACCTGGGAGTCAACGCCGACCTGTTCCATCAGATTCTCGACTTGTACGTCAGTACCGGCTCAACGGTCGCGGACGTGACATACGGCTCGGGAGCGTTCTGGAAGAAAGTTAAGCGGGAGGACATCAAACTCCTCGCGACGGACCTAGCGGATGGTGTTGATTGCCGAAAGCTTCCATACGAGGACGGCTCAGTCGATGTGGTGGTTTTGGACCCGCCGTACATGCACACCCCCGGCCAAGGGGCCCACGTTGGGCACCAGAATTTCGAGACGTACTACCGGAACAACGCGACCGCAAATACCGGTGGGAGCAAGTACCACGAAGCGGTGCTGGATCTTTACTTTGCCGCAGGCAAGGAAGCGTCACGCGTACTGAAAGACGGCGGCATCTTCATCGTTAAGTGCCAAGACGAAGTTTGCGCCAACAGGCAACGGCTGACCCACGTCGAAATCATCAACGAATACGAGGGGTACGGCTTCCAGGCTGAAGATCTGTTCGTGGTGACGCGGCCGCATCGACCGGGTCTAAGTCGAATGATTCGGCAACGGCACGCACGGAAGAACCACTCATACTTCCTTGTCTTCTGGAAGGCCGACAAACGACGGCGGTGGCCCGGCCGCCTCGACTGAGCTGGTTACGGCGAGGTTTGGCCGAACGATTTCGACTGCCTCGTAGAAGAAATCTGCAAACGGTTTCACTTCAAGAAACGGGTAGTGATCGCGTAACGCTCGGTACTTCTCCGGCACGTCGAAGTAGTACACGCGATGGAGCTGTGCGATGTACATCTGGTACGCCATCCACTGCTTGGGAAGACAGACTTCGGCGATCGAGTTCGTCTTGGTTTGGCGGTTCGTCTCCGCGAGGACTACTAACAGCCCACGGAAGCGATTAACGCCATGCATTCCATCGAGCACACGTTGGTGAGCCCAGACTTGGATAACCCGCTCGCGAGTGGACGCCTTGACAGGCAGGTGAATTCGGCTCTTGGTGGGACCGAGGTCAAAAACGAAATCCGTCGGCAGTGCAACTTCGATATCTAGCGTAGGGGCGATGACTGACTTCGTGGGGGACACGCCGAAGGTTGAGGCCACGAGGTGGCCGACGAAGTTCTCCAGGAACGTGCCCGGCGACTTCTTGTCGCCGTCCTTCGTGACGTCGGTTCCTGCTGGGTAGGAGATTGCCGCCGTGTACAACGCCTCATGAAGCTCGATGGGGTCGGCTGGCACCTCTCTATTGATTACCTTCGTGACCATCCGCAGCACCTCGTCGATGTTGTCGAGGAACAGAGCCTCGTTGATCCCGCGAGAACTCCGCAGTTTCGGAGATGTCGTTGTAAAGGCGAAGTACTCCTTGCCTGGGACGTTAGAAACGAGCGGGGACCGCGATGTCTTGGCCAGCAGTTCGAGCGATAGGGCGATGCAGTCGATCAGCGCTTCGCTGACAGCGGGATGCCCCAGGCCGTGTGTTGCGGCCTTGTTCGATAGCTCGGTGTAGCTCGGCTCCAACGGGAAGGATGCCATCGGCGCAGTGTAGGCGTCGTCTGCGCCCGAATACGGGACCGTTACGGGACCGCGTGCCGGAAAAACTGGGAGACCGGCACGAAAGCCCTCGTAAACGTGGAGCCGATGACGGGAATCGAACCCGCGTATTCAGCTTGGGAAGCTGATGTTCTGCCATTGAACTACATCGGCATGTTCGAACAGGAAGGCTAGCACCCGCAGGTCGCCCGCAGGGCACGAGCCTGCCCGGGCCGCATCACGCATCGGGGATTCATGAAAACAGGAACTCGTGCTGCACCGACAGTCGAGCACCGGCCGGCACACCCACCCCGGACCCGAGACACCGTCATCACCGGCGGCACCGTGTCGGTCCAGACCGCGCAGCAGTGCGCGCCCACGGCCTATCTGGCCGGCCAAGCCGTCTTCATCCCGGCGGGGGTGCCGCATACCATGCGCAATGACAGCCCTCATGACGCCAACGCGGTCGTCACCTACACCGTGCCCGCCGATCTACCGGTGCCTGACGACGCGCCCGCAGCCTGTCCCTGACGCAGGCCACGACGGCTAGGCTCGTCGCGTGCTGCTCTCCGATCGCGATATCCGCGCCGAGATCGCCGTGGGCCGGCTGGCGCTGGACCCGCACGATGACGGTCTGATCCAGCCCTCGAGCGTCGACGTCCGCCTCGACAGCCTGTTCCGGGTGTTCAACAACACCCGTTACACCCACATCGACCCAGCGCAGCGCCAGGACGACCTGACCACCCTGGTCGAACCCAAGGAGGGTGAGCCGTTCGTGCTGCACCCGGGCGAGTTCGTGCTGGGCTCGACGTTGGAGCGTTGCTCGCTGCCCGACGATCTGGCCGGACGGTTGGAGGGCAAGTCCTCACTGGGGCGCCTCGGGCTGCTCACACATTCCACTGCCGGGTTCATCGACCCCGGCTTCACCGGCCACATCACCCTCGAGCTGTCCAACGTCGCCAACCTGCCGATCACGCTGTGGCCCGGCATGAAAATCGGGCAGCTGTGCCTGCTGCGACTGACCAGCCCCGCCGAGCATCCGTACGGCTCCTCGGCGGCCGGTTCCAAGTACCAAGGGCAGCGCGGACCGACCCCGTCGAAGTCATATCTGAACTTCCTCAAGTCGTGATCCCGCGTAGGGTGGTTATGTGGGCTAGCTAATACCGTCAGCGGTAACGGCGGGGCTTGCTCATGGCGATGATTTATCTAGTTGCTGGCTTGTGTCCAGTGGTCGGCATCGATGAATCGAGCGACGTAGCAAACCCTTGGGAGGGGTAAGTGGACATCGTATTGGGTGTGTCACTGACACCTACGACGGTGCGTATGGTGCTGGTCGAAGGGGAGAAGGGTGACGGAGCGATCGTCGATCACGATGCCTTCGAGGTATCGGGTTCGGATGGGTCAGCAACGCCGAGTGCGGCCGAACAGGTAGCGCAGGCGGTGCTCGGAACCCAGGAGAGCGCCGAAGCTGGCGGACACCATCTCACGTCGATCGGTGTCACCTGGACAGACCACACCGAGGCCGCAATATTACGCGACGTGCTCGCCGCCCGCGGCATCACCGACGTGATGCTGGTGTCCGAGCTGCACGCCGCCGGCGCACTGGCCCAGGCGGCCGGCCGCGCGGTCGGCTACGGCACCACCGCCCTGCTGTTCCTCAACCGCGACACCGCGACCCTGTCGGTGGTGCAGGGTGACGACGGTTCGGTCGTCAAGGTCCTCAGCCGCAGCCTGCACAGCACCGATGCGATGGCGGTGCTCGGCGATATGGCGGCCGCAGTCGCCGGACAGGACACCGCCCCGGAGGGGATGTTCGTGGTCGGCTCGGGGGTCGACGTCGCGTCGGTGAAAGAGCACCTGGCCCGACTCGTCGACATCCCGGTCAGCGCGCCCGAGGAATCCGGACTGGCACTGGCGCGCGGCGCGGCGCTGGCCTCGGCCAGCGCACCGACGTTCGAGGCGTCCACCGTGGGCTTGGCCTACTCCCTGGATCCCGACGGCCCCACAGCGGGCGCCGCGCTCGCCGCGGCCGGTACGCAGCTGGCCCCGGCCTCGCCGCCCCATTACGTCGACGGCCTCGACGTTGACGTTCCTGATGATCTCGCCGGTCTGAACGTGGAACCCGTCGAGGAAGGGCGCGAGCCGTTCCTGTTGGTCGGTAGCGCAATGGCGTCGATCTTCGTGGTCGGTGTGGTGGCACTGGCGATCTCACTGGCAGTGAGCATCCGCCCGACCGCCGACGAGCGTCCCGCTCCGGCACGCGCCGCGATCGCACCGAGCGCCCAGGCCCCTGCGCCGGTCCCCGAAGCCCTTCCCGTGCAACCGGCCCCGCCACCGCCGCCGCCCGTGACCATCAAGGCGCCCATCCCCGTCGTGCAGGAGGCACCGCGGCGGGCTCCTCGGAAGGTGTACGTCGAGCAGGCCCCGGCCCCGGCGGCACCCGCGCTGGCCCCGGCCCCGGCGGCACCCGCGCCGGCCCCGGCCCCGGCGGCCCTGCCGCCGGCACCTGCGCCGATCGCCCCACCCACCGTGCCGCCGGTGTGGGCTCCACGGGTGGTGCTTCCTCCACCGGTGATCGTGTTGCCGCGTCCGCCGTGGCCGTTGTGGCGTCGGCCGTGGGAGCAGAAGGCTCCGCAGACGCAGACGCCGTCCTATCCCGATTACCCGGATCAGCCCGGCTACCCGAACTACCCGCAGCAGACCCAACAACAGCCCCAGCCGCAGTGGCCCTCTCCAAGCGGCGGCAACGGTTCGGGCGGAGGCAATTCCGAGGGCTCCCGTGGTGACTCTGGTTCCCGGGCCGAGTCGGGCGGTCGCGGTGGTGGACAGGACAGTGACTGCTTCCTGATCTTCTGTCGCTGACAGCCCCAGGAAATCGGCAGCCCGGTGAGCCCCGAACCTCCCACTTGCGGGGGAAGATCAAAGCAGCTCGGGAATCGAAGGGGATTGAGCATGAGGCAAGGCCCGATCAAGCAACGCATCCACTGGCTGGCCATGCACGGGGTCATCCGCGGGATGTCCAAGGTGTTCGCCCGCCGCGGCGATCCCCAGGGCCGGCTGATCGCCGACCCCTCGGTGCGGGCCGACCCGGTCACCTTCACCGAGGAACTGCGCGCCCAAGGTCCCATCGTCAAGGCTCGCGTCGTCTTCATGTCCGTCGACCATAAGATCTGCAGCGACGTGCTGCGGTCCGAGGATTTCCGCGTCCTCGCACTGGGATCCAACCTGCCCAAACCGCTGCAATGGGTCATCGACCGCACCAAACCCGACGTGATGCATCCCTTGCAGCCGCCGTCCATGCTGTCGGTGGAGGCGCCTCAACACACCCGCTACCGCAAGCTGGTGTCCTCGGTGTTCACCACGCGCGCCGTCGCCGCGCTGCGGGACAGGGTGCAGGACACCGCCAACCGGTTGCTCGACGATCTCGCAGCGGAGGCGGGCACCGTCGATATCGTCCAGCGCTACTGCGGACAGCTGCCCGTCACCGTCATCGGCGACATCCTCGGGGTCCCCGAAGACGCCCGCCCGCACATCCTGGAATTCGGCGAGCACGGCGCGGCGAGCCTGGACATCGGTCTGACCTGGCCGCAGTACCGGGTGGTCAGCGGCGCCGTCCAAGGCTTCAACGACTGGCTCTCGGCGCACCTGGAAGAGCTGCAGCGCAATCCCGGTGATGACCTGATGAGCCAGATCATCCGGGCCTCAGCGGCTTCCGAGGAGGGGCCGCTGACCCACCAGGAGCTGGTGGCCACCGCGGGACTGGTGCTGGCCGCGGGCTTCGAGACCACGGTCAACCTGCTGGGCAGTGGGATCCGGCTGCTGCTCGAGCACCCGGAGCATCTGCGGACGCTCGCCGAGCGCCCCGAGCTGTGGCCGACCGCCGTCGAGGAGATCCTCCGACTGGAATCGCCGGTGCAGCTCAGCGCCCGTGTCGCGGTCAACGATGCCGAGCTGGGCGGCAAGCATGTGCCCGCGGGCTCCGCGATTCTCGTCTACATCTCCGGCGCCAATCGTGACCCGAACGTCTTCACCGATCCGCATCGCTTTGACATCGAACGCGAGAACGCCGGGCGCCACCTCGCGTTCTCCGGCGGACGGCACTTCTGCCTCGGCGCGGCACTCGCTCGCGCCGAGGGCGAGGTCGGGCTGCGCACCTTCTTCGAGCGCTATCCCAACGCCCGACTCGCCGGCGCCGGCATCCGCCGGGAAACCCGGGTTCTGCGCGGCTGGTCGAGTCTTCCAATCGCCCTCGGCGACACCCGCACCGCGCTACGGTCGTAGGCGTGGATTTCCGAGCCGCCCTGCTCGAGCAGACCAAAAGCTTTGGTGAACTGATCCTCGGCGCCGACCCGTCGACGCCGGTGCCGACCTGCGGCGAGTGGACCTTGAAACAGCTGTTCCGTCACGTTGGCCGCGGAAACCGTTGGTGCACACAGATAATCGCCGAACGCCGCACCGAACCGTTGGACCCGCGCGCGGTGCACAACGGTAAACCGCCCGAGGACCTCGACGAGGCCGTCGACTGGCTCAACGAGGGTGCGCAAGCGCTCATCGACACCGTGGAGCAGATCGGCCCGCACACCAAGGTGTGGACCTTCGTCGGCCCGCACATCCCGGGCTGGTGGATCCGGCGCCGGGTGCACGAGCAGACCGTGCACCGCGCGGACGCCGAGCTGGCGCTGGGTAAGGATTTCACCCTGCCCGCCGAGCTGGCCGCCGACGGCGTCAGTGAATGGATCGACCTCGCGACCGCGCGGCACGCGCCGCTGCAACGCGGACAGACGTTGCATCTGCATGCCACCGACGAGGGCCTGGGCCCGACCGGCGAATGGACCATCGTGCATGACGAGGACGGGATGTCCTGGTCGCACGCGCACGGCAAGGGCGACGCCGCGGTCCGCGGCCCGGCCGTCGACCTGCTGCTGGCGATCACCCGGCGCACCGCCGCCGAGTCCGACGTGGAGATCCTGGGGGCCTCGTCCGTATGGGACGGCTGGCTGGCCGGCACGCCGTTTTGAATCCCCGGGTCGCTTCGCTCCTGCCCGCCGGACTTGAATCCCCGGGTCGCTTCGCTCCTGCCCGCCGGACTCTAGAGTTGCACCCATGAGCACCTCCGAAATCGCCACCGTCCTTGCCTGGCACGACGCACTGAACGCCGGCGACAACGACACCCTGCTATCCCTGTGCAGCGACGATGTCGAGGTCGGCGACTCCGAGGGCGCTTTCCAGGGACGCCAGGCCCTGCTGGATTGGGTGCAGAACTCGGGCCGCGGTGTCGTGGAGGTCGGCAGGCTCTACGTGCACGGCGGCGTGGTCGTCGCCGAGCAGACCGCGACGGGCGCCGATGGTGTCGCCGACGCCTCGGCGTTCCGGGTGGTCCACGACCACGTCACCTCGGTGTTCCGGCACGAGACGCTCGAGGCAGCGCTGGCCGCGACCGGGCTCACCGAACGGGACCTCGACGCATAGATGCGTGGCATCATCCTGGCCGGGGGATCTGGCACCCGGCTCTACCCGATCACCCGGGGTATCAGTAAGCAGCTGCTGCCGGTCTACGACAAGCCGCTGATCTACTACCCACTGTGCACGTTGATGATGGCGGGCATCCGCGATATCCAGATCATCACCACCGCACACGATGCGCCCGCGTTCCACCGGCTGCTCGGCGACGGTTCCTGTCTGGGCATCGACCTGACCTACGCGGTGCAGGAGGAACCCGACGGTCTGGCGCAGGCCTTCGTCATCGGCGCCGACCATATCGGCGACGATTCGGTTGCTTTGGTGCTGGGGGACAACATCTTCTATGGCCCGGGTCTGGGCACCGGTCTGCGCCGGTTCCAAAACATCAGTGGCGGAGCGATTTTCGCCTACTGGGTGGCGCAGCCCGGCGCCTACGGAGTGGTCGAGTTCGACGCCGACGGCAAGGCGCTGTCGTTGGCGGAGAAGCCCGCCACGCCGAAATCGCACTATGCGGTGCCCGGGCTGTACTTCTACGACAACGATGTGGTGCAGATCGCCCGCTCGCTGCAGAAGTCGGCCCGCGGCGAGTACGAGATCACCGAGATCAACCAGACCTACCTGCAGCAAGGCAAGCTTTCGGTGGAGGTGCTGGCCCGCGGTACCGCATGGCTGGACACCGGAACCTTCGATTCTCTGCTGGACGCAAGCGATTTCGTGCGCACCATCGAACAACGCCAGGGCCTGAAGATCAGCGCTCCCGAAGAGGTGGCGTGGCGGCTGGGCTTCATCGATGACGATCAGCTCGCCGAGCTGGCGCAGGGGCTGCTCAAGTCGGGTTACGGTGCGTATCTGTTGGAGTTGCTGCAGAGGTAGGTGTCGACAGCACCGCCGCGATCGCCGTCGTCAACGGCACAGACAATGCCAGCGCGATCCCGCCGACCGCCGACCGGGCGATCTCGATGGCCACACTCTCGCTGACCAGCACATCGCCCAGCGAGCGGTTGGCCACGCTGAACAACAACAGCAGCGGCAGCGCACTGCCGGCATACGCGAGCACGAGTGTGTAGACGGTACTGGCGATATGGTCGCGGCCCACCCGCATCGCACCGAAGAAGACCGCACGCCGTGAACTGCTGTGTTCGGCCAGTTCGAAAGCTGTGGACGCCTGCGTCACCGTCACGTCGTTGAGCACGCCGAGCGAGCCGATGATGAACCCGGCCAGCAGCAGACCGGTGATCGAGACACCGCCCAGGTAGGTCGCAACGGCGTTGTTCTCCTCCTCGGACAGTCCGGTGAGGTGCGTCAGTTCAATTGCTCCCCAGGATAATACGGCGGCCAAGATCAGCGAAGTCAGCGTCCCGAGCAGGGCGGCGCTGGTGCGCAGGCTCACGCCGTGCGCCAGGTAGAGCACCGCGTACAGAATCATCGACGAGGCGACCACCGCGACCGGGATGGCATCGGCTCCGTCGCGCAGGGCGGGCAGCATGAACACCACCAGCACACCGAATGCGACGACGATGCCGATCAGTGCGCGCAGACCACGCCAGCCGGCGATGGCGACGACCACCACCGCGAACGCCGCGGCCAGCGCGGTCAGCGGCCATGACCGTTCGTAGTCGTAGAACGAGTAGGCGGTCGTCCCATTGGGATCGACGGCGCGGGTGATGCGCAGATCGTCACCGACGGCGAGCTGGGGCTGACCGGGCCCGCCACTGAACTCCAGCACGGTGTACGCGCCGGCGTTGGGCCCGGAGTCGATGGCGATGAACGACTGGGTGCAGTGCGTATCCGTGCCCGTCGTCGGGGCCGGCGGGGCCGTGAGCACCACCCCTACCGACGGGCCACCGCACGGTGCGGCGCTGACGGACTGCACGTGCCCGGCCTCGGTCCTGACCCCACCGCCTGCGGAGTTTTGGAAAGGCAGTGGGATGTCGACCTTCTGCTGGCTGGGCCATAGCCACGCGGCGCCGGCCAGGGTGGCCACGCCGATGGCGATCAGCAGCCCGACCACAAGTTTGGCCGCCAACGGTCCCAGTGGTGCCGGGCCGCTCAGTGAATGGGAATGCGAGTGCGCCACCGCACCAGCGTAGGCGGCGACCCGAGGCGCGCGGACCGGCTACTGCCGGTAGCTCACCAGGAAGTTGCCGAGGCGTTCGATGGCGTTGGCCAGATCCCGTGACCACGGTAGCGTCACGATGCGCAGGTGATCCGGTGTGGGCCAGTTGAATCCGGTGCCCTGGGTGACCAGGATCTTTTCCTGCAGCAGCAGATCGAGCACCAACTGCTCGTCATCGTGGATGTCGTAGACCTCCGGGTCGAGCCGCGGGAAGGCGTACAGCGCGCCTTCGGGCTTGACGCACGAGACGCCGGGGATCTCGTTGAGCTTCGTCCAGGCGGTATCGCGTTGCTCGAGGAGGCGTCCGCCCGGCAGCACTAGATCGTCGATGCTCTGATGTCCACCGAGTGCCACCTGAATGGCATGCTGGGCAGGCACATTCGGGCACAACCGCATATTGGCGAGCAGATTGATGCCCTCGATGAAGCTGCTTGCATGCTCCTTTGGGCCGGTGATCACCAGCCAGCCCGAACGGTAGCCCGCGACGCGGTACGCCTTGGACAGCCCGTTGAACGTCAACGTGAGCAGATCAGGGGCCAGCGTTGCGAGGCTGATGTGCTTGGCATCGTCATAGAGAATCTTGTCGTAGATCTCGTCGGCGAGCAGCAGCAGTTGATGCTTACGCGCGAGTTCGACCATCTGCTCGAGGATCTCGCGGCTGTACACCGCGCCGGTCGGATTGTTCGGGTTGATCACCACCAGCGCCTTGGTGCGGTCGGTGATCTTGGACTCCAGATCGGCGATATCGGGATTCCAGCCCTGGGTCTCATCGCACATGTAGTGCACCGGGGTGCCGCCGGCCAGTGCCGTGGACGCCGTCCACAACGGGTAGTCCGGCGCCGGGATCAGCACCTGGTCACCGTTGTCGAGCAGTGCTTGCAGAGTCATGGTGATGAGCTCGGAGACGCCGTTGCCCAGGAAGACGTCATCGACGTCGAACTTGGGGAACCCCTCGACGAGCTCATAGCGGGTGAATACGGCGCGACGGGCCGGAATGATGCCCTTGGAGTCGGAGTATCCCTGCGCGTGCGGCAGCGCACCGATGATGTCGCGCATGATCACATCGGGGGCCTCGAAGCCGAACGGCGCCGGGTTCCCGATGTTCAGCTTGAGAATGCGGTGGCCCTCGGCCTCCAGGCGCGAGGCGTGCTCGTGTATGGGGCCGCGGATCTCGTAGAGCACGTCCTGCAGCTTGGTGGACTGTGCGAACGTCCGCGGCCGAGGCTGGTGGCCGGATTGCCACGTCTTGTCGGGCAGCTGATGGGTACTCACGGGATCCAGTGTCCCACGGGCTCGCAAACCGATTTACTGGCGAAGTAACGATGTGACGGCTGGGTTTAGATGCCGAGACCCTTCACGGTGCTTCGTCGACGGCTTCCGCGGGTGTGGCCGGAGCAGCGGCCTTGGGGGCCGCCTTCTTCGCGCCCGGCCGGCGTGCACCGGCCGCGATACCGAGGCCCTTGACCTCGGGTTCGGGCTTCGCGGGAGCGGCCTCGGCGGGAGCTTCAGCGGGCGCTGCCGCAGCAGCCGGAGCGGCCTTCTTGGCGCCCGGCCGGCGTGCACCCGAGGCGATGCCAAGGCCCTTGACCTCGGGTTCGGACTTCGCGGGAGCGGCCTCGGCGGGCGCTGCGGCAGCGGACGTTGCCGCAGCAGCCGGAGCGGCCGGAGCGGCCTTCTTGGCACCCGGACGCTTTGCGCCACCGGCCATTCCGAGTCCCTTGACCGGAGCGGCGGCTGCAGGTGCGGCTGCTGCCGCAGGCGCTTCAGCCTTCGCCGCAGGTGCGGCAGCCGCCTTCTTGGCGCCGGGGCGCTTGGCTGTGCCGGCCATGCCGAGACCGGTGACCGGTGCCGCCGGTGCTGCCGGTGCCGCTGCCGGAGCAGCGGCCTCGACCGTTGCCTCTTCGACCTCTTCCTCGACGGGCGCGGCTGCTTCCGCCTCGGCCTCCCGTGCCGCACGTTCCTCGGCGCGGGCCGCGGATGCCGCTGCGGCAGTGCCCTTTTCGGGCAGCGTGTAGAGGCTGGTCTCCAGCGAGTTCAGCAGCAGCTGTGCGACGTCGAGCACCTCGACCTTCTCGATGTCGCGGGTGGCGGCGACATCGTCGACACCATCGGTGATCATCACGCGGCAGAATGGGCAGCCGGTCGCGATCGCCGAGGCGCCGGTATCGATGGCCTCCTCGGTCCGCTCGGTGTTGACGCGCTTACCGATGTGCTCTTCCATCCACATCCGGGCACCACCGGCGCCACAGCACAGGCCGCGGTCGGCGTGGCGGGGCATCTCGGTGAGCTTTGCGCCGGCGGCGCCGACCAGCTCACGCGGTGCCTCGTACTCCTTGTTGTGCCGGCCGAGGAAGCATGGGTCGTGGTAGGTGACTTCCTGGTCGACCGCGGTGACCGGGATGAGCCGCTTGTCGCGGACCAGCCGGTTGAGCAGCTGGGTGTGGTGCACGACGGTGTAGTCGGACCCCAGTTGCGGGTACTCGCGGTTGATCGTGTTGTAGCAGTGTGGGCAGGTCACCACGACCTTGCGGTTGGACGTCTCGACGCCTTCGAACAGTTCGTTGATGGTCTCGACGTTCTGCGCAGCCAACTGCTGGAACAGGAACTCGTTACCGGCACGCCGGGCCGAGTCGCCGGTGCAGGTTTCGCCGGTGCCCAGCACCAGGAACTTCACCCCGGCGGTGGACAGCAGTTCGGCGACGGCCTTGGTGGTCTTCTTGGCTCTGTCCTCGTAGGCCCCGGCGCAGCCGACCCAGAACAGGTACTCGAAGCCTTCGAACGAATCCACATCCTGGCCGTAGACGGGGACGTCGAACTCGACCTCGTCGATCCAGTTGGTGCGGTCCTTGGCGTTCTGGCCCCAGGGGTTGCCCTTGTTCTCCAGGTTCTTGAATAGCACGCCGAGCTCTCCGGGGAACTCGGATTCGACCATGACCTGATAGCGGCGCATGTCGACGATGTGGTCGATGTGCTCGATGTCGACCGGGCACTGCTCGACGCAGGCACCGCAGTTGGTGCACGACCACAGCACGTCGGGGTCGATGACGCCGCCCTGCTCGAGGGTGCCGACGAGCGGACGCAGTGCCTGTTCGGGGCCGGAGCCCGTGATGCGCTCGTAACCGGACTCCGGCACGTGATGATGCTCACCGCCGTGGTTGTGGTCGATCGCGGCGAAATCGACCGAGCCCTCTTCGGGGATCTCCCTGCCCCCGATCAGGTAGGGAGCCTTCGCGAACATGTGATCGCGCAGGTTCATGATCACGAGCTTGGGGGACAGCGGCTTACCGGTGTTCCAGGCCGGGCACTGCGACTGGCAGCGGCCGCACTCGGTGCAGGTGGTGAAGTCGAGGTAGCCCTTCCAGCTGAAATCCTCGATCTTGCCGCGGCCGAACACGGCGTCCTCGGCGGGATCGTCGAAGTCGATCTGCTCGCCCTTGTGCTCCATCGGCAGCAGCGGGCCCAGGCCGTCAGGCAGGCGCTTGAAGGTGACGTTGATGGGGGCCAAACCGATGTGCAGGTGCTTGGAGTGCAGCACGATCAGCAGGAACACCAGCATGACGCCGATGTGACCCATCAGGGCGAGGGTCTCGATCCACATGTTCGCGGTCGCGCCGAGCGGGCTCAGCAGCGACGCCATCCCGTCGGAGAGGAATGCACCGGACTGGTAGGGGAACTCCTCGCCGAGCACGTTGACCGCGGCGCCGCGGAACGGCAAGTAGGTGGCGATGACCAGGAAGATCATGAAAAGGATCTCCCACGCGCCGCCGGTGTGCGAGCCGTAGAAGCGGGATTCGCGGCCGATCTTCTTGGGCTCGCGGGTCACCCGGATGATCGCGAACGTCGCGATGCCGAGCAGCACCATGAGGGCGAAGAAGTCCTGCAGGAAGCCGAGCACGGGCCAGCGTCCGATGAACGGGATGTGGAACTCGGGATCGAAGAGCACACCGAAGGCCTCGAGGTACACCGAGCCGAGGACGAAGAAGCCCCACATGGTGAAGAAGTGCGCGACACCGGGGATCGACCATTTCAGGAGCTTCGACTGAGCGAAGACTTCCTTGTTCTGGTTCAGGAAGCGCGTGACCAGATGGTCTTTGCGGCCGCGTTCGTCGCCTACCTTCTGGCCCGAGCTGATCAGCTTCGTCAGCCACAGCACGCGCTTGGCGGCGAACACCAACACGACGGCGGTCATCAGCATTGCGAGGACCAACCTGCTCACTTCGAGCGTGTGCTGCACCGCGTGCCTCCCCGAGGTTTAAGTTACTGGCCGGTAACTTGAGTATCGTTACTGACCGGTAACCTAGGCTATTTGCCTGCTCATAGTTACATCACCGGTTGTCATACCGCTAGCAAGGCTGACCTAACTCACAAGTCGGTCGTTCCGGTCACCGGCAACGGTGTCAGGCCGGAGTGCCGATCAGAGCGCGCAGCATCGACAGCATTTCGGAGCGGGACTCAGCTCCGAGCCGGCGCCGGATGCGCGCCACGTGATGCTCGACGGTCTTTGCCGAGATGAAAAGTTGACTGCCGATATCCCGGTAGGGCATGCCGAGCAGGAGCAGTTCGGCCACCTCACGCTCCCGGTCCGACAGCCGCGACGACGGGGTCGCTGCGGGGCGCGCAATGGCCGCCGGCGCTCGCGCCGGGTCGTCGTACGTGTCCGGGGTGTCCGCGGTATCGGACTTCAGGTCCCGCGCGAGTTGCAGCATCACCCCCGACACCCGGGAATCCGGCGTCTGCAATGCGGCCTGGCTGGCCAGCCGGGTCGCATCCCAGGTCAGCCCGAACTGCGCGAGCCCGCGGGCCGCCAGGGTCACATCGTCCACATCGACCTGGTTGGCCAGTACCCGCAACCACGACCGGCCCGCCCTCGCCAACGCCCGTGCATAGGCGCTGTCGGCCGCGGCGGCAGTGAGCGCCTGACCGTGCGGTGCCACGGCGTCCGGGGAATTGGCCAGAATCCCGGCGTGCACCCCGGCCCAGTGCAGCGGAACCGACCACAGAGGTGGCCGGCCCAGCGTGTCGAGCAGATGCAGCGCTTCGTGGAGATGCTGTTGAAGCCGGTCCACCAGTCGCATCCGTGCGGCCGCGACCCATAGTTCACCCAGCGGCAGCAGGGAGTAGAGGTCCATCGAGTACTCGGCCAACACCTCCATGGCGGCATACCAGTGCCTCTGCATCGCACCGCTGTCGCCGGCGCGCCGCGCGATCGCAGTGCTCAGCGCACAAGACCACAGGGCATCGCGGCGGTGCAGCTCCACTTCGGCCAGTGCGGCGACGTCGCCGGCGGCCCGGTTGAGCTGACCGTCGAGCATGCGGGTCCAGCCCAGCAGCAGCCGGTGCCGGTGCGCGCTGAACACCTCACCGTGCCCCGCGGCGCGCCCGATGATGCTGCTGGCGCGCACCGGGTCGCCGCCGTGCAACGCGGCCAGGGTGACCAACGCGGCGGCGCTGTCCGGCGCCACCCAGGATGACGAGCCTTCCGCGGTGATCGCCTGGCTCAGTCGACCGATGGCGGTGGGGAACGGACGGTGCAGGGTGTCCAGTAATCCGTCGGCCAGGCTGCGCGCGGCCCGCGCGGTCGACGTCGGTGGGCCGGTGTCCCCGGCCTCCAGTGCGGCCCGTGCCGTCGCCACGTCACCGGTGGCCAAGGACACCACGGCGGCCGCGGAGCCGACGAAGGCGTCCGGGTACGGGCCGAGCCAGCGGAAGAGGTCGGCCGCCGCGGCCGCGCCGCCGTCGTGCATGGCCACGCTCGCGGCGATCCGCACTGCCGCCGCTCGCTGCGCCGGGTCGGTGGACCCGAGCAACTCGTCGCTCAACCGGGCGGCCGTCGCACAGTCACCGGTCAGCGCCAGCGCATCGCAGAGTTCGGCGCTCAACCGGGTGGAGCCGGCGTCCGAGGCCGCCCGGTAGAGCCGGGCCGCCCGGGCGGGATCATCGCGGTGCCGGGCCGCCAGCGTGGTCAAGGCCTCGGCAAGATGCTCGTCGAGCAACCCGTGTTCGGCCATCCGTAGTGCGAGATCGGCTGACAGCGTGGTCATTTCGAGCTGTGAGCGCAGCAGTGATATCTCGGTGTCGTGGTGGCGTGCCGCCCCGTTGATCTCGGCCACCACCTGGTGCAGGGTGTGCTGAAACGTCGGATGCCTGCCTGGTTCCAGCAGTCCGCTGGCGCGGGCACGGTCGACCAATGCCTGGGCCATATCTGCGTCGACGCGTAGCGCGGCGGCGATATCGTCGGGCCCGAGGCGTGGGTCCAACGAGCAGACCAGCAGGGTGTCGAGAACCGGCTGATCCAGGCGACGCAACCGCTCCACGAGTGCGAACCGGGCGGCCTCGGCCGGAGATTCGGCGCCCGAATCTTCCAGCGCGGCCGCGACCAGAAATGGCAGCCCGGCCGTCGCGGCCAGTACGGCCCGTCCGTGCTCTGGCGCAAGATGGGACAGTTCGGCGGCCGTCCACGCGCCCAGTGTCACCGCGGGGTTCTCCCGGGTGAGCGCAAGGGTCAGCGACCGCAATGCCCCATGGTGAGCCAGCGGTTCGGTCGCGACGACGACGGTGCGGCCCGGTTCGGCGGCCCGCTCACACAGCAGCACGAGTTCGTCATCGGGAAGCAGATGGGCATCATCGACGATCAACGCCCCAGGGCTGTCGTCCGCAGGCCGGCTCAGCACCGGCACGCCGGCCGCGCGCAGAGCGGTGCGCACCGTGCTGAGCATCATCGTCTTTCCGGCACCGATGCCACCGGAGACAAGCACCTTGACCGGCTCGGTCGGAGCCTGGATCAACGCCGAGATCGCACCGGTGTCCGATCCCACGACGACTATCCGGCGGCGGCGGGTTGCGCGGGCTCGGGTTTCGGAATCGGCTCAGGTTCGGGCTGCGGGGGCGGCACCACCGGAGTGGTCGTGACGGGCGGCGGAGTGGTCGTGGTGACCGGTTTCGTCGTCGTGGTGGGCGGGGCGGTGGTCGTTGCTGTGGTCCTCGTTGTTGTTGTGGGCGTGGTCGTGGTGGTGGTGGGCGTCGTGGTGGTGGTCGTCGTCGTCGTGGTTGCGGTGGTGGACGACGTCGTCGAGGGGGCGGTCGCCGTCGTTGTGGTCGCAGTCGTTGTAATCGACGGCGGCGGTGGCGGCGGCGCTACGGAGGTCGTCACGACACCGTCGTCCCCGGTCACGGTCACCGTCTGAGGTTCGGTCACCACCGGTTCGCCGGGCTGCCCGGGCTCGGTGGAGAAGCTGGTCGCGGTCTCGGTGACCGGACCGCTCGGGCTGCTGGTCCCGGTCAGGGTGACGGCAAGGCCACCGACTGCCAGCAGGGCGGCCGCGGCAGCCGCACCGAACAGCAACGGCGGGCGCTTGTACCAGGCCAGCGGCTCCGGCTCGGCCGGATAGTCGTCCTCGCCGGGCGTGAACGCGATGGGCGGGCGCGCATCGGTCGGGGTTGCGGCATAACCGGTTTCGTATTCCGGTCCCTGATAGGGGACCGGCTCGCCAGTGGGCGCGCCGCCATCCTGGGACCACGCCAGCCCGCCGGGGGCGCCCGCGTCGGCGGCGGCTGCGCCACCGGCCCAGCCCATCGTCGGCGCCATCCCCGTCGGTGCGCCGGCCTCGAAGGCGACATCGGCGACCAGGGCGGCACCGGCCGCAGCGCTGGCTGCGGCCTGCGGCGCGGTGATCACCGGCACCTGGAGTCGCTCGGAAAGTCGTTGAGTGACAAGTGGAATGGCGGCGCCACCACCCACAGTGGCCACTGCGGACAGGCGGCCGGGCGCAATACCGTTGTGCTGCAGCAATTCTTCGATGGCGCCCAGCAGGCCGCCCAGCGGCTGGTCGATGAGCTGATCGAGTTCAGCGCGGGTCACCCGGACATCGGCGCTGAATCCGGGTAGTTCCGCGGGCAGCACCGTGGCGGTCTCGGCGGACAGCCTTTCCTTGGCCCGACGGCACTCGTCGCGCAGCCGGCCCAGCGAGCCGACCGCGACGGTGCCCGCAGGGTCGGCGTCGCCGGCATCGGCGATCCCGGTGAGGACGTGGTTGAGCAGCGCCTGGTCGATCTGTTCACCGGAGAAGTCGGGGTACCGCAGCGTCGCGCCGATCGGCGCGAACTGGGCACCGGCATCAGTCAGCGTCACGCTGGTGCCACTGCCACCGAAATCGCATAGGGCGACGACGCCCTGGGGTGGAAGGCCGCCCGCGGCGCGCAGACCTGCCAGTGCCGCAACGGAATCCGGTACCACCGCTGCCGAGGCCAGTCCGGGCTTGTTGCGCAGTGCCGTTTGCAGCGCAGCCACCACCGACGGCGCCCAGTGCGCGGGCACCGCGATGGTGATGGGATTGCCGCCACCGACAGTGCGGGTCATGGCGTCGAGAGCCTCGGCGAGCACCTGATCGCCGCGGTGGGAAGACCCGTCGGACGCCACCAGCGGCACCGGGTCACCCACGCGGTCGACGAAACCGCCGAGCACCAGTCCGGGCTGGCTCAGCTTGGGGTTCTCACTGGGGACACCGACCTCGGGTGCGCGGTCGGTGAACAGGGTCAGCACCGAACGGCGGGTGACGGGTGGCCTGCCGTTGCGGGCCGCCACCAGATTGGTCATCCCGACGGACAAACCGAGAGCGTCGCTCATGCGACGCCCTCGCAGGCTCGGCCGTCGCAAGTCCGCCCGATGA
>WOYI010199545.1_pt1 | contig 83348 bp, 74 predicted proteins | sample 6423411 | NCBI WGS metagenome assembly WOYI01 (sample SAMN13441803, study PRJNA592873) | oil field metagenome | biome: oil field; feature: oil-well bore; material: oil-contaminated soil; isolation source: oil-contaminated soil from oil-well borehole | place: Germany: Wietze | collected 2016-10-18 ...
TAGAATTCCTTGATGTCGGGATTGTCTGTCAGCTCTTTGGACGTGCCTTCCATCATGATCTTGCCGTTTTCCATGACGTAGCCATAATGGGCGACTTGGAGCGCCATCCGGGCGTTTTGTTCGACCAGAATGATGGTCGCCTGCTGTTCTTCGTTTATTTTTTTGATGATGCGGAATATTTCCTGGACTACCAGCGGCGCCAATCCCAGCGAAGGTTCGTCCAAAAGCAGAAGCTGAGGATGCGCCATCAAGGCTCGTCCGATAACCAGCATCTGCAATTCACCGCCACTGCAATATCCGGCCAGTGCTTTTCTTCTTTGAACCAAAGCAGGAAAATAATTATAAACAAGTTCCAGATCCTGCTTGTAAGGTTTGCCGAACCGTGTGGCAGTACCCACGCGCAGGTTTTCTTCAATTGTCAGATACTTAAAAGGCTGGCGGCCTTCGAGAACCTGAATAATTCCCTGGCGGGTGATAAACTCCGGCGCCTGATTCTGAATGTTGACTCCGTTGTAGATAATTGTTCCTTCTGTTACTTCGCCATTTTCCGGTTTGAGCAACCCGGAGATGGCTTTTAAGGTGGTTGTTTTCCCTGCCCCGTTGCTGCCTAAAAGGGAGACGATATGGCCTTTTTCGACACTTAAAGAAACACCTTTCAATACCTGTATAACATCTGAATATACAACGGATATATTATTTAGTTGTAAGAGTATATTTCCCATATCTTCATCCCCGTTTTATATGTTGTCATATCGACCAACGGGAGATATCTTATAATTTTTTGCAACAACCAAGATTTCTCGCGGAGTATAATCCCGCGCATGCGGGACTTCGAAATGACATATTGTAAAGAAGCTATAGAAACACAACACTGTTCCGCTAATACGAGAAAGGCCAGAGCCGGAAACTCGAACGAATTATTCGCCAGATTTCCGCCAAGCCCTTCGGTTCAATTAATATAAATAACACAATGACCAGCCCGAAAACAAATTCTCTAAGCGGCGCCATGTTCAAACCCCAACTGGCTATTGCGGGAACATTCATTAACACACCGGTGAAAAATCGTAAAAATTCATTCAGTAGTGTAATAAAGGTAGCGCCGAAAATCGCGCCGGGAATATTGCCCATGCCGCCGATGATGACCATTGCAATATATTCTACCGATAATCCCAGATTGAACGGTTCTGTCGTAATGCTGACCATATAATAAGCCCAGAGAGCTCCGGCAAATCCCGCGTAAAAAGAACTGATGCCGAACGAAAGCAGTTTGTATTTGAAAATCGGGATACCCATACCTTCCGCAGCGCGGTCATTATCGCGAATGGCTATAAAAGCCCGCCCGTATTTGCTCCTGATGATATTTACCGCGAACCAGGTCATCAAAACAAGGCTGACGAAAATCAGGAAAAAAAATGCCTTGTCTCCTGCTATCTGCCAATTCATGATTTGCGGCGAAGGAAGAGTAATACCCATTGTGCCTTTCGTTAGACTGTCCCACTGGATCAAAACGTACTCGATGATAAATTGTCCGGCCAGTGTGGCGATTGTCAGATAAAGACCTTTCAATCTTCCTGACGGTATGCCGAAAATCATACCGATGAGAGCGGTAATAATGCCCGCCGCAGGAATTGCTATGTAAAATCCCATTCCCAGTCTTGTAGCCAGAATCGCCGCGGCGTAAGCGCCCACGCCAAAAAAGGCGCCGTGTCCCAGAGAAAGCTGCCCGGTGTAACCGATTAAAATATTAAGCCCGATGGCGGCAATGGCGGCGATACCGATCGTATTCAGAATATAGAGCATGTACGGACTTAAAACAAAAGGAGCGACAAAGAAAAAAAATGCCAGAAAAATAATCAGCCAGAAACGACCGAAATCCGTCTCGAAAATATTTAATTCCTGCTTGTAGGTCTCACGGTAATTGCCGCAGGGATGAAAAGATAATTTCCTCATTTTTTTCATCTACTAAACTCTCTCAATTTCCACCAGGCCAAACAATCCGTAGGGTTTGACCATTAGAATAAATACTAAAACAATATAAGGAACAACATCGCGTAAAGATGTCGACAAGTATCCGGCGGTAAATGTCTCCAGAAGCCCGATGATAATTCCGCCGATAATCGCGCCGCCGATACTATCCAGCCCGCCAAGGATAACCACGGGAAACACCTTCATGCCGATGGAACTCAAATCGTGAACATTGACGCCGTTGATAATTCCCAGAACAATGCCGCTCATGGAGGCGACAAGCGCGGCAATCGCCCAGGAAAGCGCGAACACTCGCCGGACATGAACACCCAGAGAAAGAGCCGCCTTCTGATTATCGGCAACTGAGCGCATATAAATCCCCTGGGCTGATTTTTTAAAGAATAACCCGAATAGAACAAGAAAAATAACGCTGATAACCAGCGTGGCCGAATAAACCGGCGCTATATAGATGGCGCCAAATTGCAGCCCCATTGTCGGGGGCAGGAATTCCGGATAGGTATATAAATTGCCGCCCCAGATCAGCAGAATCAGACCTTTGAACATGGCGGCCAGTCCTACTGTCAGCATAATAACGAAAATAAGTTTTTCGCCGATTAACGGACGCAGAAAAAATCTCTCAATGAGGAATCCCAGAATAAAGCAACCGATCAGGGTAAGAATAAAAGCGACGAAAACGGGCAATTGCGCCCAGGTAACGAGCGTAAGGAAGAAGAAAGCTCCCAATGCCAGCAGTTCTCCATGTGCGAAATTCAAAACGCTCGATGATTTGAAAATCATGACAAAGCCCATCGCGGAAATGCCGTAGAGCAGCCCCACGCAAACACCGTTGACTAATAATTGCAAAAAAAATTCCATTTATAAATTCCTAACTCACATTGATAATATTGATCGTTGTGTCTATTTCGCCTATTCTTCCGTCGCGATACTTGACTTTACCTGTTACCTCAACGTTCTTCTGATTGTTGTACATGGCCTCAATTATTTTCAGATACAAGCCGTAAACAAAACGGCGGCGCACTTTACCGGTACGTGTCAACTCTTCGTCATCCGCATCCAGTAGTTTATAAAGCAGAACAAATTTTTTTATCTTCATTACTTCGGGAAGCTGTTCATTTACCGTTATAACTTCTTTGAGAATCAATTCCTCCACAGCCTGTTGCTGGGAAAGATCCATGTATGTTGTGTACGGGATCATTCTATCCTCTGCCCAGTTGCCGACATTGCCCAGATCAATATTAATCATGGCCGTGATATAGGGGCGAGCTTCACCGAAGGTAACGGCTTCTTTAATATAGGGACTGAATTTAAGACGCGTTTCGATAAAATCAGGCGAAAATGCTTCGCCGCTTTTATTGCGGATAATATCTTCCTTGCGGCCGATGATCAGCAAATGGCCGTCGTTGTCGATGTATCCGGCATCACCGGTTTTGAGCCATCCGTTTTCAAAAGCGTTTTGCGTTGACTCATAATCATTGTGATAACCGGAAAAATTTGCTTCGGATTTGACCAGCACTTCCTGATCATCCGCTATTTTTACTTCGGTCAGTGTCAGAGGTTTGCCCACCGTTTCCAGTTTGACTTCATCGTCAGGCTGTATCTGAAAGATGCCGCATGATTCCGTGAGACCATAGCATTGTTTTAAATTCAAGCCCATCGCCCGGAAAAATAAAATGACATCGGGACTGATGGGATGACCACCGGTAAAGGCGCTCCGAAAACGAGCGCACCCCAAACGATCCAGAAGCGGACGATAAACTGCGACAGACATTACTTGATATAAAGCTTGCAGCGATAAAGGCAAAGGCTCTTTGTGCGATTGTTTTTCCACAACCTTTTTACCGATTTTTTCACCCAGATAAAATAATTTCTTTTTCAACCAGCCCGCATCGGATATTTTTACCCGGATGCGTGAGGCCATATCTTCCCAGAAGCGCGAAGAGGTAATAATCATCGAAGGGCCGATATCCCGAAAATCTTCCAAAACCGTCTCCGCGGTTTCCGGAAAATTCATACACATGGCGCTTCCGAGCGCAACGCCCATCCCCCACATCTGATCAACAATCCACGCCGGCGGAGACATCGACAGCCAGTTTTCTTCCGGCTTGATCTTTGCAGCGTCCACCCACTGGCCGGCCATAGTGGTCAGATTGCGATGCGACAACATGGCCAGTTTGGGAATGCCGGTGGTTCCTGAAGTCTGGATCATTACAGCGATATCCTCTGGTCTGCCTTTATTTATTTCATTTTCGATAAAATCAGGATGATTTTTGATGAATTTTTCCCCTTCTTCCAGAAGTCCGGCATAGCTTATTAGCCACGGATCATCCTCATACGAAGTCATGCCGGTGGGATCAATATAGACAACTTTTTTTGTCTGCGGCAGTTTCTCTTTTACCTCCAGAAGTTTATCCACCTGCTCCTGATCCTGGACAACTACGACAGGCGAGTTGATCCGTTTGATGGAAAAAGCCAGTTCATCGGCAATGGAAGAAGTAAACAAATTTAGAGTTGTCGCGCCCAGAGCGTGCGCGGCCAGCTCCGAGAAAAGCCACTCGGGATGATTATGCACAATCATGCAGACGTTTTCACCGCGCTTAAGATTAAGCGAGGCATACCCGGCCGCTGTTGTCCGCATATACCGGCAGTAGTCTGCCCAGTTGTATTTCTGCCATATGCCATATGCCTTTTCACGGATTGCCGTTTTGGTATCGCCATACGTAGTGGCATTTTCCACCAACAACTGCGGTAGCGTTAATCTGGTTTTTGTTTTATGTTGTTCTTCTTTATACAAAATATAACGCCTTAAATGTCTATAAAGCTTCAGCTTCGCCAAGATAAGCTTTGATGACTTCAGGATTGACGCTGACTTCTTCAGCGCTTCCTTCACCCAGTTTTTCACCGAAGTTTAAAACCATAATTCTCCGGGCAATGCTCATGACAATAGACATATCATGTTCGACCAGAATCATGGTGAGCCCCCACCTCTGATTCAATTCCAGAAGAAAGCGGACCATATCCTCTTTTTCTTCCATGTTCATACCGGCGAAAGGTTCATCAAGAACCAGCAACTTTGGTTCCAGAGCAAGAGCCCGGCCCAACTCCACTCTTTTCTGCATTCCATAAGGAAGAGAGCCGACTGTTTTTTTACGTATGGACTGCATTTCCAGAAAATCAATTATTTCTTCAAGAATCTGACGGTGACGGATTTCTTCATCTCTGACGGATTTGGAAAAAAGAAATGATTTGATGAAACTGTATTGACAGTGAATATGACGCGCCAGAGTCATATTGGCCAGAACGGTCATGCCCGGAAATAATTCTATATTTTGAAAAGTTCTGCCGATCCCCACGCCGACAAGTTCATGGGTATGCAGATGAGTGATGTCTTTACCGTTGAAAATTATTTTCCCCTGCCGGGCCCGGTAAAAACCGGTTATGCAGTTAAGAAGGCTTGTTTTTCCGGCGCCATTGGGACCGATGATCGCCATTAGTTCGCCGGTGTGAACTTTAAGATCAACATCCTTGACGGCAACCACGCCGCCAAAACTCAAACGTAAATTCTGAATCTCCAGCTCAGCTTTTTTTTCTTCTTCCCGCCGATTGACCATTATCGACGGCCGGCTGCGAAAAGCCTTCATTTAAACCTCTTATTAAATATATCCGAAACATTTTGCTTACAGACGTTGCCGGAAATAATTCAATCTCCGGCAACGTCTGTTTAGTATATATCTACTTCTTTAACAGCCTGATTTTGTCTTTGCCCGGAACATAAAAATTGGTCAGAGGTATATAACTTCCGTCTTCCTTGACCTTGACCATGCGCGCGGTAAAAGAAGCGCCGTGATCATCTTTAGTGTATGTTATTTTCGGCACTAAACCGCCAAAATCTTCATTCTTAAACGATTCCAGAGCCGCGTTTATTGTTTCCGGATTAATATTTTTACTCTTTTCATATGCACGGATAAAAGCGCGTTCCATAATCATACCGATAACAACGCCTTCCCAGTATGAAGCATCGAATTTATCCACTGTTTTATATTTTTTCCATAACTGCTGCATTACAGCAATTCCTTTTGATTTATCAACAGGCAATCCTCCCGGGAACTGGATGATCATTCTGTCACGGATAAGCCCAGCACCCATTTTAAAGAAATCGGGATCGGTCGACGTCCATGTTCCCAGAAAAACAGGACTGTAATTTATACGATCAGCGCTTTTGAAAGCCGTGATTATTGCTGAAGGCAGCATCTGCATAAATACATACTCCGCTCCGGCTTTTTGCAGACGAAGAAGTTCTGTATTGAGATCAACGGTTTTGGGTGGAAATTCTTCCACCGCCACAAGGTTGATGCCCAGCCGTTTCGCGTATTCCTTGCTCGGCGCGTGAATAGAACGTCCGTAGGCATTATTGTAAGTCAGCAGGCCGACTTTGGGAGCATTCTTGCCTTTATGAATGGCTTTGATGTATTCCAATATGGCATGGCAATCCATTTTATAACTGCCGAACGGCAAATACATATAATCAACCGGTTTCTCCAATATTTCCCAACTCGTCGAATAATTGATTGCCGGCACTTTATATTTTTGAATGATGGGTTTTGCCGCCAGTCCTTCACCTGCACCCCAGGTTGTAATCATATCCACTTTATCCTGCAGAACGAATTTGTTAATCGCGGCCTGCGCTTCCGGCACCTTGTAGGCCGTGTCCACGGTAATCATCTCAATTTTGTTTCCGTACACACCTCCTTTAACTTCATTCACATAACGGAAATAATCACGCTGACCTTTTTCATGAAACTGTCCCCATGTCGACGCGGGACCGGTCAGGTTGATTGCGGCCCCGACTTTAATCGTCTTTGCCTGCGCATTGCCAACGCCGGCAATCAGAAAAACAGCAGCTAAAATTGTTATCCATAATTTAAATCTCATAGTTATTTCCCCTCCCCTTTTGATCTTTTTAATTTAGTAACAAGCCATAATCATGGCAAAAAAAAACCGTGGGATTTTCTCTGCCCACGGTTCATTTCCCTTTGTAAATGGTCATGATTTTATCAGGCAGACCTTTAAGTTAATAAAGCTAAAAAAATAAAAGAAAACTGCCCTTTTCATAAAATGAAATCTTAAAATTTTCATTGTTACCTCTTATAATGAGGGATATAGAGCAAATATCGCTTAAAAGTCAAGGAAAAAGAAACAAAAAAACCGCTGTGGATAACAACAATCGCCAAGCTTGTATTTAATTGTTTTTTAATATTATTCAACGCCAAGCTTTTCAATGCGGTAGCGTAATGAATCGAAGGTGACATTTAACAATTCGGCAGCCTTTACTTTTGATCCGTTAGTTTTCTGCAAAGCTTTCTCAATCATTATCTTTTCGATTTTTCCCAGTTCCGCGTTGAGGTCAATTCCTTTATCCATTATCTCAATATCAAACCTTGGGACACCTGAGGACACTTCAGTATGCAGGGTTAAGCTTTCCGGCAGGATTATGTTGGAGCTCTCCATGGCGACGCTGCGTTCAATAATATTTTCCAATTCACGAATATTGCCCGGAAAAGCATAATTCGTCAACAGTTCCATAGCATATGAAGAAATATCCCTGATCTCCTTACCGAACAGTTGCGCGTATTTGCTGATAAAATGATTGATAAGAAGAGGAATATCCTCTTTGCGCTCTCTCAGTGGAGGAAGATGAATGGGAATAACATTCAAACGATAATAGAGGTCTTCACGAAATTCTCCTTTTCTTACCTTTTCTTTTAAATTTTGATTTGTCGCGGAAATAATACGCACATCAACCTTGATATCTTCCGAGCCGCCTATCCGCCTGAAGGTTCTTTCCTGAACTACCCTCAAGAGCTTGACCTGCAAAGATGGCGATAATTCGCCTATTTCATCAAGAAATATGGTGCCGCCGCGCGCCATTTCAAAGAATCCCGCCTTGTCAGCGTAAGCGCCGGTAAAAGAGCCTTTCATGTATCCGAAAAGTTCGCTCTCCAGAAGATTCTCCGGTATTCCACCACTGTTAATGGCCATAAATGGTTTCTTTAGACGGGAAGAATTTTCATGAATAGCGCTCGCGACAAGCTCTTTCCCTGTTCCGCTTTCACCCAGTATTAAAATATTCGCCAGTGTATCGGACACTTTTTTTATTGTCGCGAATATTTTAATCATTTCTCTGTTGGTTCCGATCATGCCGCAGAATGAATTTGCCGCATCTGCCAGTATTTTTTTCCCCCCGATATTATTTTCAATCAATCCTTTTTTCTGCAGGGCCGAGCGCACAACTTTTTTAAGTTCCTCGATGCTGCCGCCTTTTTCCACATAATCATAAGCCCCTTCTTTCATCGCTTTTATTGCTGTCTCTCCCGAAGCGTAACCCGTGATAAGAATAACTATGGCATCAGGTCTCTGATCCTTGATGACTTTAAGAAAATCAAGGCCACTGATTTTAGGCATTTTTAGATCGGTAATAATCAGATCAAAGGCATTCTTGCAGCATAAATCAATTGCTTTTACCGGTTCTCCGATGCTGGTTACATCGTAGCCTTCCTGGACAAGCATAATTTCCATGAATTCTCTCATGCCCTGATCGTCATCAACAACCAGAATTTTCGCCATGCTTTTTACCTCCGCTTCGTTTCAATAACATCTCAACAGCAGAATATTTAATTCTTCTTTTCACTATATTACAGGCAACCAGACATAACAGACAGTCCCCTCATTTACTGTACTCTCTATTTTGATTCTTCCATTGTAGCCGTCAACGATATGATTAACAATAGTTAAGCCCAATCCGGTTCCTTTAGTTTTATTCGTGAAAAAAGGCTCAAATATTCTGTTTAAGTCATCTTTACTGATGCCGCATCCCGTATCCATAATTTTGATTTCGGCATATTTATTCTTATCATCCAACTCCACGATTTTTGTTTCGACGGACAAAATACCATCTTTTTCCATGGACTGAACAGCGTTGAGAATCAGATTGTTGATAATTTGCCGAACCTGTTCTTTATTGGCAAAGGCTTTCTCATTAACCGATAATTTCTTCTCAATCCTGATTTTGTCTGTCCATTCCGGAGAAAACTTTATATGTTCGAGGGCTTCTTCAACAACATCCTTTAAATTAACAGATTCTCTTGATACGGGAACCGAACGAGCCAGCAAAAGAAAATCACGGGCGAAGCTTTCCAACTGTTCTTTGCTTCTCAATATTATCTCCATTAAACGCTTATTGGTTCCTTCCGGTTCTAATCCCTTTTGTAGCAGTTCTATTGACCCGGTTATTGCCGCCAGCGGATTACGAACTTCGTGCGCCCATCCTGCCGCCATTTCACCGATTATTGCCATCTTCCTGTTCATTTCGAGTTTCTTTTCCATTTCTGTAATTTGAGTTAAATCCTGAAATATTAAAATGTTTCCGATTTGATTTTCGCTTCTTCCCTTGAGCGGAGAAACCGACAAACCCAATTTAAGTTTTCCCCCTTTCAAACCATCAATTAAAACCTCATTCCTGTTTTTGGGCGGCTTATTAATTGTATCCGTATTCATAAAAGGCAAAATTTCAGGGAAAATATCATCCATTTTTTTGTCCAGTACTTCTAGTTTTGAAATACCGGTGATTTCTTCTGCAGCATTGTTAAAAGTTTTGATAAAGTTATTCAAGTCGACAGTCATGACACCTGTATACACCGATTCAATAATGCTTCGGAAAAGCAAATCCAATTGTTTAAAATCCGATTCCTTCTCTTCGAGTAACGATCTCGTTTTCTTTTCCTGCTCAACGGCAAACCCCGCCAGGAAAGCTAAAACATAAAACGATACGATATGAACCAGGATATTTGTTAATACATCATAAGCGTTAAGATTATAATAATGTCCGATAGAAGAAGCAAAAGGCAGCAGGTCGAAATATTTAAGGCCCGCCAGCAGACCATAAAATATGCTGGCAACCGAAGCTACAATTAATCCGCCACTGCGGCCCAAAAATGGCACCGAATAAATTATTACCAGCGTGTAGAAAAGTGAGTAATCAATCTGGATGTTGTCGGTCAGGCCGACAAGAAAAGTGATTAAAACGATATCCACAGTGAGTTGTAAATAAATATTGCTTTGTATATTTTTCAGAAATTTCAAAAGGAAAATGTAAACAACCGAAAAAAAATAAAACGCAGCAGTACTAAAATAAAAAAAACTAATGGTTATTTGTGATATTGAAAATTCCTGTTTTCTGATATCGAGAAAAACGGTTGTCCCCAGAAAGAGTGTCACAAGGATAACCCTGGATACGATTAAAAAAAACAAACGCCTTTTGTTTTTTTCTTTGATTGCGGCTTCATTATACAGTACAGGCACTTTATTTCCTTTTGAATCACGGGCATGGAACCCAGAGCAAATTGTAATTTTAAATTATACTATAATATTTTAGAAGTTTTGGCTAATTAATTTGAACTATTTTCTTGTAGAAAAATAATTTTGAAAATATGCGCAGACCATTAATTTATCTTTTTATTGCATTCATTGCCGGAATTATTGCCGGAAGATATTTCTCCCTGCCCTATTATTTTTTATTAATCACAATTATATTAACTTTTCTTATTCTTATTATAACAATCAAAAACAAATGGCCGATTGCCGGTCTATTTTTAATTCTCTTTCTTATCCTTCTGCTGGGGTTCTTTAATATTCAAAAGCAGCGGTATTTTTTTGAGCACAATCAACATATCGGGCAATATATCGATAAAGGCACACTGACGATGGAAGGCATTGTGATAGAAACTCCCCTCGCCTACCTCGATAAAAATGTATTGATCGTACGTTGTTTGAGAATAATCAGAGATAAAAAATATGTTTCGGTCTCGGGCAATATTCGTCTGGTTATCCCACCGGATTTAAAATTTCAATATGGTGATTTCGTCCGCTTTCACTCAACCTTAAAGAAGATTCATAATTTCAATAATCCGGGCGGGTTTGATTATGAACGTTATTTGAATCTTCAGGGTATATATGCCACTGGATTTATTTCCGGCGCATCCAGGATTATACTTCTTAGACAGAAAACAGCAAACTGCACGCGACTTTATCTGGAATCTTTTAGAAATTATTTAAAACAGATAATTAATAAAAATTCCTCTTCGCCACAAAGGGAAATCATCGAAGCCATGACTATCGGCAATCAAAATGAAATTCCCGCAGATGTGCGGGATAATTTCAATAAAACAGGCACTGCGCATATCCTTTCTATCTCCGGTCTGCACATAGGAATGGTTTCGGCTGTAGCTTTCTTTTTCGCTTTTCTCATTTTGAAATCTTCAGAATATCTAATGCTCAGATTAAACATAATCAAATTAGCGGCAACGGCGGCATTTCTTATGGTATTGATTTACGCCTTCATTGCGGGAATGGGAGTTACGGTTATGCGTTCGGCTCTCATGGCACTGATTTTTTTGATCGCCCTGATTTCCGGAAAACAAAAAGACCTCTATTCCACACTGGCTTTGGCGGGACTAATTATTCTGGCTATCTCACCTCAAGCTCTTTTTGATATTTCCTTTCAGCTTTCTTTCATGGCTGTCTTAGCGTTAATTTATATTGTACCCAGGTTCAGTGGAATTTCTTCAGGAAATATTTCAACGCTTCCTTTATGGACGCAAGGTATAATCCGTTATGTTTATTTGTCGGTTATCGTTTGCATTGCGGCAACAATCGGCACATTGCCTCTGATCATGTATTATTTTAACCGTGTCTCCTGCGTGACAATTATTGCCAATCTGATTGCTGTTCCGCTTCTGGGAACACTGACGCTGGCTATATCCATGCTTTTTATCCTTTCCGCCTTCTTTTCTTCAACCATTGCCGGTTATTTTATTAAACTGGCTTCTATCTTTGTGCAAATATCAGTAGACATAATTAATAAATTAGCTGCTTTTCCCTGGTCTTCATTTAATACCACCAGGCCTAATTTGATTGAAATTTCTGTTTTTTATTTATTAATTTTTCTTCTTATTCAATATATTGAAGCGAAGAGAAGAATTCTACCGAAGGAATTTTCATCGAAACATTTCCGGATTATAAAATATTTATTAGTTGTCACTGTTTTATTTTTTGCCGCGGACATAACTTATTTTACTGTTAGAGATAAATTATCTTCTGATTTAAAAATTACAGTTATTGACGTAGGACAGGGAAACTCCACTCTGGTGCAATTTCCCGGCGGGGATAATATGCTTATCGATGGCGGCGGTTTCCCGGAAAGCTCCTTTGATATTGGAAAGGCTGTTGTCGCTCCCTTTCTTTATTATGAAAGGATCAGCCACATTGATACGGCAGTGCTCAGCCATCCTCATCCCGATCATTTACTGGGACTTATTTATATTATGAATAATTTTGATGTCCGGCAAATATGGAAATCGAATCTGCCGGTTGATCCGGAAGATTTTCCGGAATGGGGAAAGACGATTAAGTTCAACAGTCCACGTGTTTTTATGCTCTCCAATAAATCTCCGGAAATAATACTTAACGGAGTCCATGTCCAAGTATTATGGCCGCCCGATTATTCGGACAAAAATGCAAATGATCTTTCTTATGATGACGTTAATGATTCTTCTCTGGTCTTGAAAATAACGTTCGGCAAAGTAAGTTTTCTGATTCCCGGCGACATATCCGGCGATGTTGAAAAGCAGCTTGTTGAAGCTAAAAAAGATTTGCGCAGTGACGTTCTGGTGGTTCCACATCATGGCTCCAGCCATTCCAGCAGTACCGAATTCATTAAAGCTGCCGCGTGTCGTTATGCGATTGTCAGCGCCGGTAAAGCGAACGTATTTCACCATCCACACCCTTCAACCCTGCAAAGATACAAATCTGCCGGCGTTAATATTTTACGCACTGACCGTGATGGAGCGATAACTCTAACGACCAACGGAAATAACTTGAGAATAGACACATTCATAAAAAACAAATAAATTACTGTATATTATCTGTTTAAAAGCCAATAGCCGAAAAATAATTTTGTAAAAATTTTGTCATGCCCGGATGGCAATCATTGCTGATATCAAGGGGAGAACAATATCTTACGACCACAAATAATATTGACTTTATGATTTTCAAGTGTAGAATATGAAGAATAGAAGATGGTTAAATAACTTTTCATCAACTTATCATACGGGAGGCTCATGTTCCAGCTTATCCATGATAAATTAAGTTGTTTAAGCAGAATATTTTCACACAGCAACAGTAACTACCCGGACATCCCCGGCATTAATCACTCATAACTCGCCTCTATCAGTAACGGATCATAAAGAAATTTGAACTATGAAAAAAAAGATAAGTGCCAATTCCAAAAATAAAAAGCAGGCTAAAGCTGCGACAAAGAAAAAGTCGCCTTCCGTTAAATCTTTATTGCCAAAAAAAATCGAAAGAAAAAAAACCAAACCGGAAATAAAAGATGCTATTCCCCTGAAAACGCTTACGGTTAAACCGCTAAAAAGAGAAGAAGCGGAAAGATACCGAAACATGGTTGAAAATATTGCAGATGCCTATTATGAAGTTGACCTTGCCGGTAATTTTACCTTTTTCAATGATGCGGTGTGCCGGGTGCTTGGATATTCCAGAGAAGAATTAATGGGACAAAATTACCGTGACCATACAGATAAAGAAACTGCGAAGAAAGTCTTTCAGACATATAACAAAGTTTACAAAACAGGAAAAATCATTAAAGAGTTTGGCTATTATATTATAAGAAAAGACGGATTTAAACGATACATAGAAGGTTCCGTTTCGCTGCGCAAAAATTCATCAGGCAAACCTATAGGTTTTCTGGGAATTTCAAATGACCTCACTCATCGTAAACAATTAGAGGAAGCCCTGCAGAAAAGCGAAGCTTTGTACCGGCTGCTGGCAGATCACATGAAAGACCAGATTTGGCTCATGGATTTAAACTTAAAATTGAAATACATGAGCCCGTCTGTGGAAAAGCTGCTGGGTTACACACTAAAGGAACTTAACAAAATACATTTGTATAATCTCCTCACAGAAACCTCCTTCCAAAAAGCTAAGGATATATTCTCAAGGGAAATGACTAAGGTCAGTACAACTCCGCCGCCGCCATCCCTGAAACATATTTTGGAATTTGAATGCCGCTGTAAAGACGGCCGGACTTTATGGATCGAAAGCACGCATAGTTTTATTCAGGATAAGGATGGCAAACCCGTGTCCATTTTGGGCGAAGGCAGAGATATCACGGAACGCAAGCGGGTGGAAGAAGCGCTTCGCCAAAGTGAAGAAAAATACCGGGAATTGAGTATAATTGACGACCTCACACAGCTTTATAACTCGAGGCACTTTTACTCTCAGCTTAAAAAAGAAACAGAGCGATCCAACCGCCACGAACATCCGTTGACTCTTTTGATGCTGGATATCGACAAGTTTAAAGATTTTAACGACACATACGGACATCTTCAAGGAGATTATGTTTTATCAAAAATCGGCCAGGTGGTGAAGCGATGCCTGCGCGAGATTGACACAGCTTATCGTTACGGCGGCGAGGAGTTTACGATTATACTGCCGATAACGACAAGAGAGGAAGGGCTCGTCACAGCGAAAAGAATCCAAATGGAATTGAAAAATGAGGCTTTCTCTCCTGTTCCAGGTCAAAAAGTCTATATGACGGTAAGCATCGGCCTTGCTCAGTACAACCTGAGGGAAGATGTTAAGATGTTTATTGACCGTGTAGATCAGCTAATGTACAAAGGAAAGAAAAACGGCAGAGACAAGATTTGTTCTGATAATGGGAGCGTACTATAGCTATCAGTAACAGATCATAAGGAAATTTGAACTATGAAAAAAAAGATAAGTGCCAATTCCAAAAATAAAAAGCAGGCTAAAGCTGCGACAAAGAAAAAGTCGCCTTCCGTTAAATCTTTATTGCCAAAAAAAATCGAAAGAAAAAAAACCAAACCGGAAATAAAAGATGCTATTCCCCTGAAAACGCTTACGGTTAAACCGCTAAAAAGAGAAGAAGCGGAAAGATACCGAAACATGGTTGAAAATATTGCAGATGCCTATTATGAAGTTGACCTTGCCGGTAATTTTACCTTTTTCAATGATGCGGTGTGCCGGGTGCTTGGATATTCCAGAGAAGAATTAATGGGACAAAATTACCGTGACCATACAGATAAAGAAACTGCGAAGAAAGTCTTTCAGACATATAACAAAGTTTACAAAACAGGAAAAATCATTAAAGAGTTTGGCTATTATATTATAAGAAAAGACGGATTTAAACGATACATAGAAGGTTCCGTTTCGCTGCGCAAAAATTCATCAGGCAAACCTATAGGTTTTCTGGGAATTTCAAATGACCTCACCGAACGCAAGCGCGCGAAAGAAGCTTTGAAAGAACGTGACATCGTGTTTAAGAAATTGTCTGCCAACGTTCCTGGAATTATTTACCAGTTCCAGATGAAACCCGATGGAAGCTTTTGTCTTCCATTTTCCACGGACGCCGTCAAAGATATTTACGGATGTTCTCCTGAGGACATTGTCAACGATTTTTCTCCGATAGCTAAAGCTGTATACCATGGAGATTTTGACAGGTTCGTCGAGTCCATCAAACTCTCGGCAAAAAAAATGTCTCCGTGGCAATGCGAATACAGGGTTCAAGTCCCCGGTAAACCGCTTAGATGGATATTGGGCACTTCCACACCCGAAAAACTACCTGACGGCAGTATAATCTGGCATGGTTTTAACACAGATATCACCCAACGTAAGAAGGCTGAAGCGGAAACAGCCATACTCTCCAACGCTCTCAAACTAGCCCTTGACCCCATTCTGATCCTTGATCTGGAGGGAAAGGTTATAAACGTAAACGAAGCTGCAAAGAGATTGTTTGAAACAGAAGATCTTGGGGTAAGCGCCCCGGATTATATCGCGCCGGAAGATAAAGAAAAGGTTACTGCAAAAATGCAAGAGTTACTGATGGGAAGTGGTATTAATGTCGCCGAGTTCACTGTTATTACCAAGAGTGGGCGCAGAGTGTCCATTGAAGCTACTGGAAATCTGATAGTGGACGCAAATGGTAAAGCAAACGGGTTCGTGGTTGTGGAGAGGGACATCACTGATCGTAAGCGCATGGAAGAAGCGTTGCGACAGGAACAACGATTTTCAAAATCAGTTTTGGATAACCTCCCCGAAATTTTTTATCTCTTCACCTACCCCGAAAACCGTTTTAGGCTCTCTAACAAGCAGGTTGAAACGCTTTTGGGTTTTAATGCTGAGGAGATACACGACCGCCATGTTACGGAATGGTTTGCACCGGAATATAGAGACGCAATTTTAAAAGCTATAGACGAGGTGATGGAAAATGGTCAAAGTTCCATAGAGGCCCCTCTGTTAGCGAAAGATGGCCATCAGATACCTTTCTTCCTTACCGGTGCAAAATTTGAAGTAAATGATCAGTCCTATTTTATGGGGATTGGGATGGATCTCACGGAACGCAAGAAAGCGGAAAAAGAACTGGAAAAATACCATGAACATTTGGAAGAACTGGTGCGTGAGCGTACTATACATCTCGAAGCATCCAATAAGGAACTGGAAGCGTTTTCTTATTCGGCCTCCCACGACCTGCGCGCCCCCCTCAGGTCAATTGAGGGTTTCAGTCAGGCGCTCCTGGAAGACTACCGTGATAAACTGGATATACAAGGCAAGGATTATTTGACAAGAATAAAGACAGCCACAAGAAGGATGGCGGATCTTATAGAAGATATGCTACAGCTTTCCCGTATTACACGGATGGAAATGAACATTGAAAAAGTCAATCTAACTCTGATTGCCCGGTCAGTAATGAGTGAATTACAAAAGTCTCAACCCCGGAGGCATGTTGAGATAAGTATCGCTGACTCTCTGGAAGACACTGCGGATTTAAGATTAATGCGCATCGTCCTTGACAACTTGCTGAGCAACGCCTGGAAATTCACGGAAAGGCAGGCAAAAGCCAAAATAGAATTCGGATTATTAAAGTCGGAAGTTGGGGAAAAAGTATATTTCATCCGCGATAACGGCGCCGGTTTCGATATGGCCTATTCAGACAAACTATTTGCCCCCTTCCAACGCCTGCACGCTGATGATGAATTCCCCGGCACAGGAATCGGGCTGGCCACAGTACGGCGTATTATCAACCGCCACGGAGGCAAGGTTTGGGCAGAGGGAGAAATCGACAAAGGCGCAACTTTCTATTTCAGTCTTAATGAAAAATAAATATTAAAAGGAGACAAAACAATGAATATTTCTCTCCGCGTTCTAATCGTCGACGATTCGGATGATGATGCCAAGTTGATGATACGTCAGTTGCGCAATGGAGGCTATGATCCGAAATGGAAAAGAGTGGAGACTGCCGAAACCATGAAAGCAGCTCTTGAGAGCCAACAGTGGGATGTTATTCTCTGCGATTATAAAATGCCGCGTTTCAACTCACCCGCCGCCCTCAAAGTTTTGCAAGACATAAAAATCGATATTCCCTTCATTATTGTGTCCGGCGCTATCGGGGAAGATACGGCAGTGGCGGCAATGAAATCAGGCGCACACGATTTCCTGATGAAGGACAAACTTGCCAAGCTCGTAGTCGCAATAGAGAGAGAAATCCGCGAAGCCAAAATAAGACAAGAAAAAAAAACAGCAGATGAAATGCTGAAAAAAAGCGAAGAAAATTTCCGTCATTCCCTCGATAATTCACCTTTGGGCATTCGTATTGTATCCGCGGACGGCAAAACGCTTTACGCCAATCAGGAAGTTTTAAAGATTTATGGTTTTGACAGCATTGAAGAATTTTCTACCATTCCCCACAAAAAAAGGTACACGCCCGATTGTTACGCCGAACACAAAAAAAGAGAAGAAAGAAGAAAACGCGGCGAGATCATTCCGTATTATGAACTGAGCATCATCCGCAAAGATGGCGAAATACGCTATCTGGAAGTATTTCGCAAACAGGTGCTATGGAATGGTGAGTTACTCTTTCAGGCGCTCTATTCCGATATTACCGAACGCAAGCAAGCCGAAAATAATCTGCTGGAAAGCAAGGAGCGGTATCGTATTGTTGTGGAAAATGCACATGAAGCCATCATCATCACCCGGGATACGAACGTCGTGTTTGCCAATAACGCCGCCGCCGAACAAATAGGTTATTCCAAAGAGACTCTGACATCCGGGGCTTTTACGAACTTTATCCATCCCGAAGATCGCAATCTTGTGACCGAGTACAGCACAAAAAGATTGAGAGGAGAGGAGGTCCCCTCTATATATTCTTTCAGAATTATTACTCATGATGGAAAAATAAAGTGGGCAGAACTGAATGCCACGGTCATTGAATGGAACAAAAAACCGGCTACCTTGAATTTTTTGAACGACATCACTGAGCGTAAGATGTTGGAAGAAGAACGCATTGAAAGTTACAGCCGGATAAAAAAGACATTGCAGGCCACAGTGCAATCAATCGCGCTGCTTGTAGAAACAAAAGATCCCTATACAGCCGGCCATCAACAGCGGGTAGCTCAACTGGCTGTCGCGATTGCCAAAGAAATGGGTTTAACATCAGATCAGCAGGATTTCATTTACACCGCATCCATCATCCACGACCTTGGCAAAGTATCCGTTCCATCGGAGCTTCTCAGCAAACCTACAAAGCTTACCGAAGTGGAATTCAATTTAATTAAAACTCACTCCCCTTCCGGATATAATATTCTGAAAGATATCGATTTCCCCTGGCCCGTGGCCGATGCTGTTCTTCAACATCATGAAAGAATGAACGGATCAGGTTATCCAAATCACCTTCAGGGAGACTCCATTCTACTGGAGGCAAGAATTTTGGCTGTAGCTGATGTCGTGGAGGCCATTTCTTCCCACCGTCCATACCGTCCTTCTCTGGGAATAAACTTTGCACTGGATGAGATTTCCAAGAACAAAGGCACCCTTTATGATGACAATGCTGTGGATGCCTGCCTGAAATTATTTCTAGAAAAAAACTTTGCCTTTAGTTAATAAATATTCCATTGCCAAGAATAACTGAATATGTTAAAAAATTCTGTTTTAAATTATAGGTCTAAATTATGGAAAAAATTACAGCAATTCGAGGATTTAAAGACATTCTCCCCCAAGACTCTCTTCTCTTCTGGAAGGTTGAGTCTATAGCCCATGAGGTTTTCAATTCGTTCGGCTATCGGGAAATCCGCGTTCCAATTGTCGAAAAAACAGAACTTTTTAAACGAAGCATTGGAGAAACAACCGATATCGTTGAAAAGGAAATGTACACCTTCGCCGACCGGGACAACGAATATATAACCCTAAGACCGGAAGCCACAGCTTCAGTTATCCGCGCCTACATTGAACATAACATGTCCTCTTCCGAACAAATAACCAAACTTTTTACGATCGGTCCGATGTTCCGCCGCGAAAGACCTCAAAAAGGACGCTTCCGTCAATTCAACCAGATTGATGTCGAATTTTTCGGCGAAGAAAAACCTCAATCGGACGCTGAAATAATCTTTATGCTGATGCATTTCTTAACACGCACGGGATTGAGAAATCTGGAATTGGAAATTAATTCTCTGGGCTGCCCTGATTGTCGCCCTTTATTTTCCAAAGCTGTTATTAATTTTTTAAAGGGAAGCGAAAGCAATCTCTGCCCCGACTGCCAAAGACGCATAAGCACCAATCCCTTGCGCGTTTTCGATTGTAAAGTGGAAACATGTGCCGCGACTATTGCCAATGCGCCCCGGATCCTTGATTTTTTATGTGCGGACTGTGAAAATCATTTTTCACAGGTGCAATCATTTCTTCACGATTTGAATACTCCTTTTATTATTAACGCCCGTATGGTCCGCGGGCTGGATTACTATACAAAGACAGCATTTGAAGTAAAAACAAACGCACTGGGCGCTCAAAACGCGGTTGCCGGCGGAGGCAGATATAATAGCCTGGTTAGTGATCTGGGAGGTCCCGAAGTTCCCGGAATTGGTTTTGCCGTCGGATTTGAAAGGCTTATAGCCTGCCTGCCGGAAGAAGGAAGTAATAAATTTAGAACTGATTTATTTATTGCTGCGCTGGGCTCAAAAGCCCAGAAAACAGCTTTCAGTCTGACCAATGAACTGAGGCGCGCCGGAGTGATTGCAGAAATGGATTATTCTGACAAGAGCCTGAAGAGTCAACTAAAGCGAGCGGACAAATTAAACAGTTCCTTTTCTCTTATTTTCGGTGATAAGGAAATTGATGAAAAACAAGTTTTATTAAGAAACATGCAGACAAAAGACCAACAGGCAGTTCCTCTGGATGGGATGCTGGATTCAATAATTAAAATTATTAAAGAGAGGTAAAAGTTTTGGCTGATTTTTTAACAAAAGATAAAAGAACGCATTACTGCGGAAATCTGGATATTTCTATGGCCTCGCAGGAAGTCATTCTGATGGGCTGGGTGCACCGCCGCCGTGATCACGGTGGAGTTATTTTTGTTGATTTACGCGATCGTGAAGGAATAGTACAGGTTGTTTTCAACCCTGAGGCCGGAAATGCCCACAGCGAAGCGCATAAAATTCGTTCTGAATTTGTTCTTGCCGTCAAAGGCAAAGTTCGCAGAAGGCCTGAAGGCATGGAAAATCCGGATTTGAAAACCGGCGAAATTGAGGTTATCGTCTCCGATCTGGAGATAATGAATGAATCCAAAACTCCGCCCTTCTCTTTTGACGATCAGGACATTTCGGAAAATATCCGCCTTAAATACCGCTATCTTGATTTGCGACGTCCGGTGATTCAAAAAAACCTTTTTTTACGCAGTCGTCTGGCCGCCGCCACCCGTCGCTATTTTGATGAAAACGGTTTCATTGAAGTGGAAACACCTTTTCTGGGTAAAAGCACACCGGAAGGCGCACGCGATTATCTTGTGCCCAGCCGTATCAACAAAGGTACATTCTATGCGCTGCCGCAATCGCCGCAGCTATTCAAACAACTTTTAATGGTCTCGGGTTTTGACCGTTATTATCAAATCGTTAAATGTTTCCGCGATGAGGATCTTCGCGCCGATCGTCAACCGGAATTTACTCAAATCGACGTGGAAATGTCTTTTATTACTGAAGAAGATATTATGAGCATGATGGAAGGTCTGATGAAAGCCATCTTTAAAGCCTGCCTGGACAAGGAGATAACGCTCCCCCTCCCCAGGTTGACCTACGCCGATGCGATCAGCCGCTACGGCAAAGACAACCCCGATGTGCGTTTCGGTATGGAAATCGTGGATATTACCAATATTGTCAAAGATTCAGGGTTTAAACTTTTCGCGGAAGTTGCGGCTTCCGGTGGCGTAATCAAAGCGATTAAAGCCGAACAGGCTTCCGCTCTTTCCCGCAAGGATTTAGACGGATTGAAAGATTTCGTAGCCATTTATGGAGCGAAGGGTCTGGCGTGGGCCAAGATCAACGCGAACGACTGGACTTCACCCATTTATAAATTCTTTAAACCGGAGGAAGTGGAGAGCATCGGCAAAGCAATGAACACTAAAGAAAGCGACATTATTTTCTTTGTCGCCGATACTCCGCGTGTCGTCAATGACTCGCTTGGCAACTTACGAATACATCTGGCCAGAAAACTTAACTTGATTGATTCAGATGCCTTGGCCTTCACCTGGATTACGGAATTCCCGTTGATGGAATATTCGGAAACGGAAAAACGCTTTGTCTCTACACATCACCCTTTCACGTCGCCGTTTCTGGAAGATCTGCCTCTAATGACTACCGATCCGGGAAAAGTACGCGCCAAAGCTTATGATCTGGTACTTAACGGATCGGAAATCGGCGGCGGCAGTATTCGTATTCATCATAAGGACGTTCAGTCCCAGGTCTTCAGTGCGCTTAAATTGAGTGACGAAGATGCAAGGCAGAAATTCGGATTTTTGCTGGATGCCCTCGAGTATGGAGCTCCGCCTCATGGAGGACTGGCCTTCGGTCTGGACAGGCTAACTATGATTATGACCAAAGCAGAATCAATACGAGACGTAATTGCCTTCCCGAAAACGCAGAAAGCAGCCTGTTTGATGACCGATGCTCCTTCTAAAGTCAGCATCGGGCAATTGATGGAGTTATCTCTGAAAATTGTTTAATAGTAAAGAATTGGAGAAAAAGATGGTTAAATCCAAGAGTGAAAAAAAACTGACTGCAAAAAGAATCAAGAAATTTAAGTTAAAAGAGGTAGACAAACCGAATTTATACAAAGAAATATTTCCATATAGCGAAGTCAGCAAGATTGTCTTCGATAACAAAACTGTTCCCCTGAGTCCGGCCAAAGAAATTTTTATAACGGACACGACTTTTCGTGATGGACAACAATCCCGCCCACCTTATACAGCGGAACAAATTGTAACGATATATGAGTTAATGAGTAAACTGGGTGGTCCCCATGGGGTAATACGTCAATCGGAATTTTTTCTTTATAGTAAAAAAGATAAAGAGGCCGTGGAAAAATGTCAGGCGCTGGACCTGCGCTATCCGGAAATAACCGGATGGATACGAGCCGCTAAGGAAGATGTTCCCTTGGTAAAGGAATTAGGGTTGAAAGAAACAGGCCTGCTTACTTCCGTCTCCGATTATCATATTTTTCTTAAGCTGAACAAGAAAAGAAGCCAGGCCATGAATGATTATCTAAGCGTGGTCAAATCCATTCTGGAGTTAGGCATAATTCCCCGCTGCCATTTTGAAGACATCACCCGCGCGGACGTTTATGGTTTTTGCATTCCGTTCGCCCAGGAGCTGATGAAACTCAGGGAGGAAAGCGGCATTGACGTAAGAATCAGGCTTTGCGACACGATGGGCTACGGCGTTACTTATCCGGGCTCAGCGCTGCCCCGCAGTGTTGATAAACTCGTTCACGCCTTTATCAATGACGCCGGTGTTCCCGGACGTCTGCTGGAATGGCATGGTCATAACGATTTTCACAAAGCGATGATTAATGCTACAACGGCCTGGCTTCACGGTTGCAGTGCGGCTAATTCTACCCTTCTGGGACTGGGCGAAAGAACAGGAAACCCGCCTATTGAAGGTTTGATTTTTGAATACATCGCGCTTAAGGGGAACAATGGTATTGACACAACAGTCATAACAGATATCGCCGAATATTTTGAAAAAGAAATCGGCGTAAAAATTCCGCACAACTATCCTTTTGTCGGCCTGGGATTCAATGTCACCAGCGCGGGGATCCATGCCGACGGTCTCATTAAATGCGAAGAAATTTATAACATATTTGATACCCGAAAGATTTTAAAGCGACCCATTACCACGACGATTACCGACAAATCCGGCAATGCCGGCATCGCTTTCTGGATTAATCAGCGTTTCAATCTCGAAGGCAACAAAACCATCGATAAAAGACATCCGGCAATTTCTAAAATTCACAAGTGGGTGACAGAACAATATGAAGCCGGCAGGGTAACTTCCATTTCTCCGGAAGAAATGGAGAAAAAAGTACGTCTGCATCTCCCGGAACACTTTATGTCGGGACTGGAAAAGATAAAATTTATAGCGGAAAAAGCGGCTGTTGCCGTGGTCAATCAAATTATCGAACATCCTTTAATGAAGAACATGGATACCGTACAGCAGGAGATTCTGATGCAATATTTTGTCGATGAACATCCTTCCCTTCAATTCGCTTACGTAGTGGATATGAATGGCCGGAAAACGACCCAAAATATTACAAACATTGCCGATCGCGCCAAGTATGAGAACTATGGAGTGGGCAGCGATCAATCCGACAGGGAATGGTTTATCAATCCCCGGCAGACGGGTAAAGTTTATGTTTCCGATTTCTTTATTTCCAAGATGACAGGTATTTTATGCTTCACGGTTTCCGCGCCCATCGTTAACGATCAAGATGAGATGAAGGGTATTTTTGGTGTGGATATTCAATTTGAAGACTGGGTGAAACGAGCTGAAGACATGGACGATATGGATCATATTGCACTGCGCGAAGAATACAAGGAAGTAAAATCCAAAGCCAAGCACGGTCACCATTAGAAAAACTTCCATTATTCTCCCCTAAACAATCTTCGGAGGTTTTTTGTGTCACCATCAAGTTCTGAGAATGACGATGCTGTTTCATCCAAAGGGAAATCTCCCCGCGAGTGGTTTAATAAAAAAATCCTTTTTCTTGCCGTCGGATCGGTTGGCGTTGTCTTTGGTGATATAGGAACAAGCCCCCTTTACGCCATCAAGGCCTGCTTCCACGGAAAGCATGCGATCACCCCAAACATTATGAATATACTGGGAGTATTATCTCTTATCTTCTGGTCGATGATCATCGTGGTCAGCATCAAATATGTTATTTTTATCCTTCGAGCCGATAATAAAGGTGAAGGTGGTATCTTTGCATTGGTCAGTCTTTTGAATACACCTGGTCAAAGTCTTTCCCGTCTCGTTAAATACATTCTTTTGTTTGCAGGGATTATAGGTGCGGGGCTACTTTATGGGGATGGAGTCATCACACCGGCCATATCTGTTCTTTCCGCAATTGAAGGACTGGAAGTCGCAACCTCGGCTGCGGCACCTTTTGTATTGCCTTTGACGTGTGTTGTGCTCGTTTTGCTTTTTTCACTGCAGCGTAGGGGCACTGCTCATATCGGGAAATTGTTCTCTCCGATCATGGTGCTTTGGTTTGTGTGCATTGGTGCTTTCGGTATAACGCAGATCATGAGTGAACCGACAGTTTTTCGTGCCATTAATCCGGTCTATGCCCTGGATTTTTTTGTGAACAATGGGACACACGGCATTATTGTGCTCGGATCGGTTGTTCTTTGCATTACCGGTTGCGAAGCTCTCTACGCTGATCTGGGACATTTCGGCAGAAATGCTATCAGGCTCTCCTGGTTTTCGTTTGTCTTGCCCACTTTGCTATGCAACTATTTCGGGCAAGGCGCTTTGTTGCTTGCACACCCGGAAATGAACATCAATCCTTTCTATAAAACAGTACCGGAAATCCTGCTATACCCAATGATCGGACTTTCCACCGTTGCCACAGTCATAGCTTCTCAGGCATTAATATCCGGTGCTTTTTCACTCACACAGCAGGCCGTGCAATTGGGATTATGTCCCCGTGTCCGGATTGTTCATACATCAAGCGAGATGCAGGGTCAGATATATGTTCCTTTCGTTAATTATGCATTGATGATTGCCTGTATTGGAGTAGTTATCGGTTTCAAAGAATCAGGAGCACTGGCCGGTGCGTACGGAATTGCTGTGACAGGAACTATGATTATCACATCTCTTCTCTATTTCCTTGTGCTGACTCATTACAGGAAGTGGTCTCTGTGGAAAGTCATACCTCTTGTTGGAATATTTCTGGCGTTCGATGTTGCTTATGTAGCCGGTAACACTTTTAAAATTGCCGACGGAGGATGGTTCCCTCTCTTTGTTGCGGCAATCATAGCAATGGCTATGACCACATGGAAAAAAGGGCGGCAAGAACTTTATCGCAATTTAATCGGATCACGATTCCCCCTGGAAAGCTTTCTTTCTGAATTGCCGAAAAGTCATATGCCGCGAGTGCCTGGAACTGCCGTCTTTATGACATTATCACCTGTAGGGACGCCACCGGCACTGCTTCATCATGTAAAACACAACCACGTATTGCATGAAAAAGTGGTGCTTCTTTCCATTATAAATACAGATTCACCAATGGTTCCTGCCGGTGAACGAATTAAACTGGCCGATTTAGGCCAGGGTTTTTACCGCGTTGAGGCATTCTATGGTTTCATGCAGAAACCAAATGTGCCGCAGATTATGAAAATTGTTGCCCAGTATGGACTCGTCACCGACCCGATGACCACGACATTTTATCTGGGCAGGGAAACTCTCCTTACCGGAGGAAAATCGAAAATGATGCGGTGGCGCAAAGCATTTTTCGCATTTATGTCCAGGAATGCAGGGAACCCCACCTCTTACTTTGGAATCCCGGCCAATAGGGTCGTTGAACTTGGCTCCCAAATAGAATTGTGATTTTTTACGCGAAATTAAATCTCGATGCCATGATTCACCTTGTGGGATACTATATCCTTATCCCGGCTTTCTTTATCGGAATTCAAGCTACACCCAAAAAGTAGTACTCGTTTTGCACGATATTTTTTGGATATTTCACAAATTGAAACCTGATTGGCTTTTGATTTATCCGGGTTTTTCTAATCATAGAGCAACCATTGTTCAAATGGACGGTCTTCATCGTATTCTGAAAGAGGAGCTATTTCTCTGATAAACCTGGACGGAGCAAGATTTAAGACACCCGAAGATCTTGTATAATCCAAAGCAGGGTAACACAGGTAAAGCTGATCTTTGGCTCTGGTCACCGCCACATAAAAAAGCCTTCTTTCTTCCTCTTCACCGTATTGTTCCTTCAATGCCCTCTGCAGAGGAATCATACCATCCGCACACCAGATTAAAAATACGTAAGCCCACTCCAGTCCCTTGGCCTGATGGATCGTGCTCAAAGCAATTTTATCTTCATCATCTTCTTCACTGACATTTTCTTCTTTGGCCATATTGGTGAGCAGGGCCAGTTCATTTAAGAAATCTTCCATTTGTATAAACTGAGCGGAAAAATTTCCCAACTGGATTAAATCTTCTTCCCTTGATGACGCATCGGAATAATTGTCCTGCAAGTAAACACGGTAGCCACCTCTGTTTAACAAAACATCTATCACCTTTTCCGGGATGCGCTCCTTTTCAGGAAGTTCCAGAAGCAGCATTATTGTTTTACGGCATTCTTCCAACCCCGGTTTTGCAGATTTCGACATGGTCTTGATGAACTCATCTTTTAAAACAGCTTTCAAAGGATTTTCTTCCTTTTTTAAATATTGCCATATTTTATTGAATGTTACTTTTCCTACTTTCGGATACATTATCAGCAAACGCCGCCAGGCCAACTCATCGCGCGGATTGACTAATATTCTCATATAGGAAGTCACATCTTTGATGTGTGCCTGTTCAAAGAAACGGATACCGGAACGCATATCAAACGGAATATCACGCCGGACAAATTCCATCTGCATCTCCATGGAATGATAATGCGCCCGGTAAAGAACGGCTATTTCTTTCAGAGGCACGCCTGACCTAATCAATTCCGTGACTCTCTGCGCTACAAAATCCGCCTGTTTCACGACGTTTCTGGCGGAAACCATTACCGGCCGCATTCCGCTGTCTCGTACTGCTTTTAATTCTTTCGGAAATTGTTTTTCATTATTGGTTATGCTTAAGTTTGCCAGATTCAGTATTTCCGGCGTACTGCGGTAGTTTGTCTCCAGTTTGAATATTTTACAATCCGGATAACGATGAGGGAAATTAATTATGTTGTTGAAATTAGCGCCCCGGAAGGAATAGATGCTCTGCGAATCATCTCCCACCACCATCAGGTTTCTATGACAGGAGGCCAGCAGATCAACAATGTCCGCCTGAATAATATTTGTATCCTGATATTCATCTACTAAAATATGCTCAAATCTGCCGGAAAGAGTTTTCAGAATATCGGGATTTTCCTTCAGAAGTGTGCGGCAATTATTTAATAAATCATCAAAATCCATTACTACGAGCTCTTTCTTTTTTTGCTCATAAAGGCAGGCTATCTGATTAATCTCATTTATCAGATGAAGAAAAAATGGATATCTCGATTCCAGAACATCATCCAGCGTGTTTTGAGTATTAACTGTCAGGCTGATAATTTCAGCAAGTATATTACTCTTGGGAAATTTGCTGAGTTTCGGATCAATTTTTAGCTCGCCCATACATGTAGAAATAATTTGACGTGAATCTTCACTGTCCACAATCGAAAAATTAGTCTTATAACCAAGATAATGAGCGTGTTTTCTTAAGACGAGGTGGGCAACATGATGAAAAGTGCCACCCATAATGTTTCTTGTGTCGGAATTAATCAGACTCTCCACCCGGTTGAGCATGGAGCGCGCAGCTTTATTGGTAAAAGTAGCCAGCAGTATATTTTCTTGCTGAATACCGCTTTCCAGTAAACGCGCGACGCGATATGTCAACGTTCGTGTTTTCCCGCTTCCGGCACCGGCCAACACAAGAAGCGGACCTCCTTCTTCCGTTACGACACGATATTGTTCCCGATTAAGCTCTTTTTCATAATCAATCATTAAATCAATTCAACCAGCAATATCATTAGATGTAAATCCTTACTTTTCATCGCTTATAATTCAAAATTTTTTTATCTTCAAGTTAATATATAATTTCTTCCGTAATAATTTATTAATTTCATTTACATATGCGATATTACAGATTTATTATATACAAGGGCATACTTCTCCTTTAGCTTAAATTTCCTTGACAAGACTAGGACTATTTTTTATAATAGTGTTATATAACTCAATCAGTTAACCTATGATCATTCATAGTTTTTCCTTTCTAAAGTCTCGTTAAAGCTATGAGGAAGTATTAAAAAATTAGAGGAACACCATGCTTCACAAACAAAGATACCACCGGCTTAAACCGGATGTTGGCAGGCTCGTATTTTTAACATTTTTTCTCGTGTTTTTTGGGATACTGGGATCATCAACGTACGTATATGCTTTCCCCTGGGATCCTCAACCGCCAATACCGAATGATGATCCCCCGCGATGGGAAAAAGTAAAGACCCTCTGGAACAAACACTACGGAGGAGATAATCTTGATGAATTAATCTCTACCCTGACCTCGCTGAAGGAGGTCTACCCCGCAAAGATAGAGCCTATCCTCCTGCTTGCCAAAGCGCATTATCTGCATGCCCGTTACAAAAGTCAGGACCGCAAAGAACACTTTGAAAAATCGGAACAATATGCTCTTCAAGCCTGCAAAATGGACCCGAAAAACTTATATGCCCTCACCACGCTTATTGAAACTCTATGCTATAGCCGCGACCACAATTATATCTTCAGCAAATATGGAGCACTAATCCGATCTTATGCTCCGGTTAAGGATACCACGGAAGCCCTGCCGGACATGAAATACCCTGGGTGGAATGCTTTTAAAGCTCTCTGGCTGGCGCGTCTCGATGTTGAAAAGGGTAAGGCCGCAGCCTCCATGGTGGAAAAAATGGCCAGGGAGAATCCTGCGGACGGTCTGGCACAAACATGGGCTTCACGCGCCAATTATTATGTCGGTCAATATTATACCAGCACCGATGAACACGACAAAGGCATGCCGTACTATAAGCAAGGAATAGCTTATGGGACCTTGGCCCGTAAACTCTTACCAAACAGCGTACCGGCAAACTACTGGTACATGCTCAATCAATCACGCTCAATCCAGTTTACAAGCCTGGTAAATAAATCATTCTATCTAAAGAGCATTTTGGATCCAATCTATTTTTGTTCGAGGGAAAATAGTCTCTATTACTTCTGTGGTCCCGTTATCAGCCTGGCGACCATAGTCACCAATGGAGGATGGATCACGGAAAAAGGAATGCATCTTGTCAATATCACACTGGAAATGGATTTGAATGGTCTTGAAATAGCCAGTATTCTTTTCCCTCACTACTATTACATACCTTATGCCTGGGCTGATGTTCTGGCCTACAAAGGCAAAAAAGCGGAGGCATTGGCCATCCTCGAAAAAATTATGGCAAGCGATCCGAACGTCGATCCGCTAATTCCGGAAAATCATTGTTTCATACGATTGGCCAAGCGCTTATACAACGATATAAAACAGGGCAAAAATTAATACTTGGGCATAAGTCCGGTTTTAATCCCTGTTACTTATAGGGTTAAAATTGTCTTGATTTTACTTGCCGGATAAGCTAAACAAGCGCCCATTCAAATGAATTTGCTTTTTAAGAAAAGCATAGAGAGATATTGAAAGGAGTTTTCATGGCAAAGTACGAATCTAAATCCCTGCGAAATTTAGCGATCGTCGGACACGGCGGAACCGGTAAAACATCACTCTGCGAATCTTTGTTATTCGTCTCCGGAAAAAGCGAACGATTAGGAAGAGTTGATGACGCAACCTCCTGTATGGATTTTGAGCCTGAAGAACAGAAACGGCGAGTATCAATCAGTTTGGCGGCAAATTTTGTTGAATGGGAAAAACATAAGATTAATTTTATTGACACACCGGGCGATTCCAATTTCGCCTATGATATAAAATGCGCAATGAGCGTTGTCGAAAACACTATTATTGTAGTTGACGCTGTCGGCGGCGTTGAATTTCAAACACAAAAAGTATGGGAATTAGCTGAGGAATTCAAACTTCCCCGCGTAATTTTCATCAACAGACTGGATCGGGAACGCGCTAATTTTTCCACAGCGCTCGAAAGCATTAAAAGCAAATTCAAGAAAAAAGCTACTCCGGTTTGCCTGCCTATCGGCGCTGAAGATAAACTAAACGGCATTGTTGATTTAATTGGAATGAAAGCTTACCTTTTCAGCGATAATAATGGTGCTGGAAAAGCCACGGATATTCCTGCGGAAATGAAGGACGACGTAAAACTCATGCGCGACTCCATGGTAGAAGATATTGCCGAAACTGATGACGAACTGATGAATAAATATCTGGAAGCGGGCGAACTTTCTGACGAAGAATTAAAAACAGGATTAAAGAAAGGTGTTTCCGCCGGAAGTTTAATTCCGGTAGTCTGCGGCTCTTCCATAAAAGGCATTGGAATTTCCTTCCTGCTTGACCTGATAGTTGATTCTTTTGCCTCTCCGCTTGATCGCGGTCCGATCAAAGGCAAAAAACCGAAATCTGACGATATTGAAGAAAGGCAGCCTTTGGAAGACGCGCCCTTTTCGGCAATAGTTTTTAAAACAATTGCCGACCCTTACGCCGGAAGATTGACTCTCTTCCGTGTTTATTCCGGCACACTTAATTCAGACACGCCGGTTTATAATTCTTCAAGAAAAATTACAGAAAAATTCGGTCATGTCTTCTTTCTCGAGGGGAAAAGCCAGAAACAGGCTGAAGTCCTTATTCCGGGCGATATTGCCGGAGTGGCCAAATTAAAGGAAACAGTAACCGGAGATACTCTGTGCAATGAGAAATCTCCTATCATCTTTGAAAAAGTGGCCGTGCCACCGCCAATTATTTCTTACGCGATGGAACCGAAAACCAGGGGTGATGAAGACAAGATTGCCTCATCGATTCACCGCCTGACGGAAGAAGACCCGACAATCGTATATACCCGTAATGTTGAGACCAAGGAAATGATTCTTTCCGGAATGGGTCAGGTACATATCGAGGTTAACATCGAAAAGATGAAAAGAAAATTCGGCGTCGAAGTCAATCTGAACACACCCAAAATTCCCTATAAAGAAACCATCAAGGGAAAAACCAATGTTCAGGGCAAATACAAGAAACAATCCGGCGGACGCGGTCAGTTCGGCGATTGCTGGATTGACATTGAACCCCTGCCCCGCGGCGGCGGTTTTATTTTTGAAGATAAAATCGTCGGTGGCGTTATTCCCGGCCAGTACCGTCCGGCTGTAGAAAAAGGCATTGTGGAAGCAGCGATTAAAGGAGTTCTGGCCGGCTATCCTGTGGTAGATTTTAAAATAGCGCTGACCTTCGGATCGTATCACGCAGTGGACTCATCGGAAATGGCTTTCAAAATTGCCGGTTCCATGGCTTTTCAAAAGGGCGTTATGGATTGTCAGCCGATTCTTCTGGAACCGATAGTAAATATCGAGATAGAAATACCCGATGAATATATGGGCGACGTGATTGGAGATTTAAACAGCAGACGCGGCCGTGTTCAGGGAATGGATTCCAATGGTTCCAATCAGATAATCAAAGGCTCAGTGCCGCTCGCGGAAATATTAAAATACGCGCCCGATCTCAGGTCCATGACCAGCGGCAGAGGTAACTTCACGTATACTCATTCACATTATGAGGAAGTTCCCGCTTATATCGCTGAGAAAATTATCGCCGGGTATAAAAAAGATAAAGAAGAAGAATAACGAGATGATCAGCGCCGGAATTATAACGGTAAGTGACAAAGGCTCACAGGGTAAACGCGAAGACTTAAGCGGCCCCGCAATCGCAGAAATGCTTGCGGGTATCGCTATAGAAATAAAACAAACAATCATCATACCTGATGAAAAAGATCAAATTCAGGAAGCGCTCATAAATTTCGCGGATGTACAAAAACTGGATTTGATTCTGACCACCGGCGGCACAGGCGTCAGCCCCCGTGATCTCACACCGGACGCCACACTTGCCGTCATCGACAAAGAAGTTCCCGGCATGGCGGAAGCCATGCGTCAAAAGAGTTTGCTGATTACACCTCATGCGATGATTTCCCGCGCTGTCGCAGGAATTCGCGGACGCTGTTTAATAATTAATCTTCCCGGAAGCCCCAGGAGCGTCAAAGAAAATCTCGCTGTAATTCTACCCGCACTGAAACACGCCATTGAAAAAATTAAGGGAGATGACTCGGAATGTGCATCTGAATAAATCTTAAATAAATTTTAAATCTTCAGCAGAAGAAGATTTAAAATTATTTTGGATTTTTACGTTCATCAATCATTGGCGGAACTTCGTTGGCGTGAAGTTCCTTACGCAAATCGCGAACGATTTTATTCAAACGTCTGATGGTTCGATTTAAACGAAACCTCTCTACTATGCCCCAGAAACCTGTAATGATCACTCCCAATAGAAGGGAAACAAAAATAAGTAAATAAACCGGCACGGGAGGAATTTTCAAAAAATCATAATACTGCAAACGCACCGGTGTTAAATTTTGCTGAGAAAAAGTAACAGTGAACAATGCAAAAATTATAACAAGAATTAAATAAATTATCCTCATAATAACATCATCCCTCCTGATGATACTTCTTAAAAAGGGGGGCAAGATTAGCCGCCGTTTTGGTTATATCCTCCGGTATTACTCGCACATTTGTAACCACACTCATGAAGTTAGTATCGCCTCCCCAGCGTGGAATAACATGAATATGAAAATGGTCTTCAATTCCGGCGCCGGCCGCTTTGCCAATATTAGCGCCAATGTTGAACCCATCCGGGCACATTGCTTCTTTAAGTGCCTTAATCGCTGTTTCCAGAAGATCAAATATTTCTTTTCTTTCCTCCTGCGTCAGTTCTTCAATTTTCCCCGTATGCCTTTGCGGTATGATCATTAAATGTCCGTTTACATACGGATATCTATTCATCATTACGAAAGCGGTTTTGCCTTCAAACAAGATAAACTCTTCACACCTGATAGAGCACTTGCAGAAAACACAGCCGTCAGGCTTTTCTCCTTTAATATAGTCCATGCGCCAGGGCGCAAAAATTGTTTCCATACTCAAAACCAGCCTGCTTTTAATCAGATGTTAATTATCCTACCTTCTATATCTTTGTCAATTTCTAATATGCCTATCGTCCTGGAAGACCCCATCGATCTATCTGCCGCCGATCCGGGATTGAAGAACAGAACGGAACCCTGTTTATGATTTGCCGGTTTATGTGTATGTCCATAAATAATGCAATCTACATTTTTAAATCGGGCTGATATCTTTTCTTCAATGTCCAAAGGAGATCCCCAGCCATGAATCAGCAAGAATTTAAACCCCTTTATTTCAAAAAGCAAATGCTCCGGAAATTTCTCTTTTACGAAAACATTATCCATGTTACCGCATACCGCTTTAATTTTTTGACCCTCGAATATTTCCAATACTCGAAGATCAACTAAATCTCCGGCATGAAGAATCATATCTACGTCGTTGAAATGGTCTACGACGCATCTTCTCATTTTTTCATCATAATCTGTCAGATGAGTATCGGAAATTACGCCGATTTTTATTATGTTATTTTCCATAATTTATAGTGTAATTATTAGCTGCAAGCATCAAAAAAAACAAGCTTTTAATTTGACTTTAGTGCTAAGTAAAGATATTATTTTCAGCATGAATAGTCTGGAAAATTCTCTACAAAATATCGCTGAAAGCATATTGCATTTTGATGAAGCTTCCCTCACCTCTAAAACTGGTTAAGTAATGGATAAACAAGCCGATTTAAAAAGGATCGCCGAATTAAGAAATATCATTGAGTATCACAATAAACGCTACTATCAGCAGGACTCTCCTGAAATCTCCGACACTGAATACGACCGTTTAATGCGGGAACTTCAGGATTTGGAAAGCCATCATCCGGAAGAATTTTCGGCCACATCTCCAACACAAAGAGTAGGCGCCTCCCCCTTGGCCAAATTTGCTCCTTTCAATCATCCTTCGCCTATGTTTAGCCTGGGTAATGCTTTCTCTAACGAAGAGATAATTGAATTTGATAACCGTATCAAACGCCTGGCCGGAGTGGATAACATTTCCTACATCGCCGAACCTAAACTTGATGGCCTGGCTGTGAATCTCATTTATGAAAACGGCATTTTCAAGCAGGGAGCTACCCGTGGCGACGGAACCACCGGTGAAGATGTGACTCAAAATCTTAAGACTATTTCTTCCCTGCCCCTAAAAATGAAACATACATCAAACAATCCTGTTCCTTCTTTTATAGAAATAAGAGGCGAAGTTTATATAGAGAAAGAACCGTTTCAAAAATTAAATCTCCGGCGTATCGAAGATGGCGAAGAACCGTTTGCCAATCCCCGCAATGCCGCCGCCGGTTCTCTGCGACAACTCGATTCCAAAGTAACCGCACGCCGTCCTCTCAATATTTTCCTCTATGGCATCGGCAATGCGAAGGACATAAGCTTTTCAACTCACGGGGAAGCACTGCAAACTCTTGCGGGTTGGGGTTTTCCTGTAAATAAAAACATTGAACAGACCCGTGATATTAACGCCGGCATTAAATATTTCGAACGCATCGGCATTATGCGCGAAAGCCTGCCTTACGAAATCGATGGCATAGTCTTGAAAGTTGACGATCTGGCTTTACAAAAAAAATTAGGTAATGTCTCACGCAATCCCCGCTGGGCACTGGCCTGCAAATTTCCTGCGGCACAGGCAACTACGGTTGTTAAAGAAATTCTTGTCGGCGTTGGGCGCATGGGCACGTTAACACCGGTTGCCATAATGGAACCTGTTAATGTCGGCGGCGTCATGGTCAGCCGCGCCACATTACATAATGAAGATGAAGTTATCAAAAAGGATGTTCGCGTTGGCGACACTGTTATTATTCAACGCGCCGGCGACGTTATTCCTGAAGTCGTCAAGGTAATTCCGGAAAAGAGAACTGGCAATGAGAAGAAATTTAAAATGCCTGCCAAATGCCCCGAATGCGGTTCGGAAATCGTCCACTTTGAAGGAGAAGTTGCGCACCGCTGTGTTAACATTTCCTGCCCGGCGCAGTTAAAAGAACATATACGTCATTTCGCATCACGCGGAGCGATTGATATTGAAGGCCTGGGAGAAAAAGTCTCCGCTCAGCTTTTCGATGCCCGGTTGATTGCCGATCCGGCCGATCTTTATTTTTTAAAAAAAGAACAACTAGTCGCTCTTGACCGGCAGGCGGAAAAATCGGCTCAGAATTTAATTGAAGCCATCGGAAAATCCAAAAATCCTCCTCTGGATAAATTCATCTACGCTCTGGGTATAAGACACGTGGGAGAACGCACCGCCAAACTTCTGGCCGCGCGTTTCGGCAGCATGGAAAATCTCGTTGCGGCAAAACAGGAGGATTTGACGGCTATAAATGAAATCGGTCCGGAAATAGCCGCGAGTATCGTGGAATTTTTCCACGAGCGCAAAAACATTGATGTCATGAATAAATTCAGCAAAGCCGGTATAAAACCGCAAAAGAAAGAAATAGATAACAATGCCCCCTTGCAAGGCAAGTCATTTGTTTTTACAGGATCAATGGAAAGCATGGGAAGAAACGATGCCAAGAGCATTGTTGAAAATCTTGGTGGCTCAATCCATTCCAGCGTAACTAAGAAAACTACTTATGTCGTTGCTGGAAGCGACCCCGGTTCCAAGCTGGACAAAGCGAAATCTTCAGGAGTTAAAATTATCAGCGAGGAAGAATTCCTGAAACTAATCGGCAGATAAATTAGGAATTCATGTCATTTCGATGCGAAGCGAGAAATCTTGTTATACGATATGATGGCAATTAATTTATGAAACGTGTTCACGTATATATAAGCGGCAGAGTGCAGGGAGTATTCTTCCGCGCGGTAACACAACAAACAGCCAAGGGTTTCAACCTTACCGGCTGGGTGCGCAATATTGCCGACGGCCGCGTCGAAGCGGTTTTTGAAGGCAATAATGAAAACATAGATAAAATACTGGATTGGTGTCATATTGGCCCACCCTCGGCCAGAGTTGAAAAAGTTATGACTGTGGAAGAACCCTTTACCGGCGAATTCATGGATTTCCATATTAAGTAAGGCAACATATTTATGGAAGAATATCTTCGCAACATAGTGGAACTGAGTCTGGGCAGCACACCGGAAGAGTTGCTGAAAGCCTCCCTGGAAATGTGCATTAAGCTTACCGGCGCGACAGGCGGCTCGATTCTCGGTGAGGAAGGTGTGCATCTGCAATTCCTGTTCTCCGATGTTGCCGAACTCATCGGTGTTCGGGTGCCCTTCGACAGTATTGCCGGAGTTACAGTCAACGCAAGCAAAGTAGTTTATACCTATGCGCCCACTGACAAACGGCATTTCGATGGCGTGGATGCTCAGATTAAACATAAGACAAAGTACCTGTTAAGTATTCCTATCCAATCCATCCTCAAATCCACAGGAGGCGACCATGTGGCAAACAACACCGGCGCCCTGCAACTGCTGTTCGAGCACAACATTTTCCCGGAAATCGATGTAGAACGTGGCGCGCAGGAATTTTCATTAACATCTTTTAAAGAGAACATGCCTTTCATGGACCGCCTGAATGGTGTATTATGGATTCTGCCAATTGTTGCTTTTGGGATGGAGGTGACGAGACTGCGTCAAACTTCATACCAGGCAATACACGAACTCAAAAACAAACTTATATCAGGATGGTCATGGATTAAATATCTCAAGGAAGATATTCGCCAAAAAACCCCTGCTATTCTTGACGATGAGAACATCAAGCAGGACTTTGAACTATCGGAAAGTGCCATCAAGGAAGGCGCCAACCTTGCCAGGATGTATCTTGAGTTTACAAATATATACAGCCCTGATTTCACTCCGGTGAATGTCAACGATGCGCTGGTTGATACTGCCGAATCGGTGAAAGCTCTGGCTGTTCAACTCAAAGCTTCTGATTTTATCGTAGAGCTTGACCTTGATAAGAAAATCGGATTAAGAAATTTTGATGCGTCGCAACTGAAAATGGCATTTTTCAACCTGTGCAAGAATGGAGTTGAAGCGCTTGTTGAACACAAAGTGCCGAATCCCAGGCTCAGAATTTCATCGGCGGAGCAAAACGGGCATGTTGTTCTGGTAATCAGTGATAATGGTCCAGGTATGCCGCCGGAAATAGCTAATAATCTTTTTGCGGCGTTCAAAACGAAAAAAGAAGGCGGCTCCGGTCTCGGATTAACAATCACAAAGAAAATTATTGACGTGCACGGCGGAACGATAAAATGTGATATAGACAACAACGGAACAACGTTCACTATTATACTTTAGCATAAAGGAGGTTCATCATGATAGATAATCCTATCGATATCACATCTTCTGAAAAAGACGATTATTCGAAACTTCTGGAATCCATTAAACGTAACATGGATCCGAAAAAAAACACGGTCTTGATTGTGGATGATGAGAAGGGTATCAGAATGAAGATCGCCCGGGATGTCAAAGCGTTTGATCCGTCCGTTGTTATTTTCGAAGCAACCAACGGTTCCGAAGCGTTGGAGACGCTGGCTTTCATACGTTCCAAATATCTTCGGGACCCAATCCTGATCGTGCTGGATCTGAACATGCCTGTAATGGATGGCTGGGAAGTGATTAACAGGCTCAAAAAAGAATACGAAAGCAAAGGGAAAAACGCCGGCATCCCCCTATTAGTTCTTTCATCAACAAGTGGCGAAAAGAGCCGTTTTTTGAGCAAAAAAAGCGTTCACGAAGGCAAATCCGGCTACACTCCACTTGTGAGTATCGCCAAAGAAACCTGCGTCGATAAAAGTCATTACGATGCGGTTGGCGAAAAAGGTTTTCTGGCGTGGATAGATATATTCATGGGGAAAGGGTAATCTTTCAAAATAATAACTATCTTGACATTTATTTATATATAAATTAAACTAGTCGCTATCTGGTCTAAAGTAAGGAGTATGGCATGCAAACAGTAGGCGCATATGAAGCAAAAACATCTCTTTCCAAGCTTCTGGAACGAGTAAATAAGGGAGAAAAAATAAGTATTACAAAACATGGGGTAACTGTAGCTATTTTACAACCTCCCGCAACTTCAAAGAAGTTGCATCCCCGGCAAGCTATAGCAGCATTACGCGTCTTTCGTGAAAAACATGATCTTAAAGGCGTTTCCTTGCGGGAAATGATCGAGGAAGGCAGGCGTTAAATAATGCAAGATTTTGTTATTGATAATTCAGTGGTAATGTCCTGGTGCTTTAAAGACGAAACAAGTAAATATACCGATACCGTGCTTGATTATCTCGAAAACACTACAGCTTATGTTCCGGCTATCTGGCCGTTAGAAGTCAGCAATGTGTTACTGGTTGCTGAACGTAGAAAACGTCTCAATCAGGCGGACAGTTCCCGCTTTATTTCTCTTCTTTTTGAACTGCCGATTATCGTGGAACCGGAATCACCGGAAAGAATGTTAAGTGAAATATTAGCCCTTGCCCGTGAATACAAACTCTCCAGCTATGACGCCTCTTATTTAGACCTTGCCATGCGCAAAGGATTACCCATTGCCACAACGGACAAGCATATTATGTCAGCGGCAAGAAAAAGTCATGTGCCAATATTAAGGTGAACCGAAACTTTTCCAGTATTGGCTGCCAAATAGGCAGTGGCGTGAGTCGAAAATACTCTGACTGCTGAGGAACATTATACCGATATCTCCAGATCGTCCAGAACCGCCGTGAAGGAGCCAAGACCATCCAGCGGGTGGTCGCCACCATCGGCCGGATGGACCAGATCCAAGATAAGGGCGAGATTGAAAATTGAGTGCGCTCCCTTTCCCGATATTCGGAGAAGGTTCTTCTGGTCCTCTCCGGGAAGAGCGACATCCGGGCGGATGCGAAGAAGATCGGTCCGGCGCTGATCTGTGAGCGACTCTGGAAGGAGCTGGGGATCGGCAAGATCCTCCGCCGGCTTTTGTCGGAAAGGAAGTTCGGGTTCGATGTGGAGCGGGCGATCTTCCTGACCGTTTTGCATCGCTTTTCGTTTCCGGTTCGGATCGTTCCTGTGACCGCTGGCATCGGGATTACGTGATTGACGGCAGCGACGCCCTGTCCCCGCATCATCTTTACCGGACGATGGCATGACGCAATCCATGGTGTCAAAGAGCAATCTGTGGTGCCAGGAACTTTTTTAAAGAACCCATCTATCTAAAATAGCTAAACTATTTTTGGGCAACTGTAGAAGATCAGTTTGGGGAAATTACTGAGTACGGTTGTGATCTGTGCATCCCCGATATTAAAACGAGTGGCGATCCTTGCACGGAAGCCAAATGACAGAATTGTATCTATCGACATTCCTTAATAGCTTCTTTTATAGCTTCCGCAAAACCCTGCATAGAATTGACAATTGTCGTATCATCGACACAGTAAGCAATGCGGAAGTAACCTGGCCCGCCAAAACCGCTTCCGGGCACAACAAGAATATTTTTCTTCAAAAGCATTTTGACAAATTCCACGTCATCGGGAATCGGGCTTTTTACAAATAAATAAAATGCTCCCTGTGGTTTTTCAAATTTATACCCTGCTTTAACCAAACCCGCACAGAGCAGATCACGCTTCTTCTGATAAACATTCACATCAACAGCCACATCCTGAAGTCTGGCAACTATCCGCTGCATCAGAGCCGGCGCATGCACAAAGCCCATAATTCTCGTGCATAGAATCAGAGCGTTGATTAAATTGTCCGCTTCATGAATCTTGGGATTGACAGCAATATAACCAATTCGTTCTCCAGGCAAAGATAAAGTTTTGGAATAAGAATAGGCCACAATGCTGTTGGCGTAAGCCTTCAGTACACTGGGCACGGTGACACCGTCAAATACTATTTCCGCATATGGTTCATCAGAAATAAGGTATATTGTCTTGTTGTATGCCCTGCCCTTTTCTTTCAACAGCCTGGCTAAATCCGTGATATTTTTTTTGCTGTAAACCTTACCTGTCGGATTATTGGGCGAATTAATGATAATCGCTTTTGTCCTTCTGTTAATCGCCTTGGAAATAGCGGCGATATCCAAAGAAAAATCCTTTTTGGTTTGGGCATACTTGACGACTCCACTGTAATTTTCAATGTAAAAAGGATATTCAACAAAAAAAGGGTTAAGAACAATCACTTCATCACCGGGATCAAGGAGTGCTTTAAAAATAACATTTAACGCACCTCCGGCGCCGCAAGACATCACCACGTGATCGGCTGACATCTTCAATCCGGTTGTTCTGCTGATTTTACAGGCAATAGCCTGTCTTGTCTCGGGATATCCGGCATTGGGCGTATAACCGTGTTTCAAGGGGATAATTGCATGGGCCAGGTTAATCAGCTCGGATTTAAATTCATCCGGCTGTTCCACGTTGGGATTCCCCAGGCTGAAATCATAAACCTTTTCCGCACCATATTTCTTTTTAAGAAGAATTCCTTCTTCAAACATCTTGCGGATCATAGATGATTGAGACATTGATGATTTGATTTTTTTAGCAATAGTCATATTTATAAAATCCCATTCGGTAATTATTACTCAATCATTTTTTCTTTCGTCTTATTATAAGAAATATTCCCAGTAAAACCAGCACTGCCGGCAATAAATATTTGTTGAATTGGGAAAGTTCAACTCCATAAAATTCATTCGCGAGAAACAATACTCCCGCAATTGTTATAAACCAGCCGCCAAAATCTTTTACTTTCTGAAAAATTGTGGAAATTCCAATAACAATTATCAATATCGGCCATGTTTGACCAAAACTATAACTTGATGTCCTGCTTACAAAGATTAATACACCTAAAGTTATTAAAATGAGACCACCGGTAATAATGTTACGTTTTTCGTTAGGCATAAGTTTCCCCTCCAAAAATAAAATTATATTTTACAGGCAGGAGTTGATACTCCTGCCTGACATCCTTTAAGATTTTTCAGCCAATTTTAAAAATGGTTTAAACAGATCAATCGGTATCGGGAATACCGTTGTGGAATTATTTTCCGAAGCAATCTGGTTCAATGTCTGCAAGTAACGCAACTGCAGAGACATCGGTTGAGTTTCCATTAACGCCGCAGCTTCAATTAATTTTTGCGCGGCCTGGAATTCACCTTCCGCGTTAATGACCTTTGCCCTTCTTTCTCTTTCCGCTTCGGCCTGTTTGGCCATAGAACGTTTCATTTCTTCGGGCAAATCAATGTGTTTGACTTCCACCAGCGATATTTTAATGCCCCAGGGTTCAGTGCTGCGATCGAGAATTTCCTGCAAACGCATGTTAATCTTCTCGCGTTCGGAAAGGATTTCATCAAGCTCCATCTGGCCGCAGACACTTCTGAGCGTGGTCTGGGCGAGCTGTGATGTGGCGAAGAGATAGTTTTCCACATTGGTCACGGCGGAATTTGCATCCATAACGCGAAAATAAACAACAGCGCCTACTTTGATCGAAACATTATCTTTTGTGATAACATCCTGAGGAGGAACATCCATGGTAATTGTCCTCATATCTATTTTCACCACTCTGTCAATACCGGGAATAATAATAATCAATCCCGGTCCTTTGACTTCTCTGATGCGTCCTAAACGAAAAATAACAGCCCTTTCGTATTCGTTCATTATCTTGATTGCGGATGCCAAAAACATTACCATCAGTACGATAACAACTATCATCGGTAAAGAAAAAGTGCCAATCATTGTAAATATCCTCCTTTATTTATTTCCAAATTATATTTATTTTTTTATTTCTTTATTTCTTCCACGATTAATCTCAGACCTTCAACCTTGATAACCCTTACTTTTGAACCTTTCTTAACCGGTTCTTTACTTGTAGCTTTCCAGTACTCTCCCATTAAAAATACTTCCCCTTCTTCGTCAATATCCTTCATCACTTCCGCCTCAGCGCCGACCATCGCTTCCGATCCTGAAAAATGTTTCCGCAATTGCGCTTTAATCGCCAGCACGATAACAACAATAAAAAAACCTGATGCGACCAAAACAGCCGGCACTAATACCTGAAAAGAAAGACGCAAGGCAGGCTCCGTTGTATCAAATAATAACAACGATCCCATAATTAGTGAAATTATCCCTCCGACAGTAAGCATGCCGTGACTCATCACTTTTATCTCCGCAATAAATAAAATTACACCGAAAATTATCAATAATATTCCGGTATAATTTACCGGCAATGTGGACAGACCAAAAAACGCCAGCAAGAGCGATATGCCGCCGATTACTCCGGGTAAAATTGCTCCTGGTGTAGAAAGCTCAAAATACAGTCCTGCCAACCCTACTAACAAAAGAATATAAGAAATATTCGGATCGGAAATAGCAGCAAGAATACCCTGACGGGTCCCCATTTTCTTATTATTAATTACGGCATTTTTTGTTGATATTTTCTTTTTACCCTTGGCCAGGTTTACTTCTTTTTGATCAATGGCCACTAAAAGTTTCTCAATATCGGGAGCTACAAAATCAATGACGTTTAGCTTGAGCGCTTCTTCGGCAGTGATTGATTCGCTTTTGCGCACAGCTTTTTCGGCCCATTCTTCAGAGCGCCCTCTTGATTTGGCAATACTGCGGGCGTAAGCGGCAGCGTCATTTTCCACTTTCGCGGACATTGTTTTATCCATATCCTTCCCGCCGCCAAGACCGATCGCCACGGGATGAGCGGCTCCAATATTTGTACCGGGAGCCATTGCGGCTATGTGAGCCGCTTCCGTAATAATAAGTCCCGCCGATGCGGCGCGAGCTCCGGGAGGAGAAACGAAAACGATCACCGGCAGTGGCGCATTGAGAATACTTTTGGCGATATCGCGCATTGCCGTATCCATTCCGCCAGGCGTGTCGAGTAAAATTATCAAACCTTCAGCATTATCTTTTTTTGCATCCTCTATGCTTTTGGAGATATATTTTGCCGTCGGCGATGTAATAACCCCATCAATTGTAATAACATTAAATACAGGGTTCTTTTCTTCGGCCCAAGCTCCAGAACTCATGAGTAATAAAACTGCAATCAATGTGAAAATTATCTTCCTGGACATTGTTTCACCTCTTTCGCTAATTGTTTTGAACGATTAAGCCTTAACTTCCTTCATGATCATCTGCACATCTTCCCATACCTGCTTTTTCGCCGAAGGATTTCTCAAGAGATATGCCGGATGATATGTCGGCATTAATTTTATTCCCTCATAAGAATGGAAACGGCCGCGTAACGCGGATATGGGTATTTCAGTTTTTAAAAGCGTCTTGGCGGCAAAGGTTCCCAAAGCACAAATTATTTTTGGTGAAATAATCTGTAGTTGTTTTTTTAAAAACGGCTCACATTTGCTTATTTCATCCGGTTGGGGATTGCGATTACCCGGCGGACGGCATTTGAGAATATTGCAAATGTAAACGTTCTTTCGTTCCAGTTTCATTCCTTTGACGATTATATCGGTTAAAAGCTGTCCGGCACGTCCCACAAAAGGAATACCCTGTTCATCTTCATCAGCTCCGGGCGCTTCACCGACAAAAACTATTTGCGCTTCAGGATTACCAACTCCAAAAACAAGATTTTTTCTTGTTTTTCCCAGGGGGCACAGCTGACAATTTGCCATTTCCCGATGAATTATTTTCAACATGTCTTCTTTTGTTGAGCCACCGGTTTTCACATGATTGATTGACGCGGACACCGGACGTGTTTTTTTCCAATCAATTCCGACAGACAAGCTATCTCTGTTTATCACTTGTCCCTTCAGCGCCTTAACAGCTTTAAGCAATTCCTTCTGTAATTCTTCCGCCGCCAAATTAAAATGTTCTCCCGTTATTTTTTACTATTACTTTTTTTAATTATTTTTTTGACGCGATCAAGAATCGCGCCCGCCGCTTCTATTTTAGTCATTTTTTCCAAAGGCTCTGTTTTACCTGCGCGGTCAATTATCGTAATTATATTTGTATCTGTCCGGAAACCGGCGCCTTCTTCCCGTAAATTATTGGCAACAATCAAATCCATGTTTTTCTTTTTAAGTTTTTCCCTGGCGTTAGCCAACAGATTTTGCGTCTCCATAGCAAAACCGACCAGTATGCGCCCGCCTTTATTCCTTCCGACATCGGCGATGATATCAGGATTATTTTTCAATTCCAGCGAAAGAGTTTTCTTATCTTTTTTAATTTTTTCCGTAGCTGATACTTTGGGACTATAATCGGCTACGGCTGCGGCTTTAATAATAACTGCAGCTTGTGTATAATTATCCATAACTGCTTTGTGCATTTCTTTTGCCGTACGCACTTTGATAATTTTCTCCGCCGGTGGCAGGGGCAGATTTGTCGGACCACTGATTAAAGTAACTTCAGCGCCTCTTCTGTGCGCTTCGACGGCCAAGGCATAGCCCATTTTACCTGATGATAAGTTGGTAATAAAACGTACAGGATCTAAAGGCTCTTCAGTGGGACCGGCTGTAATTAAAATTTTCACGCCGGCAAAGTCTTTGGGAGTAAGAAGGGTTTCTGCTGCTTCGACAATTTCCGCAATATCCGGCAAACGCCCCTTCCCTTTTGTCTTGCATGCAAGCTCGCCTTCAGCACTTTCCATAACAGCGTAACCGAACTTTTTAAGTTTATTTATATTTTTCTGAACGATGGGATTGGCAAGCATTTTGTCATTCATGGCCGGACAAATAAGCGTTGGTTTTTCCTGAGCCATAATTGTAGTAGATAACAAATCATCGCCAATGCCCGAAGCAATTTTTCCGATTATGTTTGCCGTTGCCGGCGCAATAACAAACGCGTCGGCAAATTCCGCAAGAGTTATATGCGCCATTTCATATTTTTCAGCCGGAACAAACATATCCGTATAGACCTGATTCTGCGAAAGGGTTTGCAGTGTTAAAGGAGTTATAAATTCCTTTGCGCTTTTCGTCATGATAACTTTTACCTGAGCCCCTTTTTTAATGAGCGCACGAATTAATTCCGCCGCCTTGTAGGCGGCAATGCCTCCGGTAACACCTAAAACAATTTTTTTGTTCTCCAGCATATCACTAATCTTCCCGATATATTTTTATTCAAACCTCTCATCAGAAATACAACTGCACTCAATCTATTTGCGAAATATAACAGCGCTTTTCAACAATATCAAGGCATAATTATCTTTATTACCTTCAATATATTTTAGGAAATTTTAGGATTGTTGAACTAACCTTTGTTTGGCGGGGAAATTTGTCTTGCAAAACATCATTAAAGTTATTATAAGCCCCGCAGACGTATCATCTCACATTTTCAGGGGATTATTATGAAAAGGTTCAATTTATTTTATATCAAAATCTCCATAGCCATTTTAATTATCGCTGCTCTGGGTTGGTTTTTCTTCGGCAGTTATGTGGAATTAGGGAAACCGGCAATCAGGTTTGCTCAGGGTGTCACCGCCATCGGCAGACAAAAAACATTGGAAATTAATTTTTCCGATTCACAGAGCGGTCTTTCCCATTTGAATGTAGAAATCATTCAGGATAACAAAGGCCAGATTTTGGCAGATAAAAAAATAACCTCCAAAGGGAAAAAACAGGAAATCTTATCCATTGCTGTAAATACAGCTGATTTGAAACTCCATGACGGCCCGGCCACGATCAAAGTCTCGGCTACGGACTATTCTCTTTTCAAAAATCAAAATATTTTATCCCAAAATGTGAAAATTGATACAATTCCGCCACAGATTAATCTGCTGAAAACCGTTAATTACATAAATCAGGGCGGTACAGGCTTTATCGCTTACCAGTCATCTAAAAAAATTACTGATACAGGAGCTTACATTAATAATTGTTTTACTCCCGGCCAAGCCACATTGATTGACAATAAGGCTTCTTATGTCATTTATTTCGCAGTACCGATGGATGCAGATAAAACCAAGACCGGAATAATGATTTTCGCTCGTGATGAAGCCGGCAACGAAACAAATGTTGCCTTTCCCTGCGTTATTAAGGCAAAGAAATTCCGTCACGACAAAATGAATTTGAGTGAAAGTTTTTTGCAACAGAAAATGCCTGAATTTCAAGCAATGATTCCATCTTTGCAAGGCAAAACTCCACTGGAAGTATTTACCTATATCAATTCTCAAACACGTAACGAAAATTTTCTGACCATTCAAAATATTTGCAAAAAATCTACACCTAAAGCTCTTTGGGAAGGAACTTTCCTGCGCATGAGTAATGCGGCTCCCATGGCTCTTTACGGTGACAAGAGAGATTATGTCTTTGATCGTAAAATTGTCGGTGAATCTATTCACACCGGGGTTGACCTGGCATCCAACGCCCAGGCACCTATTGAGGCAGCCAACAGCGGTGTTGTTGTCTTCATGGGGGCATTGGGTATTTACGGAAACGCTGTTATTATCGATCACGGCCTGGGATTGTTCAGCTTATACGGTCATTTATCCGTCATTAATACGAGCGTCGGCAAGAATGTGGCGAAGGGTGAAAAAATCGGCAATTCCGGATTGTCCGGTCTAGCGGGTGGAGATCATCTGCATTTTAGTATTCTTGCCGGTGGACAATTTGTCAATCCGCAGGAGTGGTGGGATCCGCATTGGATTAAAGACAATATCATCAGGTAACAATATTCTTTTCCTTCTCTCTAATAAAGAGAGTCCTTTAAGAACTATTCTAATTTTTATTAATATCGCGATGGTTTAGATTGACCAAGTACTTCATCGACGAGAAATGCAAGGCCAGTTTATTAGCCATAACTACGGAACGATGCTTGCCGCCCGTGCAACCCATGGCAATATTCAAGCGCACTTTCCCCTCTTTTTCATACAGGGGAATAAGTAAATTCATTAAATCCAATATTTTTTTCAGAAATTCTTTGCCTTGTTTGTTATGCATAACGTAGTTCTGTACTTCAACATTATGCCCGTCATAATTTTTTAAATTTTCAACAAAATAAGGGTTGGGCAGAAACCTTACGTCAAAGACAAGATCAGCATCAGCAGGCAATCCATAACGATAGCCAAAGGAAGTCATATTAATGGCCATTTTCTTCTTTCTGGAGGATGGCAAAAAATGACGTTGCACTATATCTTTTAGCTGATGAACATTAACAGAAGTTGTATCAATAATTTTATCAGCCATTTTTTTTAAGGATGATAACTTTTCTCTTTCCATCAGGATGCCTTCCATAATCATTCCCCTTTCGGAAAGAGGATGAATACGTCTGGTCTCACTAAAGCGATGTAATAGAGATTCGTCGCTGGATTCAAGGAAAAGAATCTCAATTTTGTATCCTTTTTGCTTTAGTCCCGCAAATATTCGCTCGTACTTATCGAGAAAGCTTCTTTCCCGTAAATCCATGACCATGGCCACTCGTTTTATTTCCGGAGAAGAGACTGTTGTTATGGCAAGAAATTTCGGCAACAAAATAACAGGAAGGTTATCGACGCAGAAGAAACCAATATCTTCCAAAGCCCTGAGTGCAGTACTTTTACCAGAGCCAGAAAGACCGGTGATAATCACGACTCGAAGATTTTTCATTTTTCTGTCACCTTGTTTAATAAGATAAGATCATTAATCGCGGATGTTTTCCCATGAGGAATAGCGACTCCATCGCCTATTCCGGTAGAACCAAGATTTTCTCTCTGTTGTAAAGTTTCAACAATCAATGACGGGTTAAGATTACGGCCACCATGGATTAAGGTATTAACTAACTCAGTCAACACTTGAACTTTTGTTTTGGCCAATAAATTGGCATTGATAAATTCAATTTTAAAAAATTGATCCAGTTGCATTTACCATATACCTATCAATAGCTAGCTATTTGTCTCGATCAGGACATAATTTCCGTCATCGCGACGATAGACCAGACTTACGTTTTCAGAAGAAGAATCTCTATAAAGAATAAAGCGATCCTTTGTACCTTCTATCTCCATGATCGCTTCATCAAAAGACATTGGTTTTAATATTACTTTATGCGTTTCCGCAATTTTAGTTACTGTTGGTTCTTCAGCTTCTTCTTGATCAAGTTTTTCATTGCTTCGGCGAATGCTTCTGGGCTTATGCTCTCTGATTTTTTCTCTTTGTTTTTTAAGTTGTCTTTCAATTTTTTCTATACAGCTATCGATGGCGAGATGCATATCTTTGGCTTCTTCTTTTGCGTTTATATTCCAGCCGCTGGAGCTTAGATTTATTTCTGCAAAATGCCTGAATTTTTCCATGGATACTACAATATGAGCTTCGGCCGGCGCGTCTAAATATTTTTTCAGTCTTTGAATTCTTTCTTCTGCGTAAACTTTTTGCCAGTTCTCCCCTTCACCGTTTCTAAAAGTTACGGAAATCTTCATAATCATTCCTCCTTAATTAATTTAATCAGCTCAACATTACAATAATCTTAAAAATATTTCTTTCTCTTCGATGAAGGTAATATTCCCATCATGTCCCTATACTTAGCAACGGTGCGCCTGGCTATATTTATTCCCTTTGCTTGCAGTATCTTAACAATTTCGCAATCACTGTAAGGTTTTTTGGGCGCTTCGCCGTTGACTATTTGCTTTATTTCTTCTTTGACACTCTTCGAAGCAATATTTCCCTCGGATGTTCTTTTAATGGAACTGCCAAAGAAATATTTCATTTCAAAAATACCCTGTGGCGAATGCACATATTTGTTATTTACTACACGGCTAATGGTGGATTCATGCATTTCTATATCATTGGCAATATCGTGCAGCACCAGAGGTTTAAGGAAATCAATACCAAGGTCAAAAAATTCTTTTTGAAATTTGACGATGCTTTCCACAACTTTATATATCGTCTTCTGCCTTTGCTGTATGCTCTTAATCAGCCATGTAGCCGACTGCACTTTATCTTTTATATATTTTTTCCCGTTTTCTTCCTCGTAATGACCATGATCGGCAAGCCCCGCCATAATTTCACGGTAAAAATTACTTATGCGTAAACGCGGCAAGCCATCATCATTAAGAATTATTTTATATTCATCTCCCACTTTTATTATATAAGCATCGGGAATGATCGGTTGAATCTTTTCTTCGGAATAAATACCTCCTGGTTTGGGATTCATTCCGCTGATCAATAATACAGCCAGTTCCACTTCGCGCAGAGGAACTTTTAATTTATGCGCAATATGGACATAATTTTTCAATTCCAGATCTTTAAGATAATCCTTGATGATAACTTCAATGATCTTATTCTTCACGCCCAGCATTCTTGCTTGAATTAAGAGACATTCCTGCAGATTACGGGCGGCAATTCCAGGTGGATCGAATTCCTGTACCTTTTGCAAAACAGTTTCGACAAATTCCTCGCTTACATTTTCCAGTTGCATGATTTCTGAAACGGTCGCACATAAATAACCATTTTGATCAAGATTGCCGACAATTTGAGTGCCGATACGCGTTTCATCTTCATTAAAAGATGAAAGATTCATCTGCCACATCAAGTGTTTTGTCAGCGACTGGCCTTCGGTAAGAACATTATCCCACGATGTTGCTTCCCCATCTCTGCCGCCGTAAGTTACGCCTACCGGACCGTAATCTTCAAGATAATTAGCCCAGTCAAATTCTTCGCGACCATCTCCTTCCCCGGTCAGCTCTTTTGCCCGCTCGACTATTTTTAAATCTTCACGTTCAACAGATTGGACATCTTCTCCGATTTCCGCATGAGTTTCCTCTTCATTTCCTTCGTCCGGGGAAACTTCTTCCAAAAGAGGATTTTCTTCCATTTCCTGACTAATTGTTTCGATAAGTTCCTGCCGGGACAACTGCAACAACTTTATAGCCTGCTGCAGTTGAGGAGTCATGATCAACTGTTGGGTAAGTTTTAAACTCTGTTTTAGCTCAAACGCCATAATAAAATACTTGTTTTAAATAATTCCTATATATTAAAAGTATCGCCGAAATAAAATTTTCGCGCCAGTTCGCTTTGAGAAATCTTATCCGGAGGACCTTCAACTAATACCGCGCCTTCATTGACAATGTAAGCGCGGTCGCAGCAGGAAAGAGTCTCCCGCACATTATGATCGGAAATAATTATACCGATTCCTTTTGCTTTTAACTTTTCGATTATTTTCTGAATGTCGGCGACAGCCAACGGATCAATTCCGGCAAAAGGCTCATCTAAAAGAATATATTTGGGGTGAGTAACCAATGCCCTGGTGATTTCTACTCTTCTTCTTTCGCCGCCAGACAGAGAATAGGCATGATTTTTTGCCAGCGCTGTCAGATCAAGTTCCCGGAGAAGCTCTTTCAGCCTTTCATTTCTTTCTTCGTCCCTCAAATCAAGCGTCTCTAAAATAGCAAGGATATTTTCTTCCACCGTAAGTTTACGGAAAACGGATGGCTCCTGTGGCAAATAATTTAAACCTTTGCGCGCTCTTAAATACATGGGGAATTTAGTAATATTTTCGCCATCTAAAAAAATCTCACCGGCATCCGGCTTAATCAATCCGACAATCATATAAAAAGTGGTTGTTTTGCCTGCACCATTAGGGCCAAGCAAACCGACAACTTCACCGGGTGAAATCGACAAATCAATCTGATTGACGACTTTTCGTTTGTTGTAGATTTTAATTAAACCTTTTGCTGATAAATTGCCCATAACTTAAAACGCATGATGCCTGCGCTAGTGTCGTGTCAATCCAGAAATGTCATTTCGACCGCAGGGAGAAATCTAAGATTTCTCAGTTGTGAAGGCTTCTTCGAAATGACAGAGTATCGTTGACATGACACTAGTTGCTCCCTGCCTTCTTTTTTTCCTTAGGATAAATTATTGCTTTAACCTGTTTTTGCGTGTTACTTTCAACAATTCCTCTGTTTTCATTAAGAAAAACTATAACCCTGTCTCCCGTGATAAGGTTTTTACCTTCTTTCAACATGGCATTACCGGTCATGATAACTTTATTACTTTCTCTAAAATATACGGCTTCGTCTCCCGTTGCTATTCTTTCTCCTTGCGTTAAAGAAACATTTCCTTTCGCTTCTATTTTCTCCAGTTCACCGGCATTTTCTGTTTCAATTTTTCCGATTTTATTTTTTTTACCGGATTCTTCTTTATAATACAAACGCAACTGATCGGCTTTCAGCACCTTGTTTTCCTGTGTTGCTATAGCGTTGCCGGAAAATACGACAAGCTTCTTTTCGTTAAAAGCCTCCATCCGGTTGGAAGTAATTTCGACGGGTTCATCTGATTGTTTAATCAGGGGATGATTATCGGCATGAACGCGAAGAACTGAAATTAAAGCAATAAATACGACAAATAAACAAATTTTTTTAATCATTCAATTTCTCTATCAAATTATTTTAGCTTTAACCATCGAGGGAATATTCAATTCCCCTTTATTCATAAAGAGAGTTAATCCTTTTCCTGTTATTTTCATACGCTTATTTTCCATTGTCACCGGCGCATCGGTATAAAATTTCTTTTCAGCATCGCTGTAATTCAAATAATCAGTGGAAAAATTATCGCCGGTGTCTGAATTTATGACTACATTACCTTTTATCTCAATGTTTTTTTTCTTTATCAGCATGTGCCCTTTATCCGCTGTCATTACAAAGACCTTACCATCTGAAGTTGTTAACTTTATTTGAACTTTATCAAATAAAGCAAGTTCCTGCTTTTTATCATAGGTGGCGGTTTCGGCTTTTACTTCCCATCTGGCATTGGCTTCGCCAACTTCTGTATAAACGAAGCCTTTTATTTGCAGGTCTACGCTATTCTGAAGTGCTTTTAACAAATTTTGGGGTTTATTTACACCGACCTTGATTATGGCCACAATGGCAATCAAAACCACCAAAGAAACGACTGCTATTGCAGATATAATGACTGTTTTTTTGCTTAATTTCACTTAATCCGTGACATCCTGCTTTTGGCACTATTTTTGCTATTATTATATCACTATGAATGTCTCGTGTAAAGAAATAAGAAGGAACATGATTATTCATTATTGCGCCCCCCCTTGCGTAAACGCGCACCCGGTCAATAGCACTTCTTGCTGAATTCGTATTTGGCTTCTACCTCCGGCCACTTCCCCTGGGCCTGCAAAATCATTTCACAGACTTCTCTTACCGCACCGTGGCCACCTTTGTTTTTAGTCACATAATTAACCGATTTTTTTACCACATCCAGGGCGTCGGCAACCGCCGCGGAAAAACCAACCCTTTTGAGCACCGGTATGTCAACTATATCATCGCCCAAATAAGCAACCTCGTCAGCCGATAATTTATGCTTGCCAATGATTTTTTCAAAAACTTCTTTTTTATTTAAAGCGCCCTGATAAACATCTGCTATTCCCAGATCTTTAGCTCTGTATTCTACTACTTTTGATTGCCGTCCGGTGAGAATGGCAACTCTAATTCCATAACGCTGCACCATCTTCAGGCCATGTCCGTCAAGTACATTGAAACTCTTTGATTCACGCCCTTCATCATCCATAATTATACTGCCATCCGTCATGACTCCGTCCACATCCAGAATCAGCAATTTTATTTTAAAGAGTTTTTTCTGAATGTTTTTTTTCACTATACCGTTTCTCCTTATCATTTGTTTAGTATGCTTAATTATTATTTTATTGGAGATTTAATCAAACTGTCAATCTTCTTTAGCATCGTCAATAAATTTTCCAGTTCATTAAGATAGAGCGAATTGGCGCCGTCGCACAAAGCTTTTTCCGGATCGCGGTGAACTTCAAAAAAGATACCATCTACTCCGGCCGCCACTGCCGCGCGCGCCAGATATTTAACCATATCCCGCTGTCCTCCCGATGAAGTTCCCTCCCCTCCGGGTAATTGCACGGAATGAGTAGCATCAAAAATTACCGGATACCCCATATCTCTGAGAATGGGTATAGAACGAACATCGAAAACAAGGTTATTGTAACCAAATGATACCCCTCTTTCAGTAATCATAATATTTTCATTACCTGCTTTTCTGGCCTTATCTATAACATTGACCATATCCCAGGGAGCCAGAAATTGCCCTTTCTTGATATTAATCACGCCTGCCTTCTTCGCGATCTCCGCAATAAAATCTGTCTGCCGGCAAAGAAACGCCGGTACCTGAACAACGTCCAATACATTTGCCGCCGCGTTAATTTCTTCGAAACGGTGCACGTCGGAGAGCACCGGAACATCCAATTCCCCTTTAATCTTTTCCAGTATGGCCAATCCTTTTTTTGCTCCAGGCCCCCGATAGGACTTTATCGAAGTTCTATTCGCTTTGTCATATGAAGCTTTAAAGATAAAAGGGATGTCCAGTTTTGCAGTAAGTCTTTTTAAATACCTGGCCGTATCCATTGCCGATTTTTCGTTTTCCAAAACGCACGGACCGGCAATCAGAACGAATTTCTTATTATCTCCAATAATAAATTTACTGATCTTTATTCGCTTCATTCTTCATCACTCCTGATTTTTTTCTGAGCTTTTTCCTGCAAAAGTTTAATTTTCATTTTCGGTATTTTTTGTGCTGCTTTTGCCGATTCCGGATTAAGCGCATAGGCACTGTTGTATGCTTTCAATGCTTCCTGATAAAGACCTTTTTTCTCGTAAGCCTCACCCAAGCCGGCGTAAGCCTCATCATTTTCGCGGTCATATTTTAAAGCAATCCGGTAATGTTTAATGGCCGCGTCCAGATCATTACATTTGGTGTAAGCATATCCCAGACTTTCGTAGGACTCAGCTTTTTTCGGTTCTATTTGTGCAATTTTTTTATATTGTTTAATTGCCACCGCGCAATTCTTTTCTTTCAGATAGAATTGACCAAGAATACTCAGCACCTCTTTCGTTGGCGGAGATATTTTTTCATACTCGGCGATTGCTTTTTTTTCTTTTCCCAGCTTATCGTATGTATAAGCTAAGTTATAATGCAAATTAGAATTTTTAGCGCCGTACTTAATCGCTTTTTCGTAATTTTCAGCTGATGCGGCATATTTTTTTATTTCACCATAGGCAAAACCTAAATGGGCAAAAATAGCCCCATTTTTAGAGGATTTTGCCGCTAATTTCTCGTAATATTTCACAGCTTGAACAAATTTCTTGTTTTTAAGCGACAGGTCGCCGAGACGTTCCAGAGCATCAGCATCATCAGAATTCATTTTTAATACGTGTTCGTATTCTTTAATCGCTTCGGAGTTCATGCCTTTTCTATCATAAGCCGCACCCAGATTGAATCGGACGGTGGGTTCATTAGGACTTAATGAAACTGCTTTTTTCAAGTTATCCAGCTCTTCCGGCCATTTTCCCGTTCCGGCATAAGCAGAAGCAAGATTGGCGTAAGCGGCAACCGATCGCGGTTGTTTCTTTATAACTTCTTTATAATATTTAATTGCAGATTCATATTTTTTGAGTTTTAAATAAATGTCACCCAAAGAAAGCAACGCCAAGTCGGCCTCTTTCGAATGGTCAGCAATATATTTATATTCTTCAATAGCTGAATTCATCATGTTTTTATTTTTATAGGCGTCCGCCAATTTTAATCTGACCGGATAATTATCCGGTTCAAGCCGCACAGCTTCCCGATAATTTTGTATTGCCTGATCCCCTATTCCCTTTTCCGCGAAGGAAAGACCGAGGCTGACATAAGCTTGTACTTCTTTTGGATTGATTTTGATAATCTGTCTCGATATCTTGATAGACTCGTCATATTCCTTTTTCTTAATATAGCATTTGGCCAGTTCGTTCAAAGCTATCGTATCATCCGGCTTAAGCTCTATTACCTCTTTATATTGGCTGATTGCGTCGTCCAGCCTGCCCTGCCGCGAATAGACACCGGCAAGAATCTTACGCACGCTGACATCATTTTTATTCAACTCCATCGCTTTTTTTAAATATTCGATTTGCTCTTTTACGTTTGAAGAATCCTTGGCAAAACGAAACCAGTCCTGGGGTGTAATAACAACTTTAAGAGGAACAGAAGCTATTCTTTCGTTGCGATAATTTATTAAAATTTTGTAGTCGGATACCATTCCGGAGTCATTTATCATAGCTCCGCTTTTTATTATTTTATCAACGAGCTCAACACCTTTTAATAAAACTCCCAGATCGTTATTACCTTTGTTTAACCCCTCAACCATTACACTCATGTATTTGCCCGTCAAATCATCACTGACTACAGACTTGATCACAAATTCATCACGGTAAGTCACATCTAGTGCTTCGTTTTCACCGGCACGAATATCCTTTCCATTTTTTTCCATTTCCAGATAATAGAAGTGAGGTCTGGAATTTAAGACGTAATAAGAAAATGTGTTTTTTACCCTGGAGGCGTAGAAAGCAAAAGAACGGAAAGGTTTAGGATAGAAAATAAATATAATGATGAGAATCAAAATGACGCAAACGACCGCAATCAATACTTTATTTATTGGGAATAATGTTTCCCTGTGTTGTCCTTCATTATTTAATCGTCGATTAATCATTTATCCCTCAATCTATCATAGTTCTCTGTAGCAATCAGCCTCGTGGATGATATTTATGGTGAATTTCTCTTAATCGCTCCCGCGTTACATGCGTGTAAATCTGCGTTGTGGAAATATCGGAATGCCCCAGCATTACCTGTACCGTACGCAAATCCGCGCCACCTTCCAAAAGATGCGATGCAAAAGAATGACGAAAAGTATGTGGATAAACCTTTTTCTGTAATCCGGTCTGCCGGGCGTAACCGACAACTATTTTCCAGAAACCCTGCCGGGTAAATTTTTTTCCAAAGCGGTTTAAAAACAAAACATCCGTACTCTTTTTCTGCATCAATTGCGGCCTGGCCTCATCAACATAACGTCTGGCGCAATCGTAAGCTATTTTGCCGACAGGCACAATCCTTTCCTTACTCCCTTTACCCATGACAACCAAAAAACCAACCTGCCAGTTGACGCTGTTCATTGTCAGGTTAATCAATTCAGAAACGCGGATTCCTGTCGCGTATAAAAGCTCCAGCATAGCCGTGTTGCGTATGGCGGTAATTGTTTGATCACCCGGTTGAGCCAGAATGGTTTTCATTTCCTCTTTACTGATCGTGTCGGGTAGTTTCATCCAGACTTTGGCTAATTCAATATTGGCTAACGGATTTTCATTAATTATTTTTTCGCGAAGCAGATACTTATAAAACCCTCTTAACGCGGCAAGCGCCCTGTTCATGGAATTAGACGCCAAGCCTTCATTTCTGATATGTGTCAGATATTCAACAACCGCTTCCGGATTTACTTCCTTTATATCCGTTACCTTTCTTTTCTCCTCAACAAAGGAAACAAACCTTCGTAAATCACGCCCGTACGATTCCAGTGTATTTTGAGACATGCCACGCTCTATTAAAAGATAATTAAAATACTTCGTCAATAATTCCCGCATGTCGCTTTTTAACGCAAATATGCCTTTGAAGCAAAGATTTTTTATTGACTTATTTCGTAATCTCGTAAAAATAAGAACTGAATAATTTAAATAATTCTTTTGGGGAAAGATATTAATGAGAAAAATTATTATTGCCTCAGATCATGGAGCCGTCGCTTTAAAAAGCGAAATTGTATCATTTTTAAAAACAAAAAATTGTGACGTAAATGATATGGGCGTAAACAGCGAAGATCCTGTAGATTACCCCGATATCGCTGCTCTTGCCTGCAATGAATTTAAAAAGGGCGGATATGATTTCGGCATTCTTCTTTGCGGTACAGGAATCGGAGTATCTATAACCGCAAACAAAATAAAAGGTATCCGGTGCGCTTTAATTCATGACTTATTGACCGCAGAAATGGCCAAAGCACACAATGATGCTAATTTTATAGCGTTCGGCGGCAGAGTAAAATATTCCGTCCCGGTTACAAAAATGATTGAAAAATTTATGGACACAAACTTTGCCGGTGACCGGCACATACGAAGAGTGGAAAAGATAATGGAGGCAGAAAAAACAGTTTAAAGTGGAGCCCCTCCGGCAGGAGCCGGAGGCTCCTTTCATAAACGCGACATCCCGCGGTTTGCAGAAAGCCCCCGGCGGGAGCCGGGGGCTTTCTGCAAGCGGGGTAATACTTTCGGTTGAGGTTCTCATATGGCAGAAGTTCTGGATAAGAAAAAAATTCGCAAAGTATTTCGTGATGTACAGAAACACCTGGCTATAGCCCAATTAATTCGCCGGTTTTCCACCAATAAAGAAGACATCAGAAAAACAGCCTTAAATCACGTTGACCTATCTAACCGCCATAATGTTCTGGAATTAGGATGCGCTTTTGGCGCTTTTACCGAAGCTCTGAAAGATAGACTTTCTTCAGACGCAACTATCACCGGCATTGATATCATTCCCGAATACAAACCTTTTTTTCTGGATGCCTGCCGGCGCGCCGGATACTCGGGAACATTTTCTTCTTCCGGTATCGATCAAATAAGAAAACATTCCGACAATTCTTTTGATTTGGTTATTTGCAGCTACGCCTTATATTTCTTTCCTGACATGATTCCCGAAATTGCCCGCATCCTCAAAAAAGACGGGATTTTCATCACTATTACCCACTCTCGTGAGGATATGCGTGAAATGGTAGGCATTGTTAAAAAAATCCTTAAACAAAATAATTTTCTTGATCACACTCAACAACTGCCGATAGAAATTATTTTCGATCAGTTTTCCGCCGAAAAAGGCAAAACACTTCTTCAGCCATTTTTCGGAAATATACAGACAATTGATTTCAAAAACACTCTGGTATTTCAGTCTCATGAAATGGACCACTTTCTGGATTATTTTCAATTTAAAAAATCTTTTTTCCTGATGGGAACTGAGGCTCACAATAAAAACATCATCCACCAGCTTCTGAGCGAACTGCAGGACACCGCCATGAAGAAAAATTTTGTCACCATGTGTAAGGATGACAGAATTTTTATCTGTTCAGGCCCCATAAAACCAGAGGAACTATAATGAAAAAACAACGAAAACACTGTATTTACTGCGGCGAAATAACGATCAAGAAATACGAGGACAATGTCCAGAGGGATTTTTGCCCAGCCTGTAATTCCTATTTTTATGAAAATCCTTTACCGGTGGTTTCCACAATTCTTGAATCGTCGCGTCAGATACTCCTGGTTAAACGTGACAGAGCGCCCTCCAGGGGATTATGGTGCCTGCCTACAGGATTTGCCGAAGCAGGAGAAAGCATTGAGGAAGCTGCTCTGCGCGAGTTGGAAGAAGAAACGGGCATCAGGGGTAAAATTGTAAAGCTACTGGATGTTGATTCCTACAAAAGCCGTTTTTATGGCGATCTGCTTTTCTTGACTTTTGTCGTGCAGCAAATCGGCGGGAAACTTTGTGCCGGTGATGATTGTTCGCAGGCCAGGTTCTGGCCGGCAAATAAATTGCCACCGCTCGCCTTCCGCTCCAACAAACTTGCCCTGGAGGCCTATATTAAAAGCAGAAAAGATTACTGGGCAATATTCGATTCTATTGAGCACACTGATAAAAAAACCCTTCCGCCCGCAGTCGCGAAAAATTCTTTAACCCGCCGTCTGGTCAATGTAATCATTAAAAATAAAGAAAAGATTATTGAACAATGGCTGGACGATGTACTGGTAAATCCTTCCACCGCTGAATACCATAAAATGGAAAGAGATGTTTTATATAATATCTGTGATAGAATTCTTTCCCAGTTGACTCTGTGGCTTGGCGGCTTGCACGATGTCGAAAAAATCAAAAGCTTTTATACCAAGCTCGGCAGAGAAAGAAGGAAATCCGGTTTTAAAATCAGCGACGTATTAAGCGCACTCAGTCTCATCCGCAAACATATCTGGACTTTCGCGCTGGCACAGGACGCCCTGCAGAAAAATCTTGAATTATTCATGACCTTCGAACTGCAAAGACGCATGACTATCTTCTTTGACCTGGCCACTTTTTATCTAACCCGCGGACATGAAGAGAAGTAAAATGCTCTTTTTACCAACCGCATCGGTTTTTCTTTTTAAAATACAAAATATCCCATTGTCATTTTTTAAAAATCTGCTTTAATAAAGACATCATCAATCAAGGAGAACGACATGGCCGCCAAAGTCAAAATGTATACATTGAGCACGTGCAGTCACTGTAAGGCAACAAAGAAATTCTTAAGGGATAACGGAATTAATTTTGATTATGTTGATGTTGACCTGCTTCAGGGTGATGACAAACAGAAAGTTCTGGAAGAAGTCATGCAATACAACCCCGATCGTTCTTTCCCGACCATTATCATAGGTGATGTTGTCATTATCGGTTTTAAGGAAAACGACATCAAGAAGGCTTTAGGTTTTTAATGTCTGCCGCCGAACTATTCGATATGCTAAAGAAGATCCAGGAACCCAAGGGTTATTTCTTCAATAAAGATAAAGAATGGGTTCTAAATATCTTAAGCGATCTTTTAATCAACAAGGAACGCTACGGCTACATGTCCTGTCCCTGCCGTCTGGCATCCGGCAACCGCGAAAAGGATGTCGATATCATCTGCCCCTGTCAATACCGGCCGGAAGATATCAAGGAATATGGCAGTTGTTACTGTAACTTATACGTTTCTCCCGAATGGAATGAAGGGAAAATTGAACATCAATACGTTCCCGAAAGAAGACCGGCAGAAAAAAATAGTTTTTAAAAGATATTTGATTTCATTTGTTATTTTTCGCATTTATTCCAGATAAAGACATTTTTTTTACTTGATTTCCCAAGATAAATAATTATATTCAACCCAAGTTAAATATCTGACTTGGAAAAATCTGAAAAATAAGGAGTTCTCTCCATGATTAATCTATATACATGCAAAAAAAAAAATATTCTCATCAGTGAAATATGTACCGATACAACCTGCGAATGGCGCCTGAAAAACGAATCCTTCCTGAACTGCACATGGGTCGCCTGCAACTATGGACCATTTACTCTGGAAGAAGTTGGAGATATGATGGGGGTAACCCGAGAAAGAATTCGTCAAATCGAGGCCAAAGCCCTAAAAAAACTTCAGCATAAGAAAAGAAGAGATCAGCTTAAAGACTTTGCCACACAAGGAAATGATTGGGATAATTTATAAATTGTAATCCCGCTTCGCTTTCGAATAATATGAAATGGATCCCGTATAGCTACGCTTACGGGATAGTTCGACTTACGAATTCCGATGCGCTTCGCTTTCGTAATTCTTGTCTCACTACTTTTTCTTGCGGGATTTTTTCAGAGATATTACTTCCCGCATTTGAGCTTTGCGCTCATCTCGTGCAAAAAGCAATGCGCATATCGACGATTCTATATCCATCGCAGCCATTTTATCCATGCGTGGAACGATAGAACAAATATTTCTTAATTCTTCCAAAGCCTTAACCGAACGTTTCGCCAATGTTTCAGCCATATTTTCCGCCACCTTCATAAACTCCTCCGGTGGCGCAACTTTATTCACTAATCCGATCTTCAAGGCTTCATTAGCGCCGATAGGCTCTCCCAGCATTACTATTTCTTTGGCTTTTATGATACCGACAATCTGACTCAAAGGATAAAAAAACGGATTAAATCCAAATTGTAATTCGGGATGACAAAAGATCGCGCTTTCGGAGGCAACAACAAGATCACAAATAGTTAGCAGATTAAATCCCCCGCCTAAAGCAATACCTCCTACAGCCGCAATTATTGGTTTTTTATAAGAATAAATCTTTTTTAAATACTTCATCATTGATTCAAGAAATTCATCGCCTTCCTCATTAGGCAGGCTGGACATTTCTTTTATATCCATGCCGGCTGAAAAAACATATTCTCCACCGGTAAGCACTATCGCTTTAACCTCCGAATCAACCTCCAGATCAACAAAAACCGTATATAATTCCTGCCTCATCGTCTTGGAAATCGCGTTCATTTCGTGAGGACGATTTAATTTTACTACAGCGTACCCTTTTTTCTTTTCAACAATTATTGATTGATACGTCATTTTTTGTTATTTACCATTACTCGCAATTCTTTACCGGTCTTAAAAAAAGGCACTTTTCTTTCTTCTAATTTTACTTCAGCGCCGGATTTCGGATTTCGGCCCATACGCGGTTTTCGTTCTCTAACTTCAAAACTGCCAAAACCTCTTAACTCAATACGTTCTCCGCGTTTTATTGCATCCGTCATAGAATCGAATATTATGTTTACTATACAAGCTACATCCTGAAGGGAATAAGATTTCAACTCTTCCTGTAATTTTTTAATTAAATCGTTTTTCGTCATAAAATTTACTTTATCTTCCCGGATAATATATATAGTTTAAACCGCTCGTATTTTCCATCTTCTCTTTAAAAGAACTGCTTATTTTACTTGCCGCATTTTCCAGAAAATAATCAAACATGGAGAAACGTTTTTTACCGGGATAAACCAATTCATACTCGCCTGTTCTTCCCGCCATCTTCCCTGCCAGTTTAGCCGCAAACGTCATGTCGCCAAGATAATCAACCAGTCCCAGTTCTTTCGCCCTGCGGCCGGAAAATACACGGCCATCGGCAATTTCGATAACCTTCTCCCTGGCAAGTTTCCTCTCCTTTACAATTACGTCAATAAATTGATTGTAAATATCATCAACCAGATCCTGAACAATCACTTTTTCCTCAGGAGTCATCTCTCTCAATGGAGAACCGATATCCTTATACTGACCGCTTTTTACTACTGAAGATTTTACTCCAACTTTTTTAAGCAGTCCTTCGAAATTGGCAAACTGCATAATTGCTGAAATACTTCCTGTAATTGTGCCGGGATTGGCTACAATTTTATCCGCCGAGCAGGCTATAAGCAATCCGCCGGAGGCGGCAACCGAACCCATAGAGGCAACAACTTTTTTCTTTTTCTTGAGTTCAATCACGGCATCGTAAATTTCCTGAGAGGCGGCTACGCCGCCGCCGGGAGAATCCACCCTTAAAACTACGGCAACGATGGAATCATCATTGCCAAACTCATCCAATTGCTCGGTTATGGGTATGGAATCCGTAATTACACCGTCGACATGAACAACGCCTATCTTATCTTTCAAAGAAAAACTTTTATTTTTGCCTGAATATAAACCGGCTTTATAGAAAAAAAAGTAAGACGATACCCCCATAATAAGAAGTATGAGCATTCCAAACATTACGGGATGTTTTCTCATTCTTTATTCACCTTTTTGTGAATTGTTAATTTTTACGTCTGCCAGCGCCTGACTAAGATTAGATCCTATATTTTCTGTATTGTTAATATATTGATTGGATGTCGGGGCTGGCGCCGGAGCTTCCAGTTCTTTGATACTTAATCTGATTTTCTTAGATTTTGGATCAATACTCTTGACCACTGCGGATACAGTGTCTCCTATAGAATAAAGTTCCGATGAAGTCTTTACCCGCTTTTGACTTATTTCGGAAATATGGACAAGTCCTTCAATCCCTTCTTCAATTTCCATAAAAATTCCGAAATCTGTAAAGTTTGTTATTTTACCAGTTACAGTGCTGCCAAGAGCATATCTTTGGGATAAATCATCCCAGGGATTTTTTTCAATCTGTTTTATACCCAGAGAAAATTTTTCGTTTTCTACATCCACATTCAATACTACCGCCTCAATTTCCTGACCTTTCTTGAAAAATTCAGAAGGATGAGTTACCCTGTGTTTCCATGAAATATCAGATACATGAATTAATCCGTCGATCTTTTCTTCAATCCCTACAAAAACTCCAAAATTAGTAATATTCCTGACAACACCCTTAACAATTGTTCCGACCGGATACTTTTCTTTAAGTTTCTCCCATGGATTTGGAGTTGTTTGTTTTAAACTTAGAGAAACCCGCTTGGTTTCCGGATTGACCTCTAAAACCATAACCTTTATCGTTTCTCCCATACTTAATACTTTTGACGGATGTTTAATCTCCCTGGTCCAGTACATTTCTGATATATGTACCAGTCCTTCAACGCCCGATTCCAATTCCACAAAAACCCCGTAGTCCGTTAAATTTACAACCTTGCCTTCGACAATGGAACCTACCGGGTATCTCTCTGTGATCTTCTCCCATGGATTATCCATCAACTGTTTAAGACCTAAAGAAACCCTCTCTTTTTCGGCATCAAAGGAAAGAACTTTGGTGTGAATCTTTTCACCCTTACGGAAATTTTCCGAAGGCTTGGCAATTCTGCCCCAGGATATATCTGTAACATGAAGCAATCCGTCAATGCCGCCCAAATCAATAAAAACACCGTAATCGGTGATATTTTTTATCACACCTTCTACAACGTTGCCTTCCTGAATGGATTTTAAAATATCTTTCTTTTCCGCTTCTCTTTCCAAAGCAACTATCGAACGGCGAGACAAAACTACATTATTGCGTTTTCGGTCATATTTTAAAACGTTAAAATCCATGGTTTGTCCGACAAATTTATCTAAATCTTTAACTGGACGGACATCTATCTGAGAACCGGGAAGGAAGGCGGTAATCCCGATATCAACCGAAAGACCACCTTTAACTTTTTCAACAACAACACCTTCTATCAGAATATTATTTTCACAGGCATTTTTAATATCTTCCCAAATTTTTAATTTGGATGCCTTGTCTTTTGATAAAACTAAACTGCCTTCAGAATCTCTCTTATCAATAAATACATCTATTTCATCGCCAACTGAAATATTCATATTCCCTTGTGCGTCTTTCAGCTCTGTGGCGGGAATGTAACCTTCAGTTTTCCAACCAACATCAACCATCACCCTATCATCTTTGACCTGAACAACTTTACCTCTGGCAATATCGCCATACTGAAGTTGATTAAGGCTCTGCTCAAACAGGGCTTTAAAATCCATACCGTCTTCTTTGGGTTGAGATGATTGAGTTTTGGTTGAAGAGTGCGCGTCAATCTCCTTTTCTTTTGTTAAGTTCATGTTGTTATGGTTAACCATTAAACTAATACCCCCTGTTTTTTATGAAACTCTTTTAATTTTTAAGGTTTAACACACTGAATATTAAATATCAACATAAAATCATGCATATTTTTTCATGTTTTTTTATTTAAATTAACCGAAATATAAGAAATAATTTTCTCTACCACACCCCTGACAGACAGATTATCCGAATCAATTATTACAGCTCCTTCCGGAACTTTTAAAGGCGCCAGCTTACGCTGTTTATCCTGTTTATCCCTTGCCAGCATGTCTTTTTGAACTGATTGATATTCAACCAGGACACCTTTTTCCAGAAGTTCTTTGTAGCGCCTCCTTATTCTTTCCTCCAACTGCGCATCAAGATAAAACTTATAATCCGCCTGTGGAAAAACCACTGAACCCATGTCTCTGCCTTCGGCGATAATGCCTCCGTGAGCGCCGGCTTCTCTTTGCAGATTAAGCAATTTTTCACGGACCACGGCAAACGTTGATATTTTAGAAGCAGCTATACTTACTTCTTCTGTCCGGATTTTTTCCTCGACATCCTCTCCATCCACATACACTTTCATTCGGCCGTCAATCTTTTTGAGGACAACGGCGGTACTGGAACACAGATCAGTTAAGGCGGGAATATCTTCAAAAGATATTTTTTTCTTTAGCGCTTTATATGCAAGAGCGCGATAGAGAGCTCCTGTATCAAGATAAATATAATCCAGATTCTGCGCCAGAATTTTGCTTATTGTGCTTTTACCGGCGCCTGCCGGTCCATCGATAGTTACAATAGACTTTTTCCCCATATAAAATAATCACCACCGATATTTAGAATCTGTCATGAAATGAAAACTTGTCTTAAAATTATAAAGAAGGTAATATATCCGGTATTAAAATAACTATTTAAAAATTGCTTATGCGTAAATTTATCCAAAATCAATATATTTGTTTTGTAGTTGTCATTTTTATCTTGCTTTGCCGGGCAATTCCTTGCCTTGCCGAATTCACCCTTGAAGATGAAAAAAAAGTAGGCAAGGAGTTCTATGATAAATTGATAGAAAATAAACTCATCTTCAAAAATAAAAGCCTCAACGATTACATAACAAAAATCGGCAATTTAATTCTGGAACAAACTCAAAAAGCTCCTTTTGATTTTCGCTTTTCTATTGTGGACAGCGACGCAATAAATGCATTTGCCACACCCGGCGGTTACATCTACATCAATAAAGGACTAATATTAGCTTCAGAAAACGAAGCTGAACTGGCCGGCGTTATTGCTCACGAAATCGGCCATGCCAACGCCCGTCATGTCGCCAGCATTATTGAAAAATCACAAAAATTAAGCATTGCCACATTAGCCGCGATTATTGCCGGAGCTTTTCTTGGAGGCGGTGGCCAGGCCACTGCGGCTATTGCCGCTTTTTCCGTGGCTGGCGCCAGCACCCTGACGCTCAAATATACTCGTGCACATGAAGAAGAAGCCGACAGGCTGGGCTTAAGCTATCTTGTCAGTGCCGGCTATTATCCGGCAGGAATGATTGATTTTCTCAAAATCATCAAACAGAATGAGTTCCTTTCCAAAACCATGCCTTCTTACCTGCTAACACATCCGGGAACTGACGATCGTATCTATTACATGGACAGTTTAATTTTAACTCAATACCATCAAAAAGGTAAAAAAAATATCGTCGGCAATTTAAGCAGAATGCAGTCTCTCATCCCTTTGGATCAATCTGATCTAGACACAAAATACAGAGAACTGTCGGAGTCATTAAAAAAAGATGCTGATAATGTTGATCTTCTTTATAATCTCGCAGTAATTGAAGACCAACTCGGTCAAACCTCCGCCGCTCTCCAACACTATCAAAAAGCGCTTAGTCTATCTCCGCGAGATGAAGACATCTTAAAAAACATCGGATTAATTTATATCAAGACAGGAAAAGCGGATCTTGCGCAGGATTATCTTCTCCGGGCATCAAATCTAAATCCCGGCAATGATGAAATAACTTTAGCTTTGGGCAAAGCGTATTTTGCTTCCGGCAAATATCAAAACGCGCTTGATGGTTATCTGAAACTCAAAGATAAAGTACTCGATAATGATGACATTAATTATTCCCTGGCCATGACCTATGGAAAACTTAACCATAAGGGAGAATCGCATTACTATTTCGGTTTACATTTTAAAAAGGAAGGAAAAAAGGAAAGCGCACTGTTTCATTTTAAAGAAGCGCTCAATTATTTCCCGCAGGGTTCGGAACGAAATGCGGCCATTCATCAGGCAATAAAAGATTTGGAAAGCAACAAGAAGCCAACACCACCGGTGGACAAACAAAAGCGCTGAAGCGACAAATATTTTTCTTGTGAGACTTGACATTATTTAATTGCGGTCTATCTTAGAAAAAAGGATAAAAACAAATGCCCATTTACGAATTTAAATGCAAAAAATGTAAAAATATATTCGAAAGCATAATTTTCTCGCCGGCTGATGAAAAAGACCTTTCCTGTCCTAAATGCGGCACACAAAAAGCTGAAAAAATAATGTCCGTATCCGCTAAAAGAAAGTCCAAGGGTTCATCAGGTTCAACTGGATCATCGTGCTCAGCCACCTCCTGTCCGCCCGGATGTTCCTGTCATTAAGCGAAAGATTCTTTTATATTGCGTAAAAGTAGATAATACATTATAAGACTCCAGCTTTAACATTTTTTTTGAAAGGAGTCTCAACGTGAACATTTTAATTTTTGGCCCTAACGGTAGTGGCAAAGGAACACAAGGCGCAATAGTACAAAAGAAATATGGCGTGCCCCATATTGAAACAGGTGTTATTTTCCGGCAAAATATTTCAAAAAAAACCCCTCTGGGAGAAAAGGCAAAAGCATTTATCGATCGTGGAGAACTTGTACCTGACGATATTACCATTCCCATGATTCTTGACCGCCTGAAGGAAGATGATTGCAAAAAAGGCTGGCTGTTGGATGGCTTTCCCCGTAACCTGGCTCAGGCAGAAGCCCTTTGGGCAGCACTGGAAAAAGAAAAGATCAATCTTGATTATGTCATTGAAATTGATCTGGATCGTGAAATAGCCAAAAAACGTATCATGGGACGCAGACTTTGCAAAATAGACAACAACCATCCTAACAACATTCACATTGACGCAATTAAACCTGCGGAAAAGGATGGCAAAGTTGTCTGCCGTGTTTGCGGATGTGAGGATATGTCCGCGCGCGCTGACGACCAGGATGCCTCAGCTATCGACAAACGTCATGGCATTTACTATGATACAAAGACAGGCACTTTGGCCGCTGTTAACTATTTCAAACAAAGGACAAAGATAATTTCTGTTGACGGCAGCGTTCCCGTAAAAGAAGTAACAGACGACATTTTAAAGAAACTTGTTTAATTTGTACGGAGAGACATTTGATAAAAGCCCTCTTATATCCATGAGGGCTTTTTCATCTTCATACCAATTTGCTTTCTTCGGCTAACTTTGTTGGCTGCGTCGTCGGCTTCCTCGACGTATGTATAATACGCCTGCGGAGCCTCCTTCTTGCCGCCGCGTTATCCTTTGAAAGCGAATTGGTATTAGAATTGGGATTTATGGAAAACATCAGAAACTTCAGCATCATCGCTCATATTGATCACGGCAAATCAACGCTGGCCGACCGTTTGATTCAATTTACCGGTGTCTGCAATGAAAGAAACTTTCAGGACCAGATTCTGGACAATATGGATATTGAACGGGAGCGTGGCATTACGATCAAAAGCAACGCCATATCCCTGCCCTACCGCGCCCATGACGGAAAAGATTATATTCTGAACCTGATTGACACCCCGGGCCATGTTGATTTTTCCTATGAAGTTTCCCGGTCTCTCGCCTCCTGCGAAGGCGTCTTGCTCCTGATTGACGCGGCACAGGGCGTACAGGCGCAAACTCTGGCTAATCTTTATCTGGCTCTGGATCACAATCTGGAGATTATTCCCATCATCAACAAAATAGATCTCCCTTCCGCCGACGTTGAACGGGTGTTGGAGGAAATTGATTCGGAACTGGGGCTTGATCCCTTTACCCATATTAAATGTTCAGCCAAGGAAGGGACCGGCATAGAAGAAATTCTGGAAGCCATTGTCACGCGCATTCCACCACCCACGGGCGACTCTGCAAATCCACTGGCCGCTTTGATTTTTGACGCCAAGTATGACTCTTTTCGCGGCACAATTATTCATTGCCGCGTTTTTGAAGGAACGGTTAAAAGCGGCGATATCATAAAATTCATGTACAACGGCACAAATTATAAGGTGGAAGAGGTCGGCCACTTTCTGCTCACCCGCACTAAACGGGAGAAGCTATCCGCCGGTGAAGTCGGCTATATTATCGCCGGCGTGAAAACCGTGGCGGATGTGCGCACAGGCGATACAATCACTTTACAGGACAGGCCTTGCCGTAAGCCACTGCCCGGCTTTAAAGAAGTCAAGCCGGTTGTTTTTGCTTCCATCTATCCTATTGCTTCCGACGATTATCAGGATCTTGCCGATTCTCTGGAAAAATATAAACTCAACGACGCTTCTTTTATCTTTGAAAAAGATTCTTCAGCCGCTCTCGGCCAGGGTTTTCGTTGCGGCTTTTTAGGCCTTCTGCATCTGGATATTGTGCAGGAACGACTGGAGCGGGAATATGATCTTTCTATCATTCTTTCCGTGCCCAGCGTGCGTTACCGTTTCACACTCAAAGATAAAAAAACAATCTATGTGGACAATCCGGCGCATTATCCTGATCCTGCGGAAATTGATAAAGGGGAGGAACCATATATCCGGGCCGCAATGATGCTTCCTGAGCGTTATCTGGGGGCGGTAATGAAGCTTTGCATGGAAAAGCGCGGCACCAATTCCAACATGAACTACACCAGCCCCGGACGTGTAGAGTTATCTTACGAAATGCCGCTCGCCGAAGTCATCTATGATTTTTATGACCGTTTTAAATCCGTTACTCAGGGTTATGGTTCATTCGATTACGACATCATTGATTTTCGCGAAAGCAATCTGGTTTTAATGGATATTCTGGTTAATGGCGAAAAGGTTGATGCTCTCTCGCAGATTGTCCATCGCGATCGGGCACGTGCGCGAGCTCTTCTAGCCTGCGATCGACTTAAAGAAGAGATACCGCGCCAGATGTTTAAAATTGCCATTCAGGGCGCCATCGGTGCGGAAATTATCGCCCGCAGCACCATCAGCGCTTTCCGCAAAGATGTCATTGCAAAATGTTACGGCGGTGATATTTCCCGTAAAAGAAAACTGCTGGAAAAACAAAAAGCCGGCAAGAAGCGCATGAAGATGATTGGCAACGTGAGCATTCCGCAGAGCGCCTTCCTTGCGGTTCTTAAGTCGGATACCGACTAAACCTTTTATCTCTCATTTGTAACGGTGGCATCACTATAATAATGTCATTGCTTATCCTCCGCTGGCGGAGGTGTCACGCAGTGACGGAGGTGGATAAAGTATTTTCAATTTACTGATTGAATAAATATTTCAAACAAACTAATTCATCCACCCCCTGCCCCCGCCAGCGGGGGACACTCAAAACACTAATGATATGAAAATTAATTACGACATAGAATCGCAGGCCGGGCTCTACATTCACATTCCATTTTGCCTCAGCAAATGCGGCTATTGCAGCTTTTACTCGATTAAATCAATCCATCTTATTCCTGAATACATTGCGGCGTTAAAGAAAGAAATAAAATATTACCGCAATTTCTTCTCATCATTTGACACCATCTATATCGGTGGCGGCACCCCTTCCCTTCTTTCTGTTCAGCAAATTGACGATATTCTTACAACAGTAAATAAATACTACAAAATTAATCGTCGAGCCGAAATTACTATGGAAGCCAATTCCGGCGATGTGTCACTTGAATATTTCCAGACGTTGCGCAAGTCGGGAATTAGTCGTTTGAACATCGGCGTTCAATCATTCGATGATAAAATTTTGCAACTACTGGGACGCAGGCATTCAGCCAAAGAAGCGATTGCCGCAATTGACGCAGCCAGAGAGGCCGGATTTGATAATCTGGGAATAGATTTGATTTATGGAGTTCATGGAATAACTATTAAATCATGGAAGAATACTTTACAAAAAGCCGTTTCTTTCAAGCCGGAACACATTTCCTGTTACCAGCTTTCACTCGATGATAGAGCACCCCTCTATAAAAAATATTCTTCCGAAGGTTGGCATCTTCCCGATGAGAATACGGAACTCAAATTATTTTTAACCACCGCTGAAGAACTGGAAAATGCCGGTTACATGCACTACGAAGTTTCCAACTTCGCACGCCTTGATAAATTCAAATCCCGGCACAACCAGAAATACTGGCAGCATATTCCTTACCTGGGCATGGGGCCTGCCGCACATTCTTTTTTGAATAACAAACGCTGGTGGAATAAAGCTGCCGTTAAAACGTATTTAAATAAGATTGCTCAAGGTAAAATGCCGGTAGAAGATATGGAAACTCTTTCCACAGAGCAACTGCAACTGGAAGCACTATTTCTTGGCTTGCGCACCAAAGCCGGAATTGATCTGAAACACTACAAAACCAGATATGGCGTTGATTTACTTAAAGATAAGAAAACAATTATTGACGCGCTGATTGAAGATAAGCTTGTGGAATTAAAGAATGGTTTTTTACGTCCGACGCGAACAGGAATGGCTGTTGCTGACAGCCTGGCGCTGATTTAAGAGTTTTAAGTTTTAAGTAGTTAAGTAATTAAGTGAAGAGTGAAAGGGAAAAAGATTAAGCTGGTTCAATACAGGATGAATGAATCAGCAGGCTTCGATATAGACGCACCGGTTAGAAGCCTATTTTATTGACTGAGTTTTGCGCTGGCAAGCCGATTAAGGCTTACGCCGAACTCGGCAGCCTGAATGGCGAGTTTTTGATGAACCTGCGGCGGGACGCGTACCATAAATTTACCGCTATAATGCCGGGACGAGATAGGATCTGGAACACTTTCGCCATGTTTTTGCATATCCCGCACGACATCGGCAACGACTTTACGTATTCCGCTTAATGCTTTCTCCGGCGTTTTTGCAAGCCAGCTAAGGCTGGGAAATTCGGCGCAAAGACCCACATACTCGCTGTCATCCTCAGACCATTGTCAGCAAGAGGAAATAAGCCCGGACTTCTTCCTGTGTGATGTCTTCGGGATTGCGCTTATAATACTTGGCCAATCCCCGGACTGCACCAACATAAGCCGTCTGTGTCTTTGCCGCGTATCCATGCAGTTGCATGTCCTCAATCATACGTTGTCTGATTACACTCATGATTTACTCCTTTCAGTTGGGATTTATTGGACCCGCTGTTGTTAACAGGCACTGAAAAGAGTATGCGGCTTGAATTAAATTTAAAACAAAAAAAGCAGCGCTGCTGTGGGGCTGCTGCTTTAATAGTTACCGCGTGAGCGGTTTAGTTCAACATCACAAATAATTATCTAAAGAATGCCAATCGGACTTCTACTGCTCAATATATATTTACAGATAAAACCGTTTAACTTTTATCTTATCGTAACAGATGGAATTTGATGCTCAAGATGACTTTTAATTTTCTGTAATTTTTCGTTTGAAAAAGATTTTTCTTTAAGGAACTTTTTGTCCAGAGTTTTTGAAGGTACAAACTTTTGCAAAACATAATGGTTAGCGCCGGCAATCAGTTTCCCTATTTCTAGAATATCATTTTCCTCAAGTTGTGATTCTACGATGGTTGTACGGAATTCGTGCGGAATTTTTGCTTTTAAAATAAGGTCAATGCTTTCTTTGATCGATTCGGTATTCACCTGCGTATTGACGATATTCCTGTATTTTTCCAGAGGCGCTTTGATATCCATGGCAATAAAATCGAGCCGTTTCTCAGCAAGAAGATTCTTGATAACCTTCGGCTGTGATCCGTTGGTGTCCAGTTTTACGGCAAATCCCATTTTTTTGATTTGTTTAATAAAAGACGTCAGATCTTCCTGAATGGTGGGCTCACCGCCGGTAATGGATATGGCATCCAGTTTTCCCTTACGCGTATTTAAAAATTCCAGAACTTCATTTTCTCTTATGCCGGGTTTGAACAACTTAGGATCAACCAATTCCGGATTATGACAATATGGGCACTTGAAATTACACCCCTGTAAAAAGACTATACCGCAAATTAACCCCGGATAATCAATAAGTGATACTTTTTGCAAACCGCCTATTTTCATTTTTCTCCTCTGATTCTAGAAACACAAATGCATCGCGTATAATGTTTTAACTTGCAATTCCACTTATCAATTTTTAATTGTTTATTTAAACTGGAAAACCTGCCGCGAATCAAATTCTTCCTGCTTACCTTTATTCCACTGTTTAACAGGCCGCAGGTAACCAACCACACGGGAATAAACTTCGCAGAAATCATCGCAAGTCGGACATTTTTCCTGTTCACCTTTTATATATCCGTGTGACGGACAAACGCTGAAAGTAGGAGTAAAAGTAATGTAGGGCAAATGATAATTGGAACAAATCTTATGAACCAGTCTCTTTACTGACTGGGGATCATCAATTCTCTCTCCGGCAAAGGTATGGAATACCGTGCCGCCGGTGTATTTTACCTGAATTTCATCCTGCAAATCCAGCGCTTCAAAGACATCATCCGTATAATCTACCGGCAACTGAGTGGAATTCGTGTAGAACGGTTCCGCGCTCTTCGATTTATTATCACTGGCAGTAATAATATCGGGGTACTTTTTCCTGTCGATTCTGGCCAGACGATATGACGTCCCTTCCGCCGGCGTGGATTCCAGGTTATAATTGTTGCCTGTTTCTTTCTGAAATTCGATGAGCTTTTTTCTCATAAAATCAAGAACCTGTTTTGTGAATTCCTGGCCCTTATCCGAAGCAATATTAACACCCAGCAAGTTCAAACAGGCTTCGTTCATTCCGACAAGGCCGATTGTGGAAAAATGATTCTTCCAGTATTCATTGAATCGCTCTTTAACGCCCCGCAAATAATACTTGGTATATGGATAAAGATTAGTGTCAGTGAATTTTTCCAGAACTTTTCTTTTTGTCTCCAGACTTTCTTTTGCCAAGTCCATAAACCACTCTAATCTCTGCAGGAAATCTTTCTTGGACCTGGCCTGATAAGCAATGCGCGGCATATTTATTGTTATAACACCTATGGAACCGGTCAGCGGGTTAGAGCCGAATAATCCGCCTCCTCTCATTTCCAGTTCGCGATTATCAATACGCAGGCGGCAGCACATGCTACGGGCATCTTCCGGGTTCATGTCGGAATTGATAAAGTTGGAAAAATAAGGAACGCCATACTTTGCCGTCATCTCCCACAAATCCTGCAAGTTGGGATCATCCCAGTTAAAATCTTTAGTAATGTTGTATGTGGGAATAGGAAATGTAAAAACCCTGCCCTTGGCGTCACCTTCCGCCATTACCTGTAGAAAAGCCTTATTAAAGAGATTCATTTCTTTTTGAAATTCCTTATAAGTCTCTTTCTGCGGCTTGCCGCCGATGATGACATTCTGGTCAGCATAATATTTCGGTACGGTCACATCCAGCGTGACGTTGGTGAAAGGCGTTTGAAATCCTACTCGGGTCGGCACATTGATATTGAAAATGAATTCCTGCAGGGCCTGCTTTATTTCTTTAATAGTCAAATTATCGTAACGGATAAACGGGGCAAGCAAGGTGTCAAAATTAGAAAAAGCCTGTGCTCCTGCCGCTTCTCCCTGCAAGGTATAGAAGAAATTAACAACCTGACCCAGGGCGCTGCGCAAATGATTGGCGGGCTTGCTCTCTACTTTGCCGGAAACTCCCTGAAAGCCTTGCAGGAGTAAATCATACAAATCCCAGCCCACGCAATAAACCGAAAGCAAACTTAAATCGTGAATATGGAAATCACCTTCCGTATGCGCTTTATGAATCTCCGGTGAATAGATTTCATTGAGCCAGTAAACTTTGCTCACTTCCGAAGATATATAATTATTCAACCCTTGCAAGGAATAATCCATATTGCTGTTTTCATTGATTTTCCAATCAAGTTTTTTTAAATACTGATCAACAAGATCAACTTCCATTCTATTGGCAATGTCCCTTAAACGGGAATGCTGATCACGATATATTATGTAAGATTTGGCTGTTTTCCGGTAAGGAGTCTGCAAGAGAACTTCTTCCACAACATCCTGAATTTCTTCAACGGATAAAATTTTGCCGTCAAAAAGTTTTTCGGCAAGATTTAAAACCTTGATAGTCAATTTACGCGCTTCTTTGATATCAAATTCACCAGTGGCGGCGCCAGCTTTGGCGATGGCATTGGTGATTTTTTCGGCGTTAAATTTAACTAAACGACCGTCTCTTTTCCTAATTTTAATGTTCATTCACTACTCCATTAATCAATTAGAATTTCAATATTGCTGACTCTCTATGACGCTATATATTGGGGTATAGAAGGATATTACCACTACATATAGTAATTATCAAGGAAATAATAAAAAATATTTATTGTTTACTATAACTCAAAACAATAAGGTCACTGCACAATTTTGTTGCGGCAAGGAAATTATTTTATAATTATCCTTTTAAATTAGCTGTTTTCCCCAATCAATTATCATATTTTTTGACGACTACTGATCAAATTTGATTTGCATTTAAATAATTAGTGTGCTAACTATTTATGGAATTGAAAGAAAGAATAACCTTTTTTATGATAAATAATCGGAAAATTATTCATGAATATAATAAATGAGATTAAAGTGTTGAGAGAAGAAACCCCCATGTGGCCTGCTTCTGCGAACGTATTCCTAATTCGTGATCGGGAAGGGGCCATCCTCATTGATGTAGGTTGCGGAAAAGAGGAAAAGTTCAATTCCCTGAAAAATTTCCTTAAGGATGAAGGTTTTACCCTTCAAGATATCCACACCATTGTGATTTCCCACGCCCACCCCGACCACATGGGAGCAATGAGTTTTTTGTTACAGGAGATTTCCCCACGAATATACCTGCATGAGCTTGAGATACCTCTGGCTGCCGATCCCCAGCGCCTAAACCAAACTTTTGATTTTAACCTTACCCAAAGGTACAACACAAACGAAAGCAGCCCTCCTTTTGGAAGCTTCAACGTCCTGGATTATTTTGCCGCATTGTGTCCTATGGCCTCAGCACAAGCCACCAACAAAATGGTCGACGGAGATCTCTTGTGTTTGGGTAATTTCCATTTCCAAGTAGTCCACACTCCCGGCCATGCCCCCGGCCATGTTTCTCTCTTCGAACCCGACAAAGGATTACTTTTTACTGGAGATGTCGTGGGCAAGGTGGTGGCTTGGTATTCGCCCTCCTCCGGGGGAGCCATTGGTTATCTTGATGGTCTGGAGCGGATTGCAAAGTTGAATGCCCATGTCATTCTACCCTCTCATGGCGAAAATATTGGACGGGTGCGTGAGGCCATCGAACGCACCAGGACGCACATTCTCAATTTCGATTCAGTTATACTACGGAACCTGAACGATTTTCCTTTAAGCTTTGTTGATTTATGTGCCAAAATTTATCATAAACCCGCCGCCCGCTTCTTTCCCGGACCGCAGTTAGTGGAAAGTCATTTGATCAAACTTGAACAAGAAGGTAAAGTCACACGTCGAGAAGGCGGTCTTGTATGCAGAGTATAGACTGTAACCATATTTTTGTTTCAATTCGATCACGCGTAGTCAGGAACTCTTTATGCTCAATTACGTTTTTGCAAAAAAAGGATGGCGGCAGCCATGAGTGAATTTGAACGATGCGTTTGTTTTCAGCTTACCAGTGCTTCTCAAAAAATCAGGCGGAGGTATCGGGATGGCATCGCAAAGTACCAACTGACACATGGTCAGTTTTTCATGTTGTGCGCAATTTTAGAAGAAGAAGGTCTATTGCCTAGTCATCTGGCAGATAAGACGGAACTGGACAGACCCACTGCTACGGGCCTCCTTGACCGGCTTGAGAGAGATGGTTGGATTGAACGGCACACGGAACCGAGCGACCGTCGAATGTATAGAATTTCCCCATCTGCTAAGGCCATAAAGCATAAAGGAGATCTTTTAAACCTGTTTGAGCAAACAAACAGCCATTTTATAAATCGCTTTACTCCCGATGAATGGGAACAATTTCAAGAATATTTAAATCGTTTGGAATTACCGTAACCATAAAAAACTTTTAAATGCATGGGAAAAATCTGTGAGACGTTCCGGCAATCGCATGACATTGCAATGTCAAAAATTAGTATCACCATTTAAATTCTTTTTTGGAGGTTATTATGGAGCAAGTTGTTTTTGATAAAAAAATAGATATCATTTTTAATCCTGAATCAATAGCAATTATTGGGGCGTCTGCCGATCCAGCTAAACCAGGCGGCACCCCGGTATCATCCCTTGTTGAAAATGGTTTCAGGGGGAATGTTTATCCTGTTAATCCAGGATATGAGAAGATTGGCGGATTAAAGTGCTATCCTTCCATTGAATTTGTTCCAGGAGAGGTGGATGTGGCAATCATTGCAGTACCTGCTAACAGAGTTGTCAATGTGCTGCATGAATGTGCAAGGAAAAAGGTCAAGGCTGTTATTGTTCTTACCTCTGGATTTTCAGAAGTAGGGAACTCCGGCAGGGAAATGCAGGAGGAAATTGTCAGACTGACGAAAGAAAGCGGGATGCTCTTGTGCGGTCCCAACAGTCAGGGGATATTTAATGCCTTAAACGGGATGTCGGCTGGGTTTGCAATCTCAAAATTGCAAACCGGAGACGATAATTTTAAGTTTTATGGTTTTGTCAGCCAGAGCGGCGGGTTTGGCACCGCCATATATCTTATGTCAAGTGAGACGGGTATAGGGTTTACTTATTTTGTAAGCTCGGGCAATGAGGCCGGGCTTAGCTTTTCAGATTACCTTGCTTACATGATCAATGATAAAAATACAAAAGTAGTTGGTGGATATCTTGAAGGGGTAAAGGATGGCAGAAAATTATTTCATGCTGCCGACATGGCGTTGAAGAATGAAAAACCATTAATCCTTATTAAAGCAGGCCGTCATGCTGCTGCCGCAAAAGCGGCGGCATCACACACTGGTTCATTGGTTGGATCTGACAGTGTTTATACCTCTTTTTTCCATCAAAAAGCAATTATAAGGGTTGAGGGGATTGAAGAGTTAACTACTGTGCTGAGTGTTTTGGCCGCGGGTCGTCCCTTGCCAAAAGGGAACAGGATTGCTATTGTGGCAAGCTCTGGAGGCAGCGGGGTGCTGCTTTCAGATAAGTGCGTTTCAGCCGGTCTCGAAGTCGTTCCTTTTACGGAAATTACTCGCAAGAAACTTGACGAAATTCTCCCCTCTTTTGGCTCGAGTGCAAACCCTGTAGATACCACTTCTCAAATTCTGGTGGAGCCTGATTTACTCTTAAAACCACTGAAGATAGTCTTGGATGATACTAATATAGATATGGTTATTTATGAACATTGGCCCGGGTTAGGGCGTAACTTTACTCTTCTTGATGGAGTGATCGAGGCTGCCAATGCAACTGAAAAAACATTAATGGTTTCTATGCTTGGATCGGAACTCCTCGGCGGGGAAGAGTTTCAATATCTCCGTACTCACAGGGTTCCTGTTGCACGCACGCAAGATCGCGCTGTACGTGTCCTTGGTCATGTTACGCAATACAGCCGCAGGATAAAGGAAATCCGTGCGGCCAAGGACATTAAAATGCCGCTTAAAGATATTGATAGCAACAGGGTGAAACGATTGCTTGAGGGGACAAAACCAGGTCAGGCCTTATCTGAATCATTATCAAAGCAGATACTGTTGGCGTATGGCATACCACTCGCTCCGGAAGGGTCGGCGCAAAACCTTAAGACTGCTCTGAAAATAGCGCATGATATTGGTTTCCCGGTGGCAATTAAAATTGACTCCCCTGACATACAGCATAAAACCGACGCTGGTGGAGTAAAATTGAATATTAATACAGACCAGGAACTTGGCGCTGCATTCGCGGAAATCATTGAAAATGTCATGAAATATAAGCCCGGAGCACATCTTGACGGAATTACAGTCCAGAAGATGCTGAAAGGAGGAACGGAATGTATCATTGGCGTGAAGAATGACGAGGTGTTTGGCCCCACTGTTCTGTTTGGGCTTGGGGGCGTTTTTGTGGAAGCACTTGAGGATTTTTCCCTGCGGGTCTGCCCCATAACACCTCTTGATGCAAGAGAAATGGTTTCTGAAATCAGAGGACATCGTCTATTGACCGGTTTCAGGGGTGCCCCACCTGCTGACAGAGAGGCTGTTTATGATGTTATATTAAGAGTGTCACAATTGGCAATGGATTTTAAGGAATTAAAAGAAATAGATATAAATCCCCTTGTGGTCTTTCAACAAGGGGTTTGTGCAGCTGATGCCCTGATGATAATGTGAGATGATAATTGGAAATTTATTGGGGACGTTCTCCACAATTCAGTTTAATATCCATGGTAAGTTTTGTCAGGGGAAAACGGATATCCGAATTGCCTTAAATAAAATGTTACCCAAAAACTTCTTGAAAGGTTAAGCGGTATGCACGTAGGCATTTTTGCTGATATTGAGGGAAGCTTTGGCATTTGGCGTATGCGCCAATGTCGCATGGGAACGCCGGAGTGGCAATATGGCCGGGAATGTTTGACCAAAGATGTCAATTGCGTGATTCAGGGCGCATTTGATGGTGGAGCACAGCAGGTTACGGTAAAAGACACCCATGAGGTCGGTTTTAACTGCATTATTGACAAACTGGATCGCAGGGCCCATTATGTTGGGGGACATTTCATCAGGCCAACATTTTTCGGGAATATTGCGGACTACGATCTGGTTCTTTATGTCGCCATACATGCTGCCTCAGGAACGCCAGATGCCTTTTTCCCGCACACCCATTACGGAATCTTTTCTGAAATCAGGGTAAATGGGAAACTTGCCTGTGAGATGGATATCTATGGCGCATACCTGGGTGAATCTGGTGTGCCCGTGGGCTTTGTTTCAGGGGAAGAGATTGCCATAAAGCAGGCCCTGCAAGTACTGCCCTGGGCGAAATCAGTGATCGTGGATAAACGCAAAGAAGCCTATACCTCCGGGAAAGAGAGCATACAGTATATCAACGAGGGCAGAAATAGGTTGCGAGAGACGGCACAAACAGCGGTCCGGGAAGCCTCCAGCATGAAGCCATTACTACTACCAGGGCCTCTGTATTTCGAGGCAGTATTTCGTAACGAAGCCCTCGCAAATACATTTAACACGTGGGGATTCAATCAAACCCGAAACATGGTCGAGTGGGATGCCAATAACATGATCGAAGGATTTGAAAAGTTCAATAAACTTACGTTCTTTCCAAAGAACAGATACCCTTTTCGAAGACCGCTTCTTTTCCTCATGAGGAGTTTTTACCGGATAAAAAACACGTACTTTGTGCCGGCACCTAATTCAGAAGGAGCTTCCCTGACATAGCAAGTGGACTCCATTTTTTATTCCCATATCAAATCATGCCTTGTTGTATTCTGAAAAAATCATGGAAAAAATCGCCCGGCCTTGAGTGGAAGATCTAAGATCAGTAGAATATCCAAACATGGCTTTCAAGGGCACTTTAGCTTTAATTTCGCTTACTGTTCCCTTGGGATTAACGGATTGAATTTCACCTCTGCGGGCATTTATATCGCCGATAACATCACCCATAAATTCACTGGGTGTAATAATATCAACCATCATCAGCGGCTCGAGCATAACCGGATCGGCAATTTTGCATCCTTCACGGAAAGCGGTTGCTGCCGCAATTTTATAACCCTGCGCTGAAGACTCGCCGTCCTTAAAAGAACCGCCGGTTACCATTACTCCGACGTCCATTACAGGATAGCTGTTTAATACTCCATTCATCATTGCTTCTTTTATGCCGTCTTCAATCACATCGTAATATTCCGCGGGAATAACACTGTCATCAACATTAATAATTATTTCATTGCCCACACCTCTCTTACGCGGAGTCAAAGAAATTCGCACATGGCCGAAGTGTTTCTTTTCGCCCAGTTCTTTTTCAAATATTCCTTCCATTTCAACTTTCTTTTGAATGGTTTCACGATAGACGACTCTGGGCCTGCCGACATTGACATGGCAGTTGAATTCTCGCAGCAGGCGATCAACAATAATTTCCAGATGCAATTCCCCCATACCGGAAATTATAGTTTGCGCGGTTTCCTCTTCATATTTTACCCTTAATGTCGGATCTTCCTCTATCAGTTTATCCAGTGCCGAAGCCAGCTTTTCCTGGTCAGCCGGAGTTTTAGCCTCAATGGCCTGACTGATTACCGGCTCATAAAAATCCATCACTTCCAGCATAATCGGATGATCTTCCGCGCAGAGTGTATCACCTGTAGTCGTCGTTTTTAAACCCAAAACGGCAACTATGTCTCCAGCCGAAGCCATCTCAATTCTTTCCCGTTTATTGGCATGCATCCGTAAAAGGCGGGCGATTTTCTCTTTCTTCTTCTTTATCGAATTATATATTTCATCATTTGCGTGGAGTTTACCCGAATAAATACGCAGATAAGAAAGTTTCCGGCCTTCATCCATCATAATTTTAAATGCCAGCGCCGCCAGAGGTTCTTTATCGGAGCTATGTCTGACTTCTTCTTCTTTGGTAACAGGATTTATTCCTTTCACCGGTGGAATATCCTCCGGAGACGGCAGATAATCAATGACAGCATCAAGAAGGGGTTGAATACCTTTATTGCGCAGAGCAGCGCCACATAGAACCGGCACTATTTTCAAAGAGATCGTTGCCTTTCTTAACGCTTTTTTTATTTCGGCTACGGTAATTTCCTCACCGTCAAGATATTTATCAGCCAGTTCATCATCGACATCGGCCAGAATTTCTATCATCTTTTCCCGCTTTAACTTAGCCTGGTCTGCAAATTCTTCCGGAATTTCCCGAATCGAAAATTCACTACCCTGCGTTGCATCGTCCCAGACCAGCATTTTCCAGTTAATCAGATCGATTGCTCCCTGGAAACTGTCCTCACTACCAGCGGGAATCTGGATAGCGACCGGTATAGAAGTAAAACGCTCGCGCATCATTTCGACAGCGCCAAAAAAATCCGCGCCTACCCTATCCATCTTGTTGATGAAGGCTACTTTGGGAACACCATACTTATCCGCCTGGTGCCAGACAGTTTCCGATTGCGGCTGTACGCAACCGACCGCACAAAAAACAACAATGGCTCCGTCTAAAACACGCAGGGAACGTTCTACTTCAATGGTAAAATCAACATGGCCCGGTGTATCGATTATATGAATATCATGATTATTCCATGCGCAAGTCGTTACGGCTGAAGTGATGGTTATGCCTCTTTCCTGTTCCTGCGGCATCCAGTCCATAACGGCTTCGCCGTCATGAACTTCCCCCATCTTGTAGGATTTTCCGGTGTAAAAAAGAACCCTTTCCGTCACCGTTGTTTTTCCGGCGTCGATGTGAGCGACTATACCAATATTACGTGTGCGGGATATTTTTGATTTTGGTGCCATAAGAATTAACTATTTTTCTCTTTTTCCGCAACAATAAGTTCCAAATCAGGACGGAAAGCTTTTTGAGTGGAAACATGACCTTTAATTGAAGAAACTTCTTTCCCTTCTACTAATATTTTTACTTTTTTTATAGTAGGAACGTTTTGAGTTATGGAATTTGTTAAAGAATAAATTGAAGCCATCTCCGCAGTTGAGCTGCCCTGATGCAATTTAATCAGATTCTTACTGAAATTAACCAAAGCAGTGTCAACATCTACTACTTTCACATCTCTTAAACCCACACCTGCAGGATATGTATTAACCAGGCCCGTCTTCGATCCATCAAGTATTGCTTTAACAATTTCTTTGGCCTGCGCTGCAGCATCATTTTCTTTAATTACATACCGTTTCTCCGGCATCAAAAAACGTTCCTGAGGATCGGAAAAATAAATCTTTACTACTTGCCTCTCTTTCTTCTTCATGGCATCCATGTCAACCGGAGGAAATACCAAATTAAACAAAGTAATAAAGAAGAGAACCAGTAGAATAAATGCTCCACCGAGAATAACCGAAAGATAAAGAATTTTCGTGGATTTTTTTATCTTCTTTTCTTTGATATTTTCTGCCCGGCGCTGCCTTTTTGTCGTCATAAAACTGAACTCCTCATCAAAAAACTGCGCCAATCTAGGGTATTTTCCCCCCGCTGTCAAGCACAACGCACCTTTTTCAAAACAAATCAAATTTTAATGCATTGCACTTTTAAAATTTGAGTCTCACAATAAAAAGCCCTTGCTTTTGCGGTAATATTTAACCGCAAGAACAAGGGCCAAATGTAAATTTCAGATTTAATAATTTTCCGCCAACACCTCATAATAAGACTGCGGATGTTTGCACGCAGGACACTCTTTGGGTGCTTCCGGTCCTTCATGTACGTAACCGCAGTTGATACAGTGCCACTTGGTTGTCGCTTTCTTTTTGAAGACCTCTTCCTTGGCAATATTAGCTACCAGTTTACGGTATCTGCTCTCATGAAATTTTTCTACTTTGGATATTTGTTCAAATGAACGGGCCACTTCCGGGAAACCCTCTTTTTTAGCAACTTTGGCTGCCTCTGAGTACAGGGTTGTCCATTCCATATTTTCACCGGCTGCCGCAGCCTCAAGATTGCTCTTGGTATCGCCGATTATGCCTGCCGGATAGGCTGCTGTAATTTCAACTTCTCCGCCTTCAAGATATTTAAAAAACACTTTAGCGTGTTCTTTTTCATTTTCTGCGGTCTCCAGAAAAATACGTGAAATCTGCTCCAAGCCCTCTTTTTTAGCGGCACTGGCAAAGAAGGTGTAACGATTTCTTGCCTGTGACTCTCCGGCAAATGATGCCAGTAAATTTTTCTCTGTTTTTGTTCCTTTTATTGATTTAGCCATCTTTCATCTCCTTTCTTCATTTGTTTACGATATATTATGCATTTTTTTTAATTTATCAATGGTCATTTTAAATCCAGTAGAACGTTTAATAAAAAAGGGTTAAGTAAGTTAAAACCCCGTGTATAGTGAATATTTGACCACCTTGAAAAGTGAATGGTGAAGTGAGAAACATATATTTTCACACTCCCTCTGTCCCTCCCCTCAAGGGCGGGAAGAAAAAATGTTCTATGTTCTACGTTGAAAACCATTTCTTGTCATTCCCGACTCGAAGACTGGCGAATGCCGGTTGATCTGGAATGACAAAAGGTGCTTTTCACCATTCACCTTTCACTTGTCTTTCCTAA